>Ga0307509_10002312_pt1 | contig 31070 bp, 28 predicted proteins | sample 10_EM_MG_FD_202245 | JGI IMG/M metagenome (GOLD analysis project Ga0307509, IMG submission 202245) | Populus trichocarpa ectomycorrhiza microbial communities from riparian zone in the Pacific Northwest, United States - 10_EM | ecosystem: Host-associated > Plants > Roots > Unclassified | place...
AAGTTTTACCGCTTGATTCTACTTTGAATTATCTTTATCTTTATTTTGATCCTTACTTCTACTTTGAGTCTTCGGTACGGTCGCAATCTTAGGATCCGTCTTCCTACAGAGTGCCCCCGTTACAGTTCGGAAGGCATGGGAATGTGTCTGGCAGATGGTGATAAACTGCGCAGGCTTGGGTAAGTCGTCTAGCGGGCAGCTGTAGGTTCACAGGCACAGGAATGAGTCTGGGGGGCTGTGAGAAGCCGGGGAAGACGGTCAGAGCCCTCAAGCGGACTGTAAGAGGCCTGGGAAGACAGTGGGAGCCCGCAAGCGGACTGTAAGAGGCCGGGGAGGCAGCAAGAGGCATGGAGTAAACGAGATAAGATGTGGAGAGCTGAGGAGAGAGCCGCAAGAAAGGGCAAGAGAGGAGGGAGGTCTGCCGGATATGGGAGAAGACGGGCTGCGATCAGAGGGTGGAGGAGGAAGGGCTGAATATATTGGGAGAGATGAGGGCGGAGGAAGTAATGATGGGAAAACGTCCACCGAATACGCAAGAGGACTCAGGGAATCCAGGAGTGTGGGAGAAGCGGACGTGATGTTGGTGGGGTTCTGGATGAGAAATGGATTCAGGGAGAGGTTAGTGACAGGGTTAAAGAAGAGAGTGTATCATGGAAAGAAAGCTGGTGGGCGGGCGTATCGGGGGTGGAGGCCGGAAGGGGAGATGTCGCGGCTGCAAGACGTCCGCAAAAGGGCAGCATGGGAACCGGTGCATTGGGAGCGAAGGGATGAAGAGGCTGGGCGCTGGGGGTAGAGTATCAGGGGGGTGGCAGGGCCAGGAAGGGTCAAATACGTCAGGAGGCAAAAGGGGCGCGTCCAATGCGTCCGGATGCTGACTTGGCCGTCCCGACGCATTGGACCCGACCCTTTCACTTCCGAACGGAATGAGCCCTGGCGGAAGCACCCACAACCGGAGTTTATGTTATAAGTACCTGGAACGTCCGGCGCACAGGGTGACCGGGGAGAGCCAGAACGCAAGGTATTTCTTTTGCTGATGTACTGACGGAGCAAGAGTGGTCGGAACCGCCTGTAACTTTCAGGGAACATTTCTCACACCTCCCTGCGGCCCAAACGTTGGTACGGCGCGCCAGCACGGTACGGCTGGGTAGTTGTGTGCTTCCTAGTAAAGTGAGATCGATAGAAACGCTCCCACAACACCGTATGTGTTGTGGCCGTCCAACCGACCAGAAGCTGTTCTTAGGATATATAAGCAGTGTGAGGGTGACCGCCTCCTAGGGCGCCACCTAGGTACTACCTGGGAACCACCTACACGTATACTTTAACCTCCAGGTAGTAGTATGGTCAGATGTAGAGGGCTTGGAGATGACTAAGGAAGCTGCAAAATAATTCAGGACAACCACCCGAACGCCAGTCCCCGGCTACCCAGTAAACTCTAGCATTACCATGCATTATTAGTGGACTCTAGAGGTGTGAGTCTTGTCATAATTTAAGAGTGTCCCACATGGTTGGCTGTGGGTAGTGCCCATGCAGTCAAGCAGCAGGAGATTGATTATCGTGGGAGCATGCAGTTAGGTTTAGAAGCTTAGTATAGCCAAGTGGATTTGCCAATAGACTGCGTAGCTTGTATAGACAAAACTACCTCTGGGCCAGCGAGCCTCAATGGATATTATCTCTACAGTGATCCTGTCGGTCGGCCACTGACATGCTACAGATAGAAAAGAGCTTTCGCTCATAGAAACATGGCTGGAGAGACATTACCCTGAACACTTCCTATTTGTGAAGATAGTGAATATCTGAGCGGTCCAACTGCCTCCGAGCGTTAACTCACTTTAGGCAGGTGAGTTGGACAGCCCTGAGCTCAGCAGGGTGCTCCCGAGAGGTCAGAATGGTTGACAGGTGTCCTCTGGCTTTACATTAAAGGGAGACACACCCTATTCTGATAACAAACGATCCTTGTGAGAACTTATTGTGTGAAGCTTTCAGGCTTAACGATATTAAGTTTTACCAGTTGATTCTACTTTGAAAAATCTTGATCTCTATTTTGATCCTTACCTCTACTTTCAGTCTTCGGTGCAGTCACAATCTTAGAATTCATCTTCCTACAGAGTATCCCCCTTATACTAGATTCTCATCCCATACCATCAGACGTGATTGAAGTGAGTGCCAAGCTGGCAAGAACACCTCATTCTGAGAGGTAATAACATCTAGCCTTACATGGCCATCTTTGTATACCCTTTTTCGTACCTCTTTCCATTTATAACGTAGTCTTGCAAGCCATCGACGACCAGTCCGCCTTGTTATTGACTTTTGTATTCTTTGAATATTAGGATCTCTCCCTTGTCCAACCACCAAGTCCTCAGCCTCAGTCCTGGCCTGGTTTATTATTTGTGCCATTTTATAAGAGTCAATATCCATAGATGTTAGTCTCTGTTCAGTTCTTATACGTTTTGAAGATTTTATTTGGATGAAGACAAAATTGAAGGCTAGAACACAAGTGGCGATTTAAACTTACTCTGTCCTTCTTGGAGGATATATTCTCTTACAGCTAACAAGCTACCTTCATCATTCAACAGGCAAGTAATCTTTTCATGTTGTTCTTTTCTTACATCCGTAATCTTCCTGTATTTCATCCAAGACACCTCATCTCGGATAAACTGTCACATTTTCCAACCCCCAGACTGACTACCCTTTCCGACTTGTTTTGCAACCGTTTTTCTTGAGCGTAAGAGATGGATCTCTGGTCTAAAAAGTGCTTGTTTCTCTTGAGTTGCCTGCAATTTTAAATAACAGAAAACATCATGGTATTGTTGATAAGAGGGGCCACTCATAGCAGTGTGTTTTGATAAGTGGCCAGGAAATAAGCCTCTCATGCTATCCTGAATTGATTTTGTCCATGTTAAGCATATGGGAAAAGCGTAGCTTTTCCCCCTATTTTTGTGTACCCTGGGGTTACCCTACCTTCACCCTGTGAAGCTAACACCCCTCTCAGTCCCCGGTGTTGGGACGTCACGACAACACCAGACGGCGTCGTACTTGCCTCCCAACGGCAAAGGACACTATCATTGGAACCTATCTCATAACAGCTTATATGTCGCGGCCGTCTTTGTGACCGGATGCTGTTTGCAGGATATATGAGGGGGGACATTTGCCGAGATTATGCAAGTGTCCCGTGCGAAATCGGTCAACGTCGCATAAAGTTACAGATATAGCGGTACGGCACAGGAAACAATGTCACTAAAGTAACCGAATGTTTTCATCGTCTCTACTCTGCACTGAAATAAGAGTATGACCACACCCACACCAATGGTACATTACCATTTAGGACTATTCAGTAATGAAGGACTATGAGAGAATTGTGCAACTGGTACGATCCCGACTGATAGTCTGACCGAAGCCTAGGGGCAGGAAGCAAGAGTGATATCTGCTAATGCGATAGGTCCGATTATGAAGTTTGCCACTTCGTTCGTCCAATTTTGAGGACACTGTCTAGCATGCAGACAAGTTTCTGTTCCTCCTGACGGAAGAAGGATTGTGAGCTCTGACTGGGACATGGTGCCACACCAGAGAAATCAAGAGCCCTCCAGTCCGGAAGTCAATAGTGAGGCGATTATATTCGGGGTCAAACGGTATTCGCACTATGAGGAAATGTTCAGAATGATTAGCAGGCACTTAGTTTGTATGGTAGATACTTATACACCATGCACTCTATCGACACAGGATATAAATATCGAGGTGCCTCCCGAGCTTTACTGAAAGAATCACGCTACAGAGAAGAGACCCTATCAATATAATATGTTATTACATGAAAAATCTTTATCACTATTTTACGCATGTTTATATTGAGCCTTCCTAGACACATCTCCATACACGATAAAGTACCCCATCTTACCCATCTTGCTTATTCTTAGATATCTATGATAGTACCACCTAACTGTTCAGATCTCTAAACGTATTGAGGACGGACTATTAACACGTGTTTCACGATGGGGCCACTGTTGCAAAGCTGACGAAAACAGTCCAGCAGGGTCTTCGTAACCTGGTGGATCTAAGGGCGGAGGAATCATTGGAGGGATAGGATGAATATCGAGTGGCAGCAGAATAACTGGCTTCTGAAGGGCTATTGCAGGTAGGATATCGAGGTTGAGCTGGACACGTTTGCGTGCTCACCATATTCGTGATCGTTGCGTACTAGGATTCACATCCACTGGTGGAACAACTTGGTCAATCATTACCATACCAGCTATATTCTTGACCTGCTAGTATAAGATGTGAGTAACATATTTAGTGTTCGTTCCAGGGCGGGGCAGGGCGTTTTTTCACTCGCCAGACCCCGCCCTTACATGGGGCCGGGGAGGGTATTTTTTGTCTAATCCCCGCCCCGCGCCCGTCCGGGGCCCACCCACACTCATTCCCTGGACGGGCCCCATTTGTTACCACCTATTTTTAACGGGGACCCGTCTGGGGTATGGGTGGGGCGGGGGCTTGAGTGGGGACATGGGCAGGGAATGCCGAAAAAGACACCCCGCCCCAGGCTGTTGAGTGGGGTGGGGCGGGGAAGAGGGCCGGGGGCCCGCGTTTTCGGGGCCCCATCTGCCCCGTAACAAACTCTATACATATTCTATGCAGGGGGGACATCTTGGTAAAGAAAGTGGAGCAAGTATACCTGGCACTGTCTTTCATGATAGGCTCTTGTACAAAGTGTTGTTGCTCATGGATTATCTAATACATGTGGCCTTCCACGTTTCCGTTGAGCAGGAATAACTCTATAAAGTGTTTTTTGAATGTGAAAATAAAGATAGAATATAAAGTATGGTTGATAAGTAGTAGGATGTGGATGAATTGCTTGAATGTATATATACACTTTCTTTCAATATGTCCTCAGATTATTTGCATTAGATTACCCTTCCTCAAACTCCTGTGGCCTAACAATTGCAGAAATATTATAACAGTGATGTGAATTGAACATAGGTACACATCTGTCATTGCCAAGCCGTCCCCCGTTCCAAATTATGAAGTGCACGGTTAAGACGTCTGGAACCATAGTTGCTGGCTGGAGTTTCCTTAAAAATTGAGTCATCACTGTAATAGAACACCAATACTGGCTTTTGAGCTGGACTTCCAGTTTGTGTTTCTCTACCAGTATTGTTAGTCGTCATCATCGGCGATCCCCCGGGATTGAGTATTCCTGCAAAGGAAAGGTTGCAAGCATTGTTTGATTTTCGTATTTTATTTTGTTAAAATTGTTTGGAATTATGGTTTTTACATGCCATAGTGCGAGCTGCATGCATCTATTTTAGCCAGAAATAAAATACACATCATACCACCAGTTTATAGATAAAAAAAAGCTTTCCGGAACTATTCTTTTATTCTCAAGTACTCTAACTCTGCTCATATATGGCATTACATTCTGCAACCCAGCTGTACACGCCCTCACCGATTTGCACAATACCGTAGACGTCGATTCTCTTTCGCCATTTGCATCCGAATCACTCTCTCCATTTCAGGCTAATTTTCTTGTTTTGAATTCATGTACGCTTTCCTATATTTGACTTTTATCCCTTTTTTTCATCCAGCCACTCTCGCCACTCTACAATCCCGTGATACTGGAAGCGACTGTACCTTACAGTACCGGTTACTCAACTCTCGCCACCCAAACGCCCGAACCCTGTTCCAGCGTACCTCTTGTACTAGTACAAATATTCTAATTACGAGGCTTGGCCTTAAACTCCCACCCAGTCGATCGTGAAATTACGCGATAGGCTGCCTGGGAGACTGCTTTGCTTGTTCGTATTTCCAGCCCACCTTCTCTCTCCCTTTTCCCTTCCTCCATCATTTCCCTCCCTGTGTGTGTGCCAGGCCTGGGCGATCCTGATCGTCACCACAAGGGATGGGCAGTTACACTTATGATAGGGCTGGAGTTTTTACAGTCACATGTACTCGCGCGGCCGATTTGAAGCCGGACACTGCTTCTTATGGTACTGATCGGTGAGCGAATGAGGAGGCAGAATGAGTCCGCCAAGAGGAGTGATGTAATTTGGTAAACCGTAGAAAGCAATGGGTTGTCCACACCTCTTGGTACTGTGTCCACCTTTTTCTATATGCTATACCGTATTGCTTTACTAATCCTGCATCCAGAAACTACCTCTTATTGGCTCGCCGATGCCTACCATAAGAGGTAGTGTCCGGCTTCAAATCGGCCGCGCGAGTAAAGTATGTTAATAATGGAGACCATAGCTCAGAAGCCAATCAAATCCTGTTTCAACTGACCTACCGGTACCCTACGACGACAGTTCAAGAGACTTTTGATTTATGAATATGTGATACGGGCCGGATGTCCATGAAAATCCGCAAACATAGCTCCTTGCCTCCACAGCGATTTGCAGGGGATCAGCAAAGGCAGTTTCCCCAATCCCTAATGACTGACACACACACCGGTGTATCAGACAAGACGACTCCAAGAACAGGATTGACTACCATTCATTCATCCATCCCCTCCATCCACCCTTCCATCCACAACCATGCCCAAGGATTGGCTAAAAGGAAGTTGCCGTTCCAAGCGAGAGCTAAGCACCATCGGAAGTTCGGAGGATAAACCCTGAGATCGGCCAAGCCTCCTTTCCTTCTCTCCCTTCTTCTTCTTCCCACCAAACGCACTCGTACAAACTTTCCCGCATAAAAGGCACCGGAACACAGGGATTCTAAATTCCAACATGCTCGAGGAACAGTTTATATCATCCTGGAATAACCTAACCTAACCGGTTTGTCCCACTAACAGGTAGGGGTCAAAAAAGAGTTTTTTGTACGAGTATGGCAAATTATCTGTGCGCATTTCAGACGCCTCATACTTTTTAATCCAGGACTAGAATAATAATTCGGCTTCTTCATGCCGGGTACTTGTTACTGGAAGAGTACGCGTCAGCAAGCTAAGCTAAGCCAAGAAAGCAAGAAAGGGAAAGTTCCCACGCACCACCACACACAACACTCACACACACACCTTAATTACAACGTTTACCGGCACCCACGACGGAGAGTAACGGAAATTTCCATGAATGGGGCTAATTAAGCGTGGCTAAGCTTTCTTATTCTAGAATCAAAGGGGGAAAATGGAAGACAAGGCTTTTCTTTCTTTTTTCTTTTTGGATGGGTGGGGGTGGGACCTTCCTTATGTTTACTTGCTTCCCCGTTGTCGGGGAGTGAAGGGAAGGAATTTCGGGAATGTTGTCGGCTCCGGGCTTGTCAGCGCTGAGGTCAGCCTGGATAGAGTTCAAGACGGAGTAAAAGTATAGTAATAATGGATTAAATAAAAAAGCTCAAGCTTAACTTAATTATTAAATCTTATTCTAATCCCCCCCCCCCTCCCCAAGGTTTGGCTTTCGTCCTCTGGTATCATGGCCGCAATAATAAGTATTACCACTTTTTCCGAGATAATATCCGCTACGGTATGTCATATCAGTGACCTTCTATGCTGAGTCGGCGACGGTTCCGTATTATTATACTGGATGGCTGTCTTCTTCCTTTTTTTTTTGTTTTTTCGCTTTTCTTTTTCCCCCATCCAGTCGAAACCATATTCGTGTCCTTTTCCCTCTTCTTTGGAATTTTCGGCAGTTTCGGAATGCGAGTCTAAATCTTTCTCCCTCCCCTCCTCTGCCGTATGATATCAAGGGAGGTGGGGGGGGGGGGGTTGTCTGGTCTATTTTGCAAATGGTCGTTCTTGAAAGAGTGATTGGACGGAGGAATAAGCTCTGCATTCAGCTCAACTCATGGATGTGTCGTCCATGAATGGGAAGGGTGTTGCTTGAAGGCACGGAATGGAGAGGATGAGTAGAGAGAGATAGGCAGATAGATAGAGATTGATGACGCGCATCACAACATCACAGCAACCGTACCGCCTCAAACCGAAACCCTGCGGCCGCGGCCAAATGCTGAGAGAATAAAGGCTGGAGGGTGAGGTTGGATGGTGTGGTCTGTCTTAGCACCGACTGGCCACTCGTAGACTCTGCCAGGCAATAAGTACCCTGGGGTAGGAAGTTGTGAGTTTGTATTAGTGTTCAGATACAAGTACCAGGGCAGATATATCTGTTCAAAACAGGGATCACTTTTCTGGTAAATTGCCCTCGCCTTGCACTAAAATATCTGCCCTAGTTACTTGCGCACACGGATTTTTTGCGATATATTTCGGGAAACCCTGCTTCCGGGTTCCATATTGCCTGAGACGAGTACCGGAATCTGTGCGGTAGCCAAGCTGGAAGGACAGATACTCGAGAGTACAGGTACTCTACATGTAGGCTAAGTTGAAGAAGCCAAATCCTGGAAATGCCACGCTTCACACAATTTTTAAGCTCACCGGCTGATGTTGCCATTCGGGAATGGCAGCCTCTCGCTAAACGATTGGTCGTATCATATGGGATGTGTGTGAAACCGGTGATGTGAGGTGAGGTAAGGGTCTCAAACCCTTTTTTTTTTTTTAACCGCAGATCCCTTTTCTTATTTTATTTTTTTAAAAACTCTATCATACCACGGATCCCTTTGCTCCTTTAGAAAATCTTGTTATTCAAACCAAACCCATTGATTTGGGGTGTGTCCTTGCTCGAGTACTGTACCGTACTCGTAGAAGGCCGGGGCTTTTCCTGCTTTAGAAAAGATTGTCGAGCTAATATATACATCCTTTTCACAGTTGTACCGTACGATATACCTTCTTGTGTGGTCGGTTGTTGCTTGTTGAGCTGATTTAGGCTTTTTTTTGGCATTTGGGCATGATTTTGGGCCCAGCCAACCGCCAGCGGAGGATTTTCCCGTAAGGAATTCAGAAAAATCAATAGTCTGGAACAAAGATCTGCAAAGGTGAAAATTGCGCGTGCAAGAGCCAATAAGTGCAAGAAGAGAATATTTCATAATAATTTCACCACCCCCCCCCCCCCCCGTATGATTGTATGATAGCTTGTGAAATTCACCACTTTGTGTGCCTTGAGAAATAAGGCCCAATGTGACGAGAATTTGTGGCCTTGGGGTTAGTTGAGCAACTGCTTACAAGGTTTCTATGATAATTTTATTATCATAGATTCCTGGGCCTTTCGAGCTGGAGCCCCGGGGTGAGTGAGGGCTTAGTTCAGATTTCAGAAGGAAAAAAATTTAAAAGTTGATTTTCGGGATTTTAGCCTGAAAAATATGCCAAGACGACTTCCAATCCCCTCCCAGGTTCTTACGAGAAGTCCTCTAGCCAGCTGTTTCACTCTTGTGGACATGTGTAGGATGGCGATGACGATATATGGACTACCGGTGGGAACCACTTACTATATTTCCCAGGCTCTGGGGGGGCTGGTTTTAGGTTGAGCTGGACTAGCTATCATAGCTTGCTGAGCTTAGCTCCTGGCCTGCTTGAGACGGGTTATGATGCCAGTATCATTTCCCAAAAGTCCGACGCGCCATACAGAGAGAGCCTACCGAATCCCCCCCTAGAGTAGCTATTGGCGTAAAGTGTTGCGATTTACTAGTAGGGGTCTCTCTGCCTTCTTGTTAACCCGACTGCCCTTAGCTCCAATCCGAGGAGGTACGGTAGATACCGTCGCTAGGTCAGTTGGCCCAGTGTTAGCTGCTACCTAGCCAGCCGGTAACTTTATCTCCGACTTTTCTGGAGCTCTTTCCTGACCTGTCTAAGCATGGCAATGATTGAAGCTTTACATCAAGGGAGGCTGATGGAAGGAAGAAGCACAATTACGGCAAGCAGGCATGCGTACGTGCATGATCCTTGGGCGTACGGCACGCTATGGACCACTGTATCATACGGACAATCTTGCGAGGGGAGCCTATCAGGAGGATTATTCCTAGACTCAATATGATACCTGACTTTGATAAGCCCTCATTATCTGTCCTTCTTCTTGTTTGCCAATATCCCACTAAGTTTAACTTTTTTTCATTTTCATTTCAGGTTTTTTTTTTTCATTTTTTCATTTTCACTTAGATACCCTTTGGTCTCACCGGATAACTTTAAATTTTAATCACCGAAAAGAAAAGAAAAAAGGAGACTTCGTCATGATATTATAGAAAGGGCTTCCAAGACTCCTTAAAGTGGGGGGGGGAAGTGGGACTGGGCGAAGAAGGAGCAGTCTGGCACAGTAAAATATATATAAAAATAATGAAAAATAATGAAATTGATCGAACCAACAACTTCGCCCAGCCTCCCCCTTCTGCCGGGAGCTCTTACAGTGCCCGTAGGATCTCACACAGTCTACCTGTTACTCATAGCAGGCAACAAGTGCCCATTCACAAAATATAGCAACGACTTCCTTTCCTATCTTGGCACCCAGCGAAACCCGCGACCCCTGTTTTCGGATATTCCATGCCCGCTACGGGCGGAGTACTGTGGGCTCGTACAAGGCCCTTCATTCGATTGGATGCAATAATTCCGTGTCCCGATGCTGTGGGGAAGTTGCTAAAAAAAGGAACAAAATACCACCTCGTTTAAGTCGCCTTTCTCCGTCCGATCGTGAGTGAAGTGAGTGGAACCGGGTTTTAAGTTACTCCTTCCTTTTTTCTTTTTCTTTTTCTTTTTCCTTTTTGCTTTGGGCCTCCCTCCCTCCCTTGTGTTCCGGTAGCACTGGTAACTTTATTTTGCGCCGGCACTCCCACTCTTTTCGGGTTCAAATTGTGGATATCAAGATGGATTTGTAATTAGGTTGATTGGTTGCCTTCCTTTTTCACGACAGTACCGCTCATTCTAAAGTATGTCGGTCGGTACTTTTATTTGTATGGTTCTGGGGGGCGATAGGACGAAGTGAGAGAGAGAAAGAGAGAGAGAAGGATTAACTCAAACTTATCGAGAAGATAGCGCATGATTTATGGCGGAGCCTTGTTTTTTTGGAACTGAGTTGTTGCCCCCCCCTTCCCCTTAGTATCTCTCATTTGGAGCCCCCGCTCGTTCTGGATCCCCGTTGGGAGACCGCGCTGATTGAGCGACTCTGAGAGTCTTGAGGCACATATATTACGGTGTTAGTATTGCACGTACAATTTTGAAAGTTCAAGTATGATACGAGGATGTAATGGCAGCCTGACCTTCGTGTTATACGGTATGGCAGTTGCAATCTCCTCTCCCTCCCCATCTCCCCCACTCCCTCCCTGTGCGACTAAACAAGCCCGACAAACAAAGTTATTCGGGTCCGGAATATGCCTTGATGTTTTACCTATCGGCGAGACTTTTTAGACCACCACGTATGATACTGTGTTTATTTGACCGAACAAGATTACTTGGGGAGACGATGCGGAGGAGGATGTGGGAAACCTTTTTCAATACTATGCGTTTTTTCGTGCAAACCCCTTTGAATACCACCCTTGGCTGCGGCATGCCATCTAGAGGGTTTCATAGTGATGAGAAACCAAACCTTCGCTGAAGTCTAGCAGTATTTTTTATCTCCTAAATGACACCAGCGGAGTAAAGGATGATTCTGGGCAACCCCGTAGAGTAATCTGAGCATTCAAGCAAGTCTCAAATATTCCTCCTAAACTATCCAGCAATATTTGGGACATAGGGCAGTGCCCTGAGTGGTTTCCGAGTCTTCTTGGCACCGAAGCACCCAAAATGCTACCTTTAGAATCTAATGGGAGCGATATAGACAGAATGCAGCCTTTAGAGCTGAAAAAGATATCCAAGAATGGGGATCGTTTGGAGGTAATATTTCTAAATATTCCTTTTTTGAATCTCTTCCTAGAGTTCTCCCATCCCCCAAAGTCAAGATATTCTTTGTTGATGTGCGCGGAGGTTTCACAGTCCTCAACGGCATATTCCCCGCCCGGCCAGTGGGATACGAGGGGGTTTGCACCAAAATTCATGCCACTGGGCTCACCGGGGGGAGATAGACACAGTACAGTACTTGTATGCGTAGCGGAGCGGAGGGGTGGATGGACGCGTGTAGGTGGGGATTGCTGGGTGGATGGGTGAACTTCCATTTTGATTGATTCATCATATGCATTTTGCTCGGCCGTCGGTCCCTCGGGTTCGTATCGTTGTGTAAGCTGAAATGGTTATCCAGATCTTGGGGCCCATATTGGGCAAGTTGCAATAAGGTAGGTACTTCTAATAGGTCGGAACGGTCCGGGAACAGTTAATTAGGGTTGTATAAATTGGAATTGTAACGTCCATGCTGACGCTCTCTCGCATTTCGAGCGTCGTAAGCCAAGCATTTGTACTGTTTACACTATCTTTCTTTCTTTTCTTTCCTCTTCTGCTTGGATAGGAGGGAAGGGCAAACTGAAGCTTATCGGTACACCTAATATAGCGCCACCAACCGGGTCTATCCTACCACTGCCAGCTCTTTTCAAGGCAGACACTTCCCGTCGTACAGTACCTGGTTCTGCTATTTGTATGTGAGGGTCCAGCTCCGTTCCAGGGATGGTTCACTGTAAACCTGAAAAGGATAAGAGAGTTTGTTCCTCAAAGCACAGGCGGGGGGGGGAGGGGGGTTTGGTGGAGCCCCATCAGGCCCAGCACGGTAGCCGTGTCATCTGTTATTTCTCCCCCCTTTGGTCGTAGGGTATCGGATCAATTAAGACCCTTCCCAAGCGGCTATTTTCTTTGTGCTCCGATTGATTTATTGATATTCTTCCTCTCCCTTCCCTTCCTCTGTATTTAGGGCCTCACGCCCGAGCTGAACAGGGCAATATTGTGCCACTTGGGGAAGGGATCGATTAACTCGTCGGGTTCGTGGATTGCGTTGGCCAGGTCACCATTTATGTGACCCCTATGACCCTGGTTTTTGAAGATCGGAGGACAAGATGGGCGTTAAAAAGTGGTAAAATACGGAGACGAAGGGATGATAAATTGTTAAGCTTCTGGGCACTACGCAACCTCTTTAACCTATCTTACACCTTCCCCCCTTCAGGGCGGGTAGGATCTTTGTATCATCGAGGGCACCGTGCTGTACGAGTCTAGCAAAGCGCGTCTACAATACGGCAACTGCAAGGGCGCCTGCCCCCCGTACTGGCTACTCCTGCCACCGAATGTGTAGATCTCGTTTCGAGAAACTCGCTCTTCTGTCCTGCGTTACGTCCTCCTCTTCCTAAACCAACAATACGTACAGTGCTATGATATCGGGGGTTTTCCCCATCCCGCTTCGCCCCTTTGTGCGGACCTAAGGTTAGGCCGGAGATTTAAGACCAGGGCATGAGAACTCCCCCCCAAGATCCAGTCCAAGAAGTGGAATCCCGAATACGGAAGAGAACAAGGTCACAAAAGCTTTTTGCCATGCCATACTGAAGGAGACAAGACTCAGCACAGGACGAGCCGAGCAGCATAGCACAGCACGAACACCATCGCCGCAGGAACAGCAACCAATCATTCTTTCATTCAATCACTCAAATCAAATCAGGTCGGGTTAAATACGGTGACTGAGTGAGGATACTAAGCCCAGCTGTTCCGGCGAAAAGCCCCCAAAACCTTGTGCCCGCGCTACCTTCCTGCCTCACTGTGCTTTACTTGGCTGTGGGTTGCTTGGCTACGGATTTCTTGGGAGCGAAGAAGGAGATTATTGAGCAGCAGGGATTGCGTTTATTTTATTTTTTTCTTTGGTGAGGAGGAGGAAGAGGAGGAAGTCTCCGGGCAAGAAAGAACGAACGGACCACGGAGGTGATATTTGCCATTTCAGAAAGGAAAACCAGTCCCTGACCTAGTGACAACCTAAAAGTGTATGTCATCTCCTCTTTCCTTCCTTTCACTGCCCGGCTCATTACATTTTTATTTTATTTTTCATTATTTTTATCTCTTTTTCGATCTCCTATATTTTTCCCCTTGTGTCTCCTGAGGGAAAAAAGATCATCTCAAATACCCGCCTTTTATTCCATCATCAAACTTACCGTATTGGAATTTCCCGTTTTTTTTTTTTGATCCATTCTGTTGGTGGATTTTTGGCTGGCTGGGTGCGGTTTTGGCTGCTGGGTTAAGGCTTTCGTGCATATGTAAGAAGAAGCAGCAGCATCAGAAGAACTAGCCTTCTTCTTCTTGTGCCGCTGTTCTCTTCGCAGCCATACCTTCCTCATAACCCAGGACACCCCCCCCAGCCAGTATCACTAACGGGCGCCGGCAATCCGATAGAGTGTGTCCGTTGCCGCTGACACTTCTTATACTCAGCGTCTCGCTCCCTTACTACCCCTCCTACTTCTTTATCCTCCATTTCCCTCCCACCTTTTTTCTTCTTTTCTTTTCCTTCCCTCCGTCTCCTCTTCTCCCTTTCTCCTCCTCCTCTACTACTTCATCTCCCACACCCGCATCTACTCTATCAGGCTACTGTCATACCATCAAACTCCTTCCACACCTACTTTACCTTGAACAGTCCTTCCTTCGCCTGTTCAAGAACATCCATCATCGACTAGTTGCTGCTCTACCAGACCACCACGCACACACGTACTTACACGCCCACGGATTTGCGCTAGCACTACAATCGGCTTTGACATCACTCTACAAAGAACAAAGGGTCGTCTCAGCCTGGAGTACTGCCACAGCGGAACTTCCAGGATATCGGTATTAGGGACGTCGGACAAGTGTAGGTCACGTAAGCAGGGGGTGGTGAGGGGAGGTTATAGATTAGAAAATAATTATCCGAAGCGTATCGGGGGACTACCGCAAGAACACGAAATGGAGACATATCATGGCCACGTACGATCGCCGGCGGATGCAATAATACTGTTCGAAGCTTGTCGATTAGGCCTACTGCCGCGAGTACAGAGACGGTTATCGGAGAAGGAGAGACAGAACATCAAGTCCGGGAGCGTATTCGTCTGGGACGAGCGGGAAGCGGGGATGAGGCGGTGGACAGATGGGAAATCATGGAGTGCTAGCAGGGTTTCAGGCAGCTTTCTGACGTATCGGGAGATGGAGGGGAAACGCGGTGGAAACGCTTTTGCTCCTCCTACGACGACGCTATCGGTTGGAGGTCGTGTAGGAAAATCACCTAATCCTGACAGTGATTCTGATGGACTAGATACCGAAGGGCCAGATGGGTATCGATACAAGCCAGATGGGCTGATGAAACAATCCTTTTCTATCACCACTGCCACTCACCAGAAACTTCATCTCATCAGCTACTACGCGCGTTCGCATCCCTCGTCGCAAAATCTCATCCAGCCCACACAGGACAGTGCGTTAAAACATATCAGGCCTGCGAAGGGGATGTATCCGGAGAGCACAGTACATGAGCAACAGAATGTGCCGGTTGTAACTCGGGGTCCCATGATTGCGACAAACTTCAACCATGCACAATCGCCTGCTGCGTTAATCCAGCGGCCGCCTGGAGCAACGCATCCTAACAGCTATCCACAACAAGGAGCGTATGGTTGGCCTCCTAGCCCTGTTTCAACGCCCCCAACAAACCTACCCCCACCGGCCGGCCAGTATGCACAGCAGCTACCACTGCCAAATAGCGCAGCATCCTCTCCGATGGTGTATAATCCCCCAGCTTTCCCACCCTCTGCCGGATCGCCAATGCAGTATGATAGACCACTGCCGCATTTGGACAGCCTCCCTCCGCAGCCATCACACAGAGGGTCCATGGGATCTCCAATGCACATCCACCGTTCACCACGGGCAGCAGTACAACAAATGCAGCGGCAACCATCAGATATACCCATGCCTTCTCTGCCGTGTCCCGATCAAGGTGGCCGGTTTTCCTCGCCGGCTAGTAGCCTAAATGGCCGGTCGCCTCCTAGAAGCGAGAAGTTTGATATCAATCCTCTCCGACAAAGCCCAAGCGGGGGAATGGATGGCGGCAGCAGCCCTGGGAGGGGCGGGCTAGAAGTACAAGATATCCCAAGTGAGAAGCTAGGGTTTGGGGAAGATGTCAGAGCCCTGCGGGTGTTGGATAGGGCTTTTATTGCGTGATAGTCAGGAGCTGACAGGATACCTCCAAAAAGGATTATCTTTTTGCTCACCGGATACTGGTCGGGCCAAATTTTAATAGCCCATTTCATTTTGAACCTTTCTCTCCACGGCAGGAGGGAGGCTCCCTCAATAACTACTTCGAGGGTTTTAATTTTGTGATTGCAAGCTTACATTCTAGGATGTATTTTTTTCCCCCCCACCGGTTTTATTTCATTTCATTTTATTTCCTTCTCCCTTTCTTCCCTTTGTTAGTATTTCTCACATCGTTCCTTTTCTCACTCTTTTTTTAATCACCACGAGATATTTTTGGGTTTCTCTTTTTTTTTTTTTTGATTTATTCCATCTCCGGTGTCTGGCTTTCCTTTTTTTTCTTTCCTACTGTCATCTCCATCATCATCAACTTTTCCTTTTTATCTAAGGGCCTTTTTCCTTTTTCGTTATCTTCAAGGGATTTCTTTTTATTTTGTTTACAACTTTCGGTTTTTATCGTAGGGATAGAACATGGACTGGGGGATAACTTTTTTAACGGGGAAACGATAGGGCATTTTTTATTATTTCTCTTCCTCAGGGGGAGGTAGGGTTTGGGGAGAACAGGTGGCTTATGGGCGAATTTTTCAAGGGTCTGTTGGGAGCAAAATTCAATAAAGTAATCGGGTTTTTTCCACTTACTCTTTCACTCCGTATCGTGCTTAAGTGTGTCCTGTGTATGAAAAACTTGCAACCTTGCCTCTTCGAAAAGACTCTAGATCACTCGTTATTGTGACATTCTCCTTCATCCTATTCTCCCGTTCTCCTCGTTCTTCATTAGAGAAAGGGAGAGAGATGGAGGAGAGAGAGATACTGCCCACCCACCTAAAAGGGAGGAAGTATCCCACGTGGTTGATTGGGAATAAGCATAAGTTGACTTTGTTTAAGCGCTCTTATTACGCCGCTGATCTACCCACCACCTTACACACCATCTTACCCAACCATACCTACCGGTAAAGCCGGGGGGGGGGGTTCGTTAGAAATCAGAAAACTTGACCCCCGCCCCTAGAGAAATTGTATGGGGTCGCAGGAGTTAGTTTTTTGATTTTTACTGACCCCCCCGAGTACCTTTCCACCCCTTCGCCCATCTCAGCCCTGCGAGCGACATACGTACCTACCTACACACACACACACATGTACGGTAACCACGGCACATTTCTCGTAGAGAGTGCTGTATGGCACAGTGTATCGCATTTTTCTTCTTTCTTTCTTTCTTCCTCCCCTTCCCTTCCTTCCATCCCGCGCATGCATACATGCATGCATGTAGACATCAATTGCATCGCATTGCAAATCGCACACTATTTTTTTGTGTCGCCATCCTCATCATCATCACCATGAATCGTATATAGTACCGCACCGTACCTGGGCAATCTCACAATTCCTCCCCCAATCAATCAATCTTTTATTTTACTAGCTGACTACCGTACCTCCTCCCCCCGGAACCCTCTCCATGCTCGAGGCACCTTCTTCCTGTAGCTTTTTTAGCATTGCTTCGCGGTTGTGTTCCATTACTCGGCGCTTCTTGAAGTACTCGACCTATACCTCCCTCCTCCCCCCCCTCCTCCTCCCCTATTAGTATCTTTGTATCTTTGTATGTTTGTGAACGAGGGGGTGCAGGAGAGGGGAGGGGGAGTGTACCCATGATCCTTTACATTCCTTTTGGAAGGATGCGTCTTCGGGGCCGCAGAAGGATTTGGATTCTTTTGGGTTTTTAAGTGGGTCTAGGATGTTGTGCTTGTCCAGACAGGCGAAGAATTGGTCCCGCGCGGTCCAGCAGAGGGCTCGTTGGGAGCGGTTTGGGGCTGTGGGCGGGGTGCTGGAGGTGGTGGATTGAGTGAAGCCTAGAAAGCCCATCTTCGGAAGTGCGGGAAGGGGGGTAGATTTGTAGATGTGGTGATAGCGAGGTGGTGGTGGTGTTGGTTGTTTGATACTGCCGTTTGATATGCTAGTCTACCTTTCATGGGATAATGACGTCGGCCGTTTGGTCCCAGAAGACAATTTAAAAAAATGTATACGAAAGGCTAAAAATGGCTTCCTTGAGGCTTAATAACTGATCGGGTTTCTTTAAAGTAAACGGTACCCAAATTCATACATTTTCTTTTATTTTATTTTAAAGAAGATTACCCATACCGTAACGCACCAACCTGTCATCAAACCACCTGCTTCCCCGATCACCACAACGAACGAGCGAACGAACGGACGGACGGACGAAACGAACGAAACACTTGCCCTCCTCCACCTATCAACCCACCAAAAGCCCACATCCTAAAGCCTGAATACAGCGGCGGACAGCGATGCCAAAACGCCCCCGGAGACTCCGCAGACCATTACCGGACTCCTTCCAGCCCCTAAAGACCTTCCTGCAGATCCTCTCGCTGCAAACAATCTACTACATCTCCAGCGGCGTCCTGATTCTCTTTACTGCGCTCGTCGCCGGGCGCGCATTCTCCCTCGACCTGATATTCTCATGGCGCAGCGTTCGCGGCGACAATACCGTCGGTTGGACGCTGGGTATTGTTTGGCTGTTGTGCTCTGGTATAATGTTTGTTGCCCCCTCGCATCTCCCCCCCCCCCCCCCCCAATCTACTGCGACGGCTGGCTAATAATAGGGGGGGATACTTATATATAGGGTAATAGCTCAAGTCCTCGTCCATGCTCGTAGTAAGATGGTGCTCGACTTTAGTCTTACGCTCCACTTCTTGCATTTACTGGTTGTGTCCGGGTACGAGTGGGAGGTGCCGAAGAGCGTGCTCTGGTGGGCGTTGCAGGTTGCGTCTGCGTCTTTGATGGTCGGGGTCGGGACTTGGGCGTGTAGGTGGAGGGAGCTGAGACCTATCCCCTTCGGCAGTGGTGGCAGTGGGGGCGTCGGAGGGGGCACCGTGGGGGATTCGGGTGGGGCATATGAGATGGTTCGGATGAAGGAAGAGGATATTTGAATGCTGGTGGTGATGGTGGCGGTGGTGGGGGGGTTTGTTTTGCTTTGCGGGTTTTGCGTAGTGGGGTTGTTGGGCATTGGTTACATGGGTTTCTACAGCATGGGATCGGCAGGGGCGTTTTTTCTCCTGACTTGTTTACATTTCCTCCCTCCCTCCCTCTCTTTTTTTTTTGTGCTGCTCTTGTGTTGTGCTATAGTATAGACCATGGGAGCAAAATGTCTGTAACCTAATGGATTTTTCTTTTATTTCTTGTTTTCTAGCCCTATCTCGTCATTTTTATTTTATTTTTACAATTCCAACATGCAGGGACCCGGTGGGGATTCGGGATAATCTCGTTTTGGCACGAAAGCTGCATGCATGGTTCAGCTGTCGGACTTTGACTTTGACCTCCTAAGGACTTCTCAGACGCGGGGCTTGTAAGCTTACGCACCTGGCCTGTACATAGCTATACTTCCACGACACGGCATGGCACAACACAGTGGCCGGTCAGCACTCCAGCTAGGGCATGACGTGAGGGAACTTCTCGAGCTAGATGCTGTGAGATTCGAGTGATAGTGTGTGAATATGACTTTTACTCTTGGGGCAGTTGACGGAGGGAGATATGTGATATCCTTGTTTGGTCTGGCGGATTCCACTGGCTGTCTGGGGGGTCTAATAGCTCGCGCCCTGCATTGCGTGGAAGCGGAAGCATCCGAACAAGGCTAGTCAATATCAACGGGGCATATCTCCTTCTCGTGTCGACCCAAAGGTTATTTAGTTAGCCTTTCCCTGGAGCTCCTGGTCTTTTTTTTCACGACCAGGTCATGCAGAAATGGACACCATGGATATGATATGGGCATTTTTTGGGGGTTTTGTCAAGTCCGGTATGATATATAACGGAGCGGGAGGTGTGGATTGGCCGTGAATCTCCCGGTAACCACTACTTTACTCGAATTCAACGACGTCCGCTACGAAGGAGATGACGAGAGTGGCACGGGGGTATCTCTTCACGGGGTTATCCTCTGGGAGTTGAAAGTGATGGCGGAAAGCAGGGTCTTGGGTTCTGGCTCCAGGCTAGAGATGGGAGTCTGCCTGCCTTGGAGGGTGCTTTTCTGTTTGGGATAGTGTTAGGCTTTTTTCTTCCTATTCTTTTTACGTTATTTGTGGATTTTCCGATGTCTGTGTGACTTCGGTAGACCCTCGCACGCACGCACTGCTGCTCTCGGAGTGGGCGGTGAACGTGGAGATTTTTGGTGAAAGCTAGTGAAGGGTTGGTGCAACACTGGACTTTGGTACTACTTAAGGCAGATGGTGATAGGTTTGAGGTAGCTGTCGGTATGCTGGGGTAGACTCGTATATGAGTGTTTGGCGTTATTGTGAAAAAATAGATTGAGAAGCCTATTAACACTAGCTAGGCAATAAGTTAGAGCTCTACTTGTACTCCTGGTGTGGTTTGCAGTGGGGGCACCATCAGTGTGGGGGTGCATGAGGCCTCGGCGGTTGATGTATTTTTTTTGCTCTAAATGGCCTTGAGAGGGTGGGGGCGGGGGTCCCGCGGGCTTGGAAAAGGGAAAGGTTTGGCCGAATGATGGTGGAGTCTGGCCCGTTCCTGAAGCGGTTTGTCGCCGCCTGGGTAGTGGGTTTTGCATACACGGCGCTCTCAACAAGCCATACGTTCAAGAAGAGTTTGCCTGGGCTGGACTACTTTCCTGCAAGCATAGATTTTCAGCCATCATAATCAGTGACAAGGCGAGCAAGGTATTTCCACATGTCTAAATTTTGGAGGCAATTTTTTAGTGGACCGAGGTAATGCCTATGGGCGGGATTTTCAACCCACACACAGCCTTCCGCTGAAAGAGCTGTAACGAGCTGGTTATTGGGGGGATTTCTTCGGGACGCCTGCGGGAAGTCTATAATAATATTACGTTGATCCATTTAGATGTTTGCCAATAGAGAGAGAAGAAAAAAACCCCCCCCAAAAGTCATGTGACCTTTGATAAACTCCCTTCCCTCCCCCCCCCCACTCTTCTATTTAACATCTACCGGCACTCGGGTAAATCGTTTTCTAAATGGATTGATGGGATAGCCCTTCTCCGCGTATTTGCCTCCTCCGAATTCTGGGCATTTTTTGTGGGGCGTGGTCGAATTCGTTATCTGCAGACATCCTTTTTCTCGCGGAGAATTAGCTGCAGGGCGCTGAAGCTAAATTACAGTAGGGTAGGGTAGCACCTCGCTAGCTCGGATTTCACTACTCCCCCCGGATGAAATTCTCTGAATTCTAAAATTGTTTTTTGCACAAAAACCTAACTCGTTGACCCGAATAATTCGCTGTCCCTGACATCTTTCTTTTGATTTTGATTTTCTTTTTGATTTTGGCCATCCGTGGCAGAGAGGTGGGACTGACTGTAGACAATTTCAATTGGTTCGCCAGCGGACCGCCAAGGCCTGATTTCTCCAGCTGGTAATGAGCTTGGCTTTAGGCTTGCATGGCCTTTGGTGATGGCGCTCACTAGCATCTACTCTCTACTCTGGGCTGATATGTTTATTTTTTTGCCTCTGGAAGGTGGACACGAGGCCTAAGCTTCAACGGGCTACTAATTAGTACTCACACAGCGGTGGGAAACCCCGCACCCAACAGCTCATGTTTAGCATCAAAAAGGCTTAAGTTAGATCTATTAGCAATTTTGCGAATGGTGCAGGGATGGAAGGCAACATTCGGGGGCGAATCAACTCTCAGGGTAATATGTCTGGCGGCGTCGGTGGGAGGAACATGGCGGTATTCAGAATACCGCAATCATCCGATATCGAATGATTCATTGCAAAATGCTCATTTTCCCCCCCCTTCCCGCCTCTCTCCCCCTCCCCCTCCCCCTCTCCCCCTCCCTCTCCCTCTCCCTCTCAAGATGATTGTCTTTTTGTGAAAAATAAATAAATCATCTTTTTGTTTCTAACGGCTTGAGCTGACGACGACTTTTCAGCTCGCGGATTTTGTCCACGCGTCCACAAAAAAACTCCATGACTTTGTTCACTGCACTACTATTGCCCCCCCCCCCCCTAGGGCGTATCGCGGTTACGCTATGATGATTGGTTTTGGGTTATTCTAGAGTACTGGTGAGGGTAATGGCACCTGCTACTCTCGAAATCCCCATTGGGCCCCTTCAGGATTCTAAGACATCAAGGGGTCTGATACCATGGCTTGACGAAATTTTACGTGGCGCATACCCGGGCCAGCAGCCGCCATATATTAGTGGGTGGCAATTGGGGAGAACTCTTCTGGGGCTTTTTTTTTTTGTTGAACATCATGTGGTTGTGGTCGGTGAACGGCTTGATGGGTTATGAGTTCGCGGTGGGTCAATTGTGCTGCTACTGAATAACCATATAGATGCAGTATCGGATGAGCTATCGGAAGGCGGAATTGTCCGCTACAATGGCATGAGACGTTCGCTTAACTGTTTGGGTCTAGGCGCGCTCATTTCATGTAACTCAGGGGGCTTCTGGGCCGTTTTGGAAGCGGGCTGCTGGCAGTCTACCGATGGGGGTGTTCATAGTGGATCACTCGTTGAATGTGGTGGTTAGCAGACAGCACCTTGCGGAACTGATCGGGCTGGGGGAAGGCCGGAGGGTTGAGGGGTAAGTATGATGGGCTGACTAGGGTAAGGGCTACTTTTCTTGCCCTTGAAAGCAATTGAAACGAGCACAAGTGATATATCGAAGTGATAGGATGAGATATTAATATTCAAGCCCGGAGGAGGTCCGGCAATTTTTCCAGGACCGGCTAGATCGGAACGGTTTTTGCCGCGATTGAATTAACTCAAGTTTCGATGAATAGTGGGCTATGCAGAAGAGAGCAGAGTTTTTAATCTGAAGGAGGGGTAAGACTTTGGACGCTAGGGATAGTCCTTGATGTATTCCTCTCATGCATTCTCATTGGGAATAAAGCTTGAACGACCCCCGCCAAGGCTTGTTTGATAAGTGGTGCTCGGGAACTTCGGAACTTCGGATATGCTAGGGTGGGGTTGGAGAGTTATTAGTGATCTGTGCATGGCAAGCCCTTGTTGACTCCGAGAGGGGAGACTCTTTTTAGCATGTCCATAGTTTATCACTCATACCCTGGCAACTCGCCTACCAAAAGAAAATTACACGGAAAAGGTTTAGTTTTGACCTCACTGAGCTCAATTGTAAGCGTGCTATAAAACAGCATGTAAGTCAATCACAGGCTTAACCAAAATTCCACCCAGAAAAAAAATACAGGAATGATGTAAGTTAGCTGATACCAAATGTTAAAAATAAGAAATCACCCCCCTACTGTTATCGTACTTGTATATGCATACTCGCCCCCCCCCCACCACTATTAATATTCTAAAGGAAAAGAATGACAAATAAGAGAAATACAAAAGGAAGTTTTTTTTTCCTTTCCAACCATCAAATACTCATGTGACCCCAAAACTCGGAAAGAAGGCCCACAAATTAAGAAATACTTAAAACTCCCCAATGCTAAATACCCGCCCGTTGCATTCACACTTACACTTCCCCTTTGAAACGGAAGTGAAGCTGGGAGCGGCAGTAGTGGTGAGATTAGGGATCTTGGAGACGGCTCCGGTCGTGGTGACGCTGACGTCGTCCGCGACAGGGGCAGTCGCAATTGGGGCTTGAGAAGATGTGGTGGTTGTTGTTGGCTTGAGAGCTGCGGGTGAAGACTTTGCGGTGGGAATTGTGGAAGGTTGTTTTTTGGCTGAGGTAGGGGGTGCTGATGGAGTGTATGAGGAGACGATAGAAGATCCTGCGCCCGAGCCGGAGCCTGAATCGGATCCTGAACCTGAACCGGATCCCGAGCCTGAGCCGGACCCCGAAGATCCTGAGCCAGAAGAGCCAGAGCCCGAAGACTCCGAGCCTGAGCTGGAGCCAGAGCCTGAGCCGGAGCCTGAGCCGGAGCCTGAGCCAGAGCCCGAAGAACCTGTGTTAGAAGAACCGGAGGCTTTCGAGGTCTTTGACGGAGCGGCAGAAGAGGTTGCTGACGAACCGCTTCCAGCTCCAGCTCCACCACCGACATTAGAACTAGAACCAGAGCCGGAACCAGAACCAGAACCAGAACCAGAGCCGGAACCGGAACCAGAACCGGAACCGGAGCCAGAACCAGAACCAGAGCCAGAACCAGAGCCAGAGCCAGAACCAGAATTACTAGTATCACCGCCGGAAGAGCCAGTCGAACCGCCACCTCCCGCGCAGCTCCCGGTTGGAGGGCCAGTCTTCTTAGAATTATTGACAAGTTCCCTCCCCGGATTTGGGAACAAAACATCGGTCCCCTCAGTGGTAGAACATCCATTGCCAATGTTCGCAGTAAACATGTCTGGGTAACTGTCAAGCCCAGATCCGCCGCCAGTGATGGTGACCGCTGCGCAGTTCATGTACATCTCGCGGTTTCCTATCTGATTGAACCAGGTCCAACCGAACAAGCATGGTCCGGGCTTTGCTTCGGCGGGAACAGTGAAGGAGTAAGGTGTCCCGGATGCCGGGCACCCGCCGACATATGAAGATATGACCTTCCAGGTAGCGCCGCCATCCTGGGATAACGACGCTTGGCAACTCCCACCGCCGTGGGATGCCCCACCACCGATGGTAAATGACTGCTTGGAGCCTGCGGCCCAGGTGGCGACGGAGGCTCCTTCCGGGGTACCCGCTGCTTTGACATGGCCTTTGCAAGGGAAGTTGCCGCCGTCTTTTGAGAGGGGAGAGGTATAGTCATAGTCGGCAGTCTTGGTGTTCGGATTCTTGGGGTCCTGGAGGGGTACCGGGTCGGTCATTGACATGTGCCCATTTATGAGGACCGCCGTGAAGGACACCAAGAAGAGAAAGAAGTGTGTGGATTGCATTTTCTATGTGCTAAAGAGAGAAGAAGGATTATCGTGAGGAGTTGTATGAGGAGTAGGTATTTTTTTCTTTCCTTTCTTGACAACTGTGTGGGGCGGTGTTATCGCTAACTTGGGAAACGGAAGAAAGAAAAGAAAGGAACAATCCCGCATATATAACCGATATCCGACGACACCTCTCGAAAATAAAACTCACATCCTAGCTAGCTTGAAAGAAAAACTTGAATGAAATAGCCTTCACATTGTGCCGGTTTCAAGCAGGGCTTCTTTCTCTCTCTTCCGCGGCGAGAACTGAATACAACAGAAATGACTCCATCCTTCTTGAAACGTATGCGCTATCCCTTCAAAAGCCGCGGCATCACAGATAATCACTCGACGATACAAATTTCGTAAATGGCGATGGGGGTCAACAAGGACGGCTCTGGAATGAACGTGCTGTTCGTACCTGCCGATCTACCTGGGGGGGGGAGGGGGTCCGCATACTCTATTGCGCCCCAGGAGAATTCAGTTTCGCTTCCATAGAGATGAGGCGATACCCGTTCAGGGGGCAATCGCTCTTATTGGCTGGCTTGTACACGTGGGGGAATCTGATAGGATTCGATTATTGGCCTTGCGCTTCAGTTTGGTTTTGGGAGAAACAGCGGCCGCTTTTTAACTCGTAGAGACGTGGGAGGCTCTGGCGCTAGCGGAATATACTCCCCCAACTGCCATAGTAATAAATTCCGCTCGTTCAGGGGGAATCGGAAGCATGGTTGAAAGGGAAACGAAAGGACAGGATTTTTTTGTGCTAACAACTTGCTCAAGTCTATTCTGCAGCCGTCACCATCCTTGTGTTGGAAACGGTTTTCAAACCCGCCATCCATCCATCGATTCGCTTAAGCTCTAGCTCATGTGCATCTCCAATTTTTCACTCGTTTACTCCTATAACTAAGAGAGATAACTTAAAACGTCCCGGGAATGAGAGTGAGATGGGATAGGACGGATGGGTGGTTGTAGAGCTGACAGCAAACCCCGATAACTATAATGCAGGTACAGGTGCAGTCCCGTACCCTCCGCCTGTGATATCCCTCTTCTCCACAAAATGCAACTTTGAAAAAAGCTTAGATCTCCGAAAAATGGCGGGCCCTTTTTTTTTTCCCACACTGATTGGTTTATTGATATTGTTTTTTGATAATCCACAAGTCATCAAACGGGGGACCGCGTAGTCCAACACTTACCGCGAGACACGCTCGAGACGTGGAGATAATTCCCGAGTGATTTCCTCTGATGCCGCTTGCGATGACTACTTTGTGACCGCATATGTGATTTATCCCCCAATACCGAGTGAGTGGAGGGGGAGGGGAGAGAGGAAGGGGTGGGGTGGGGGATGCTCTGGACTTGCGCTACATAATATGCACGGGGCTTCCCTTCCGGCAAATCTCGTCTCATCGGAGAGTTAGCTTGTGTCTCGCCCTCTCTCTCCCTACGTTCTAAATCCCCTCGGGCGTTCTCTGGTGATCTGTCCACTTGCATGTACTCGAGTAAGTGTCATACCGTATCTACTAATCGAATCCGCCAAGTCCATACTGGGGCTGTATTAGCGCCGGCCGAGTCATATATCGTATTGTGGAGAGGCTTTGACTTAGATGATGGATTGGGGGTAGAACGGTGAGAGCTGTTTAAAAGAAAATAATGGTCTATGAGAGATGGCGCTGAGGTCGAGTTCTATTGTCTAGCTGGAGCCGGAATTGACACCCTAGGAGGGGAATAGCGAATTTAGTTAGCAGATACGGTCGGGCGTGTGTGAGATTTCGGGTTGCTGTGTGGTGGTATTGTTGTTGTTTAATTGGTTTGAGTTAAGGGGAGGGGGGGAGATAGGTGATTGTTTCAGTATTTGGTTTGTTGAGGGGGGCTATCAAGGGATTGAGATAGCAGAGGGTAGGGTAAAGTGCTGATATGTTTGTTGGGTATGCGGTTATCACAGTTGAGTATGCGGTTCGTTGGATGGGTGGTGAGGGCTGAGTCATGGATCGTCACTGGAGCGTGCAGTTTACGGGTGTGCTGAAAGTGTAGTTTCCTTGATGACGCGCACACAATGTTGAAGCGTTGGCTACATGGCTAGCTGAACTTTAAGAGCAACCATGAGGTGGGATCGACTGCTGTGCTGGGGTGGACAGTGCGCCGCTTCTCCCAGCCATATTAGACATGTCTGGGTGTGATTTAACCCACCGACGATCCCGTATCAGAGTAAGGTGTTTACTATTCATACCACACCAGCGTCGCTTAACCCCCTCGGAGCCTCCTTGTCCCCCTCTAGCCGTGCGGCGCGGATCCGGCACGATACTGGACTTGCAACCCGTGACCTCTAAGCAAGACATACTGTACCCCCCCCCCCTTCCTCTATCTCCCCAAGAAACCAATGAATCTAGTGAAAAGCATGGGTGAAAACGCGAGTGATCCATCGTGAGGCTCTGCGACACCTTACAAGGACACTACAATGCCACCGGTCACACTGCAATATCAAGATAACCTTCCATCCTCCGCCCCGGCTCTTGCCGCCGGGGGGCATCCACCCTATCGAGATCCAAACAAGGGTGCGATCGATCGAGTCTGGACTGCCATGCGAGACGCCCTACCGCCAAAGCTGAACCTTACCCTACCGAATCACCATCTCAAGATCAAGAGCTCGTTTCCCTAACCGTCTGGATCTGAAATTTTGGTGATTGAACCGGACGGTGGCGTCTCAACCGGCATCATGTTCCAACCGACGGCGCAAAAGGTGTTTGCCCAATTTTCTACCGTTCTAAATTCTTGTTGCTAGAGGGTCAAAGCGTGACCTTGCCTCCGAGGTGAGTTTCCAGATTCCACCGGGGGGCTGGACAGTACGCTAGGTAAACACCAGACCATCTATTTGCCGGCGCACCCCTCCAACCGTGGAGCCCTCCTTGACGGTGGGTGCCGTCTCCAGCTGTTAGATTGTCGTCTATGTAAATGGGCGCTAAGCTGCCATCGGAGGTGCACGAATAAAGATAGAACCCAGAATCGTCAACCTCTGATAAACTTTTCGATGTAAGGTCTACTTTTTGTTTATTTTATGGGCTGGGGGCTTCTGTGCTACGGGAATGTTATGCATTGGTTTTGGGATTCGGGAGGGAGAGAGGGATCGAGTGATGTATTGTGATTGTTTGTGAAAGTAGCTATTCACAGGCGGTGGCCTTCCCGACTGCTTGCGGAAATGCTGGGAAAAAAGGTCTCTGGTGCTTGGTAGGTCATATAGTTCACTGAAAGTTGGATGGGCGCATGTCATGGTATACCGGTAGTAGAACTATGAGGAGGGGGCAAGTTGGGGGTCATGGAATTTGAGGGATCCACCGGTGTGATAAAAGTGCTCGCAATGTCCCCAGAACTAGAGAAAAGGTGATAAATCATGAAAAAGGAAATACTTGAGACCGGATAGGGGGGTCTTCGCAGGGTTTAAATCTGTGGAGCGTGAGGGATTCCGGATACATTTGAGGTGGGCAAGTATCAAGGGCTTTCGCTTGGGGTTTGCGTTAGAGATGGTGAATACTCAACAACCTACTTGTGGGTGGTAAGATACTAGTAGTGGTTCTCCTTGTAGTAAGTGCCAAGGCGTAAGAAATGATAGAGGGAAAATCCAAACTGTAACTTACTGGGGATGAGTATGGCAGCTGCTCTATCTACCCGGAATACTTGAACGTCGCTGTGAATATTTTGGGTTGGTTGAGTCTTAGGCCCTCCTCCCTTTATCCCTGGATTATCTTCGCATCTTGTCTCAGCAGTGGATCTCTGAGGCTCAGGTTGGGTCCGCTCACAAATTTCTCATTTCTCGCCGCGGCCACCCTCCGCCGGGTTCCCCTGCTGGTGTACCCCTCCACTATACAGCTTCTCCGTGTGCCATTTCTGCTAGCTACTGGAAGGCAGCACGAGCCCTCAAGCACTGGCACTCAGCCGTAAATGAAGCGCCGTCGGAAACTGAACTGCAGTGTGAACCAGAGATCAGCAGTAATTAGCTAACCTGATCGGTGCAGTTGTTGGCTGAATCACTGACTCGCAGGGCTTATCGCTTGTGAGGGGCTTGTGAGACAGCAAATGTTGATCGATTCTGGGGGTGTCGGATGTCTAAAACAGATCCACCTTTGGCCCACTGTTTGCTTGATGGTAGATACAGGCATTGGCCCCTGGGCATCGGTTGGTATGCGATTTCCTGTGCCCTGAAATGCGTACTTGGCGTTCTCGACAAATACTCAATAGAGCATTAGAGCACCGCCATTCAACCACCTAGGATGTGCTAGTCAATTCTTTCAAAAAACTTGGCTATTGGCGAGCTCGGGTATTTTCAGTCTGGAGGGTGGATTTTAGTCTCCTGGCACAGTATGCACCCGTGCTTTGGGTTAGCCAATTTTGTTTTTTTGTTAAATCCCTGGATTTATTATGGGAAAATCCCGGCAAGCACCCTTAAGTATGGCCTAGAAAACCCTAAAAACATAAAAAACTCCATCACCGCCTACATAAAACAAATAAACGATAATAACCTTATCACCTTCATCCATCATTCCCCTTAAAGGGTACAAACAATTTATGACCTTAAATCACCGTCTCTCGTAAAAGGAAAAACCCCCAACCTAACTGGAAAGTTTATCAAATTTTTCATCACATGACCAGAAAACTCCTTCATCAACGCCTTTCCTGGTTTATCTCCTTTCCATAGCGTAGACTCTCTACCTATGTTAAATATCTCTGGGTCCCTTCCATGTCTGACGCTTGCCAGAGCTGGACAGTCTGTGATAATGTGTCGAAATGTCTGGTCTGCCTGTCCGCATCGATCGCAACGCGGGTCTTGATCTTGGTTTGACCAGTCTTTCTGTGCTTTTAGGTAGCTCTTATTCGCTCGCATCTGGTGTATCCGACCTGCCTTGAACTTCGGGAGAGTCATGAAGAACCAGCATTCCCTAAACGGTGGTCTATATTCGTAGTATGGCGGGTACTCCCATTCCACCCATTCTTTCTGTATCTTTTTCCGAATCCCCTCTTTGGCCTCAAACCAGGATTTTGCTGCCTGTTCCGTTACCATCGAGAGTCGGTTTGGTTTCATCGGGAAAGGTCTCGCCAAGTAGTTTCCTGCTGCGATTGCCCCCACCTCGTCGATTGGTAGGCGGACTTGGGCCGTCGACGTGGGTGTTGAGTTCCACGTCTTCGGTCTCATTCCCCCTTTATTGTTGTCAAACGCCTGTCTCCTGTTCGAGAGGTATCTGTACTCCTCTGCCAAAGGATACCCTCCAGGTAGCATCGCCGTAGCTATGTTGTTTTTCGGGACTGCCGTGGTGATTCTGACAGCCGTCATTTCTCTGGCCTGTTTCGCATATAGCTTGATGGGTGCCAGGCACGCTTCCGCTGATACAACGGTCGTATTTGTTGCATAGAAGGAGTTCGTGATCCACCGAAGGACCCTATTCCAAAATGTTTGCATCTTCCCTATCATCGTTACTGTCAGGTCGAAAATCTCGGCCCCGTATAGCAACGTTGGTAAAATTATCCCTTTCGCTAGCCTCCTTGCTCCATACGGGTTTAGGCCTTTGCCGGGCATTGACAGTCTCTGTATTCGTATGAAAGCCGCTTGTGCGAGGGCAAGCCTTTTTCCGAAGTGTGTTGACGTTTCCCCGTTATCCGTAAGCCACAAGCCCAGCCATTTTACTGCTTTCCCGGCGGGTTCGATAACGTGTGATTGGAACATTACTGTGCATTCTGACCTTTCGCCCTTCTCCTTGGGTTTCCTCCAGTCCATCAGTTCGGTTTTCGCAATACTGAAAGATAGCCCCAGACTGGCGGCTGTACTATTCATCCTCTGTATCCTCTCTTCCAGTATTTTTGTATTCCTGTACCAGCTTGTCGACGCTACCGTGATTTGGAAGTCGTCCACGTATGATGATGTAAATATGTCCGAGTGTTCTATTTCGGGGTGTAGTGCCCTGACGTATATCACAAACAGTAGGGGTGATAGCGGTGACCCTTGGGGGATCCCCCTGTTGACCTTATTTGAGGTCCTAGGGCTACCCGGGTAAGCCAGCGCGATTTGTCTTGTGTGTATGAAGTTCGAGATCCAGTCCACTAAGTATCTTGGCACCTTTTCGTCGGCTCCCAGTAGATCCAATAGCTTGCTGTGGTTTACATTATCAAAGCCCCCTTTTACATCGAGGAAGACCGTGGAGGTCTTCTTCCCGGCGAATTGGGATTCCCTTATCCAGTGTTTCAGCGACAGTGCTGCATCTACAGTTGACCTTTGAGGTAGGCTCCCAGTCTGGTTGATGCAGTACATGTCTTCCTTGTAAGCTATCGCCATTAGCCTCTTGTTGACGATTCGTTCGACGATCTTCGAAAAGGTTTGCATTAAGGCGATTACCC
>Ga0307509_10002313_pt1 | contig 31058 bp, 29 predicted proteins | sample 10_EM_MG_FD_202245 | JGI IMG/M metagenome (GOLD analysis project Ga0307509, IMG submission 202245) | Populus trichocarpa ectomycorrhiza microbial communities from riparian zone in the Pacific Northwest, United States - 10_EM | ecosystem: Host-associated > Plants > Roots > Unclassified | place...
GCAACGGTAAACCCCACCACCGTACCCCACCTCACCTCACCCCACCTACCACTTATAGAAATTGCGCAATCGCAATTAAACTAAACCTGTCTCAAATCACGAACACTTCTGTCGAGTGGCTGTACCTCATCTTTATCTTCTACTTTGAGTGTTTGGTGCGGTCGCAACCTTAGAGTTCACCTCTCTATAGGGTGCCCCCGTTATATGGTAGCTGCCTTTAAAGAATGGGCATATATGTTGATGTCGGTTGATGATCAGATATTGGTGTACACTGATCACAAGAATTTAGAGTACTTTAATACTACACAGACTCTAAACCGTAGACAACATCACTGGGCAGAATTTCTACCACCGTTCAATTTCAAGGTTATTTATAGAGAAGGACAGTTAAATGAAAAGGCTGATGCTTTGTCGAGGTGTAGGGACTACCACCCTGAAGGGGGGAGTAATTCCGCACCTTTTACATTTTTTCGCCCTGGACAGTATATTGGAGAGGAGCCTGTCATCTTGCGACCACATGTGTTGCAGACTTGCCAACGTGTTCAGTTGCAGACAACCTTTCATGAGGCTCTTATGAAGGCAGCTGATAGTGATCAAACATATTTATCAAGGCTAAAGGCACTTCTCAAAGGTGATAGTAAGGGCGATACTAACTTTAGCATCAAAAAGGACTTGCTCCTGTATAAACACAGGTGGTACATTCGAAAAGATGAAGGTCTAAGGCGAACGATCATGGAGGCAGAACATGATTCAAAGATTGCTGGACACTTTGGAACATACAAGACCATTGGTATGGTTAGGGCTAACTTCTATTGGCCAAAGATGGATGAAAACATTACCGAGTACGTTCGCTCTTGCGATATATGTCAACGTAATAATGTCATCCGGCATAAGAAGCATGGACTCCTAGAACCCTTAGAAGTTCCTATGAGACCATGGATGGCAATATTCTTGGACTTCATTCTCGGGTTACCAAAGTCCGATGGGTATACGAAGATATGGGTCATCGTAAACAGGTTCTCTAAGATGGCACACTTCATACCACTAAGGACTGAAGAACACATTAAGGAACTGGCCTTGACGTTCGTGAAAGGAATCTGGCGCCTCCATGGGCTTCCTGAATCAATTGTCTCTGACCGAGATACCCGATTCACGTCTAAGTTTTGGACAAGCCTGATGCAGCTATTGCAAGTAAAGCTAAACCTCTCTAATGCCTTCCACCCAGAGAGCGATGGGCAAACTGAAAAGGTTAATCAGACACTAGAACAATATTTAAGAAGTTATTGTTCATATCAGCTAGACGATTGGGTATCGCTGTTGCCTTTCAGGGAAGATGTGTATAACACTTCAATGTCGGAATCCACGAATGCAAGTCCCTTTGAAATAAATTATGGATTCTCCCCACAGACTCAATGGTCGGGGATAGTATCGGATAACAAAGGAATACACCCAGACAGCGAGCTTGTTGTTAAAGATTGGGAAGGCATGTGGCAAGAGATCCGAGAAACTATACAGCAGGAACAGGAAAAAAAACGGAAATGGCATGATCAAAAGAGACAGCCAGCTCCGGAATATGTCACATTAGAAAATGTCATACAGGGCAGAGCTAAGAAAGCGGATACGGTTATGCTAAACCGCAAGAACCTCGGCACAAAAAGGCGTATGGAAAAACTAGACCATAAGATGTTTGGACCCTTTGTTGTCAAATGCAAGGTAGGGTCTAGGGCCTATGGGATTGAGCTGCCGGAGAGATGGGACATCCATCCTGGATTCAATGTTAGTCTGTTGGAACCCTATCGTGAGGATCCTGTGGGCAGGCCTCAAAAGATAATACCAACACCTGACATTGTAGACAATGAGCCTAGCTATGTTGTTGCGGAAGTGGTTGACAGCTGATAGTATGGGAATCCTAAGTCAAAGTTTCCACACCGCTTTGTGCAATATATGGTTGCTTGGGAAGGGTACGGTCCAGAAGAGAATTCTTGGGAAGCGTTCGAGATGTTAGAAGATACCACAATGTAAGCATTGCAACAGTTCTATGACAGGTATCCGTCTAAACCTAAAGACCATAGGGTTATAGACAATCCAAACCGTGGGACTAAGAGACGATGTTGACGGTCTGAGGACAGATCAAGAGAAGAGGGGAGTAGTGTAACGACCCTACGATAGGAAGCTACAAAAACTACCAGCTTTGCCCAAATGGTATACCACATGGTAACCCGAGACGGTGTTGTCTCGTATACAAATATCTGGTTAACCTAGGACTAAGTCTAGGGAATGGTTGAGTAGCCTTGGGTACTCTATTAGGCAGGATAACCTTTTGGGAGAACATTCACATAAGGTCAAGAGAATTATGGGAATGTTACACGGACCTCTGAGCAGACTTTTGTGGTCAACTGGAGGACTTCCGGAGTGGTTAATAGCATAAGAAGGCAAAGTTACCCTGACTTGGGAATTTGGTCATTATACCCAGGGACCCCAGTTACCCTACTGAGGAGTCCAAGTTACCCTACCTTCACCGGCAAAGTCATCCTAGAACTTAGAGGTCAATTGCCTCACATTCTATGGGCTCTTAGATGTTCTTGGGCACAAACGCATGTGCGCAGGGAGACCCCACGCCTGAGTAATGGTGGCCCGAACATGCTATTGAACTTAGGCGGGTTTAGCTAACACCCCACTCTGGCCCCAGCGTTGGGACGGCGCGTCATAGGCAGACGGCTGCATAGTTGCTCGTTTGCTAGTAAAAAGAGGTCATTGGAGCGGCTGCCGTAACACCGTATACCTCGTTGCCGTCTGTCCGACTGAATGTCGTTCGCAGGATATTTAAGGGGAGTATGGGTAACCGCCAAAATGGAGGTTGCCCATATATGGTCTCTTGGGCACCTAGGAGTCTATTCTAACCTACGGGTAGTAGGGTAGTCTTCCTAGTGGTACTCAGGTAGTCCCAGAAGGCCAGGGTGCTTTTAAGACAAATACCTCAGTAACCAGCTCCGACCTTGTCTGTTTGATTTCTAGCATTACTATGGGTTGTTATTGGACTCTAGAGGTATGAGTCTTATCACGGTAGAGTATGTTCCGAGAGGCTGGCTGTGGGTAGCGCACACTTAGCCAACCATCGACCACATCTCACAGGGGGAGCTTGCATGTCAATTTATCACCTTGGATAGTTGAGTAGATTAAAAGATGGACTGCATACCTTGTATAGAAGAAACTACCACTGGGCCAGTGAGTCCACCACCTAGGTATTGACTCCGGTTGTTGTCATAACAGTTAGCCACTGGTATGACTTCAATAGCAAGAGTTTTTCCACCTGCGGTTGTATTGGAGATGCATTGCAGAAACTCTTATCCTATTGACGGAGTTAAGTGTACCCGAGTTGGTCCGACACTTCCGGCAGGATAAATCCTGATGGAGGGTAGACCTCGCACAAACCCTGGGCAGGACAGTGTGCTCGCACAAGTTCGGAAGTAGTGGTGAATGTCAAAGGCTTAAATCTGATATCTACTTAAGTTTAAGCGTTTGGCATTCTACTTCGTCAACCAACTTTTCCTCAAGAAAACTAAATTGAGTGAAGCTTCGAGCTTAACTATATTAAGTTTTACTGTTGATTCTTCTGAATTATTTTACCTTATCTTTATCTTCTACTTTGAGTGTTTGGTGCGGTCGCAACCTTAGAGTTCGCCTCTCTACAGGGTGCCCCATTACAGATAGGTAGCTACCGCCGTAGGCCATTCCCAAACTCAAAGGCGGCGACAATTGAGGCCTGGATAGATGAGTGGAAGAAATTGGAGGTCATTACGATCAACTCGCTTATTGGAAGAGTACCAGAAACACTACGGGCATGCATTCAAGATGAGGGGGGAAATCATTTTCAAAGCTAATCTATGTACATTAGGTTTTCTTTATTTTGCTTTGGGCTTCTTTTGCTTTTTATATGTTGCATTGTTGAGATATTTAAGATAGAGATCATACTTGTAGTCTTCACAATATGTGGTTGCTGTGCGAAGGTTGCATGTACCATAACTTATTTTAAGCGCGAGTGGGCGGCCAAAAACAGAAGCTCAACCCTTTCAAACAACCCTAGTACCAAACTGTGCCCACACCGGTACAAGTGCCATCGGTGATGTTTTCGGACATCCACCGTCTCTCTTACACCTCCAGTGAAAGAAATAACAACACCTGTGACGTGTCACATTTCGAGTTTTGACCAATACGATCCTTGGAATTTATCTCACGATATTTTCAAGTCTTTATCTACCTTTGTCTTGTACCAAGGTATTTCCATCGATTCTAGTGATTATTTTATCACTTCCATCTACTTTTGTCTTTACTTTTGCTTTCTATTCCGACGAACAACCGTTAGAATGTCTCAGCGAAAGTCCACGAGTTTTTCGGCGGCCAAGGTTGCCAATTTTGGGGTTGTCATGGCGGAGATGGTTTTGGAGATGAGTGAGTTGAGAAAGGAGGTGAAGAGGCTCCGGCATCATGTTTCGGTGCTTTCCAAGAGGAATGACCGACTGATGAAGGATGGCAAGAGTGGGGCGGCGTCATCCATTGCAAGTGATGCTTCCCTTAGTAGCGATGATGAGGGGGTAGGAGAAGAGGAGGGGTCGAGGGTTAGGGTTGTGAAAACGATGGTTGGGGAAGAGGCGAGAGAGAAAGCACATGGTGACGGAATTCCGGCGCCATAGTGCGAAGAGGAGGCTGAGGGGTTTTGGAGGGAGGCTGAGGAGAGGGGGCGTTTTGGGGGGCGCACCAAGTGGAAGGTGGCTGAGTTGGGTGTGGCTGAGAGTGTGGTGGCTGAGAGTGTGGGCAGTGGTTAAGGAGGAGGAGGTATCGAGGCCGGTGGTTAAGATGCCTTCTTATGAGAAGGGCGGTGAGAAGAGGAGAAGGGTGGGGGAGAGTACGGAGGATGAGGAGGAAGTGAAGATGGTGAGGGAGTTGATTGCCCCGGTTGGCCCTAGGGCTAGGTACAGGAGTTTGATGAGAAAGGTGAAGGGGGTGTTGGAGGTGAAGGAAGCCGGTCCGAGGTTTGCTGCCGGTCGTGATTCCAACCATGCCCTCAGTGGAGTGTCCGGGGGGACGGACGCCTGGCGCCAAAGTCCAGGTGGGAGTGGGGGTTACGGACTGAGACCGAGGATTGGTGGGAATGTGTATAGGGGATTTGGAGGTAGAGGTAGAGGAAGAGGAGTTTATTTTGGTTGATACCGTGCGGCATTGGAGGTTTGACATATTGCATGTGAGGTCTCTGATGGGTGTGCGAGGTAAGGCGGAGGAGAGTTTTATTGTGTTTGTTGTTTTGGTTTTTGTTTTTGGAGTGATGTGAGATGGGTGGTAGGGGCTGGTAGTTCCCATACCGGGGAGACCTGTATAACCGAACCGCTAGAATGGGGAGGGGGTTGGATCCCGGTGTTGGATAGGCTATTGGCTCTAAGAGTTTGATGATCGAGGGCAAACAGACTAGATGCTATAAAAAGCCCTATAGTGTTGTTAGTTAGCATGTAGTCGGCGACTGATTAATATACCGAAAAGTTCGATAAAAATAAAAATAAATGTTTTCGGACACACCAAAGTGGCTTACCAGCAAAAAAAATGGTAAAAATTGGTGAGGTCACAAACTGGTGTGTGCGAAAACATTTTTTTTTTTTTTTTTATAAAACTTTTTCCATTATAGGCACCCCAGCTACTCTAAAGCGTACGGCCTAAATCCAAACAACTAAGCTACAGGCATCACCCCCTTCCTAGTCGCGTAAAACAAAAGAAAATTTCCAAAGTCAAAAAAACCACTAAGACGTGGAAAAAACCCCGGATCCAAAATCCTCAAAACTTAAACCCCGGGCCCATCTTACTCCCCCCTCCACCAAAATCAACCCCCTTCCCCCTCTCCTTCTTCCTCGCCTTTTCCTTCTCCTCCGCCTCCTTAAACATAGCCATCATCATAGACCCAAGAACATCAACGTCACCGCCAATGGCCTTAAGCCCAGACAAAGCTACATTCAACCTCTTCCCTATCTCCTCCACCTCTTTCTTAAGACCCGTAAACCCATCCCCAGCATTCTTCCCCAGAGGTGCCACTCCAACCGCCCCAGTCAACCTCCTCACCTCACCCCTGACGTCCTTCATCAACGACGCCACACTCTCGCCACCACCAGCCACCGCCTCCTTCACCTCATCCACCGCCTTCCTCCAAGCTGGACCTTTCACCACCGGAGCCACCGCCACATACCTCCTAACCGAGCACCATACCCCACCAACCCAAAGGCCAGTGCGGCACAACTGCCCAGCCACGTCTCCTCCTCTTATCCTGACCACCACAGTGGACGACAACGAGCCCCTCTCCTTCCTCTTCTGGAGCTCACCCTCGGGAACCAACCATCTGGCCCCCTCACAAAACTCGACTCCCGCCTCCATCAGCCCAGCTTGAACTCCACCAATCCCCGTCTCCCACCTCACACCACCCACCTTCACCGCCGCAGGCAACCTCAATTGCCTCCTCTTTTCAGGGTCTACCGGGCCTCCCACCTCTACCCTCCTCCTCTTACCACCCTCCACCTCCTGGGCCATCATGCCCCCCAAACTCTCCACCCGGGGCTTAACACACCTCCCAGACTCACCCCTTGGGCAAGCCTCTTCGTCCGGTGACGGCGACCTCGGGCTCAACGGAACCCTCCCGAACTCCTTTTCCTCCTTCAATCTCGCTAACTCAAGCCTCGCGTGCTTGAGTTCCTTCCGTAGTCTGTTGTTATCGGCCACAATCTCCTTGATCATGGCCTCCGTCGGTCGGGTGTCGTCCTGGGGTTCAGTAGTCGCAACACTGAAAAGCCTCTTCGAAGCCTTGGACATCGTGGTGGATCGGTTGTTAATTGGTCAAAAACTAAAATCGTAGCTTGTGTGACAAGTAATAATTTCAACGACTGGCGTTGTAACGGTGACGGGGCATGTGTGCGAAAACATCACCCATGGCACTTGTACGGTACAGTAATAGGCTCAAACTGGACCTGCGGGTCAAAAGTGATTCCGGACTACCGCAAATACTCAAACAATAGAGCCGTGTTGCCTTACCATTTATAAACATGCTTCTTCTCATATGGAAAACTATGCTGCAGGCAAAGTGCCTGCTTTTGGTGAGCCCGAACACAACTGTGAAAGCCAAGACATACACATGTGGGCAGGCGGGTTTGGACAGAGGTGGGCAAGGGACTTATCACAGTATCAAGCTTGGATTGGAGTGTGTTTAGGCAGCATCCTCAACTCTACTTTAGTTATTTCATAGGGACTACTATACTTGGGCCCAGTTATCTCAGCGGGTGACCCATGTATCCCTCACTCTCCTGTTTGTTGTTCGAATGTGTTGGAAAATGCGGCCTCTCATGAAACAATTACTGGTGGTTGACGGCATCAGATACATATTGTGTATGTAGAGATGAGGATGTCACTAGTGCGTCATGTTAGGGAGATGGCCCGTATGGTACAGGACACGGTGTCCGGTGTGACTGCTGAATCCATGTAGTATACCGGTATTAGTACTCCTTTCTCGCAGGAGATCGTTGGGTTTTAGAAACAACTTTTCTTTTCAATCAAGGTGCCCGCATCGCTATATTTGAAGTGTCCCCATTCTGTTCGTCTCCCCTGGTGCTTGGTTTAGTGGACAGCGGGAGTTCCTAGTCACCTTCCGGTATTTGGTTGCAACCAAATCGATCAGGGACCACCTATCAAACACATCCTCTCTCTCCACTGCACCTCACCCACCTTTTCCCACACTCTCCACTGCACTCCACCAGCCTTTTCCCCCTCTCTCCACTGCACCCCACCCGCCTTTTCCCCTTCTTCTACCGTGTATTTGCTATTACTTTGACACCGGCATCCCCGAAACCAAGTCTTTTTCCTACGTGAACCGCTATAAACTGTTGCGGCCATGTCTGTAGCGGGCAGTAACTACGCTAGTCGCTCCCCTTCCGAAAGCCCTGCACAAATCAAATTCCCGCCGGCCGAGGTGCATTGTTACCTTGAGGAGGGGCTAGCCGGGGTTGAGCGTCAGCAGTATCGCGATCCCAAAAAATTCAGTACTGCCATCGAAAGGCAAATCAGGGAATTTCAATTGGGCGGCGCAGCCCAGTATGCGGTTTTCGGCCCTGTCACCGACGATGAGTTTACGAAGATCCACAAAATTCGCCACAAAACCAACAGGGGACTCCGGTTCCTCTATCTCACCAACGAAAGAATGTTGATTGTCAAGTTCATAGTGGGTATAGCTCATGAACAAGCCCACAGGAGATTTGTCGGAATCTTTATGCGCAAGATTATCAGGATGGGTCTTTTGAGGGATTTTATAGACGTTGGGGGGGGATGTTTTACTGGCCTAACAGGCCAAAAAGAAGCGGATACTGGGCTTAAACCTATTTCTTCTCGCCCTTTTTTAACCGATTGGCCAACCGTAGCTGTTGAGTGCGGAGTTTCAGAGTCTCTGGAACGCCTCAGGGTCGATGCCAAATGGTGGTTAGAGAACTCAGAGGGAGCGGTGGGAACTGTTGTTATTATTACTGTCTCGGAGAAGGAGAGGAGCGTGTGTATGGAGAAGTGGGAATTGGCGGACATGCCTAATCTGCATGTTACGGAAGCCGAACCCGAACCATTTATAACTGGGGCCACAAGGACCGGAGGGGGTAAGATCGTTGCAGAGATTGTGACTGGGGCTCCGTTAAAAATTTCGTTCAAGAAAACCATGCTTCGGGACCCTGACGAAGGCCTTGGGGAAGGTGATATTGTTTTCGACGTGGAGGACTTCGAGGAGATTGCAGAAATCGCCTGGGTTGGGTCGGAATGAGGCCTGCTTCCGATGTGCGTACTCTACTCTCAACCTTCAGGATCTATTTTCAGAGATTGCATTAAATACTAATTTTGTGCGCAGTCTATAGCGGTGACGACTTGGGAGGATATGGGTGGTGGATTGCTGTTGTTTTGCTCCATTCCCTCCTCTTGTATTTTATGATGCTCTGCTCTTTCTTTTATGCCCTCTTGATCCTTCGCAATAACGACCCTGCACTATTTGTTTCTTTTCTGATCCCCACTCACATATCGATATATGCATTTCATCACTTCCGGGAGCCTATCGACATCTGCTTATCCTTTCGTCGCTCTCTTTGCTGCTCTTGAATGGACCTGAATATTTTTGTTGATGACGGTTTGTTGACTTTGTGCGCACTGGAAGCTCTTATGTCCGAGGAGCATGTCTTGATATTAATTCTCTTTCGCGCTTATGGGGAAATAGGCATCCTTGTATACATAGATCAGAAAAACATTTGCCTTCCTTCCTCTTACTCTCAAATTCTCACCTCCCTCATGATGACATCCACCGCCCTCATTTTCTTCCCGTATCACCTCACACAATCACTTCTCTTCCACTCTCTTCTCTCCCTGTCTCTTCGTTTCCCTCCGATCTCTCCTCTTCCCTCCCCTTCACCCTGACGTTTTTCCTTCTCTCCCGGCTCCCACCTCGATTTCTGACCCCCCGATTATTCATGTTCATCATTTGCGCGAGAGATAGTAGATTCCGTATATATGGCGACAGTGCTCGATATGCCAAGGTCATGCTATCGGTCACATTGCTAAGGGTCGGTGATTCATAATAAATACACCGGTATTTAGAAATTTGTCCCAGATATACAATTTCGGAGACCTTCTGCTAGGATAGAATGGAGGGGTTCTTGGAATGCCAATATTTGCTTTCCTTCATTGCTGAGGAGGAAGAAAAATAAATTGATGTAGTCAAAGGGAATGCTGGCAAACATAGCGATTTTTCTCGCCTCTCGTTGTGTAGGTGAGACGGTTACACTGGCGAGAGAAATATCCGTGCTCACCGCTCAGTGCACGGGTTGACCTTTGAGCAGAGGAGGGGGCATGTTCGATAACCTGTGCGGAATATCCAATCCCAACTCCGGATGGACTGTGGAGGAATAGTCCTAGCCTGTGGGCCTTTGGCACTAGCCAAAGTTGGAGTCATGCACCTCCGAACCAATTATTATTTCATCATGAAACATCACTCGTGCCATCCCCAGCAATCCACCACCGTCCCCTCCCGTCTTTCATCGTCCCCTACCCAGCACTGGATGGTTAGGAGCGCTGCCCAGTCCAAGTTGTTTTCTCTGCCCTTGATCCTGCAGATTAGGACAGTGTGAGGTTGAAGGAATGGAAACGAGGAGCTTGTGATTTAGGTGTGGGAGAGAAGTGCACTATAGTAAATGCATCTCCTATGATTCAAGTTGTAGATCACATCTGGAAATTGGAGCTATAGGTGCCTAGAGGCACAAGGGGTGGCTATCAGTGAAACAATTGCTGTTCATACTGTGCCTTCCCTGTGAAATATATTGTAACTGGGAAGATATATGCAAAATAGATATTTAAACCTTACTAGTAGAAATGTTTATGGAAAGTGGGTAGAGTACTTCCTAAAATCAAGATAGCAGAATGAAATGCCCTCTTTGATATAGCCTCCTCCATTGGGGGTGCTGGAAAAAAAATCCGGGTGAGGTTGCGTAACTTCCTTGTCTTACTGAATAACCTGCTTGCCAGCGAAACAAACTAATGTGGGGGGGTTTTCAGCTTGACTGTGTGGGTTGGGTGGTACCTGTGGACAAAGTTATATTATCGATTGGGCTCAAGCATGATCGTTTTCGTGTGCAGCAGGGGTGAAAAATTCATTCAATATGGATTGTGGGTATTTACACTCATTATAGTAAGAATAGAAGATCCCTCCCTACCTTATAGCACTGGTAGGGTCTCACGGGGATCCATAGCTTATCGTAACTCTGCCCCGGCGCTACTTTTTGGATTTACAGCTGGACAGGCGAGCTGAGTTGACTGACCTTAGGAGTGTAAGACCAGGGGTGTGTGTACGCCTGGATTGGTGGTTGCTCCTAGTACTTGGTGGTGAACGAAATTGATAATAATCTAGAGTCAATGGTACTATTCTGTTGACTAGCAGAACCCGATACGTAGTTGGTGCATTGCCTTGGACCAGGAACGATACGAACACTTGAAATTTGATGGAGTAACCTCATCGTGGTATGTAGTCTGAGCTGCGTTCCTTTCTCTGTTCATCACTTCGATCACCTTTACGGTCATTCTTCACTCCTTTACGAAAACACTTGTTATATACATCGAATATCGAACACATCTCAGTTTTCCTATCACTACCGTTCGGGGTCTTCCTTGTGACGACAGCTCTGAGCCAAGCGGTGTCACTGTGGTGCTTGTACGACGGCATATTTCCCTGCGCATAGTCCGGACCTCCATCAAAATTGTACCTAACATGTGTCGTCTTAGCCGACAGGGCCGCGTCAACTTATCGAACCCCCCCCACCCCACCTACAAATTTCAATCTCGACTAGCTGTTGCTGTGGTATGATGAATCCTCAACCCCCTCCGTCCCTTGTCCTCTTTATCTCTGTTACTCGTTAAGACCTCGTGAAACCACTCTCATTCCTCCTTCTCCATTTCAAATTTTCAAAGCCATGGCGAGCAATTTTCACGAGATAGTACACCGGAGGTTTGGGTCAGAGATTATCATCAAGGCAACCGAGATGGGTGTTATTCGAGAGTTAATTGATATTGGGGGTGGTTTGTTTGAGGGCCGGATGAGGAAGAAAATGGCCGATACAGGTTTCAAGCCATTCCCGGCTCGCAGATATATCGATGATTGGCCTACGGTTCTCTTCGAATGCGGCGTCTCACAGAGCTTAGAGGATCTGCACAAAGACGCGAGATGGTGGTTAACCAACTCGGAGCAAGAAGACGTTAAAACTGTTATTCTTGTGAAGGCTTCTTTTTGTTAGCTCTATTAGCTCTACGATATGTTGAGGTACGGCTACCCACTTAGGTCATGTCTATGGGTTAGGTCTATCATTGGTTGTGCGGGAGTGGGCTTGGCATGGGATTTCCTTTAAGTAGTCTTCTCTCTTGTACGACTAGTCATTAACGAACATCTCACCTCACACACGTATCACACACACATCCCAACACTTTTGAGGAGAGAACCTTGAACATCGAGAAATGGCAGTACGGAAGTGTTGAAAATCTTCAAGTCACGCGCGGCCGCCCTAAGTCAACTGTTGACGTACCGACCTGTGTTTGGAAGACAGAGATTGTCGGAACAGCGGTCACTGAAGCTCCACTATGGATAAGCTTTAGTAGAGTAATGCTCCGAGAGCCCAAACCCGACCAACCCAAGAATCCCGAAAAACCTAACAACCCCGACCAACCCGAAAATTCCGACCAACCCAAGGGGGAAGGCGATTTTGTGTTTTCGAGGCAAGACCTAGAGCTTATAGCTCATGATATTTGGGAATCAGCAAACTGAAGATAGGATCGTTCCTGATGTGCGTACTCTACTCTCAACCTTCAGGATCTATTTTCAGAGATTGCATTAAATACTAATTTTGTGCGCAGTCTATAGCGGTGACGACTTGGGAGGATATGGGTGGTGGATTGCTGTTGTTTTGCTCCATTCCCTCCTCTTGTATTTTATGATGCTCTGCTCTTTCTTTTATGCCCTCTTGATCCTTCGCAATAACGACCCTGCACTATTTGTTTCTTTTCTGATCCCCACTCACATATCGATATATGCATTTCATCACTTCCGGGAGCCTATCGACATCTGCTTATCCTTTCGTCGCTCTCTTTGCTGCTCTTGAATGGACCTGAATATTTTTGTTGATGACGGTTTGTTGACTTTGTGCGCACTGGAAGCTCTTATGTCCGAGGAGCATGTCTTGATATTAATTCTCTTTCGCGCTTATGGGGAAATAGGCATCCTTGTATACATAGATCAGAAAAACATTTGCCTTCCTTCCTCTTACTCTCAAATTCTCACCTCCCTCATGATGACATCCACCGCCCTCATTTTCTTCCCATATAACCTCGCCCAATCACTTCTCTTCCACTCTCTTCTCTCCCTGTCTCTTCGTTTCCCTCCGATCTCTCCTCTTCCCTTCTCTTCACCCTGACGTTTTTCCTTCTCTCCCGGCTTCCACTTCCATTTCTGACCCCCCGATTATTCATGTTCGTCATTTGCGCGAGAGATAGTAGATTCCGTATATATGGCGACAGTGCTCGATATACCTAGGTCATGCTATCGGTCACATTGCTAAGGGTCGGTGATTCATAATAAATACACCGGTATTTAGAAATTTGTCCCAGATATACAATTTCGGAGACCATCTGCTGGGATAGAAGAATGGAGGGGTTCTTGGAATGCCAATAGTTGCTTTCCTTCATTGCTGAGGAGGAAGAAAAATAGGTTGATGCAGCCGAAGGGAATACTGGCAAACAGCGATTTTTCTTGCCTCTCGTTCTGGAGGAGAGGCGGTTACCAGCGAAATATCCTTGCTCACCCCTCAGGGCACGAGTTGACTTTTGAGCAGAAGAAGGGTCATGTTTGATAACCTGTGCAGCATCTCCAATCCCAACTCCGACCATGGCAGCAATTTCCTCTATGAGCTCAGGAGAACGGGAGGGCTGCACTATTCCTAATTTATTATATAGATGGCTTCCTTAGAGGAAGCCATATGATCTCTTCTAAGGAAGAGGCTATTCCAAATTTAAAAATTCTGGATCAAGCTGGCCCTGATGGCGGGTCTGATTGTCCCGAATCCTGCAGTGCCCATGCCATATACCCAGACCAATGTTCCCAATTGTCAAGTCCCTCCGTCTTTGGGGTGGGAGGGACCATGCTTCATGGTCTGTATTTTTGGGGATGCTAGGATGGACTACGCCCCGGAAGGCGAGGACCTGATGGTCTGTAGAGGAGTATAGTCCTAGCCCTTGGACCTCTGGTACTAGCCGAAGTTGAAGTCATGAACGTCCGAACTAATCATTATAGCGTCATGAAACATCACTCGTGAGACTCCAACAGTCCACTGTTGCAATATGCGCTTGATAATTGGACGAAGAAGTGGTAATAGAACGGTTAAGACTCTTGATTGCTTCGAAATACTTGCTAGAATGAAAGGAAACGTATAAACTAGTTAAATAGTGAAGAGATTCAGTCCTGCTTGTAACACCAGAATTCCGTAACAAAGAACAAAGGTATTCAAAGAAAGTATATGGAGACAAAAGGAATATTCGTATGTGCGGGGACTTCTCGAGAATTTGGTTCAGATAATCAAGGAGGTTGACTCAGTGCACCGCCGCGCATTCGTCCAGAGTGTCAATGCATACAAATGTGGGTAGTGAGGACGTGATGACCTGTAGCATCTTCACGATATCCGGAAGTCGTGGTCTTCGTCCACTAATTGCCATTTTCCGCTCTCGAAAGGCCCGCGATATTTCCTCCGGAACCGTTTCCATTTCACTAACGATCTGTTGCAGCAAGGAACCTGACATACCCGTCGCGGGCTGCTCCCCTCGGGCTGCGAAGTCAAAGTAAAAGCACGCGATGACTGTGTTTCCCCCCTAGCGTGATCGCAGAACAAGCCCACTACCAGAGGACTAGCCCTCCGGCCTGTTAGCACTAGGGTTATCTCAATACGAGCACTGTGTGACAACGGAATCCTGGTATCATAACAGTCGGGAGCTAGAGATTGTGGATCTAGGGATGAGGGCTCCATGGTAACGGAAAGTCAGTTCCGATGGATATGCTATGATAGATTCAAAACTCGACAAGAATTCAGCAGAGGGATTGAGTGCTCGGGTGTGTGGGGATTACATATTGAGAACCCTTACCGGCAGTGAATAGAGTCAGTGAATAATTCTTTCAATCAGTAAAGTCACAACTCTTAGTTTTTTTAATTCCTTTTTTTATTATTTTTAGCTCATTCTATAGCTAGTAGCCTAGGGATCTTCATGCTTGATAGTGAATAACTTGAGGGGCCTTTACGTCGGTTAGCACAGTATATGTCAACCACAGTCGTCGAGTAGCTTCCTTGGCCAAGGAGACATCCGGCTGATCAGGTGGGCCACTTTCTCTGTGAAATCCATAGAGACCTTGAGGCGGACACATCCAGAGTCTTTCTGCGCAGCTTGGCATATGCCAAGCATTCTATCAGCCAGGCCTCTAATTTTGCTCGCAGACAAGAGCAAAAGATTTGACCATAAAACCCTTAACCTATCCCGATATTGCTGATGCTACTTTTTTTTTTTTTTTGTTAAAGAACTCTGTGGTTCCCGAAAGCTGAGAAAAACTTTTCTCCTTGACACCGAGAGGCTGTAGTTCCAAGATCCCTGGTGGATGCAGAATGGGTTTTGTCAACTTTCAAGACTAGTTAAATTTACTTCACTTCTTGGCGGGACATCATAGATTTCTTTAATCACATCGACGCCAAAGACAAATCCAACATCCAGCTGCGAATTCCCTACTCTCGGCACACAGGACGCTGGATACATCCATCGCAAAGTCTCTAATACCTGTCCGTACCATAAGGAGCAACTGCAATTCGGAAAACCTAGCAGCCTAAGTCCCATTCAGAATAGTTCGCTAGCGTGGCGCACCGCAACTCGAAATCGTTGCTAGCTCTACAAGCATTTTCTGATAAGGTGCCCTCATACTCTTCTCTCTGCAATAAACCTACGGTTACAATAAGCAAAGGGTCAATTTTAGCAAGTATCACAAAATATACTATGACACCGAATCAGAGTCTCGCAGCATATTTTCCAAGAACCCCAATTTAGATCCATCTTTGCTGAAAGGCACCCTGCCTCCCATACACAGGGATTTGTACCTCTGAGGGCAGAATAGAGGAAAACACAAATATGAGATCCTGCTTGGCGACAGGGATACATAGCTTGACTGGGTGAAATCTGAGAGCAGGATGAAACATACATGACTGTGATTTACCTCGTACAGGCTGCTGCCCCCGACTTGCAAGACTGGTCTTGCGAGCTCCCAGAGTTCGTTCGTTTGTAACTAGGGCGGAGTGGTACACTGAACGTAAATGAACGATGCCCGCCTGATCTCTTGTCAGATCTTGTAGAGGTTGCAGAGGTTTATATCCCTAGGAGCCATGATATTATTATAATGTTATGGTGTTATTAGAAATCTAGGTTGAGATGCTCTAGGGAGTGGAGCTTTTCTCTTTACGATTTCTCTGCCTAGTGCCTTGTGGGGCCGCTGCTCTATAGTAATATATCATAGTGATCCTAAAAAATTTGTCCCGAATGACAATTTTCAGATGACCTTTTCTACCACCTTCAACCTGTTTTCCAATTGTTATTATAGAGCCTTAGAAATGTTAGGAGAAAGACATACTGCACCATCAGTGACAATCAACACTAGCAAGGATTTTCTCTGATTAGGGTTTCCGATCACAAATTTATGCAGGATCCTCCTCTTAACCGCCGTTCCTATCCTTCTTGCACCGGCATAGCTGTGGTGATCCAGGTATTCTTGCGACTTCCTCGTCCAGTTTTGTCGACCCCCCCCCACGGTTCATGAAGGTTAGAGCAAGGATGCCGGATTCATTTGCCATAGAATAGATTTCCGTGATGTGGTCGACAAACTGTATATGGTCCTTCTTCCTTGCGCCCCTTTCCTCGTAGATCATGGAGTCGGAATCATCTATCATATCCATCCATTCAACTATAATCGAAACAAGCCCTAAGGAATAAACTCTAGCACTAGAACATACTGATTAAGATGGCCACACCATAAAGTTCCAACACAGTTAAATCTACTGCCGCCTCACCACTACATCCCATCTCCATGATCAACCTCCGCGCCATCTCCCCCCCTTTTTGATTGGCGTCTTCAAACTTTCATCCAGCTCCGCTTCAGTCTCGCCATACAGTTTTCGCAAGCCCTTTCGTTGGTTTATTATCACATGCTTGAGCGCTTGGCCAATACTTTCACTATTACTGTAGGTATTTCTTCCGCGCTCGGGTAACCCGAATGGCTGCTTTCCTGGTCCCGCTGCTCGAGCCCCGCACCACTATGCCCCAACGCCCGCTTAGTCGTGTCACTAAACCCGAACCCCAGCTCAGCCTGGCCTCGAGTTGATGGGTTTGTGGTCGACATTTTATAATTTTGTTGGCAAAAGATAGTGTGGGAGGGGGTGGATGGGGTAGGTCTGAAAGATTACAAGCGCCGCCGATAGATATTCACAGGAGTCACGTGTGATAAGGTGAACAAAATTGCCAAGCGACAACCACAGAGGCAACCAACCACCCGAGTAGTCTAATTATCCAGCAACCGCACTTTGTATCAATTATGTTTTCTGGGGAAATCTGGGAACGTGACGTGCAGTCTATCAGCGTATTGCGGAATCGTCTTCACTTATCCGACCCTACCTGCAGCGGCCCGGGAAAGCGGTATCAATCTACTCGAGTATCTCCTTCAATCGGGTCCGGATCAACCTTCGCCCCATTCGACAACACCCTCAGAACTACCTAACAGCCAGCCTTAGCAGCGAGAGAAAGTAGCGTCCATCGCCATCTCTAAAATCTAGGCCAACGCCCGGGCATTCCAGCAACTCCTTCACCCTTCCGATGCCCCCACACCCCACAACCCCAACCAGCCGCACCAGACCACCACTACGGTACTCACGGGACTAAGCTTGGCATGGTCGTCTCATTAATAATTCCTCGTGTTTTCCATCTGGGATTTGCTATATATTATCATAGCTGGTATGTTGCGAGAAAGTGAGGCTCTAGTAGTAGATATATTCTACCTTGGTGGTTGTAAAGTGGGTTCCCATCACCCCAGTTATGAAGGAAGGAAGGTGGCTGAGAGGGGGGTAGGCGAGTGATAGGTTATGAAGGGAAGAACCTTGAATTTCAAGGAATACCAAGGGGAACTGGAACAAAGCCCCATAACGGAGAAAGCATAATTGTTAGTGTTCTTTCTATCGATAAAGTCTGGGGATGGTATTTTATAGATAAAAATTACTTTCTTTCTTCCAGCCACTGACTGATCTTCGCACTGCAGCATTTTTCCGTAAATGTCACATCCACCGCCCTTCCTGGTCTTACTGTCCTCTAGCTTCCCCCTAACCAGGCACGACCCACCAGTCCCCAAGTAGACTACTATGCTATTCTGCGTTTTCTATGGAGATAAAAAGACGAATGAGTTAGTAAAGGTGTTGTTATATCTGAGTGATATATTGTGAAAGTGTTTAGTAACTTTATGTTTGCTTCTGGTGAGATGAGGTTGTTGTTGTATATTCCTGCCCAAAAGCGCTCGAAGATTCTGGGGCAGATGAGGAGCTTGCGGTAGCTCCGCCATTCGAAATGTGAATGAGACTTACATTTTCACTGCGCCGGTTTGTACGAAATTACAGGCAGAAGAAACCTACCGGAAATTCACACTTCATGTTCAAAGAAAGTCAAGTTCATTGTCTTTACAGCTTGTATATATCCCTACGCTTAGAAGAAGGGTAAGTGAACACCCTTTGAACTCCCATCCCCCCAGTCACAGTCCGTAAAAAAGAAAGAAAAAATCCCATAAAATCTAGAGGCTAAGAACCAACTTGAACGCGCCTCCTTGGTTTAAAGTTAAAAACATCCGTTCAAGATACAGTGCCAGTAACCTCTATACCGAACCTGAGTTGATTTATCAGCCCACTCATCTCCAGAATCATTCTTCAGGACCCTTCTCCTTATCAAAGAGGCGGTCCTTTATCTGGACGCGGCTATGGTAATCTTTGTCCCACTATTTCTCCAATGTCAGTGCATAGCTGAGCTAGAGAGTTAGGGTGGGGAAACCCTACATCAGGTTAAATTGCACCAAGTAAGATATTCGGCAACTATTTTTTGAAAAAAATATGAAGTTAGTGGGCGCTTCTATTTCGGATTGATGGGTTTGTGGCAGAGCCGAGTATGACATACCACAAACCACTTATCCACCAATTGGGAGGTGGAATCGAATTCCGTTGGCATCACGCTGATGTATTCTCTGAGGTCTCGATCTTGGTCTAGGCCTTCCAACAACCTAGCTGCGTCGGGATCGTTTCCGATGCGTGAGAACTGGAAGGATACGGCTGTGTGAATCCATTGTAAGTATTGGAGTAAAAGTATGATATACCACTAAAATCCCCGTGACTGACCCACCGTCTCTCCCCAGTGTTCCCAACCGTCCGGGGGCCCGGCGGGCCCCCTAGAGGGACTGCCAAGAGCCCCGGATAGGACGAGACGGCTCTCGATAGTCCGTCCGGTCCTCACCTTCCCAAGCGTAGTCCGTCCTAGCACCCCCCAAAAAGACGGACTATGGACGGTAGTCCGTCCCGTCCTCACCCAAAGACGGACGGACAGGACGGTTGGGAACACTGTCTCTCCCTTTGCCAGCTCCTTCACGCTCGTGCACGCAGTCTTGAATGGCATTTTTTCTCGCCATTTTTTCTCACCCTCAATCTGTTTTCTGCTGGTTATTTATGTATAACTTTAGAAATCCTAGGAGGAAGGCATACTGCGCTATCGGTGACAATCAGAACTAGCAAAGGCTTGCTCTTGTTTAGAATTTCCAATCACAAATTCATCCAGGATTTCCCTCTTAAGCTTCGTTCCTATCCTTGTCACACCGCCGTGGCCGTGGCGGTCTAGATATTCTTTCGACTTCCCGGTCCAGTTGTTTTTGCCCCCCCCCACGGTTCATGAAGCGCATAGCAAGGATACCAGATTCATTCGCCATCAAATAGATTTCCGTGATGTGGTCGACAAAGTCTGTTAGGAAATACCACTAGCGAGAACTGAAGGCACCGGAGACATGAGACCTCTGTGATAGTCGATACTATGTACATGCGTAAAGTTCTGTGTTTGTGGTGTGGATGACGTACACACCTAAGCACCTGACTGATCTCACTGCGAGGACCGTACCAGAGCAACCGTGCTATCTATTAAAAACCGCTTAATGCTTTTACCTGTCTTCAACTTCTACACATTATTCTTTTTCTTTTCTTTATCCTGTTTTTAGTTTCTGAAAAAGACTGCATTCTCGTCCCAGTAAGTCTCATAGTAGCCGAACGAATCTCAACAAAGTCTATCAGAATCTTCTTCCTCTCGCCGTTTCCCTCGCGGGTCATGGAATCAGAGTCATCTACCCATCTGTCCAGCTGTAAGTAAGCAAGACAAGCCCTAAGGAATACAAACTACCACAAGAGCATACCAATTAGGATTGCCACATCGTAAAGCGTCAGAAGAGTCAAATTTTTCGTAACCTCATTATTGCGCCCCATCTTTATCAAATTTCTTGCCATCTCCTCCCCCTTTTTAATTTGCGCCTTCAGATTTTTATCCAGTTCCAGTTCTGTCTCTCCATACATTTTCTGCAAGCCCTTTCGGTGGTTTATGATTATATCCTTGAGCCTTTCGCTAACCTGTTCGCCTGTAGGGACTGAAATTTTCTTTGGCTCTTGGGCCACTGACCTTTCTACCGCTGGTTTTTCAATTTGGTCCCGTTCAAGTAGGATCCTGGCGACTCCATCATGTCCTTTAGAGAGGGCCAACGACAAGGGGGTTTGATACTTGTTATCGGGTGTGGCAGCGCGGATATCCTCACGCTCCGAAAGCGCCTTTACTACCCCCTCATACCCACAGTTAGCCGCCCAGGAGAGTGGCGTAAGGCCATATTTGGTGTCCGCCGTATTGGGATTGACGTCCTCTCGTTCCAAAAGGATCTCCACTATCCCTCGTGCCCGTTCTCGGCCGCCCACGAGAGTGGTATTCCGGCCATATTTGGGATCTGGCTGGTCGGGATTGACGTCGTCTCGTTCTAAAAGGATCTTTACTACCCCCTCGTCCCCGTTCTCGGCCGCCCACGAGAGTGGTGTCTCGCCATATTTGGTGTCTGCTGTATTGGGGTTGACGTCCTCTCGTTCCAAAAGCACCTTTACGACCTCCTCTTGCCCTCTTCCAGTAGCCTATGTGAGAGCCGTGCCCCCCATGCAATCGGCTGCATTAACGTCCCATTCCTTCATCTCTAATACGGAAGTAACTATGGAATAGGGTAGGATCGCTCAAGGGACGTTCCTGCAGAGTGAAATGCACTAGTCGGATGGTGGACGAAGATGCTTCAACCGTGAGAAGATCCAGACAAGATGATAGGAGTGTCTGTAACCCAGGAAGGTTTTCTCGATCTAGATCTGTAGATCCTATCTCCACTCCTAGGGCATGACAGAGCTCCTCGGCCGGTAATGGCCTTTGCGAATACGACACCCACGTCAGTGCCTTCAGCCCGAGTGCCGACCTATTTCCCTTCTGCGCCTTCAGTCGCCCTAAAGTTGCCATGTAGGCATCGCTCAGTCCGTTATCCCTCTTCATTTCTTCAAGTTTATTTCTTCTCTCACGAATTGTCACCTCTCCCAGAATAGCGTCGATGTTTAGGTAGACAAGGAGGAATCTACACACAATCGCAGGTAAGTATGCATTATTGATAGAGTGGGAATGCTAAATGTTCCTACGCACATATCAGATATTCTATTTAGAAAAATCCTGATAATATCCTCCCGTAAGTCATTGTTCATAGCCTCTGGCTCGGCATCCCTGCCTAACTTCATTTCCAGATAATTCCTGATATCGCCCTTGTTACGACTGATAGGTATCACAGCCACTTTGGTGAAATGTCTTTGAATATATTCCCGGACGTAGGGCCTCCCGGTGAGGAATATTCGTGACCCAGGGAATTCCCGAACAATATCTCCTAGCGACTTAAGAAGTTCTGGCAGGTGTTTCGGTGGGCGTTCGTCTAGTGCATCGATACAAATGAAAACCTGGCGGAGTGAAGCAATAGCGACCCTTAACATTCCCATAAAATCCACAAGTCGCGGCCCTCTGCAACTAATCTCGTATTTTACGACAACACTTCCTACTTCATACTAGTCTCACTTCAATGCCGTCAGAGTATAAGCTCAACTCATTTGCTTTGGATCTTTGATTTAATTCTCTACTCAATCGGTTCATCATAGATGTAACTCTATGCGCATCATATTGATTTCATCTTCCTTATGTTACCTTGGATTTCTTTTCTACTGTGGACATGTACTCCTGTTGCGCAGCATAAATAGCTAGCATTCCGGTCCCCTAGATAGTATATAACAAAAAAATTGTTTTTCCTGTTCCCTAAGCCTTCGGTATAGAGCTTGACTATTTCGCTATTTTCAACACCTATTTCAAAAGCCTTCCCGAGTGAGACCTGATGAGGATAGGAAGTCTGCCCTGTTTTTGTTTTTTTCTCGTTGGGTCTTGTGGGTTAATTTAAGTGCAGGCAAGGGCTCAATGACAAGGTAAGTGGGATTTAACACTGGGGCTATCACATTCGCTCTGTGTACTTAGTACGATACGTGTAATTAGAGGGAAAGTTGCAAAAATTAGGGGGACAGGGGATTATGATTCCCCCCTGTAGATACTGACGATCATAGGATCTAGCATGAAAATGAGGGGGCAATAACACTTTATTACCACTACCATCGATTCAAAGAACCACCCAGCATATGCTGCAGGCGGCAAAAGAAGCAAGCAAAGCATTCAATCTACCATCCCACACCTTCAGTCCGACAACAAACCTCATCCCTCCTCTATTTCCCTTCAAAAATTACCCTCTTATAAGACCTCAATTCCTCGATACTCTCCAAAATACCCATCCTCGCCTGCCGCAACTTCTTCACCCCCGCCTTCGCATACACCTCATCCGAGCACCACATCCTCACCGCCTCCTTCACCGTCGAAACATCTATTATTCTTTAATGTAGGTGTTCTACAACAGAAGGGTAATAGCGTGCCAGGAAAGGGCGGTCGCAATGTACGGAATTCCCGGCAAGGAAGGCCACACCTCTATTCGGGACCCGTTGCTTAATGTACGTGAGGAGTTCCTATGTAGCTTGGGCAACGGTGACGGTTGATTCTAAGACGCGGGCTATAAGGCCTGTCTGTCGCCGGGGGTGGGGGGGAATGTTAGCTAGGTGAGGGAGAGGGGAGGCAGAGGGGGAGGGTTACAGAAGAGAGTGTTTTCTGACACCAATCATCCATCCTGTCCAAAACCTCTTTTTCATAATGGATAACCGTCTCGTACCCCTCCTCATCTAGAAGGTTCAATTCGTGATCAGTAATGTAGCAGCATATTTTTACAAGATGGCATCCTCGCTAGGATTCAGTCCTGTCATCTAATAAACAAGCAAACCCAAGCAAAAAAAAAAAGGTTAAAAAAAATTAGCATCCACGACAAATACTCTTCCCCCTCCACATATCATACTTCACAATCAATCCACACAATTGGTGAGGAAGCCTTTAGCGCCATCCTATCCGAACTTTCTCCCGGTTCTTTTATCGTTGCGCCTTCATTGCTGTGGCAGCTATACCCCACTCTCTGCTACTAATGTTTGTGGCAGGAGATAGTAAAGTGACGTTCCCACCCAAGACTTAGCATTCTGTTATTAGCTATCAATAAGCGAGGCACTCTAGCATTCTCCCAGGGTTAGCATAGCGCCCCTGCATAACTCAGGTGAGATTGGTCAAACCGTTGATGGATGTCCCTAGGCGGGAAAAGTTGGTCACGGGTGGTCACTCGGTCGTTTAACTTGAGAACTGTTGAAAATTGTGGCTGCGGAGGAAATGATTTAGGGTGAGGATTTTACGCAGTGGATGGAAACCTCTTCAGTGGAGATGAATATCGTTGATTGATTGATTGTGATATGTTGATGCAAGGAAAGACTCAAGGAAGGCAAGAAATATGTGTTGCGAGAAAAGACAGGATGGAAGGAGGAAATGAGGGGTGAAAATGATTTCATAGGCATCCGCATCCTTGGACTAGTGCGTGTTTATGTTACACAGACTCAGAGTGCTGCCATTAAACAGCAATTTCCAACATCTCACCCTCGCGGTTTAGTGTGAGAAGGGGGATATCAAAGTCATCAAGTTAAAAAAAGAAGAAAAAGCAGTAGAGGATACAGGATACATAAACAAAAGAAAATTGTAAAAAGATACAATATTATTTGATCTGTTCCCGTTATTTCAAATTTGGATAACTTATATTACTCAGTGGGCCATTGGGCTCACGAACCACGGGGCTCTACAGGCAATACTTCTAGAGCCCGACCGACGGCAGACACCTATAGGTACGGTAACCGCCAGGCAAACTAGGGAGTAGCACTGGTGAGCGAGGGTGGGAGCGGCCGGGAACACTGCCCCGAATACGAATCAACAGTCAATTTCCTAACTACTTCATGTTCCAAAAAGCCCCACGGAGATTTCTACCAGGCCGCAATCCCTCCTAGTCATGACCTTGAACTCTTATCCATTCTGTCATATTCGTCTTATGGCTCCTTCTTCATTAGTGCGAACGGCGAGACCGCAAACCTAACTACATCGTCCCCAAATACAATCCCCAGCTCATTATCTATCAACCCTCGGCTACCCAATTATCCACTCCATCACTCGAACAAAACTGCTTTTTAGTAAATAAAGCATTAGAGTTTGGTGAGACAGCTCTATTTCCACTTCTAAGTTAATTCACTGCACAGGGCTCCATCCATTGAAAAGGGAGGCAGTGATCTGAAGGAAGGTTCCACGCAGTGAAGTTGTAACGACCCTACGATAGGTAGCTACAATTACTAACACCTTAGCCCAAATGGTATACCAAGTGGTAGCCAGAGGTGGTATGGTCTCATATACTTAGTATATAAACAGCCGGATAACCTAGGACACGGTCTAGGGAAAAGTGAGTAGCCTTGGGTACTCTAGAAGGCAGGGTAACCTTTCGGAAGTAAGTTCGCATAAAGTCAAGGAATTTATGGGAACGTTACACGGCACTCCGAGACGACTTTGGTAGTCCATTGGAGGGCCGCCGAAGCGGTTAAAGGCATAAAGGGGCAAAGTTACCCTACCTTGGGAATTTGGCCATTATGCCCATGGACCCCAGTTACCCTACTGTGGAGTCCAAGTTACCCTACCTTCACCGGCAAAGTCATCCTAGAACTTAGAGGTCGGTTGCCTCACATTCCACGGGCTCTTAGATGTTCATGGGCGTACAGGCATCTGCGCGGGGAGACCCCACGCCTGAATAAAGGTGGCCCGAACATGCTATTGAACTTGGGCGGGTTTAGCTAACACCCCCCTCAGGCCCCAGCGTTGGGACGGCGCGTCATAGGCAGACGGCTGCATAGTTGCTCGTTTGCTAGTAAAAAGAGGTCATTGGAGCGGCTGCCATAACACCATATACGTCGTTGCCGTCCGTCCGACTGAATGTCGTTCGCAGGATATATAAGGGGAGTATGGGTAACCACCAATATGGAGGTTGCCCATATATGGTCTCTCGGGCACCTAGGAGTCTATTCTAACCTACGGGTAGTAGGGTAGTCTTCCTAGTGGTACTCAGGTAGTCTCCGAAGGCCAGGGTGCTTTCGAGACAAATACCTCAGTAACCAGCCCGGACCTTCTCCCTTTGATTTGTAGCATTACTATGGGTTGTCAATAGACTCTAGAGGTATGAGTCTTATCACGGTAGAGTATATTCCGAGAGGCTGGCTATGGGTCGCGCCCACTTAGCCAGCCATCGGCTACATCTCACCGGGGGAGCTTGCATGTCAAATTATCACATTGATAGTCGCGTAGATTAAATTATGGACTGCATAGCTTGTATAGACGAAACTACCACTGGGCCAGTGAGTCCACCACCTAGGTATTGACTCCGGTTGTTGGCATCACAGTTAGCCACTGGCGTGCCTTCGATAGGAAGAGTTTTTCCACCTGCGGTTGTATTGGAGATGCATTGCAGAAACTCTTATCCTATTGACGGAGTTAAGCGTACCCGAGTAGGTCCGACACTTCCGGCAGGATAATTCCTGATGGAGGGTAGACTTCGGACAAATCCTGACCAGGACAGGGTGCTCGCATAAGGTCGGAGTAGTGGTGAATGTCAAAGGCTTAAATCTGATATCTACTTAAGTTTAAGCGTTTGGCATTCTACTTCGATAACCAACTTTCCTCGAGAAGAACTAAATTGAGTGAAGCTTCGAGCTTAACTATATTAAGTTTTACCGTTTGATTCTTGTGAATTATTATACCTCATCTTTATCTTCTACTTTGAGTGTTTGGTGCGGTCGCAACCTTAGAGTTCACCTCTCTACAGGGTGCCCCCGTTACAGTATATAGTTAAGCCCACTCGCTTAACTCTCTTCTGAGAATTGTTGTGTTGGCCTACAGTTTGGACATTGTTTGATTACGAGTCGCTTGTCTGGTACAAGAAGCATCGGGTGGAAAGAACAATGTCTTCAACTATGGCTGTGTCCCGCTTTCATTCTCGTCCTGAGCGTATGGCTGGTATTGAGCGAGAAATATCTCGAACCGCTGCAAGAGCAGACCTAAAGAGATTAGGTTGGCGGCCAATCCAGCAGCTCTTGACATATGACATTGAGAATGATCCTACCTTTGAGGAGGAAATACCTCGTACGGTCAGAGAGATGGAGATTGAAGACCCTTGCGCCTTCCTCCAAAGTTTCACTCATGACCCATCAGTAGGACGGAGAATCCCCCAGCATAGACGACGGAAGATGACTTTCGCTGATTTCACAAAAGATCTTGTTGAACCATACATACTTGAGGAAATCACACGGCAAATGCAAGATGCACAAAGCCACCTCCTCAATCTTGCTGAAGAGCATCAGCATGCGTTTGAAACTGAGATCGTGGAAAATGCCAATCGTTGGATGGAATACCAGCGAAGGAACTTCCGCCAGTTACCTATGTCCGATCAGATGATTCGGAAACAGGTAGAGGCCTTGGAGCAGGCCGCTGCCCAGGGGTATTCAATTGACGCTGAGAATGACGTTGTAATGACCCTACGATAAGTAGCTACAATGTCTATCACCTTTGCCCAAATGGTATACCAAGAGGTAACCAGAGGTGGTATGGTCTAGTATACTTAGTATACAAATAGCTGGTCAACCTAGGACAAGACCTAGGATATAGTAGAGTAGCCTTGGGTGCTCTACGAGGCAGGGTAACTTTTCGGAAGTAAGTTCGCATAAAGTCAAGGAATTTAGGGGAACGTTACACGGCACTCCGAGACGACTTTTGTAGTCGACTGGGGGACTGTCGAAGCGGTTAAAGGCATAAAAGGGCAAAGTTACCCTACCTTGGAAATTTGGCCATTATGCCCTTGGATCCCAGTTACCCTACTGAGGAGTCCAAGTTACCCTACCTTCACCGGCAAAGTCATCCTAGAACTTAGAGGTCGATTGCCTCACATTCTACGGGCTCTTAGATGTTCATGGGCGCACACGCATCTGTGCGGGGAGTCCCCACGCTTGCGTAAGAGTGGTCCGAACATGTTATTGAACTTGGGCGGGTTTAGCTAACACCCCCCTCTGGCCCCAGCGTTGGGATGGCGCGTCATAGGCAGACAGCTGCATAGTTGCTCGTTTGCTAGTAAAAAGAGGTCATTGGAGCGGCTGCCGTAATACCATATATGTCGTCGCCGTCCGTCCGACTGAATGTCGTTCGCAGGATATATAAGGGGAGTATGGGTAACCGCCAAAATGGAGGTCGCCCATATATGGTCTCTCGGGCATCTAGGAGTCTATTCTAGCCTACGGGTAGTAGGGTAGTCTTCCTAGTGGCGCTCAGGTAGCCTCAGAAAGCCAGCGTGCTTTCGAGGCAAATACCTCAGTAACCAGCCCGGACCTTCTCCCCTTGATTTGTAGCATTACTATGGGTTGTTATTGGACTCTAGAGGTATGACTCTTATCACGGTAGGGTATGTCCCAAAGGGCTGGCTATGGGTAGCGCCATTTAGCCAACCATCGGCTACATCTCACCGGGGGAGCTTGCATGTCAATTTATCACATTGGATAGACGCGCAGATTCAATGATGGACTGCATAGCTTGTATAGACGAAACTACCACTTGGCCAGTGAGTCCACCACCTAGGTATTGACTCCGGTTGTTGTCATAACAGTTAGCCACTGGTATGACTTCGATAGGAAGAGTTTTTCGACCTGTGGTTGTATTGGAGATGCATTGCAGAAACTCATATCCTATTGACGGAGTTAAGTGTACCCGAGTTGGTCCGACACTTCCAGCTGGATAATTCCTGATGGAGGGTAGACCTCGGACAAACCCTGAGCAGGACAGGGTGCTCGCACAAGGTCGGAGTAGTGGTGAATGTCAAAGGCTTAAATCTGATATCTACTTAAGTTTAAGCGTTTGGCATTCTACTTCGATAACCAACTTTCCTCGAGAGAACTTATTGAGTGAAGCTTTCAGCTTAACGATATTAAGTTTTACCGTTTTGATTCTTTTGAATTATTTACCTCATCTTTATCTTTTACTTTGAGTGTTTGGTGCGGTCGCAACCTTAGAGTTCACCTCTCTATAGGGTGCCCCAGTTACAGACGTTGTTATGAATGCTGCCCCTGCCCTTCCTTTGGCAATAGAACCCCCTCCTCATTATGCTGCTGAAGTCGCAGCCTGCATGATTAATGAGCAATATCAACCTTGGTTGAATGAAGTGGGTAGACAATTCATCGCACAGCAGGAGCAGCTTGCGGAATTGCAAAAGCAGGTGGCCGAAGCACACGAACGTCGAACCCCTCTCGAAGTGGCCTTCAGTGAGGTTATCCGCTCTCGGGGAACAACTCCTTCTGCGAGAAACCTCCGGCCATCGTCACGCCCTCTCGGGGTTACAAAATCTAGCTCCATTTCGTCGGGAAAGTCATCAAGACAGAATTCTCCACAGCTGCCACCTCCGGAGGCTGTGCCCGCAACGCCCTCTCCTCTACCACGATCGTCAACCGTACCTGCCCCTCAGGCAGTGGAACAAACTACGCCGGCGATACGTATCGAACGAGAACGACCCTTTGCGGTAGCAGGGCAAACCCCTCTACCCACCACTCCACAAGTCCCAGGTGCCTTTGTTTCGGCAATAGCACCACCCGCAGCAGCAAAGCCTTCGGGTAATGTTGGACCTTCCGGTTTTGCCCGCAGGTCAGAGGCGCCAGCACCTACGGGTGTTTGTTCCCCTGACTGTAGGGTTGTGGCCAAAGGAAGCGATATTCGCTATGCGTATAGGTTTCCATGTCTCAAGAGTGACTTTGAGCCGATCCAGATTTGGTCGAGACCTTTGAATGACACTCCTCAGCCAAAGTCAAAACACAACCGATGCGGGTACTGTGAGAGTGTAAGGCACACTAGGAATAGTGATAGCCCTGATTTTTTAAGAGACTATGCGGTTAACACTCGTGCCGCTAGCCAACAACCTCCTCCCCCACCGTCTAACCCATTACCTGAGAGAATGGATGAAGATGTGCCGGGCGAAGATGGTTTTAGTGGGTATGATTCCACTAGGGAAGGTCCCAGTGGCAACGCTGGTGACAGTGGAGGAAATCTTCCTCCCCGCGGTGGAAACGCTGGAGGCGGTAGAGACCCGGGCGATTGCGACTCCTCGTCAGATGGCGATTCTGACTCCTCCCTTCCCGATTCGCGGAAATTCCTAGGAAGACGCAAGTCCCACTGGAATGATGCGAGGAAGGAAAAGTATGATAGGCGGTGTCATAAGCTTGCTGAGTATCTTCAGAAACAACGCAAGGGTAAGAAGTCAGCCCATCGACTGAAGAAACCTGAGAAATTAGGTGTCGATCCGTTCAAAGGTGACTCTACCGATACTCAACGCTTCATACAGGATTGTGAAATCAAACTGGACTACTTTAGGGAATCCCTCCGCAAGGACTGGGATAAAGTCAGTTTGGTAATCCCCCTTCTCCAAGGTCCGGGCAAAGAATGGTACCAGAGCATACACCCTTACGTTAGTGAAGAGGGTGCCCGTTGAGAAGCTATTCCCTTCGATCCGAAAAACGTCCTTCGCACTTGGGAAGGTTTTCGGCAACGGCAGGTGTCAAGTTTTGGTGGACACTCCGATCGGGATCGCGCTCTTAGGGAGTGGAATGATTTGGCTATGAAGTCCGGTCAGATCGATCACTTCTGTGATGAGCTGATGAGACTGGCTTTAGAGTTGGGATATAGCGGCAATTTTGTCAAGGACAAAGCCCGCGTAGGTATAACTAGAGACCTTCGCAATGCATGGGCTTTGAAAACTCCACACCCCGACGATTATGTCGAATACATCAATCTCCTCCGCCAAACCGGACATCAGTTGGAAGATGTTGCTTCCTTTACCCGTACGTTTACAAGGGAAAAACATCATTCCAAGCCAGAAAGGAGGGACGATAGGCAATCTTCTGCTAAAAGACAGCGAAAGGAAAGGAAAGGCTCGGGGCCACGCCAACAGAAACCCCGCAACCATGCGTCTGGGTCTTCAAGACCTCAAGAGACAGAGCACACGAAAATGCATCGTGATATTCCTCAGACTCTGATTGACAAACGCAAACGGTTGAATCAATGCTCTCGATGTGGACAAGCCGGTCACTATTGGGCAAAGTGTCCTTCTGCTACTCCAGTCGTTGCGTCCTCTTGGATTAATCGAAAAAGAGGAGCCGGTGAAGCTGGACACGAAGCCACCCAAGTCCCGAAATCGCGACGCATTGAAGCTGCTCCTAAACCTGCTGTTAAGCAAGTTGTAGCTGAGGTCCGCGGATCACCACCTCCAGATTTGGATATCTTGGAGATTGATACCGACATTGACGGCTAGGTAAGATCTATCCCAAGAGGTGATAGAAATGCAAAAGCTAACTCTACTCAAGAGCCGAGGAAGGCCTATGAGATAGATAACGGAAACGAAGGAGTAATGTTCCCTACTAGGAGTACTACAAATTGAAACTAATATCTGGCTATAGGGATAGCGAGATCGGTTGGGTTTCTTTTGTTACATGCGGAATGGTTGCGGTACTTTGTTTTATGCTTTTGTTTTTTGTTTCTTATGTGATTTTGCGAAAATGTCATTTGCTTATCTCATATTGTTGAAATTTCGGATTGGATTTGGTTGGGTTTTGTGTTGATTTCGTCAGGCTGGACTTGACTTAGCAATTGAATGTTATTTTGCAAGTTTACCTGAGGAGGGTTGATATAACATGTATACATGTTCTGGTAACTGTATACAGGAGCGGAGTGCAGGATTTCCTATGTTTAGTTTGATTACTTTGCTTACTTTGATTAGTTTGATTGTTTTACAGCCCCGGAGCTATATTAAGGCC
>Ga0307509_10002314_pt1 | contig 31053 bp, 38 predicted proteins | sample 10_EM_MG_FD_202245 | JGI IMG/M metagenome (GOLD analysis project Ga0307509, IMG submission 202245) | Populus trichocarpa ectomycorrhiza microbial communities from riparian zone in the Pacific Northwest, United States - 10_EM | ecosystem: Host-associated > Plants > Roots > Unclassified | place...
GGAATTAAGGTTTTTTATATGCCATAGCGCGAGCTGCATGCAGGATTTTGTACCTAAATCAATAATCACATGATTCAAAAAAAAAAAAAAAAAAAAAAGAAAAAAAGTACAAGAACTCGCATGCAGGGCTAGTTATGGCGTAAACAAAACTATACTAACTGGCGCCAGGGAAAAAGCCATCATCCCAAGTCCCTCTTGTATAGAACCGACCGCACATCTCGCCCGAAGAATCCTCACCCCTCCTTCACGCGGAAACAGAAAAGATTGGAAAACAACAGGAAAGCAGGAAACAACAGGAAAACCCTTGCCATAGCCTCCAGAATCGTAACAAAGTAAATCTAGCCTAAAGGCTAGAAGGAAAGGATAACCACTAGAGGGGAAACCAAATAGAGGATGAAAAACAACACTCCAAAGGGGCCGGCCAAGAGTAGCACACATGAGCGCTTGCGACAGAATCAATTACTGCGAGCCCAAGGCGTTGACATCGACCACGGAGGTAGTGCTATACCATGGAAGCGCGTAACCAAGGATGCGACCGTGGTAGCCGCGGGGCGAGAGGAGCCACCTAGTAGTAAGATACCAGCTGAGGGAGCGGAGTGCAGCTGTAACCGAGCAACGGGACGAAAACCGGGGAGGAGGAAGGAGGTGTAGACCCAAACGCCAGAAACGACCGACTAGAGCAACCGCGGTCGATGCTTTTCCGACAGCGAGGCGAAAGATTAGGCCATGACGTTACTAACCGAAGTGTTCCCCGACCGGGCACACATAATCGAGGCAGTGGAGTACTTCGCAAGGGGCTTGGAAGACAGCAGCGCCGACTGTAAACGAAGCGAGAGGGGTTGCCGACCGTGCAAAACCTAAGCGAGGTCCAAAGGTGATGCGGGGAAAGAGGGGGAGCAACGCACTTCATGAGCGAGGGTCAACGATGAACGAAGGCAAGAACCCCAAGGAGGGGGGCCAGGAGGAGGAGGGGGGAGGTAGTGTCACTCCCCTAGGCAGAAGCCATCAAGGGGGAGGAGAGGGGTTGTGGTGGATCCCACGATGATTTCCCTGGTGTTGAGATTTCAATCGCCGGAGGTGTAGAGGAGATGGTTTGTGGTAACTACTATGCCCGATTTTTTCTTCATTTTTTTTTAAATCATATGTTCATTGTTTCTGCGGTACAAGAAATGACATACATCTTTAACGATATGGCCAAAACAAAACCAAAAATCAAACCAACAATCAACAAAAGAAACAAACATAACCAGTTCCCCCAACGCGACCAATCATCGTCGCAAAGCAGCCGTAGCTAAAATCAAGGAAAGTATAAACCGCTTAACTAGTCTCGAGGGCCAGGGGCGGGCATGGCGGTAAATATAAGCAGGGTATTTGTACGGAGTTTGTGGAGGGAGGGAACAAGAGGGGGCATCCCCGGAGGGAAACCAGTGGCGGTGGTGTGGATGAACTCAGCCAGCGCAATGAGCAGCTGCTAGTCGGACCAGACAAGGGCCTCGGGAGCCAAGTCCGAGACCCCTTGGAGGCGGCGGGATCTCTGAGGGGCGGAGGAGGGGCAGGACAGGATGGCATGTTCGAAGGTCTGCGGGGCCTCCGAGCATAACAGGCAGGACGTGTCAGCATCAGGATCGCCCCACGAGGGGTGAGCCGCGAGCTAGCTTTTCCCAGAGTGCATCTGGTGTATCCTTCCTGCAACAAATTTGCCCAGGCCCACAAAGGGGTGGGGATGCGCTGAGGGCGGATAGGGATAGTAAAGGGGGGCCGGGATGGCAGACCAGTCAGAAAGGAGCAGTTGTTTAGCCCTCAATTTGAGGCGCGTATAAGATGGAACAACCCCCGGGATTGGGGGTGGGTACTCCGTTAAGTGGAGGGTGATGGGTGGCAGCGTAGAGACGTCATGTACTAAGGGGGCGGCCGCAATAGCCATAGCTGTGACGGCGTTGTGTCGGTATCTCGGGTTCTTGATCTTGTCTGGAGCAGTACGCCAGTCGAGGTTGAAGAAGAGATAGGGCTGGGAGGTAATCTTCCCACGCGCCGCCGAGGAGGCACGGTGGGGTGAGAAGGTGGGAACAGACTTAGGGAGGCGTGCCGTGGCCGGGTTTATTTCCGGGGGGGAGCAGATGAGCCTTAGGCCAGCAAGGCGGTGTTGGTGGCGCACAAGAGCAGGTAGCGGGGGAAGACAGGCTTCCCTATGCAAACATGTTAGGTTGCTGGAGGAAAAACAGTTGGTGATCCACCTACAGACCCGATGCCAGAGTAACTACTATGCCCGAGTCTCCTCCTTATATACACTCTTCACGCCAACAACCCTAACCCTGGTTACTCATAACTCGAGTCATGAGGTCCTATGACTCATAACAAGTCATACCCGAGATCCATCAGATGACTCCTATGAGTTACTACGTAACATACTGTAAACCAATCGTAACACATAAAACAAGTTACATGCGCAAAGCGCCTCATCTGACTGAAACTTGTGACTCATAATGTGAGTCACACGCGAAAGTCATTACATTATTATCACTCAAAATTGTGAGTCATGGAAACATCCACCAATTATAACCTAACAATGACAGCCAAATGCAAGTCATATGAGATCTAAGAGTCAACTAACTGCATAGCGTGAAACATAAACATACCTTATGACTAATAACTATTAGTCATTTGAAATCTGCCTTGCTTAGTCATGATTTGGGCCAAGTATAATCACGATTGACTACTCCGCCGCCAATACTAATACTACTTCTGCTTGACAAATCGCTTCTTGCCGCTCTCCGGATATACGTGTTCTTGCACATTTCTACTGCTATTCCAGTATGCACTAGCCTTTGTCCTCAAGCTGGTATTAACACATCCTCTGTAAAGTATAGGTTGTGTCCTGCCATGTATAGTGATCCCTTGGTGGGTAGTTATGCTTTGTGAGACAATAACATTATTCTTATTTTTTCTCTATTGTTCTCAGTGCATGGTTTTCTTATTCCTTCTCATGTTTTGTCTTTAATTAAACTGACAATAAAGTGTTCCAGCTTAACAATCGATTGTTCCGCATGCTTATGTCCCTCCTTCGGATGATACTCCAGACGTCTACTTAGTGCATCCTGTTTTCCACCCCTCAATAATTGTCGGCAATAATCAGGAACTGAAATGCTGTGAACAACTGTCCCCACCTGATTCGCCTTCGAGTCCATTGCTTTGTTGTTAGCCAATGCAGCAAATTCTTGTAATCAGTAGACACCCTAATCAGCCTATGCACTCCAGCCAGATACTCTCTGCATTGCATGAACGCTTCCAATATAGCCAATGCTTCCTTCTCGTGTATTTCATTGTTGTGTTCCACCGCGCTTAGCTTTCATGAATGGAAAGCAACAGGATGTAACTTCCGTTTTAGAAACTGTGATAGGATACATCCAAGTGCAAAATTACCTGCATTAGTTTCGATAACTGTTTCTCAGTCTAGGGGGAAATCAGTAAGGATTAAGGCTATCATAAACATTTTTTTGATTTCTTCAAACACTCCGTTTTGCTCTTTTACCCAACTAAAGTTTTTTAGGTGTCCTCTTAATGTTTCAGTTATAGGTTTGCATATCTTCGAGAGGTTTTCTATTAATCTTTGAGACAAATTTGCAATATCAATGAAGATTTAAACTTTGTTAACTGATCTTGGTGGTTTGCAGTTGGTGAATGATTCTCCCTTCCTGGTGCTCATCATAACACCGTCTACCGCGACAATGTACCCAAGAAATTCCACAGCCCATACATGGAATTCAGATTTCTTTATCAACACTGCTAGTTGGTGTTCCTTCAATCCGGCCAATCTCTTTTGGACCAAGTTGACATGCTCCACATGTATTTTTGATTATATTACTATATTATCCAAATATACTCCTACTCTAATATCCAAGAACTCTCACAGTATCTTGTTTATCATGGCTTGGAACGTTGCGGGTGTGTTGACCAGTCGGAATGGCATAACCTTATACTCGTATTGCCTATACTGAGTTCTAAACGTGGTTTTCCATTTGTCGCTGTATCTGATTCAGATTAGATAATCTCTATCTTTTAAGCCCATTTTCGTGAAAACCGTTGCTCCAGCCACTCTATCTCTTAACTTGCTCATTACTGGTAGTGGATATTTGTTAAAAATAGTTAGCTAGTTTAGTTGTCTAACATTGACCCATAGGCATTACCAATCATCTGGTTTTGGTACAAACAATATTGATGCTTCTGTGGGGGATTGACTATCGGTTATCTTTTCTTGGTGCAGCAGTTTATCAAAGTATATTTTCAGCTTATCCAGTTGGTATTGGGACATAAGGTAAATGAGTTTCCATGGTGGTTCAGCACCTTCCTTAAGGTCGGTCGCATGATCAAACATCCATCTTGGTGGCATTTTCTCCACTGTTTCATGGTGAAATAGGTCTTTAAACTTTGGATATTCATTAGGAAGTGCTTATAAGATGGCTGGCTCCTCTGTTTTCTTTCTTCAAATATGCTGGATATATTGTACTTGGGGATTGTATGCTACTGTTTCATCGTATTTGTCCAAGTTGGCCATGCCTTTATCTTCAACATGATTGTAGCAACTGACATTTTTGAATTCCCATTTCTTAGAATTTGTGAAGTTGGATATGGGGTTTTCTGAACACCACAAACCAACAGGTAATATCAGATCATAGCTCCAAGCATTCACTCTTTCTGCCATCATGCCTGGGTGATTTGTGCTTTTTGCCAATTTCCAGTATAAGTGGATAAGTATATCTTTTTCCTTTCGATGATGCTGGTTGCCCATCCAATCTGACTTAGTTGATTGCTTTCTTGAGTACGTCATAAAGAATATCATATTGGTTAATTAGTTTCTCCTGCAATAGAAAAACATTGGATGGAGCATCTAAGAAAACACAAATTTGGATTTGTTGGCCCCCTATCTCTAGGTAGGCATATCTTTCAAGACAATTGTAGTGTTTGGGCGGGGCAGTGAAGGTCCAAGGTGTGCCTGCCAGTTGATTTGCTTTGACTTTCCACATTCTTGTCTTGTTGACTTGTGGTTGTTTATTACTACACCCACGCAGTTTTGACTAGGTAGGTCACCTCAGATAAACTGTCTGCATTGGTATACTGGGCAATACACTACTAGCAGTCTTGGCCCCCTGCTAAGAGGGTTCCGTATATTCAGTTATTGGCCCTTCTAACAAACGGTTTAGGCTTGCAACTTGGTCAACACAAACTGTATTATTCATATACTTGTCTGTACAGTGCCATAGTTCAAAGATAACACTTTTGTTGCGAGATACTCCCTGTATTTTATCCGAGAAACCTATTAGGCCTTGGATAGTGTAGAGGCCCTAGCAAGCGTGCACTAAATCACTAAAGCCACATCTCACGTAATACATCCTGGAATCTTTTCCTCTCAAGTTGGGGCCATCTCATCCCCTGCTGCTAGGATGATATCTGCTTTGGCTCAGAGACAGCTACCTCACATCATGAAGTCCAAAATTATTGAGCTTTTCCATGCAGAGTTGTAAACCTGTCTCTTATTTGCACAGTATTCATCTTTCACTAAAACCTGGAGCTTTGTCCTTGTCCAATTCCAATACTCCTAACACGATTGAGCCCAGATGGACCAACTTCTATGAACAATTATATTCAAACTAGGTCGTCTCAGTGCCTGCCTGGACTCTGTGACGGCTTCTCAGGACACAATTTTCATACCTCCTTCTTGCCTAACCATCTTTTAGTCCTGGGCGCCTATTGGCCAAGGGGTTTATTCAATATCAGTTTGTTGTTTGGGGATATAAGCCGTAAGGTGCGGTAACGGGGGCACTCTATAGAGAGGTGAACTCTAAGGTTGCAACCGCACCAAACACTCAAAGTAGAAGATAAAGATGAGGTAAAATAATTCAAAAGAATGAAATAGTAAAACTTAATATCATTAAACTGAAAGCTTCACTCAATAAGGTTTTTTGAGGAAAGTTGGTTATCGAAGTAGAATGCTAAATGCTTAAACCTAAGTAGATATCAGATTTAAGACTTTGACATTGGCCACTACTCCAACCTTGCGCGAGCATCCTGTCCTGCTCAGGGCTTGTCCAAGGTCTAACCTGTATTAGTAATTATCCTGCTGGAAGTATCGGACCAACTCGGGTACGCTTAACTCTGTAAATAGGATATGAGCCTCTGCAATGCATCTCCAATACAACCGCAGGTGGAAAAACTCTTGCTATCGAAGTCATGCCAGTGGCTAACTGCCATGACAACAACCAGAGTCAATACCTAGGTGGTGGACTCACTGGCCCTGTGGTAGTTTCTTCTATACAAGCTATGTAGTCCATCATTGAATCTACTCGAGTACTCAATACAATAATCAGACATGCAAGCTCCCCTAGTGAGATGTAACCGATGGTAGCCTCAATGGAAGCTACCCATAGCCATCCTCTCAGAACATACCCTACTGTGATAAGACTCATACCTCTAGAGTCCACTGACAACCAATAGTAATGCTCCAAATGAAGAGGAGAAGGTTCCGGCTGGTTACTAAGATAATTGTTTCGAAAGCTCCCTGGCCTCCTGGGACTACCTAAGTACCTCTAGGAAGACTATCCTAATACCCGTAGGTGAAAACAGACTCCTATGTGCCCGAAGGACTATTTATATCCAACCCCATATTTGGCGGTTACCCACACTCCCCTTTAATATTCTGCGAACAACATTCGGACGGATGGACGGCGACGACTTATAAGGTGTTACGGCAGCTGCTCTCATGATCTCTTTTTACTAGCAAATGAGCAACTATGCAGCCCTCTGCCTATGACGCGCCATCCCAATGCTGGGGCCAGAGGGGGGTTTTGAACCTGCCTAAGTTCAAAAGCATGTTCGGGCCACCATTACTCAGGTGTCCGACCTCTTTGCCCAGATACGTATGCCCCTCTGAACATCTAAGAACCTGTAGAATTTGAGGCAATTGACCTCTAAGTCCCAGGCTGACTTTGCTGGTGAAGGTAGTGTAACTTGGATACCTCAGTAGGGTAACTGGGATCCATGGGAATAAAGGTCAAATCCCTAAGGTAGGGTAACCTTGCCCTCTTATGCCTTTACCCTCTTCGGAAGTCCTCCTGTTGACACCTAGTGTTGTCTCGGAGGCCTGTGTAATGTTCCCATAGTTCTCTTGACTTTATACTCATTTCCTCCCGAACCGTTACCCTGCCTTATAGAGTACCCATGGCTACTCGATTGTCCCTAGGCCTTGTCCTAGGTTAACCAGCTATTTGTATACCAAGTATACGAGACCATACCACCTCTAATTACCACCTGGTATACCATTTGGGCTAAGGTGATAGTGATTGTAGCTACCTATCATATGGTCGTTACAGGTGTGCACCGCTCCACCCTATTTGAGTTTGGTTTCCCCAAAGTACACCTGGACTATACATGGGCTGTTGCTGGTGGTGCCTTCCTCACCTGAGTGACTTCACCATCTTTGAGGTCCCATGCCTTTGGATGCTCAACCCTGTTCATCCATTATGAACTTTGATCCTTGCCTCGATCGGCCATGGCAGCTATTTGGGGCTTTTGTTCTGGGACTCTTTGAGAGCCTTAGGTTTTCCTCTACTAATATTGAGGATTTGACATTGGTGTATCATTGAGATTAGAGCATCTCTTTGGCACTTTTTCCATCAGTGGTTTCTTAATCTGCATCATGTACACCCTTTGTTATTCCTTCGAGATAATACACCATTTTCCAAAATTCCCTCCTCTGCTTTTTTCCAATATGTGTGCACATTGCCACTTTCCCCTATTACGCCCCCACTCTCGCGCCAGTTCACTTACAATCTGTCAATAGAATTAATTTGGGGAAAACCGCTTCTTACAGTGTTCATCTTCCTGTTGTGATTGATATCTCTTGGGAGGAGCTTCTGTCTTAGATAGCTTTTGCTGCATATTAAAGTCTTCCTCATCTTTGCAAGCATTTCGGACCACAATTTCCCAGTCACTATCCAACGTATTCTTCTCTCTTGATAGCGGTCAAAGGGCTTCTCTGGGTAACCATTTGGTCATCATAGTTCTCCATGCGATGCCTCTAACCTGCCCCTTAATATTCACATTTTTTCATTTGAAACGATACTTATCCATCTTTCCCCGTATTCCACCTCTTCCATTTGATAGAGGGACTTTTGGGCTTCATGTATAACCACAAAATATTTAATAATTTCAGCTTGAAAGTTATCCCAATACTTGTAGCCTTCTATCATATAGTGTCCATTTCCCCAGTCATTTGCTGACAGTATGTTAAGGCAAATGGTTTTGCCTCCTTTGCCTCCATTCTTCCGATCATGTAAATTATTCAAGCTCTGTCCGTAGACCATTGGTGGGGGCTGTGGCAGAAGTAATCCTTGCATTGTAATAGCCCTACTTTGACATCATCCCAGCTTTTATTTTTGAATAAATGGGAGAGGTCTCCATGCCGTTGGTTTCCCCTGGCCAAGGCCTGAGCCATTATATCTCCGAAATGGACCAGATCATCTGTGGTGTCTTTTATCTGTAATTCCTTTGTTCCTCCTCGACTCCCACCACAGGGTTCGTCATCTGGATCTTCATCTCCTGGATTTGGGTTTCCTCCTTCTTGAGGTGCTGGTGGTTTTTTGCCATTTCTTCCGGACTCCTGTCCTGCTGGTAATTTCCCTTTTTGACTCCATGGCACTCTAGTAGCATTGCCTTCTCCTGCGATGACATTTGTCTTGGTGGCATTCATTCCATTGTAGTGTCTAGTTCTCACTTCAGGGCGTGCTTGAACAGCTGGTACATTAGTGACTCAGGTATTTTGTAACCCCTGTAGAGCTTTTAGTATTTGTACATTCACATCTCCTTGCTGTTTATTGAAATCCTGTTGCATTACAAGATAGTTCCCAGCCGTTTCCTTTCGTCAGGCAAGGGCATTATCCTTGACTTTCTGAGCATCATCTGTGGCATTCAGGGTAGCCTCAAAAGCCTGCATGGCTGCGTCCAGTATGCCATAGGACCTTTCCATTGCAAACTTTTGGTTGGCAATTGCCTGTTCCCCGGCTGCCTTATTGGCCCGTTGTTGGATTTCCAACTAATTTAAGACTTGCTCAAGTCTTATGTCACCACTGAGTGACTCTTGTCCTGCAGTCCCAATATTAGCATACAATTGGGAACTTACTACTTCATGTTTCTCATGGCATAATTCATGGTGTCCCAACCGTTGGGCTATTTGTTGAGCTACAGTTTCTTGGACCTGTTTGGCTTCCATGTCCTGAACACTTAGGGTCTCTTGGAGGGTCGTCAATTCCACCCCAACTATATCTGCCCCATTGGATATTGGTATTTGTACAAGCTCTAGTACAGCTATGTTATGTTGGTTTGCCGAAGATTGCGAGTTGAATGTCAGTTGGGTCACTACAATGGACTCAGTTAGACTTCGATCAAAGTAGCTCATTATTGTTCTTCTATGTGCTGCAAATCGCCCAAAATCTGACATTTCAGTACTCAATGGAACTCTTTTTGGGGTCGAATATCCTTTTCTGATTCCGTCACTTCCTGTCGTTCGTACTTCTTTGCCACATGGATCCATGGTGTCTTGTTGTCTAGCAGAGCCTTCTGATAAATCATGTCTGTCACTTCCAGTCACACTAGGGTTTCGTGGACTTGATCCCACAAGTGACGCTCTATCCTCTGCCATGTGCATGGGAGTTTCCAGGGTACAGTGTTCTGGATATGTCTGGTCGAAGGTACACCAGGGAGCTTCTTACTGGTTATAGCACCAGATGGTAGGGTATCAGACCAGGTCTGACATAGTATATATTGTTGATTCGAGAGCTTGGTTGTTCCAAGCTCAAGGGGAGGACACATCTCCTTCTAAGGGCGGTTTTTTGAAACAATGGTCTTCTTAGACTTGGTACTTGAGTTTTTGTACGATTCAGTATTCGTTTATGACATGCGGTGACGTAGGCACAGATGGACGGATTTGAGAATTGTGGGTCTTGTCACCAATCTTGGATTTTAACTTCGGGTAAGTGTGAGTTTATAACCTCTGAACAGGTATATAATATGAGGTAAAAGGGTCTTGGTTGAACACAAACCATCTCCTCTACACCACCCACAATTGCAATCTCAACACAAGGGGAAATCATTGTAGGATCCACTCCTCCTTTCCCCCGGTCTTATGGCCTCCTTGTCTATAAGGGTGAATGCCTTTGCGCCCCCCTACCCCTCTTCTCCCTTCTGATTATGTTGCTACTGGGAAGGGCCTGGTCTTGTTAGAGTTTACGGAAGTGGATAGTTGTCAGGGACAAGGAAAGTCGATTGATGAAGAACAAGGTGGAAGAATTGTTTTAGTTGTTTCATTTGTGCTAGAAGAAAGGATAGACAGAAGGGTTTTCTGGTAATGTCTTTCCTCTATTGTTATCATGGGGATATGCTTGAAAGAGAGATCGATATGGGTCGCAGACAATAGAATAGTTGAGATACTTTTATTCTTATATACACTAATGTTTAATTAGGTTTGTTTTGTGGAGACAAGAGAACGAACTTTCTGATTATACGTACCCTTTAGTTTGAGTCCTGAGTCTAGATCCAGCTGTTGGGCCGCCAATGCAATATATCCCCCGCAACAGGTTATGAGCCCGGGGCTCATGACAGCGTCGACAATGAACGAAAACACAATTCACACAAACCCCCCGCCACGACCAAAGAGTCGATTGAGCGAGATGACAGAATCCAGTCTGGAGTCATGGGGTATGAATACGAAGATAGTGGTGGAATTGTTGAATGACACTAACTACGAGAGATGGGCAAGTGATATGATCCTGATCGCGGGAATGGGATTGACATTAATCATTGATAGACAGAGACTTATCCAGCATGTCCATCCACTGCGGCTACTTCAACTACGACAACCTCAATGTCTAGAACCGGAAGCTTGTCCACGCCGAGTGTCCTTGAAACGCTCACAAAAGAACAGCTCAAGTGGAAGTCTCGACATGTAATAGCAAAAGCATTACTGGCCAGTCACATGAAACCCCATTTGCGATGCAAGTACTGGGGTGCTGAAACGTCTAGGAAAATGTGGACAGCAGTCAGCAAAGACCAAAAGCAAACTGGAGCGGAGCATTTTCATTTTATTAACAATGAACTATGGTCACTGCTAGTCAATGATTTTCCTACTATGGTGAATTTGAACGAGAAATTCAAGTCTCTCCTCGCCAAGCTTACCCTCTGTGATACCAAAGGTCATGGTATGAGTGACATCGAAGCGATGAACATACTCCTTGGTACACTACTGACCAAAGGCGAAAGTTGGAGAATGTTTCGTCAGATCCATTCGAATGCGGGTAAACCCCAAGCCCTCATGGATTAAATGGTGAGGCAAGAAAGTCAGATAAAGTCTGAGAGAAGAATTGATGAGGCGTGATCTTCTGGGAAGGTTATGTATTCCCGGGTAGGTAGTGGGGCAACCTGAATAGGAAGGAAAAATGAGCCTAAAGAGAAGGAAGAGAAAAGAATATAACATGCTTCAATTGCGGGAAAAAAGGACATATGAAGAAAGACTACAGGAGCAAAGCAAGTTCTGGGAGGGAAACGGGAGGTGAAAGGCAGCAAGCTGGCAATAGGTACTGACCACAAAGAGGAGGATACTCAAGAGTTGGATGTCAGGGAAACAACAATGGTGATGGAGTGCTATGGAGTTTTAGTACTCAAGGAGATGGAAACGTGAACAGTACAACCACGGCCTTAGATCCACAATGGTGGATAGAGAGCGGATGCTCGAACCGTGTTACTGGAATGATAGACACCTTCACTGAATGTAAAGCCTACAAACCCGGGGAATAAATGGTTAATGTCGCTAAGTCACGCAATCTCATATCGGATAGGATTAGATAAGTCAAGATTATCATAAGTATACCCAGAGAGCGAAGCTTACCGCTGACAATCGAAAATGTATTAAATGTTCCAAAGTGTCGAAATCTACTTTCAATGGGCCAGTTGATGGAGAAGGCATTGGATATCCAAATTGAACCCAAAGAAGGGTGCTATCTTTACTAGGATGGAAGGCTGACAGTTTTTGTGAAGATGTGCAAACACTATTTCTTCTCAACACTGTTTACCAGCCAAAACAAACCACTGAGTTTGAGCAGGTCGAAAAGGATATCCTTCAAGAAGTGAAGAAGGAGAAGAAGGAGAAGAAGAAAAGACTCGGTGCAGAGCTACAGCATCGGCAATTAGGCCATGTCAGCTACCGTATGATATGTTCCATAAAGGGAACTGTGAGCGGAATCAGTCGGGAAAAGGAAAAAGGAAAGGGTGTTGCTAATCCGGACTGCGAAGATTGCATTAAAGGCACAATTTCCCGGAAACCTTTCCATTCTCCAATACTGCCAGCTACCCAGACCCTCGAGTGTATACACACTGATGTTTGCAGACCAATGGAGGCTATGTCACTTGGTTGCAAGCAGTACTTTGTATTGTTTACGCATGAATACACTCAATACACTATAGGTTATTTTATGGAACAGAAGTCAGAAGTCTTTAGATGTTTTCAAGAGTTTCATGCCAGTGTGGAAAGGTCTACCGGCAAGAAGATAAAAGCACTCCACAGTGATAGCGGAGGTGAGTACTAAGGAAAACAGTTCCAGGACTAGCTTCGGAGGTTTGGCATTCATATTGAATGTACAGTACCATATACACCTCAAGAGAACAGAATAGCAGAGCATCAGAACCGGATGCTACTGAACAAAGTCCTTTGCATGATCTCTGGTGTGAATGCACCAAAGAGCTTTTGGGTTCTCACCTACCAGACAGCAATCTATCTCCACAGTCTATCACCGACAAAGTCCCTTGGTGGCAAAAGCCCTTTGGAGATCTGGTTTGGGGAAGTTCCCAGTGTTAGCCATTTATGGGTATGGGGATGCAAGGTCTTGTATCAAATACCAAAGGCAAAGAGGAGAAAGATCAACTACAAAGCCAAGGAGGGCATTTTTGTTGGCTATGAGGCTACATCCAAACACTATAAGGTCTACGATTCTTCCAGTTCTCAACTTATTACAGTGCGGGATGTGGTGTTTTACGAAGATATGAGACTTTCGAAAGTGAAACCCAACCCAGCTGTAGGAACATGTTGGATATTGGATGGAAATTTGGAGTTCCAGGATTTGTCACGTCATGTAATCTGATATGATAGTGAAGAAGAGGAGACTGAACCCAATCCAGCTGAAGACAGTAATAGGAGTGATGGCACAGCCAGGGTACTGGAACTGCTAGATCCAAGAGCTAAGAGCAGGAAGAAACCTTGGGAAACTATAGGGGAAAGAGAGATGAAAGGATTAGCCTCGAATTCAAGAAAGGCATGGGAGCATGATGGAGGAGAACTAGCCAGGATGATGGCCCTGAGAGGAGCGAGAGAATCATGAATTATGTTGGAATGGTGGAAGCAGGACCAAGCACAATTCAGGAAGCAATGGAGTCTAAAGAGAGGAGTGAGTGGGAGTCTGTGATTAAGGAAGAAATTGCAAACCTTGAACGCTTGAGGACCTGGATTGTGGTGGATAAGATACCTTCTGGCCGCAAACTGATTACGTCGTGACTCGTTTTGCAGTGGAGGTTGAATGCAGAAGGAGGTAATGACCATTATAAGGCACAATTTGTCGCCCATGGGTTTAAGCAACAGCCGGAGGTCGATTTTGTTCACACCTACACTCTACTCATTTTCATGAGTACTGTGCGATTGATATGTTCCTTCACCGCAGTCCGTGACTACGAGATACATCAACTTGATGTTGTTACTGCCTTTCTCCAGTGCTGCATCAAGGAAGGAATTTATCTGCAGCTACCAGTTGGCTTTAGTGTGGTGAATAATGCAGAGTGTTAAGGATATTCTGTTGCATATATGGGGGAGTTGATGTTGATATCTGTGCGAATACTGAGAAGCCTGAACGGACTACAACAAGCAGCTCTGAATTGGTATGAGAGACTTGACCGTGAGTTGAGGAAGAGTAGCTTTAGAAAGAGCACTTGCAAAGCTGGAGTTTATTTTTGGTCGGAGTTGATTCTTTTGGTTTGGGTTGATGACATGTCACTTGCTGGGGGGAGCGTTGAGGTTAAGGCAACAAGAAAGATTCTTCAGGAAGTTTTTCTGATTTGGGATATGGGTCCTATTTCAGATTTCCTAGGAATGCGGATTGAGCGAAACCGTTCAAACCATACATTGACAATTGATCAAGAAGGATATGTCAATTAGATCCTATGGAGGTTTTATAAAGATGCAGAGAAAGGTGTGAGCACACCGATTGAGCCTGGCACATCACTTTTGAGACGAAAAGGCATACCAACTGTATACCCAGAATCTCAGCATGGTATTCATATTTACATCATTGAAGAGGAAGAACTAGAAGCAGATCAAAAGGAATACCAGGAGATTGTCTGCAGCCTGAACTATGCTGGGATAGCAACTCGTCTGGATATTTCTTTAGTCATAGGGGTACTTGAAAGGTTTGCCAATGATCGAGCCAAGCGACATATGACTATCGCTATACGAGTCATGCAATATCTAAAGAAGACATCTCACCTACATTTACAGCTTAGACAACGGAATAAGGAGAGCCAGATTTGAAGCTCTGTTGTTCTCTATACGGATTGCGATCTTGCCGGAGATCCGAATTCGTTGAAGTCTATGACCGGAATACTATTACAAGATAGATATTGATCTACAGTAGCATGGCACTCAAAGAAGCAAACAATTACGGCAAAGAGCACCGCTGATGCTGAGTTTATCGCAGCAGCCACGAGCACAGACGAAGCAGTATGGATACACAAGATTGATATTGAACTACATTCCTTACCGCATCTCCGGCTGCCACCATATTTACCACTACATGTATAGAGGGACAACCAGGCGAATCTTCAGAATGCCAACATCGGGATTCCTAAAATGAGAAGAAAGACGGTCGGAGTGAAGTTGCATTGGCTTATTGATCGGGTCAATAATGGTACCATTACTATCACACATATACCAACCAAGGCGATGTTGGCAGATGGATTCACGAAGCCATATGGTAGACTCAAGCAAGAAGAGTTTATTATGAAACTGGGCCTCACTCAATGTTGATCGAGAATGGTCAGTTTCAGGGGGAGTGTTAGAGTTTACGGAAGTGGATAGTTGTCAGAGACAAGGAAAGTGAATGGATGAAGAACAAGGTCGAAGAATTGTTTTAGTTGTTTCATTTGTTCTAGAAGAAAGGATAGACAGAAGGGTTCTCTGGTGATGTCTTTCCTTTATTGTTATCATGGGGATATGCCTGAAGGAAAGATCGATATGGGTCGCAGACAATAGAATAGTTGAGATACTTTTATTTGTATATACACTTATGTTTAGTTAGTTTTGTTTTGTGGAGACAAGCGAATGAACTTTCTGATTATACGTGCCCTTTAGTCTGAGTCCTGAGTCTAGATCAAGCTGTTGTGCCGCCACTGTGATTTATCCCCCGCAACACGTCTATGGGGTTGATGGTTATCTCCTCCCTGCCCCTCTCCACCTTGCTTCGCATTCTCGCTTAGCGTTTACATGGTTGGCAACTCCTCTCGCTTCATTTATAGTCGGTGCTGCTGTTTTCCACCCCTTTGCAAAGTAACCTTTTGGCTTGATAGGTGTGTGCCCTATTGGAGAACACTTCAGTTTGTAACTATACTGTCTCACCCTTGAGCTGGCATTGGGAAAAAAGGATCAGCCGTGGTTACTCTAGTCTGTCGTTTCTAGCATCGGATCTACCCCTCCCTCCTCCATGCTCCTCACTTGTCTTCGTCCTTTTGCTAGGTTACAGCTACAATGTGCTATCAAATAATAATTGAAGTATTTAATAACCTGCTGTAGCCTCTTGTGTACATTAACCGCCACATATTGTTTGTAAGAATTGGTAGCAGGGGGAAAAGAAAAAGAAAATACCTGCAAAATACACGTGGCAAGTCTCTCAAAAGGGGAATGTCTTGGAGAGCAAAAACATGAGGAGAACTTTCAACCGAAGTAACAAAACCTAAAAAGAGTCAGGAAGTTTGTTTTGTGCAGATGAACTGCAGACAGTCTAACTGTCTCTGGCTGAGTAGAGACAATAAAAGGCGGAATTGAGGACCATACCTAGCAGGGGTAGCAGGGATAGTAGCAGTTGCAAGAGGGGCTTGTAAGGTTATTGGAGAAGCACATGGTCCAGGGGGTGTGAGGTGGGAATCATGAATGTCCAGATCCCATGGAGGGCTGGGAGAAATGAGTATTTCATGCCTTGTGGGACAGGATCTGACAAAGGAGGCATGCGGGGTTGCACAATTGAAATAAAGGGAGGGCAGGTGCATTGCAGCATCCTATGACAGATTTCTCCAAGCAACCTTTCGGGCAGCTCTGGTGAGGATATCTGTGAGCTGAAGGGTAGTTGGGGAGAGTGCATATGGGGCATGCTTAAGAATCTTCCTTTTATAGAGGAGCTGAGTGTCCAAAGTAGTAGCACTTCTTGCACTGGGTGAACTTTATACCTGAATAGGCAGGTGCGACACTGTGAGCCCTTGAGAAGAAGAAGATTGATTCTCTCATGAGTAAGACATGGAGTAGGTCAACGGCAACAACTACAGAGATAGTACGCTTCAGTTCCCTCTTGGCCAGATCAGGTGCAAAGAATCTTGCTCCAAAGATAGGAACATCATTGGCATTACAAATCAATTCGAGAAGTGAAGGGATGAGATCGGCTGGTCCGCTTGGGAGGATTGAGAGAGGGAGGTTAAGGATAATGAGTTGGACATTTCTTAGAGACCATTCTGAAAAGTTGAAAATGTTATCGCTAATAGGAAAGCTTTGGTGAAGCTTCTTTGTCATAGTAGTAAAGAAGGGATAGTAAGTCGAGGATAGAGTCTTAGGATTAGTGGTAAGGGTAACAGCACAATTTCTGTTGACGGAGGCAGTAAGGAACAGAGACAGGCAAGGGTTAGTCACCTTGAGGATAGCTGCCATGATGTCAGGAAGGGTAGCTAGTAGTCATGAAGAATGAATCATTGGGCAGGGTAGAGGTGAGGTGAGGGTCATAGAAATAATATTATCCCGCAGGAAGCTGGGGGTTGCTTTCGGAAAACTGGGTTTGCTTGATGCTGCGAGTTGTTCCCCTGTTGCATTTTTCTTGCCCTTGTTACCTTTCCTGATAACCTGTTCCTATGTGGATTTGTAACGACCCTACGATAGGTAACTACAATAACTACTACCTTAGCCCAAATGGTATACCAAGTGGTAACCAGAGGTGGTATGGTCTCGTATACAAATAGCTGGTGAACATAGGACAAGGTCTAGGGAATGGTTGAGTAGCCTTGGGTACTCTATTAGGCAGGGGAACCTTTCGGGAGAACATTCACATAAGGTCAAGAGAATTATGGGAATGTTACTCGGACCTCCGAGAGGACCTTTGTGGTCAACTGGAGGACTTCCGGAGTGGTTAATGGCATAAAAGAGCAAAGTTACCCTACCTTGGGGATTTGGTCATTATGCCCATGGACTCCAGTTACGCAACTGAGGAGTTCAAGTTACCCTACCTTCACCGGCAAAGTCATCCTAGAACTTAGAGGTCGATTGCCTCACATTCTATGGGCTCTTGGATGTTCTTGGGGACACACGCATCTGCGCGGGAAGGCCGCACGCCTGTATAAGGGTGGCCTGAACATACAATTGAACTTGGGCGGGGTTAGCTAACACCCCCCTCTGGCCCCAGCGTTGGGACGGCGCGTCATAGGCAGACGGCTGCATAGTTGCTTGTTTGCTAGTAAAAAGAGGTCATTGGAGTGGCTGCTGTAACACCGTATACGCTGTTGCCCTCTGTCCGACTGAATGTCGTTCGCAGGATATAAAAGGGGAGTATGGGTAACCGCCAAAATGGAGGTCGCCCATATATGGTCTCTTGGGCACCTAGGAGTATATTCTAACCTACAGGTAGTAGGGTAGTCTTTCTAGTGGTACTCAGGTAGTCTCAGAAGGCCAGGGTGCTTTCAAGACAAATACCTCAGTAACCAGCCCGGACCTTCTCCCCTCGATTTGTAGCATTACTATGGGTTGTTATTGGACTCTAGAAGTATGAATCTTATCACGGTAGAGTATGTCCCGAGAGGCTGGCTACGGGTAGCGTCCACTTAGCCAACCATTGGCTACATCTCACTGGGGGGGCTTGCATGTCAATTTATCACATTGGATAGTCGTGTAGATTAAATGATGGACTGCACAGCTTGTATAGACGAAACTACCACAGGGCCAGTGAGTCCACCACCTAGGTATTGACTCCAGTTGTTGTCATGACAGTTAGCCACTGGTATGACTTCAATAGGAAGAGGTTTTCCACCTGCGGTTGTATTGGAGATGCATTGCAAAAACTCATATCCTATTGACGGAGTTAAGTGTACCCGAGTTGGTCCGACACTTCCGGCAGGATAAATACTGATGGAGGGTAGACCTTGGACAAACCCTGAGCAGGACTGGGTGCTCGCACAAGGTCGGAAGTAGTGGTGAATGTCAAAGGCTTAAATCTGATATCAAGTTAAGTTTAAGTGTTTTGCATTCTACTTCGACAACCACCTTTTCCACGAGAGAACTAAATTGAGTGAAGCTTCGAACTTAACTATATTAAGTTTTACAGTTGATTCTTTTGAATTATTTTACCTCATCTTCATCTTCTACTTGGAGTGTTTGGTGCGGTCGCAACCTTAGAGTTCACCTCTCTACAGGGTGCCCCCGTTACCGGATTCCTGAAGGTGATAGGTGTCAGAGATGGAGAAGGTCAGATGTGGGCTAATTTGGAAGATAAAGGTGGCTGGGTACAGCTCGGAGTAGAACTTGGGCTACTCAGACTGGGGGTGGCATGAGGCAACATCAGCAAAAGTTCATATGTCCTCCCTATACCTCATGAGGCATGTTGGGGATAGGGGGCAAAATTATAAAATTCAAGTTGTTCTACGGATCGTCTAAAGCTCTATAACCCCTGATTACATCAAGGGTTATGGGGCATCATTTTCTTCTTCCATAATTGCATTACAATGCACCCTTAAAGGACACCCAACATCCCATTCACGCCGTTGCACAGTCCTTTTAAGCTTTAACAATTGCTCTAGAGTTTATCCGGCCTGAACCCCTATACCTCCAATTTTTCCGTTATGGGCCTCTGCCCCACGACTCGTTCCTGACTGCCAACAGCCCAAACTGGCCATATCCTCATTTCTCATTACCACTCTTTGCCCATCACCCTTCACCTGCTTCTATTCACCCATATTTACAAAACCTACAAGCCTCTCAACGGCCCAAACACGGGCTCTCTGTACTCTTGCTCCCTTTTCCCATCCTCGGTTAACTATCTCCATCCTTCTTACCCTCACTGTCCGACCAATTTCTACCCAACAGTTTCTTCTTCACATGTGCACTAACATTCGAACAACCTTCATCGCGTTTGCGCCGCTGTCAGTCTACTCTTTCATGATACTTGAAATTCTTCCCTGTTCGCCTAGTTCTCTACTCCCTACCCAGTGTAATTAACCACTGGTGTTTTGATCACATCATTCGGCTCCCAAGTTCCCTTCTTCGGCCTACCTCCGTTATGGCGCTGCTACATTCCTTCACAGTTCCGCTTCACTCTTGCTTCCTTCCTGGATCTCTGTGAATTTTGTTCGGCTCAATTCACCCTTCTTTTGCCTTTTTTATTTTACAAAAATGATTAAAGTCTAACTCGAAGGAGTTTATTAATAATAAATTAATTCACCCCAAAAATATATAATTTAGTTACATAATACATAAAATCCTAAATAAGACATCAATCGTCCCCATCCCACCCCTCTTCAAGTGCATCAACTGCTTCGCCCACTTCAGCATCTGAATTAATATCCTCTATATCGCTCTCCTCATCTCCTGAAACCTCCAAATCCAGATATCCAGCGTCTTCTTCATCTTCCAGTGCAGTGCAAGACTCCTGATCCTGAACAAATCCACTCTGCCGCAATATTCGCTTAATGTTGTTTTTCATGTTGTCAATCAGCTTAGTTCTCACCTGGGAAGGTGGTCCTTGCCAGGTTGCACGCTGCTGAAGATAAACATCTAAATTTGCCAATTGGTATGATAATCTTTGGAACGGGGCATTTGGGCTCCTTGGAAATCACTTACTTTGGGCTATTTGAACCGAGAAATCTGAAGGTCGAATATATGATCCTGAACTCCAACCCTTCAAAGCATGATACACACAGGCCGTCGTAAGGCATATCAGGACGTCCTTGAAATGATTAAGGAATCTTTTTTTAGTCCTTTCCGCATTATCCCACCCCTGAACCACTTATGATACCAGAGTTTTGCTATCTCTTGGGCGGCAAATCAGAAACCGCATTCCTATCCTGATAAGTCCTTTGCTTATGATCAGGGACAATATAGATATTAAACTAACCTCTTGTTTACTTGGATGGTACGTAAACCGATCATTTTCCAGCAAATAGGCAATTTTCGCCTTTAAATCGGTCGGTGATTTATGAGTTAAGTCATAAAGGTCCTGAATTGTGCTCCTGGTCTCAGAAACCAGGTGTGACCTGGCTCTAAACTACCTGGCTTTCAACTAAATAAATCAAGTTAGCTAAATCAAGTTGATTGTGCAAAGTCTCAAATGAGGCATTATTTGTTAATTAGAAGACTTACAAAGGTCATTGCCACCTTTCTCATCTCAATATTTCTCCAACCTAGCTTGGTAGCCGCCTTTACCAAATAGCCCTCCAGAAGTGTATCGTTCTCAGCTGGCTTCACAAAGGGATTAACAAACCATGTATGATACCTGATCATATTTGCAGTATTCTCAAACTATCTTTGTGTTACCATGCGGGAAATTGCATATTGTTGATAGTGAGGTGACCGGGACACCAATATCGAATGTCTGAAGGTCCAGATTAAGTATACTGCGTCCAGAATGGGACTGTAAAGTTTGGTCCTCTTCAGGAATATAGGGTGAGAGGTCTGATGAATTGGCTCTGAGATGGCCTGAATGTAATTATGCTGGCTGCCGTTGAGATGAATATCCCTGGAAAGGTCAATTCAGAGCCGGTGATAGGAAGTCCTCCGTAGTCTTCCTTATAAGCATCTCATTGTAAAATTGGTATATTCACTTACAAATCTCAACCTGCTTCTTACTCTGGGTACCTCTTTCTGAAGAATGAATTCCAAAGGATGTTTTCTGGCCCTTTGGGGATGTCTGGCAACATTCTCATTGTCAATATCCGTAAGTTCCTCTTCCTCAACAAATAAATTAACTTGTCCTTGGGCTTCGGGTACAGGCGTTCCAACTTCTACGCAGGATACTGAAGGTCTCAATTATGATGCCTGAGCTCAGGAGACCACGGCCACTGAAGTCAAGAATGTTGTATTTAAGGCTTCAGGGAGCTTGTCTTGGCTTTCCAAAGGCTTGACTCGCCTCTACCAGTATTTCCAGCCATGGTTGCGTGTTAATATGAAGTATCTTTAGGGGGTTTGAGGAATAGTATGAATACGTGAAAGCTGTTCAAAAGGATTAATAATCTCCTAGCCTTGTCTTAGGAATGAACGAGCTTGATGTTAGGATACAGATTTGTTAGGACCAAAGGTCCGGGTAAATCAGGGAATGTACTGGCACCTTCCTATTCCCTTTTGACATCCAAATGGCTCAAAGACGACGTGCGCCGTTTATCTAGGCCGGCTAGAGATTGTCTATTCAGAATTGCCGGGACCGTATTAACTTGCTGTATCACTTGCCCCGATAGACATTACTTATACTTTCTAAAGGGTTAGATTATAGAGAATGCATTCAGATCAAGGATAAAAGTGATATCTGGCTCCTCTAAAAAGCTCTGGTTCACCGCCTACTAATTCTAACGTACAGACTACTAAAAAGATTGAAATCTAAGACTACAGACTAAGATATAGGAAAGCCGTACAACAGCGCTTTCAGGATTAAGAAGAGTATTGTCAAGAGCTAGAAATGTAAGCAAAAAAAAGCTAAGAAAGGCTGGAGAAAGAAGAACTGCCCAATCACTCGGAGAATAGGAAAGCTGTATGGTGGCGCAAACAGGATTTGGAAAACAATGAGCAGATAGAGAGAGAAACCAAGGAGAACCCAAGAGGAAAGCCTGGGAAACAAAAGAAAGACTACCTGAAGGTGCCAAGAGGACGCAGCCTGGCACAAACTAGCCCCAGAAACCTCCACAATTGGAGACAGATAAGAGCGAAACAAAGCAAGAAAAACCTGTGAAAGAAAAGAAAAACCACCCAAAACCTCGAAAGACCCAGCCCGGCACAAACAAGCCCCATAAAAATCCCACCTCCATCTCCATCTGATGCGCCTCGCATAAGGCGGGTGGGACACTTAGGGGAAGAGCGACATTTTTGAAATCTTGTCCTGCATAAGACCCTATAGACCCAGCTCCCTGCTTCACACAAGTGTGGGAGATCAGTTCCTGGGAGTGATCCTGGAACCTAATAACCTTGCGATCATTGCTCTGAATTCTCTTCTCCCAGGCTGCATGAGACCTAGAGAAGGCCTTTGTGCACTTTGCACGCCGCCCAACATCGTCCTGCATACCAAAGTCAGAATCTGGCTCCATGTAGAACTCGGCGAAGTCGAAATAGCCCTCATCGAGATCACCCTGATTGTGCCCAGCAAGAGGAGGAGTGGGACGAACAGGGTCGCCACCACGAGGTGGGGCGACAGCTGCTCAGTGGGGTAAGCAAGCAACAGTGAGAGTACTGCTATGGGAGAGACGAAGCCAGGCATTAACTTGATCGTCGTCAATCAATTCGGGCTAGTCGGCAGCATTGGAAGTGACATTCATTCCGTGAATCTCACGAAGAATACCAATGAACTGCCGGGGGTGCTCGCCGTACTCTAAATACCAAAAGGCAGCTTCGCCGAGCTCCTGCAAAGCGTATTGCCGAAGGATCGCCAGCCAACTCTTATTTGGAGTTGCAATGCCATGCATAACCCATGGGAGCTAGCGAGCCTGCCCAGCAATGGCATCCGACGTCTCAATGAATATTTTTCGTGCCAGTCTCTCCTTGTAAAGGATCCGTTGGGAACGCGCAATGGCCGTTTCTGCTCATGATGCACCGTCGGCGCCCTCTGCACCCTCTGCTTACTTATCATCAGAACTAAGTCTAACATTCCGACGAGATTCGGCTGCCTGCTTCAGCAGATCAATGATAAGGGAATCCAGGGCGACATGATAAGACTAATATGGCCCGTTGGGCAGCGAGTTGAATTTGGCTTGGAAGCCTTAGAGGGTACTGTGTCCGATGGCCTCCGTCCTAACTTGACCTGACAAAATGTCGCCACCCTGCCTGCCAGAGACAATATTCCTCTCCAGGCACTTCTGGAGAATGAATTGGTGAATGGCTCAGTATCTCCTCCAAGCTAGAGTACGTCCAGCACTATTCAGGTTGAGCTTGGTACAGACCTCGGTAGTAGTGGAACGAGGCATCCTAATAAACCAATTAGATTCTATGTGACAAAAGAAGCAAATAGGACATGCATAAGGTAACCTGAATTAAGCGAGATTGTTCTTGGCGTGCAGAAGAAGACGGGAATTCCCAAGAAATCTAGAGAATAGTGATCAGTAACTATTCCATCTGGAAAAAGGCTCGAATGAGACGCAGGAGACTAACCTTTTATTTGGCAGTGGCAGGTAAACACAGTGAGCCACTCATGTATCTAGGGAATAGTGGTCAGCTATCGTTTCACAAGGAGGAAAGCTTAGAAGAACTCATACGAGCCGTGTGCAAGTTCATTAAAGAACCTACGCAGTGCGTCACAGCGCCCGAGAAGGAAGCCTAGAAGCCCACGCTTCAAACGTTCGTTTTTTCAAGGAGGACAAGGAAGAAAAGTGAAGAGATGAATCATGTGATAAAACTTACCTTTGTGGGGAAGCACACTGTGTTGTCTACCCTGACTGATCTTTCGGTGAGGACTAATGAGGGTTGGAAAAAGATGCACTGAATGACAAAGTTACCTTTGAGAAGTGAGAAGCAGTCGAAGGGTTCAGTTTGACAGTAGGTTAGTCTCTACACTTCAATCAGTCAGAATAGCTTAAAAAGGGCGGCCAGATGGCTCATTTTGGACATCGAAAAAGCCTTGGATGAGACCCACCGATATGGTTAGTTTTAAATGTGAGGGAGACTCTATAATTGTTTGCGAGAGTTTACGGCTAGATATAAAAGTATCGTTGTCAAGAGGAAATTTTGTTTCTGAGGGAAAATAAGGACAATCAAAGGCTGTAGGATGATTAGAAGCTGAATGAAGAAGAGGAAGGAAAGGAAAAAGCCAGAGTAGGCAGGGGTCTATATATAGAAGAAGAACATACTATTCAAGCTGTTTGTCATAGTATCAAGAGTTCTAATAATTCTGAACAGTTTGAAAGAGACTGTGAAATGTCACATCTTGACACCTGAGTGTTCATCTGGGCCTGTACAAAATAGTACAGGTGTACTGTTACTGTGAGACAAACATGTAACAAGGTAAGTTTGTACTGCTGAAAATGCAAGTCAAACAAACATGAACAAGCTTCCCAGGGGAGTGTTAAGGTACAACAAAGGGATATGTCAGCTGGGAGCTACTTTTGCTGTTTGGTGTGGGTGCGGACAAGGAATATTGGGTATGGTATATCAGTGTTTGACATTATATTTGGCCGTTTCAAAGTCCCCATAGGACAAACAAAGTACATGAAGTTAAAGGTACAGTAGAATTCTGATTGCTTGTTCAACGATAAAAATCAACGGTAGAGCTTTCGTGGATAAAATACACTTGACTTGGAGTAAGAGCTAATATGAAAAGGGGGGTATTGAGCCGCAGAATGGACAACCTAAGCCCTCATACAATCCGGTCAGTGGTATGTGAGACAAATCACAACCATACTGTAGGCCTTTGAAGAATTCAGAAGGTGATGGCCGACAGGCTCTACGACACACATCTTGAAAGTTTTCAAGTTTTTCAAGTTGTTCAAGTTGTTGACTTTTTTCTATCCCTCCCTAGGTCTATCTCATAATTTACTCAGAATATAATCTTACAAATTTCAGCTCATTTACACCGTTTCATGTACGATTTATTTAATTACTAGCCGCGTTCAGGTAAAAAGTGAATTTATTGTACAGACTAAGTTTTCTTTTTCGACATCTTATTTGTACTATTTTGAATCTAATTTTGTTCCTTCGGGAATGGTACTAGGATCTCAATGCCCATAATGTAGAAAAAATTACAAGTTAAGTACATCGTACAGGAACCATATGAAATCAGAGCATTCTGGCTTTATACAAAGCTGGGGTACACTAGAACAGCCTATTTGAGACGAAGAACCTCCTGCACAAATCCCGCAGCCAGCTGTTAACCTCGCCTCCAATGTTTTAGATGAAGAATTCAGTACAATTAAATCGTATACAGGTGAAAATGAGGTCGATAGTGATGCAGACGTTGCCAATTTGGAAGTGGAAAGTCTCAATCTTTCCAATACTGATGAGAGAATACCGTGGGCGGGACTGCCTCTACTGATGAAACATTCCACTGCTGGATGACCTCTATGGGACGTTGTACAGAACGAAAGATCTGAAGATGAGATGTGGTTACCATTCAGAAACAAGACAGACTTTGTGCTAGCTCAGTGGTTTATTGGGGCGAAGGTACCAAAAGATCACATTGATAGATATTTTAAGAAGGACTTAGGACCGAGAGACTGTAATATTCATTCTGCTTATCGTCTTCTTAAGGCTGTTGATTAGTTGGAATCAGGTATGGGAATGAAGAGCTGGAAAGAGGGGTTTGTATTGTTTGGCGAAGCTGTAAGTAAATCTATCCCCAGAACGTCAATTTCTAACCAAAAATAGGAAATCTGGGACGTAGAAGAGCCAGACGAAACTGCCTTGACAGAAAGATTCTTTTTCTGCAATCCTATTGATTGTACAAAATATCTACTTAGTCAAAAATGTTTTGCTCAAGATATGGTTTACGCTCCAGTAAAGGAATGGAAATGTGAAGAACCACCTCAGCGAGTTTATTCTGTGATGCATACACCAGAACCTACCTGGAAACGCAGGTATGTTCAGATGCGATGTTCGACAGCCCTTCTATACCAGATATTGGGATGCAAATCGACAACCAGCAAAGGTTAGATTGCCAGAAGGAGCAACACTGGTACCAATCATATGTACCTCAGACATCACCTTGTTGACCAATTTCTCGGGAGATAAGAAAGCCTGGCCAATCTACATGATAATTGGGAATATCCTATCAAGAACTAGGAATATGGCCTCAAAACACACAACAGTTCTTTTGGCGCTTTTGCCTGTCCCACCAAAGATACTTGGTGTAGCAATGACGGATGCACGGCAAAGGCCGGTCAACAATCAGATCCTTTGTGATTTGATGGAATCTATTTCTACACCAATAGTTGCACTGGAGAACTCCAGACTTGAGATTGAATGCGTCGATGGAAAGGTCTGATTATGTTGTCCATGTCTCTCAGCCTGGATTGCAGATCACTTGGAAAATGTCACATTACACGGCATTCAACAAAATCAGTGCGCTGTCTGCCAGGTGTGACCAGAGCAGTTAGGATCCTATTTGAGACGTTCAGCGGCGAAACGAGATTATAGAAAATACGAACATCTTTTTAACAAATTCTCTGATAACGATCGGCAAGCAGGAAAAGAACTGACTAATCGTGGCTTCAAATTGGTTTCAAGGGTCTTTTGAAGACTTTCAAACATTCAACAATCCGACTTGCCCAAACCAGATAGTCTCCACGTCATGTACCTGGGAATATTCGAAACACACCTTATGAAATGGATAATCAGATTTCTCAAGAAGTTTAAACAGTTACAATCATTCGATGCTCTCTGGAAGAGTTTGGCTGTTTATCCCGGCTATTGTGCACTGAACAAAGATAATAGAAGGATTTTACAGTGGACTGGAAAAGAGATGAGAAATCTGGTTAAGGGGATACTGGCATGTTTTGCCGCTGCACTACGTCGTCCTAGTGCCGTAGCACGTCCCATACTCGCTAATGCTGACTTGTGTCTAATTGATTGTTGACTTTACCCTAATGTCATAATACAAAAGCCATACCGATTAGACCATTCAATACCTTGAACAGTACTTAAAAGCCTTTCATTATCACAAAGATGTTTTTAAGAAGTACTGAAAAGATAAGTCAACTATGAGGAAAGTGAGGGAGGTCACTACAAGGATTTGGAGTGAAAATAGAGAAGTGCTGAATCAACACCGCCTTTCGGGGGCGACAGTGGCCAAAAGACCTCCAATTGCAGATGAACAGCGCCGGGATTTAGATGAAATTGTGGTAGATATATACGATGAGGATGTAGACTTTAACTTTGTTAAGATACATTTGTTGAGTCACTTCAGAGACCATGTCCTGTGTTTTGGCAACTTCCAAATGTATTCTACTGAGTCTGGAGAGAGAAGTCACAAAACGATAATCAAGGAGGGCTATAGGTGTTCAAATAGGAACGATGCGAGTCATCAAATATTACGAACATATGCCAGACTTGATAGCTTCAGAATTCATTAAATGAATGTCAAAGGAGATATCAGACGTCCCATTCAGGACAATGTAGATCACAAATGACACAAACGGCATGTCGGATCAGTAACCAGGGAACCAATAGGTTTCACTTCCACCATCAAAACAATATCTGAATTGAATCACACTTTGCGAAACTTGCCCGACCTTTTACAAGATTATTATAGACCGAAATCGTCCATAGGTTTCGAAGATGATAGGAAGTTACTTAAGGAATTCCCGGTCGAGATTTGTCGCCTTTTACGCATTCCAATAGAGATTTTTCACGACGCTCGGGCCATCACTTGACACCTTCTTCGGTGTACAGGAATCGTGCTTTGGAGGTCAACAGGGCTCAGTAGGAATGAATGGGTATGGGTAGACTGAGGCAATAAGAATATTTATGGGGCATTAAAAGGCTTTTATCCAGCTCGCTTGGTATCAATAATGAATGTTTGGGATATAAAAACAGGTTTGGTAGACAGACTTGTATTGCTAGATAGACTCTATATTGAGAATTCAGTGAAGCTCAACGACATTACTGGGCATGTTACCGTTACTTTGAGGACGGCTAAGGGCCCAACCGGAACAACAAAGATAGTGGTTGATATCAAACGGATCATGAGAATGGCGCATTTGGTACCAGAGATAGCAGAAGTAAATAACAAACGGTGGTATGTAAATAATAGGATTGATTTAGAAACCTTTAATAGCATATATTGAACAGATTACTGTACAAAAGTAAATTCTTTATGTAATCACGGAAACAAAGAGAGGTGCAAAAGAGATGCCAAAAGTACATAGAGTAAATAGGTCAAGGTAATACCAGAAAAAAGAAACAGTTAAGAGAATTTTGAGAGGTTAAAAATGGATGATAGGAAGTCTAAAATATATACATGGGAGTGCAATAAGCAAGGTGAAAAAGAAATTGGTCCACGTATATGGAAACTTGAAAAGTGAGGGGTAACGCTACAGGTTAGGTTCTGAGTTTAAGGAAGAGCTCCAGGGAGGCTTCATGGGGACGGAGTCCATAACGGAGACATTATAAGAGAGAGAATTTGGCAAGGATGACATGAGCCCGAGACTGGGCAGAGTTATTCCGGACCTACACAAGGGCAAAGGGGATGTCCAATCGCCAAAAGGGTCTGAGTGGAAAAATAAAAACACAAACAGAGGTCGATTATGCGAAAAGCAATCCCTAGCCAAGGAAACATGGGGCAATAGAAAAAAGCAAAGGATTCGGGATGGCGGAGGTAGCAATTGAGCCTCCTGACAGCCATAGTGGGTTTGAGAAAATGGCGTCAATGTATGAGGGATGGGAGGGATAGGGAGAGAGGGTATTACCAGAAGATACAGGAAGATATGTATGTAATATAGGAGATGGAGTTTTTTTGCTCATGAAAGAGCATTCAAGCCTCAGGGAAGTAGGGGTGGACTTTAGTGTAGGTATCTGGATGCCTGTACCATTAATCTTCAATGTTGGTTGTGGTAAGAGGGTGGAGGTAACTGTATTGGGCCCTTTAGGAGAAACCAGCGACGCAACCTGAGTGGAAAGAAGAGCTACTGAGACATCTAGGTCATTTACCTCGGGAATCAGTTGGGCAATAATTGGGATCAAGAGTGGGCTGTCTGTCAGGAAAATGTTCTGTGTTAGGGCTGTAGATAGTAGGCCAAAGCATAGGATTAAGGCATGTCAGTCTAGCAGCATGCCCTGAAAGGTTTGTGACTTTGTTCTTTTCACCCGTAAGTGAGGCTTATTTGGAGTTGAAGAAGGATGCTAGAGAGAACTAGTCAGTTCTGTGGCTCTGAAGGGTGGAGGAGAAGTGAGCAGACCTTGCAACCGAAGCCTGTAGGACACCAGACAAGGCAAGAGGAGTACAGGACCTATGGAGAGAATGAAACGGTTAGCCTAGTTGGGAATAGAAGAATACAAAGTCTATAGAAACTTTGTCAATAATTTTTCTCTTGGCAAGGGACTTTGAAGCATGGCTTGCCAGTACTCTTAACTGTGAAGCCTTACTAAAGGTTAAAGTTGTACCTGTGTCATAATTGCGTAGTTGAAATAGTAAAGTTTTCAACATCCGACAAGAGTTAAAATTTTGAATGAGGGGAACATAGAGGAGACAGAGTGTGACAGGTTCTTGAATGTTACAGAAAATATATGAATTAAACTAACAAAAACAAAAATCTCAAGCCTCACAAAAAATATCCAGCATAGCAGAAGAGATCTTATCAATATAATAAGTTTATACTAGAAAACTCTTTTATTACTTTACCTACTTTTAATATTACTTGATTCTTTCTAGACAATCTCTTTTTAAGATAAAGACTATTGGCCTTTTTTATCTTATAAGTCTTTGAAATAGAGTATAGGCAACAGTTTTGTATCTCATAAAATATACCCCTCTCCAGATATTTTAACTTCCTCCAAGTTTATGACAAAAGCCAAATACTTTCCTTTTCTAAGTCTTCTATGAATTTACCCTATTTTTAATTCAGCATTCATGGTAGAATAAGTTTGCAAAATTGGCCATCTTTAATGTAAAATCACTCTTGTCTCCCCACTTTGTTGCCTACTAGTACAGTTTAGTGACATATATTATCACTTGCTCCTTTTACACCAAAAGTGGCCATTTTCACAGTCCTGCAGCACCACTATATCTAACTTAATTGTCCATCTGTGAGACCAAGCTACTAGAGTCATATCTCAACTTCTCTATACCTAACCTCTAGCCCAATCAGATACAAATTGCACTGTTGCTGGACCTGCAAACATTACAATTTTCAAATTTAGCACATTTTTATACAGGCCCTCATACAAATTCCAAGGCTTGGCATGAACAATTTAACAATTTTTTCTTTGCTTGTCTGCACAAGTGCCAATTTACAATTAATTGCCACTAAAATGACATGGACTCAATCTCTCAGTTCCTAGCTACCTGCAAGCCAAATTTGATAACTATTGGTATTGAGGGTCTCGTTGTAACAAACCAGCCTTCCTCATAGGTGTTCGTAACGGGAAACGACTATCTTACTATCATAGGCTATCGACATAGCCTACGTAGTTTGCTTCTTCTATCGTTATAGACTAACATCTTGCGTTCGTAGTAGGTATAATGATCGTAGGAAGTCCTATCGTGTAGGAATAGAGTTCTCGCATACAAGCGAGGTAGGATAGAGATAAGGGCATTAGGTATCTCGAACATATTGCACCTATGGAAGGTCACTGTCAATGGGCTTGGCCCGTGCCCCAGTATCTGAATAGTTTATTACTTAGATGGTTGCGTGAAGATCCTATATCTACGGCCCGTCGTGATCCTTTATATAGACCTCTTCCCGCAATAACCCTGACCCTGGTGACTCATAACTCGAGTCACGCGGTCCTATGACTCATAATGAGTCATGCCCGAAATCCATCAGATGACTCCTATGAGTCACTGCGCAACATGCCTTAAACCAATCGCAAATCATAAAACA
>Ga0307509_10002315_pt1 | contig 31047 bp, 14 predicted proteins | sample 10_EM_MG_FD_202245 | JGI IMG/M metagenome (GOLD analysis project Ga0307509, IMG submission 202245) | Populus trichocarpa ectomycorrhiza microbial communities from riparian zone in the Pacific Northwest, United States - 10_EM | ecosystem: Host-associated > Plants > Roots > Unclassified | place...
ATTATTTTATAACCTTAATTTCAAAAGCATTCTTAACCAAACATATTAAACTATTTCAACCTCAATTTCAACCACAGTTTTAACCAAACACCTATTTTTTCAAACCAACCTTAAGGCTTCAAGCAATGTGAATAGCCTAGGGGGCTTGCGCAGTGTCGTGGGTTGATTTAACTTTCTTTTTTTTAATGTAAAATAATAATGTTAAGACAATGAAAGTGTTTCTAAGAACATAAAAAAATAAGTTTGATTAATTTAATTAAAAAAAATAGAGACAATAAATAAATGAATAAATAATTAACAGCATAAAAAGTATTAAAAAAACTTGACCTAAGTTTATTTGGGTTAGCATACTATATCTGCGACCTGGTCGTGATACTAGGATAAAGAAAATTAAATAAAATTATGAAATTTAATTATTAAACAATTCAATATTTAAAGATGAAATTGAAAAAAAATTAACTAAAAAAATAAATGAAAACAAAATCCGAGCCAACTTGGATTAACCTGCTAATATCATGACCATGAGTGCACTTGAAATAACCTCATAGAAAAGAAAGTGAAAAAAAAGCATGAAAACTGATTCTCAATAAATCAAATGTTGAAAGATGAAATTGATTTTTTTTTAAATGAACCTAAAAAAATTCAAAGTCAACCCATGTTAACTTTCGAAACGACTTTGGTCATGAGCCCGAGTTTAACCCTATAGAAAGAAATCCCTAAAAAATAATGAAGTAAAATTCTACATCAACAAAAAGCTGAGGGATGAAATTGAAAAAAAAAGATATAATAAAAAAGCCCTGAAACAAAAGAAATTATAATAAAAAGAATGAGGATTAAATTTAATATAATAATTTGAAATCAAATGCTGATGGATGAAATTAAAAATAAAACTCAATAAGATAGAGAAAAAAAAAACAACAATAAAAAAAAAAAGAATGATGACCAAATTCAATATAAAAATTAAATGAAATCAAATGATGAAAGATAAGTCGAAGAAAAAAAGATAAAAAAAAAAGTAATTACTTTTATATTTTAGCACGAAAAAGATAGAGAAAAGAAGTTGAAGAAAAGAATCCATGTAAAGACCCTAAAAAAAAAAAAAAAAAATAAGTAAAATAAATATTAAGGGTGACGCAAGATAATTTAAAATCTGGTTTCAAGGACTAAAACTTTTTAGTATAGTTATTTATCAAAATAGATCGAGGATACTCGATTAAAGAAGAAACTCTTAAAATAAACTTTTAGGGAAATGTAGTAATTTTGGAGACTTTCCTCAAAGTATAAATAGCCTCTTGGCTTCTTCAAACTTTTCTTCAATTTTCATCCATAAAATCTCACAAAAATAAGTAGATTAAGAAGTAAAAAGGAGAATTGAAAGTTTTAGGAAGGGTATTTATACAAATTGAGAGGAATTAAACTTAGGAGAAGGAGAAGAATTTGGGGAAAACAAGGAAAAAAGAAAAGAGGGGAGAAAATCAAGCAATTCTTCCATTCTTTTCACGTTAAGTCTTGATATTAAAAGGTGAGAAACTCTTGTCTTGGTTCAATTATTGTATATATATTTTATTTTTGAATTTTTGAATATTTTTGTGTATGGAAGGAATTAGGGATTTGAGAAATTCTTACTTGGATTGTTTAATTTACTTTGGAATCATGTTAACATGCATATTTAATTATTGGGACAAGTTAGAATTGAAGCAATTAAAAAAAAAAAATTGCCTATTTTTTTAGTGTTGGTGCCGACCTAGAGGCACCAAGGAAGGGGAGGGATGTCTTCTTCAAATTGATTATTTATAGGATATGTAAGTTTGTTTTCATCCTATAATTATGAATTCATGCAAAAACTTGAAGAAAAAATAACTAGAAATCTACGATTTCTTTGGCATTTAAGCCTCGGCCTAAAGGTCATTGAATAAATGAGTAATTTTAAAATTGATTAGGTATTATCGTATAAAATATATGCGTAGTCAACAATTATATTTTAAGGGATGTGTTGAATGAAATTTTTTTCTCGAGATTCTATGTAAAGGTTTGTCAAAATCACGTGGGAATGATGTAATAAATTTTATTGGTATATTTAACGTAAAAATATGATAATTATATAAAATTAATTGAGTAGCATGTTATATGGGTCCAAGAGTCGATATAAAATGGTGATAATAAAACGTTTTGGTTGATGACAATAGTTATTGTTCCGGTTAGATCTCAAGGTGCGAGAGGTTCATAATCAATACGTCAAACAGATTTCTCCTCAATTCATTCTCACTAATAAGAATTGAGAAAAAAGATAATTTGGGTATGTTCTATGAAAGTCGTAGATACATATTTGAATTATTATTATTTTGGTTATGTTCTAAAAAAAGAAATATAAAGGAAACTTATAAACAAGAACTTGATTAGCCTACTAGGAACTTGGGGGCTAATGATTTCAACATGGATTATGTTGATATTATCATTACTTGGTGTTTGTGTATTTCTACCATATCATGAAAGTTAATGATGTCGATAAGGTTATTTTAATATCGGTATTAATAAGAACTTGATTAGCCTATTGAAAACTTAGAGACTAATGATATAAGCATGAATTATGTTGATATTGACATTACTTGGTGTTTGTGTTTTTCTTTTGAATCATGGAAGCTAAAAATATCAACAAGTTTATGTTGATATCGATATCATTAAGATCTTGATTTGCTTACCGGAAACTTAGATGCTAGTAATATTAACTTAGATTATGATGATATTAGAACTATCATCTTAAGGATACAAAATAATGTGATGAAAAAGTAAGACACTATATTTTAATTTTTAAGATTTAGAATTTTCATTTGAGAGGTAATTTAGATTTATATATTTAATTTATAGGTATATCTCACTCGCGATAAGAATAATAATTTTAGCTGGAGACATATCTATTTTGTTATAGATAACTAGACGCACATTTATGTAAATTTTTGATGTAACTGTAGACTAAAGCTTCTATGTTTAACTTTTGGAAAACTATGTAATGAATTAGACTTCTTTAACTGAATTTGGTAAATATTATATATCTTATGGTTAGATATATTAATTCTTTTGTTCTTATTATGAATTTTACTCTTCTTGTACAATTAGTCAATATTAGTTAATGTATTTGTTTTCTTTGGTTTGGAATATTTCTTAGGAAATTATTTAATGTTTTAATCTTGAATGATTATTTTATTTTACCGTGAAGTTCTTTTTACCTTATGAATAAATTTTTATATGGTCAGGTTTATGTAAATGTTTTGTTGAAATGCCTTATTATTCCTAAAATTGGAGTTGTTATAGTCCACCAGAGCCCAATTAATATGATGTTGTGTATACGCACCATACCACTAAGAAGATCACAACAAGAAGCTTCCAATGATGATTGGATGTGAGATAACACTTTACGCGTCGCTCACTTGATGATGTGTGCGTTGCACGCACCAACCACTAATTTTTTTAAATTAATAATTATATTTATGAAAAGACCAAATTGCTCCTAAGTCAAATTGTTAATTACTAAAAAACCATTTTGAAAATATAAAAATGCTCCTAGTTACAAGTTGAAGATTTTTGCTCTTAAAAGTATAATAGTTTTTACACTATGCTTTCACAATATAAAAGATCAATTTCCCCCAATCAACCTTTTAACAAATTATGTTTTTAAGGATAATATAGTTTTATTCATTGTGTTTTTAAAATGTCAAAAGACCAAATAATTTCCAATTAATCTCATAATGACAAATATGTCATGCAGAAAAAATCTTATTACCCCTAGCAAGTTCATTAATTTTTTTATTGAAAGGGTAAAATAGCAATTATATTATTATGATGAATAGTGATTTATGTCCAGGGATAAAATTAATTTATCAATTTTTATTTAAAGAGCAAAATAGTAATTATAGTATTATGGCTTCCAATTTTGTTATTTTATTTTATTTTATTTTTTAATGAAAAAAATTCACAAATTTCTTTCTTGATAAAAAAAGGTCTTTTATTGTAGCATTTGGTATCTGATTTTTATGTATTGAGGGAATGTCATTCTTGTTATTATTTAAAAGATTTTTAGGAATCTTATATGTTGAAACGATAAAATTTATAAGCAGACAACAAATATAAAATTTTGAGACTCTCTAAACTGATACTGTAAGTTAAAATAAAAAACTGAAGTTAGAAAAGAAAAACTAAAATTTTATATTCAATTTCAATATTTTCCTATTAAAAAGATTAGAAATATTGAGTTTGAAAAACACAATTTAAAGGTTTTCTATAGTTTTTCAATAAAAGTTTTTCACAGTTTTATTTTCAAATGAAAAAAAAACATGAATAATATATTTTTTTTTATATAGAAACACTTTTGAGCATCCTAAAAATATTATTTTTTGTATTTTTATATTTATTTACTGTCATAAATCTAGTAAAAAAATGTTTTTTTTTATATATTTAGTTAGTGTCATGAATTTAATAAAGAATATTTTTTATATTTTCATATTTAGTTAGTTTCAATTTTTATAATAAATGATCTAATATAAATATTTTTTAAAATTAGCAATATAAATTTTTTATGATAAATTTTAATTTTAATAAAATAAAGTTAATATATTATAATTAGATTATAAAAAATATAAGAATATTAAGATGACTATTACAAATTATGGTTTTGATTATTATGAAAAATAGTTTTATTCTTGATGTATTTATTCCTCTTTTTTTTTGTTGACAAAATTCATTATTGTTTTCAACAAATGAATTTTGTTTTTCAATCTTTCATTGAAAATAAAAAAATTACTAAAACAAAGGCAATTTTTTTTTATAGCTATAGACACATTACAAAGATAAACTTTTTGCAGCTATAGACACATTTTTTTATTCAACATTATAATATAATGATGCTTTTGACATTTCCAAAAAAATCACAAGCCTTTGTTTTAGGGGTATCTTGGTCTTTTTACATGACCTATTCGTCATTTAATAATTATACAAGGTTGTTCGAACAAGCCCTTCTATCTTGTTGTTGAATGAATTGTCGCGTCATTTTTACCAGGTGCAACGTGTGTTGTCACCTATTGGCCTTCTCTTTCCCTCTCTCTCGATCCCCTCCCAAAAATATATAGGCTTGTTCTTTTTTTGTTTGCTATTTTAATTTCAGTCTTTATTTTTTTAATTTTTGTTTTTGATATTTTTATTTATTTTCAATTTAGTTTTTCAATTCCACTTTGGCATATATTATCTTTTCCGTTTCAGTCCTTATTGTTTTGATTTCTCTTTTTTTTTTTTCTTGATTCTTTTGTGAAGTTTTTGTTTATTTTCAATTTAATCCTCAATTCTAATTTGTCTTTTCAATTTTGTCATTCTTCTTTTAATTTCAGTTTTTTCCTTGGCTTTTTGGTTAAGGTTTTTATGGTTTTTAATTTCTTCATTCAATCCTAATTTGTTGTGTTTTATTTTTTTTATTTGGTCCTCATACATTTGATTTTTTTTTCATTTTGTGTTTTTTTTGTTCTCAATTTAACCCTTTAATCAAAGAATTGTTCTTGCCCTCTAATTTGTTTTTTGTTTTGATTTTCAACCACATTATTTTAATTGTTATTTTTTATTTTAAATCTTTTCGTGTGAGTTTTGTTTTTAAAATTTTATCATTCGACATTTGATTTGTAAACGTCTAGGTTTCTCATGTATGATACTTTCGGTGTAATGACCCGTGTCACAAGTTTTAAAAGTTATATATAACATAGCTTTCAAACCCGACCCGAGGGGCGACCTAGGGTAAGTCACGGGTCAAGTGGGTTGACCTGTGTCAAGTTGGATAACTCGAGTCAACCCATTTTATATTTTATAAACATATAAAAATGACAACATTTTGAAAAAAATAAAATAAAAAAGGTTAAAAGATTTTAAGTAGGTTTCTCAAGGGCTAATTGGGTCGCGGGTCAACCCTTTTTTTACTAGATTATACCAGATCAATCATCCCCCTATTTTTGTTGGATACCAGCCCAGCCTAGGCCTCGACCTTGGATCACCCTGGTCACGTGTCAAATTGTCAGATCGGGTTTTAAATAAGTGATTTGTTGGGTTATCCAAATCTTATTACCTAGGTTATAAGTTTTGTTGTTTAACTCGAGTTGACTCACCCATTTTTTAAAAAGAAAATGTATGTTTACCGTCATTGCTAATTTTTTATCGTCTCATTAAAATAAAACCGGCTTATTCAACCTGGTCGAGGCTATAAATTGGTCCTTGTTCTTTTTATTTTTTTGTCCTTTTATTATATTTTTGTTTTCAATTTAACCATTCGATTAAAAAATTGTTCTTTCCCTCTAATTTATTTTTTTATTTTGATTTTCACCTTCATTCTTTTAATTGTTATTTTTTTATTTTAGATCCTTTTATGTATTTTTTTTATTTTATCATTTGACATTTGATTTGTTAAGAATTAAAACTTTTTTTTTGTATAATGCTTCTGTTCTAATAACCTGTGTTACTAGTTTTCAAAGTTATCTATCACATACTTTTCAAACTTGATTCGAGTTCTAGGTCACAAGTTAGATAAGTTGACATAGATTAACTTAGGTCAAATTTGTTTTTAATAAATGTTTAAAAATGACATTGTTTTTTTTTAAGAAAAAAATCAACGAGTTTTGATTAAACTTTTTCTAGGCTAATTAACCGGTTAGAATTATAACTCAAGTTATTAAATTTAGTTATTTCTTTAAAACATTTGCAACGCTTAAATATTTTAAGAAAAAAATTAACATGGACCATGCCCTTGAATGTGAAAGTAATTACATCAATTAAGTTGATAGATTATTTTAATTAGACAAAGATTTGATGAATTAGGACTTTGGTAATAATACTAGGGTTTAGTTGAATTAAGATTAATTAGATGAAATTATGTTAATTAGGTATAAATTACATCAATTAAATTGATAATAACTACTTCAATTAGGTATGGATTTGATGCATTAGGGTTTTATTGATTATTTTAAAGTTTTTTTTTATTCGGTTAGGATTTTGTTGAATTTATATTAATTAGGAATAAATTACATTAATTAAATTGATAAATTACTTCAACTAGATATAAATTTTATGAAATAAGGTTTTGTTAAATTTAGATCAATTAAATATGCATACAGCCCGCTAAATAGTACAAAAATCAGAGCTTTCTCCTTCCCTTGCATCTCGTTCTCAGATCATTAAAACCCTAAAGAAAACCTCGAACTCACGGCAACGGAGGTCTGTACATGACCCAAGGCACACCTCTCTCTCTCTCTCTCTCTCTCCTTTTCAATTGGGGCTGAATCATTTGCGTGATCGGTCTTGAAAAATAATGTATGGTGGTATTGGTTTAGGGTTGAGGAAAGCAATTATGTCATTTGGGAGACACCTTGCATACAATAGTGTCCCGTGATGGTCCCAAGGAAAAATTGAAGAGAAGAATCACGGAATTGGAGAAAATAAGGAGGTCAAAGAAGAACTTGAAAAAAAAAACGACATTTTTGTCCAGATTCCAGAATCCATGTCATTTCTTGACACTGCAACTATGCCCATGATATTATCAATCTTGTTGGAACTGCACTCTTTGCAAAGCTACTCGTGATGGTATGTCGTGACATTCCGATCTTGATTGGTTTTGGATTTTAATATTGATTACTGAATTAAATGGATTGGTTTTGTTTTTGGCAATTGAACTCAATGGATTGCAAAATTAACAATTCTCTAGCTGGATCAAGGCATAGTTAGGATGCCTACTCACAAAGAACGGGAGGAGTTCAGAGGAGTAAGGCCTGGAAATCCCTTTTGAATCCACGCTTGCTTCTCCTAATGCACGCATAAGAACTGAAGAACCAGTGCGCATGGTGAAGCATCCTGTTCTTTTCATTACTGATAAACACATAACTGTGATTTGTCACCCCTTTTTTAGTTAATGGATGACTCTGATGTTGTGTCTGCTGGATTTTTAGTTAATGATTTGTCACCTCTACATATTCACGGATGCCCTCACTCGTGTTGAAGAAAGTGTTAAGCGCAATTCATAGAGTCTCACCGCCGGCCGACAGTTACATGAATCACCCTCCCTCCTCATGCTCGAGGGCCAAAGCACTGCAAATAAAATTGTATGCCATCCTTCCATTAACCATGTAACATTACTTGCTGGAAGCATTACAAATTACAATTACATTACAAAATAAACTAAATATTAAATATTAAATTGCTCAAATATAGCATATAAATTGAACATGACTCTTTCTTTTAAAAAAATAAAAACAAATAACGTGCTATCATAATTACAGATCAATTTAGGCCTACTAATATCAACAAAAAATCTATAATTAATAATTTATCAATTTATTCTGTATAATTTACAAAGTATTTTTATTAATTCGATTTTAGATTAAGCAATTATTTAATTCTAAACAAATTGTATACTAAAATGTAATATTATTCATATATGTTAGAGAATAATATAAATCATATCTTGGGATCTCACCTAAAAGTTTAAGCTATTGGGTTGAGTTAGTTCTGTGACATGGTATCAGAGCCTTGATGATCAAGTGATTATGAGTTCGAATCTCATCACCCTCATATATTTGATAAAAATCAAGCACAAGGTAATGTAAATCTGTGCAAGTTTTAAACCCAATGAACTTTCACTTGAGGAGGTGTGTTAGAAAATAATATAAATCATATCTTGGGACCTCACCTAAAAACTTAAGCTATTGGGTTGAGTTGGTCGGTGACAATATATACGTTAATATCTAATTAAATATAATGAAAGAATTCCAATCAAATTTATCATATCAATAGCAAATGATTTCTTAGTTAAAAATTATCATTTTCATTATGTTATCAGGTGATTTTAAAACCTTCTATGTTATGGGATCGGTAACAAATGGTCAATTTAACTACCATTCATTTATTATTTGACAAGGGAAGGGGGTAGGAGAATTAATAATTTATATTTTAATATGCATTATTTAAAATCATTTATTAAAAAATATTATATTGAATACTAAAAAAAAATGAATAAAAGGTTTAAAATAACACTCTTAGTTATCACATGTGAGTTATTAACGGCTAAATTGTGATGATGGAGATTTTAAGATTATATATACAATCTATAAGTCGATACCAAATTTATTCTTGATATATAATATAAGAAAATATTTGGTACTTATAAATTATATATGTGTGATAATGTTAAAATTCTCATAATCATAATTTAGCTTTAATATTCACTCTTTTAAATGGTATAGTCATATAAGTTTTTTTTTTTTGGTTAATAGTTGAAATTTTATTAAAGAAAAGACTATAAAGATAATAGCCTAACTTATATCAGATGAATAAGTAGAGGAAAGGAAAGCACAAAAACTATTGCATGAAACATGGAAGAGCAACAAAAAGAGAAACAAACAAATCATAAGAAACCAACTCTTCCCGACTAAACATTCTCTATATTAAGTTTTAAAGAGTTGGAATCAAGTCTCAGCCATAAAACAATACTTTGATGTATCATGGAAAAACAGATTTGAAGATTAGGGGCAGCGTCATCCAATGAATATAAGTTATGTGATTAAAATAATTTTTATGGCAGAATTCTTAAGATTTTTTAATTTAATGCAAAATTCATTCATTTATTTTTTTCACATAATTTATTTGCAAACTTAATTTTCTTCATTTAAATTTAATGAATTAAAAGTTAAAACAGGTTTTTACAGTGGACTGGGAACAACGCCCGTACCATCTTGCTAACTATATTTCTTTGGATTCTCCTTAATCATATCAAGTACAAGCTTTAGATCTACGCAAGTAAACTGTGATCAACAAGAATTTATCAGCAGAAGAGAAGTGGGATTTAGAGAAATTTGTGTGAGAATGGAAAAGAAACGATCTTGGGCTTGTACTTTTGTTTTGCAAGTTTCTCTCTTTATTGCCTTCTACCTTGCTCTCAACTTGGATCAGCCTCAAACGTCCCTTTATAATAGCAGAAAAGGCACTAGAACACCTCTTGATGTTTACTTTCTTAGTGTTAGAGGAGGATATAGACCCCTTAAACAACGAGCCCTTCTTCTCAAACAGGTCAATTTCTCTTCTTTTCTTCGTTGAACGTTGAAGCACGCTTCCTTGTATTTTAGAATTTATCATAATAATTACCAATTCCTAATGTTACTAATGGAGGTTGGATTCTGTTCTTATTTCCCTTTTTTCACATGTTAAATGATCTTGGCTTCATCATCCAAATTTCTTGAATGAAATCATAGGTTCAACTTTTCTCGTTATTTTTCCTTGTGGGCTTCTTTTACAATTTTCTCAGTTGTCTCGGTTGTGTTGGCATTACCGGTTTGGTTCTGTTTGTGGTAAAGAGATTTGGTGTGTATCCTTATTTGATGTCATAGGAAGTAGTTGGTGTTTATGTTCTGAGTTTACGTTTAGTTAACTTTACTCAGGTTTAGTCAAATCACCGGAGGGTGTTTCTTTTTTATATTTCATACGCTGTACCTAGTTTGACTGGATATCCTGTTATTGATGAAGATGGAGAAGGTGGCTAACATTTACAAGGCAAGGTTTGTGATGAACATTAGTGAGCTGGGAGAAGATGATCCCCTCACCCAGAATGTAAGATCTCTTTCTTTTTCCTGTTTTTATCATTTTGTAATCTCTTTCCTTGGTCCACGAAACTTTCAATTATGGGAAGCCTTGATGTACACTTTTTCGTACTTGTCAAATGGATTTCTGGTGACACTTGGTTCATGATCATGTGAAAATTAAACTGTTATGCAAAAGCTTACTATGGACTCTTTATGATAGAATCAAGTATGATTACATTTTCATTGAAATCAAAAGGTAGCAACAATCCTACATGTATCTTTTGCAGGCAAGCAGGCTCTTCCCACCACAGAAAATCCCCTGGTATTTACTCACGCAATTGGTACCCGTCTTCGGAAATGCGAATGGTTTTTTTTTCTTGGATTGTGATAGATGATAACCTTTTTTAATCCAATTGCTTCAAATCTCTGTTAAATGGTAATTATGAAAAGGAATGCTTGTAGGTATTCTACGAGAGTCTCGAAAGGCAGGGAAGGTGGATGCTTCCTGGAGCAGATCAACATAACTTGTGGGAAAACGTTAACAGTTGTTGGTTTGGATACCGGGCTGTTACAGGTATAAACTTGCTTGTGAAATTCACTATTTGCATTTGCTTGTGACGTAAATGATGTATTATCTGTCTGCACTATTCCTCGAGATTTATATCTGAGCTCCACAACATAAAGTTGTTAGTGTCAGTTGTTAAGGCCTTTGGGATATGCATCTTTCTGATGCTGCTTGGTTGAACTTTCAATAGTTATGATTTGAAGTTATTGCATCTCCTCTTTAATCCCTCATCCAATTCTTTAAATGGATTAACTATTAACTATTATTGCATCTCCTCTTTAATCTACTCGTCTAATGTATCACAGTTTGCCTTCAGCAAACAGGTCCTTGGCAAGTTCGAGAGTGAAAATAGATCAAATCGAGCTATGGATTATGTAGAGATATATTTTTGAAGTTGGATTTAAAGCACGAGTAGGAACATGGTTATCGATTTTACAGACCTAGCATGAAATTTGTCAGGGACACTTGCACAACATTTCAACTGCTTTGAGTCTGTTTGAGAGTGTGGTAGATGTTGCTTTTCAAAATGTTTTTTGTTTGGAAATGTATTAAAATAATATTTTATTTTTATTTTTTAAAATTCATTTCTTATATCAGTATATCAAAATGATCTAAAAAAATAAAAAAAATTAATTTGAAGCTAAAAAATAAATTCAAAATTTTTCAAAAACACGGTTAAATTGCAATACCAAACAGTGTTATTTGTAACAAGTAGTTTTGTTAGTTGGTTAATTGATCACATTTTATTTATGAAATGGGTTGGACTAATATTAGTCTGGATATAACAAAATAATTCTCTTAGATCAAATAAGTACATTCGATCTAATAAGCACCTTGTGTCAGAATTGAGAAATTCTATGGTTCGAATCTTTAGTATTCTCTTATTTATTACCTGTGTCTACTCTTTAGGCAGAATACCGTCACCCATTTTAACTAAGAAACTGAAAGAAATCTCATAAACGAAAGAAATGGATGAAGAAACAGATGTAGAAATAGAAACAACTCTCGAAACGAAGAGGACTAAACAGGAACAAGAGGGATTCACCGAAGAAGATCCTTCTTCCTCCTTCTTTTCAGAAGAAAAGGAGAATCCTGACAAAATCAACGAAATGGAAGAGATCCGAGTGAATGGAAAGGAAAAAACAAAGGATGAATTCCATTTTCACTTTAAAGAGACATTTTATATACATTATCAAAACATTATCAGAACATTCACTTAGCTAATTTCTCTTCAATGAAAGTGTAGATATACATTTGATGTTTTTGGAAGAGTACCTTCGTAGATTCTTTTTTCTTATTTTTCTTGTAGTATTTCCTTATCTCTTACATGTGCCTGTTTTGAAACTTCAAGGATTTCATGGGATCAACGAGTGGCTTTAAGAATGGTCAGTTAAACTGGCTGACAGAAACACTAGAAGCGACCACTAATAGCTGGTAAAATCAGTCTTTATCATATTATTTATTTATAGCTTATTTGGCCTTTGCAACTCAAGCACCAGCAGGCTGTGTAAAAGGGAACGCAATTTTGAAGATTTGGATGTTGTCCAAAGTTGGGTCATTTTAATATTCATGTTTAAAGCCTTAAGCTGTGATAACTCGTATTTTGATTTCAAAAAGAACTGAAATTATTGTAATACACAAAAGGTTTTCAAACTGAACTGGGATCTGACTCACTCACAATTCTAGCTCTTCTTCTTATTTACTCTTTCACACTTGTGCAGGATCATAGTTTCTGGATATCACCCTGTGGTTATCTGTGACAAGGAGCGAGTGGAAGCAAAGCAAATTTATGGGGCTTTACACAATATCTTTATGAAATATGGAGTGGTAAGAAGTGAATGTCTTCACATTTTGACATCTATGGGTGAATCTCCCATGTTTGTGGTTTTAAAATTCAGGATCCCATCACTAGGCAATGCTGCTAACACAAATTAAAGGTGCATCATATATATTAACTTTGATTTTGCATGTATTTTCCTTAAGAACGAACTCACAGCAAACTAGATGAAGCTGAATATCAATGACTTTTGAATATAGTAAAATTTAATAACTTGCATGTGGCACATTTATGAAGGTAATTTGTGTTTCTTTCCTTTTCTCTCTAGAATGCGTACATTAGCAGGCAGGGTTGCAATGGTCATAACGTTCAAGATGGTGTGGCATACATAGGCATTGCAGACTCTATTGAGAGTGAACCTTTGAATTCCTCAAATGGAAGATTGGCTTTCCGAAAGTGAGTACCTTGTTCTCCTTACATTATGTTCTACATGCATTCCACTCATGCAAGTTGAGCTTACGTTCTTCCATCTTCCTTTTCAGCTTCCATAGAGATACGGTGAATGATTGGTTTCTTCTCCACAGAGTTGGCTCCCTCGAGATTGTATGTATTCCATCATTTTTGCAGTAGATTAGAGTTCATTTGGGAAAATTTGCTGGTCTTCAACAAATCCTAATGATATGCACTAGTCATCATTCTAACATGATAATATAATGCTCTCCTAGCTCCTCGTTCCTCTTAGATGCACTTTGTGAATCATAATGGACTAATTCGATACGTTCTGAATATTGAAATATGCTCTTTTCCTCTAGAGGACGTCTGAACTTTTCATTTTTTTTTTGCAGACAACCTATTTTGTAAGCTCAGCAGGGAAGATTGTGAATAAAGCTGTAATCGAACAGCGTGGTAAGGTGGCCATGTAAATTAAGAATTTAATTAGAGGACCAAACTCCATCCATTATTGAAACCTTGGTGCAGCTGCGTCCATATTGGCATTCCCTATATTAGCTTCCTACATTGAGAGGACGACAGGATTTCTATATACGATATTTTGCCAACGTCTTAAGCACCAAAAATAGTGGTATATATGAAGCTTTTTCTGATCATGTGAACATAGATTGTCAAGCAAACTCTCAAGTTTCATTTTAGAGCGGAAAAAAATGGCAATCAGAAATCATATTAATGAACTAGTAACTAGTTGCAGGCATTGTATTTGATATTGCTAAATTATATCTATGGCGCATTAAAAAAAAAAAAACCCTAGCCCTTCAGGGCAGCTCCAAACTGCCTCACTCTTATCAGGACAAGACCGTTCGGTCTATGTCCAAGCTCAACGGGCTACCCACCGTATTCCTCTGCTTGACTGAATACCATCTAAATTTCATGGCACACCTCTAGCAAAATGTTGAGATTTGACGTTGGATGTTTGGACAAGGACTTCCATCTTCAAAAAGTGATTGGATGCATGCTTATGGACTGCATATAAGCTTTGTTAAGGTCACAATGAACTTTGTCTTGATATTATTAACCAATGCCTTTCCATAATCACCATATTTACTGAATATTTATCTTGTACATAATTTGAATAATAAGAAATTCAAAAAAATATTAATGACTCCCTGTTTTTTTTTTTTTTAGTTTAACGTGAGTGTCCGGGCCAGCTTGCGCGCACCTCGACTAATCCCACGGGCCCTGAAGTTAACGACCATGTAAGCCTTCAGTGACCATCATATGAGTAACCACAGGGCTCGAACCTGAGACCACAGAGGGAGCAAACCTCTTGGTCCCAAGCTCTTACCACTGGGCCACCACCTAGATGGTTACGACTCCCTGTTTTAAAGGGTATGGATGTGATCATAATTTTTAATGATTTAGCTGAAACTACCTATTTTAATTTTTTTTATATATAAAAAAGATTGTATATGCATGCTTTTCCGATGCATATTTGTGTATAAAAAAATATAAGTGCAAATTGTAAAGTTTATGCATAGATAAAATCAAATAAATCGAGAATTATATGTATTAAAAAAATAAAAAAAGTCATTAATAATAAACAAAAACAAAAATGAAATTGGTATATATATATCAAGATATTTGACATTGCAAAATATACATTTGACCTGATTGTGTTAAATGCCTTTGTTTACAAAAATAAAATTTTTATTTAATCAAACGATAATATAAATAGATATACATGAAATTAATTGAATAAAAAAAAATTGTGTAAGGTTACATGTATTAGAGATATTATCCAAAAATAAAGGTTTTTCATTTATATAAAACATAAAAAAATATAGATGAATTAGAATAATCTTTTCAAAAATTAAATGCATACAAAATAACTAAAAAATAACCATAATTTAAAAGAGGATATATAAATAAAATAAAAGAGAGAATGAGTATTAATTTAAATATAAATAAAAAATAATTTTGAAAAAAAGACATAAAAAAACATATCATGATCTCAAAAAATCAATGCAGATGGTCCGATTTCTTTTTGAAAAAAAAAATTAGATGACATGTTGTCTGAATTTACTAGTGGCTGGAAAATTGAGTCTAAAGGTTTTTTTTATCTAAAAATCCATTTTCAATCCAATTTGAAACAAAACACCCTAAGCACCTTGATAAACATATCCATGATCTCAAAAAATCATCTTAAAACCTAAAACAAAAATTATTCCCGAGCTTGAAGATGTTTTTCTAAGCACTTTCAAGGTAAAAAAAAAAACATCTATGCTTAACTCCCTTCATATAATAAAATCATTTGACACAAAAATTGATTGCTTTGGTGGCCGAAATCGGCTCCAACAACATCTTTCTCTCTCTATTGTCAGAATCCAACGATCCCTCTCTCTCTCTCTTCTCTCAAATCAAGGACTAAAAAATAACAAAAATAAACTTTATAGTACTAAAATTAAATTAAAAAATATTAAGGGACCGAATATGTATAATTGGCAAAGTTTAAGGACTAACTCAAACTTTTTGTGTAAACTTGGAAACAATAACTTATTCGTGGCGTCTTTTCTACTTTGATTCATTGTTTTTCATTTTTGTTCTTGGTTAACAAATCTAATATAATTTTCCTTGAATTTGATCTAAGAAGGATATTGTAATCGCGCAAAAAAAATTAAGAATGAAATTGAAAATAAAATAAAATAAAATTTTAAACAATGAATTCATAGTAAAGTATGAGATGATGAACAATGTACATATATATATTCAATATTTTAGCCATATCTTTTATATTTTTATTAATTATTTTTTAGTAATTTTTATCTAAAATTTAGCTACAAAATAAAGAAATATGGAGGGGGTAGTTTTTACAGTCGCGCATGCAATACATAATGAAAACCGAGCCAAATCATATCTAACCACGGTTAAAATCCACAACAGATTTATCCAACTAGCCTCAAGTTCATTTTATTTCACCCGAGACGACATAGCTCATCAATGCCATGCAAGAGGAAGGGTAACTAAGGGATCAAAAGAAACAAAAACAAATCTGCCGTAGAAGGAGAGAAAGTGCAGCCAATGAGAAATCCCGGAATGAGGTTTTGCTCTCAGAGAGATGGGCTGGTTTGCTTCAATGTCGTTACCTCCCTCTCTGAAAGACTGCGAAGCCGGTGATTTCACAATATCTTACCCAGCCAACCGCCAAGTGCACGTGTGTGTGTATATATCTATTAACATTTCTGCTGTCAATATTGATCATGATCCTTCCCCTCCTCCTCCTCCTCTTCTCCTATGAGGCGGTGACGGTATTTTCCAGTTATAAGTCGGTTATTTTAAAGAAACGTACCCTTCAATCATTTGGCAAGGCAAGTTAGGGTTTCTGTGTTAGATTAACTGTTTTGTCCGTTTTCACATCGAACCATCTTCATTGCAACCATGGTTTTTGTGTTTCTTTTTAATTTTCTGATAAATAACGCGAATCTGAGCCTCCGGAAAGGCACATCTAATATATATGGTCTTATGACAACCACAAAGAAAAACAAAGAAATCATTGCAATCTCTCTCTCTCTCTCTCTCTCTCTCTCTCTCTCTCTCTCTCTCTCTATGCATGTATGTATGAGGCAGTGATGGTGTTCGAAATGAAAACTCAGATGGAAAGGGAAAGCAATTTTTGGCAGGGTAACCTTGTTAGGTCTGTGAAATGAAATGGGTGTTTTACAAGTCACTAGGAAGACGAAGCATCATTGTTTCGTAGGCATAAATACCATTGTTGCAGCCATGGTTGTGTTTCCTTTTCGCGCTGACAAACTGCGAATCTGAGCCTCCAGTTCCCTCCCCTCCTCTAATTTTTTTTAAACCCTTATCTGAATGTTATTTAATCCTTTACAAGTGTTTTTCTTGAAATATTGTTTGCCAATTCGAAGGTTTTTGAAAGTTCTTTTTTGTGCTGTTAATTTCTTTCAACCACAGAGATTGCAACTGATTATTTGATGTTGGAATTTCAAATTTTTACAGATTTCATCTGATAAATGTGATAGTGGATTGTTGGATTGAACTTTGAAATTGCCAGAATTCACAAATTCGTTTCTTTTTTATTAATTAGGGGTGTTTGGACCAACTTGCGCGTACCTCGAATAATCTTCACGGGCGAAGTTAATAATCAGGTAAGCCTCCGATGGCTATCAAAATTAGTAACTATAAAACTTGAACCTGAGATCATCAAAAAATAAATTTTTTAGTTCCAAACTCTTACCACTAGCCATACCTAATAGATGGTCAATATTGTTATGGACGATGTGCACTCTCGCCATGACACTGCAAAATGGAACAATAAGTTCTTTCCTTTCCTCTTTGTGTTGCTGGTACTGCTTTTCTAATACCAATGAACCCTAGTTGCTAGGGCTTGGAGCCAAACATTCAAACCACGAGAAAAGACCGAAGGAAACATCGGCGGCGAACGAGTTCAAATTGGTGATAGGCTGTTCAATCTCAGTTTTAGTATTGAAACTAAAACATGGATGAATCAACCATTGATTACATTTCCAGAGAATGCTGTCTGGCCTTCTCCTCAACGGGGAGACCGTGGACTAAATTCAGGAACTGAGGCTGCTCAATCTTTTTTTGGAATAAGTCGATCTATTGAAGGCGGCTCAAATTAATCTCTACTTGCTGGTTAAACTTGAAGTTAATTAATCACAACCTGTGAGTGTCTACTTTACTTTATTATAATCAAATGGATTAAAATGTTAAAAAGGATAAAGAAAGGGAGGAAAAACATAGATTATTCTTGGGCATATATATTGTACCCCAGAATTTTTAGGTTTAGATTTACTGATAGAATTTTTTGTCAGATTGTCGGCATGAATTTTATTAAAGATCTAATGAACGAAAAAACTCTTGCCGGTGATTTTCATATGATCAGTTAAGGACTAACTAACATTTTAAGCACGATGAATTGAACTGGGTTGAAAGAATGAATAGAAGTTCAACATAATTAAGTTTCCAAATCTCTAGCTGAAATGAGGAATCAATTAATTTACCTTAATTAACGCCAGGGACATCAACAAGTAAACATATTGTAAGGTCTTTTTATGGAGGTTGAGATTATCAGGCTGCTCCCGAGTCATGTTTTTTTTTTTTTAATTTTCTATGAGGTTATTTCAATCATATACTCGTGATTTCAGGGTTAATCGATTAACGTAGGTTGACTTGGATTTTTTTCGTTGTTTTTTTAATTTTTTTTTTTATTTCTCCCTTTAATCTTGAGTTGTTAGATAATTAAGTTTTATCGGTTTATTCAATTTTTTTTTGAAGGTGTTATTTCAGTATTACAACTACGTCACAGATTTGATATGCTAACCTAGATAAGCTCGATCTTGGATTGTTTTTTAACCTTTTCTTCTTTAAATATTTTTTTTTGTCATTATCATTGTATTTTTTTATTTATATTTATCAAGATTATACAAGCTTATTAAATCCATTGAAGTATTTTTTTTTTAACCAACGTTTAGCCTTTTCATTGTTTTCCTTTGAAGCAGCCGGAATTCCTTTCCAAGTTCTTGTGCTCAGAGACTCCGACCCTGTACCTGGTTTTGTGTCTTTAAGTAATGCCGCTAATTAATCAAATGGACAGTTGAATTGAATTTTGAATGTTGTTGGAAAATTTGCTAAAAACCATAAGCATATTTGAAATTTAGTACAGTACTCATTTTTTATTAAAAATTTAATCTACATGTATTTGAACATATATATAATATGATTTAAACAAATTATAAATTAATAAGAAATTGATCTAAAATAATCTTGGTTGATGAAATACAAAATACTCTGAAATAATTCTATCTCACTTAAAAAAAATAAAAATTCTTGGTATTTATAAAGCGATAAATTGAAAAGTTAAAATTGAGTTCAAAGTACACCTAAACTTTTAGAGAAGAAAGATCCGAAGTAAAGTGGGCCTGAGTTTGAGTTTATTATAAAACTTGGACTAAGGCTTGATTCATCAAGAATTATTATTTCTAACCCATTGTTTTGTCTAATCTATAAAATATTAATAGTCTCTTCCAAAAGTGTTTTTTGTAAATCTGAATAATTTTCTCAACTCAAAAATTCAGATTTACGACCACTATGTTTATGTTTAATTCTTGATTTATGATGGCCAATCGGAAATTGATAATGAAAGAAATTAATTCTAATTATTACTAAAATTGTTACGTTTAATTCTTGATTTATGGTGGCTAATCAGAGATTGATAATGAAAGAAATTAATTTTAATTATTACTACAATTAACTTTTTAACTTTCAGAATCCACTATAAAAAGGGGTGAAGGAAGAGCATCACTCATGTTTTTTTTTTTTTTTTTTAAGATTTTTACACTCTCTTCCTCTCCTTATTTTAATGTTTTCCTTATCTTTTTATGCTTTATTTTTCTCTCTCAAATCTAGAGCTTAGGTTTATTTTATTGAGAGATAATTAAGTCATTTTATTTTGATTTAAAGACCTTATTTAAAACTACTTTTAAGCTAAGACGGTGTTGGTGAAATCTTTGGTAACTTATATAGCAAACATCCTAGTTGCACCAAAAGAAAAACAATAAAGTTTTAAGGACAAATGATTCATCTTTGACAACAGTAAAAATGTTTAATTGTTTTAAAGTGTTTTAATAAATAAGTAGTACTATTCTTTATTTTAATTTAAGCATTGATATTTTTATTATTTATATACAAGCTAAGACTTAATTTAAGTTGATATCAATTGTAAGTTTTAATATATATTTAGTACGGATGGTAGAATTTTATTATTCTAATTGTATTAAAACTATTTTTCCATGAATTTTTATTTTGCATGCTTTTAGATTTAAATTTGTATGAACTCTATTTTTTATTGAAATATCTTTTATGTTTTAAATGCACTAAAAACTAAATATCATTTCTTGCCTAGAAATTCTATACATTTACAATCAAACAAATGAGAATAAAAAATAAAGAAAAAGGAAGTGTCTTCTCTTGAAGAAATCCAAATGATAATGAACTTGCTAATTCTCGTTTCTATGAGGTTTGAAACTTGGACATGGATGATGAGAAATGATTTAAATTGCATAGTTAATGTTTCTGTTTAGCTGCCTTGCGAATTGAGAGATTGAAGTTCAAAACGTGCATGGCACCTGTAGGCCATCCAACTTGTGTTTTGCGAGTTATAATGCAAACTCGTACACAGATTTGATCAAGTTGCTAGGAGACAGGTAAAAAGAAAAGGTTAAGAATCAGTCACAATCCTTGCCATGTTAACTAATTTCACATCAAAGACAGCGAACTAAACACCACGATTGCTACTAAAGAAAGGCCCACGTTAGCAATGTTTGCTAGGGCACTTGAACGAGGAGAAGTTGCAGGAGGAGGGGAGGCAGGTTTGGTCACTGCAGGGAGTGGTGGGTCGACAATATCTGCAACATCCAAGGCTGGTGTTGGGGAACTTGCTGGGGGCTGTGTTTCTTCAGGAACTGTCTTCAGCAGACTACCAGCTTCAGCTGGAATGATGCTGTATGAGCTCTCGGGCATGGAATCAGAAGAACATGGATTTCCTGCAAGGGATCAATGCAATATGTTAGTGTACAAAGTTGTGAACGGAAGACTACGCATTATTGTTCATTAGTACGAAATAGCGTAAGAATTTATGGTTTTGGCGATTCTATACTTAAATATCTGCTTGCAGTTGCTGGGTACTCGGTTATGATTCCATCAACGCCAATCCCAGAAGTGTAAGTTGCAATCTCTATTGTAGGATCCGCAAAGTAATCAAATGCAAGGGTAACAAATTCATTCCTTAGAACTGTGACATATACTGAGATATTCGCAGCATGCATTTCATTTACGACTTTGGTTGTTGCTGTAGTGAAGCCATCAATGGTGGGCACGATGGAGAATCTTGGCAGAGTTACTGCATCTGCATATTTTTTTATCTCACCCACTGGTGTCTTGGGTGCATCACTGATTTCATCTTCAAGATATAGCACTCTAGTGTATGCTGGGACATTCTGAAACTTGGACAACACTGAAGTGTCGTCTGATTGGATCAGGACTTTTTGAGTGGATTGCTTGTCAAATGTAGCATTGCTCAAGGCAGTGTTAACAGCAGATACTATGTCAAGACCCTTCTGTGATGCTAGGTAAGCGGCATTCTGAAGACCAGTGATGTGCGTTAGAAATTTGTTTTGTGGATGATTTTGAATATGAAGCCAACACTGCTAGAACACAGTTAAAATTTATGAAAGAGAAAGGCTCACCTCTATGTTGATTAAAATCCCGGTAACTGCCTTTACTTTAGCCAATTCTAGAAATTCAGCAAGAGTTAAAAATTTACCCTTGTTCTTGTTTGCAGGGTTTCTTGGCAAGCCACCCTTATTCTCAAAAGGACTTGTCAATTGAGCTGGAATATGAAAATTTTACTGTCAGGGACTTCAGAAGATTACTTGAAGAAAACTGTTAGCAAATTTATGGAGGGTAGAAGAAGGAAAGTTTACGTTGCAAGGCTTGAATATCGCTCCATGAAAGGTCAAACGAAAAAATTCCAGAAGACTGTTGAATTTCAGGGATAGTGGTAGAAAGAGACATAAAGGTAGCTGCAGCAGTTGTATCTCTGGTAACATCCACCGAATCCAAGCAGAAAGCCACTCCATCCTTTGACATTTGAACAGAGCAATCTATTATGTCAGCTCCATCTTCTAATCCTTGCTGATAAGCAAGATCGGTGCTCCCAGCATAAACTCCACTTGCTCCATTGTGAGTTATGATCAAAGCTTGTCCTGCATATACATTTTTTGTGCATCATTAACCAGTTGCTCTGCTATCTATTTTTCTCTTGTGCAGTGTGAGTAGAATATGAAAATAGCATGTACCTTTTGTAGGTTTGATATCAGGGTACTGAGCAAAACATGCTGCAGAAGAAAAATAAAATTTGGAGGGTTAGGTAAGGTTGTATTCCATGCATGTTTATCTTGACAGTAAATTAAGATGCTTCCTAAGAGACCAATACTTAGATGGCAAGATCCTTTCTTTTGATGTTGTTTTTATCTGGGAGAAAATGAAAAGCGGAGAAGGCATGAGAATGTATAGACTTACCAACAGCTTCTGATGCTGTAGGAGGAAAATCTGTAATCAACCCATCAACAGAAAACTGAGAATTATCAATGAATTGCAGATACTCGGCTGATGGATCATAACTATAATTATAACTTGTAGTGAAGTCGTTCGCGAAGCCAGAAGCATATACTTCAAGACCCAGTTTATGAGCATCATTTACTAGACTAGTGGGAGCATCGAGATAATTAGCCGTATTAACAGGCCATATGTAATCTTTTGGGACAACAATCCCGGAAGCGAATTTCTTGATCGTGGCAAGATTTCCCAATATTGAACCATAAGTTTGACTGCTTGTGGGTTCAGTTGCCTTTTTGTCCAGGAACACAAAGATGAGCTTGGTCTTAGCCTTGTTCACTAATCCATTCATTCTCTTTAAGAAACCAATCTCAGGAGAAGAAATGTAATTTACACCCTGCAGTCTCGTTGCCTTTTGAATGTAATTTGTGACACTCAGTTTGTTTTCCGTATAGAACGCATCGTACTGCAAACCAAGAGCATATAGAAGGCAAAGGCATTAATTAGTACTGCACATTCTAAAATGTTAACTAGGAATTAGATGCATGTAGATTTCTGGGCATGCACTCGGTGACACTGTAGATCTTGAAATGAGAATTCAAACAAAGTTGTTATCAGAAACATCCACAGAAAGAGAGATGGACACCTGAACATTCAACCAAAATGCTGGGGGATTGGAATTTCTGACATCGTCAACAGTAGACATGGGCAGCATCCCGTCGAATGCACTCGGCCGAGAGAATATATTTTGCACCACTGCATACGAGCCAACGCCGAAGAGGAATTTTAGTCATTTCAAGGCACAGAGTAATTTGCAGAAGCTTGTTTACCCTTTCCATGCCATGAATTCTTTCTTATGCATAATCTTATTCTTTCTTATATGCCTATTTACCATTCCTAACTTTTCTTGTAAGACATGGTATCTGGATTTCAACAAGATTACGAGAACACAAGAATATGATCTCTCTATAAAACAAAGATTTAGTTTCTGAGACTTACAAGATACATTGGCAAGGAGCTGATCAGCTGTAAAATCTAATGCGAACCACCCAGTAAGATCCTGCCCATTTACCTTGTAGGTTTTTGATCCCTTTTCAAATAACATTGCTATATTTGTTGTGTTGTCAAGCCTGATATCTCCCTGGCAAATCCCAACCCCATCTTTTGTTAGTTGTAAATTGCAGAGCACAACCACATCATGGACGCTTGTCCCAAGCGCCATTTGATTTGCAAAGTCACTGGATTCAGGGAAAAGCCCCGAGAACCCTCCCCGGGCTATCACAGAAGGTCGCTGGCCTGCATACACGATGCACAATTGTGTTGTCTTATATCAGACAGATTCCAGTTGGTTTCTAAAATATATGCAAAAAAAATAAATGCAGCTACCATTTAGTGTTAGCCATTTCTTGGAAGCAGATTCTGAATTCGCCAATGTTGCATGGATAACCAAGGAAACTAAAAGCAGATACTTGATCATTGTCTTCTAATCCCGTTAGAATAAGGGTCAAACAAATTCAACGGGCCAAGGCTAATAAAACTTGAAAAGGAAAGGAACTTGCTCAGAATCTTTTAGAGATTATGCTTAGAACACGAGAAACGTTAACTAGTTCCCTAGCTCGCAAGTTCCAGTTAAAGAATGAAGCTCTTCAAGGGAATGGAATGGAAAACTCAAAAAGAAAAGGGAAAAAGAAGAGAGGAATTAGTATGACAATTAAAGCAATGACAAGGATTCAATGTTCTTTTTTTAGTTTTGCTAAATTAACTCCAACGCGTTTTTATCGCATTAATGGCTGGTGTGAACAGTTTTGCTGTCTTGTTATAATGGTTTTATTTATGAACTTGAGAGTTATTTACTATTTTTGATTCCTAGTTTTTAGTTTAGAAACCTTTTGCTGTTGATTTATATCTCTCTTTCGCGGCAGAGATGACAGCTAAAAACTTAAAGACTTGACTGTTTTTTGAGACCCTTTCTGATTTAATGTGTTTATCTCAAGGGCTTGTTTTGTCTTCCATTGAAACTCATGAGTTTGATTGCGACGAGGATCCCACAAAAAAATGTTCTTGTCAAGGCTAGTTGATAGGTTGGAAGGTTTAGAAGGTAGCACAAAACACTTGCAAAACAAATAATCTATTGTGTTTAAGGGACATTTCAATATTTAGTTTGTTGGCATAAAAGGAACGAAGGATTGTTTTGTATGTGTTTTTTAACTATAACTAAAAGATATCACTGTGGATTTTACTGTATAAATTTATAATTAAAAATGATGGTTTTTAGTTATAGTTTTTTTTAATTAATTTTTTTTGTTTAATTTAGTTTTTTAATATTAAATTTTTTTATTTAGTTATCATATTCTTATAACACGGATCTTAAGTTTAACGGGTTAACCAAGTTAATTTAAATTTTTTTTCGGTTTTTAATTAGTTTTTTCTTTTAATTTTATCTTTTAATATCGATTTGATTGAGAATTAAATTTCATGATTTATTTTATTTATTCTTCATTAGATTATCTTGATCTTACGAGGGAGTTTTACTCTACCCCTTGGTTTAATAAATTTATTTAATTACCAAGCATACATACAGTTGTATTAGTGACAGCATGCACCAGAAATTGGCGAGTTGGAAGGCGGATAATTTACCGCTAGCAGGTGGAATTACTTCATGCAGATCAGTGCTTGCAAAAATTCCTTCATATCCGTTGCAAGCTGCATTACTCCATAAATTAATTTGCAGCGAGATTGAAAGAATTTGCCGAGGATTTATTTGGGCTGATAGTGGAGGAAGGCGAGGCAGACACCTTATCAAATGGAAGGCAATTTGCAAGCCAAAGGAGGAAGGAGGGCTAGGCATCTGTGATGTGCGCACCATGAACAAAGCATTTACCATGAAGTTGGTATGGGGTTTACTTCAAAAATCTGACAGCCTGTGCCTGTGGATTCCAGTTCTGCGAAGTAAATATGTTTCGATGGGTGAGGGCATTTCTCAATTACAAGCCAAAAGAACAGTGGAGACGGTAGAAGAAGGAGAAGCAGCTTCAACTTACTTTCGGTAACCTTGGGTTTTAAAAGTAAATAGTAATAGGTCCCACAGTAAATTACATACAGTAATTAACTAAATGGTTTATTTCGGTGTTATGCGGTGGAAACCGTGTTTTTAAAAAATTTAATTTTTTTTTTAAAAAATTTAATATGTTTTGTATGTTTTGAATTGTTTTGATGTGTTGATGTTAAAAATAATTTTTAAAAAATGAAAAAAATCATTGGCATGCATTTCGGCATGAAAAGTTATTTAAAAAACAATCATTACCACACTATTAAATATACTCTAAAAATAAAAACAGCCACGAAAACAAACACTCTCTTAGTTTTTTTATTACTAATATATTATTTCAATTATTGGTTCACAAATCAAAAACCAACATACAATAATGGTAATTACATATCCTTACATCATTAAAACATCTAAACTACCATATTTTCACCCAATTTACTTAAAATCCACAATTCCAACCTAATAAAAGACATTTTGGTAAAAAAAAAAAAAACAGATTAATAAGTAAAAGAGATATTGATTAAAAAGATATCTTTTCTATCATTGTTTTAATTTATTAGATTTTTTTTAGATATTGATTTAATTTCTTACCATTTATATTATATAAATGGAAAACAAAACAAATCAAATTTATATTTTTTTTGTTGAAAAAATACGTTGATAAAAAACTATACTAGCAATTACATTTTTTTTTCAATGTTTAATTTTTTATATTTATGCGGTTAAAACTCCATTTTTATTTTTATATAATTAAATAAAAGGATTTTTAAAGAACGCCCCGTATTACAAGATAAAAAATCTTTATTTGTATTTATATTTTAATTGTTTTTTTTCACTTCAGCCTTTAATTATCATCAACAACACTTTTAAGACTTGTTAATTCACATCCTTTTCACTTTATTTTATTAAATATATGTAACAACTTTTCAATTCTTAATTAAAATTTCTTCTCTAAACTGCAGAAGCGGTACAGATCCATTCCTCGGCGTCAGCAGCTCAAACACTTCATCGCCAGTGAGGCAAGCTCAAATGCCTAAAAATAAACTCACCCACATCTAATTAAGATCCCTTTCTTCTCTTTGGCGATCCCGATAGAGAGATCAGAGAAAACTAAATTCGAAAAAAAAAAAAAAAGGAAAGAAAAAAAGAAGAAAAGGAGGAACAGAGCAGTCTCTTAACACGAAACCGAACAGAGTTTTAGAAAGATAGAGAGAAATTCAATTTAAAAAAACAAAAAAAAAAAAATCGTAGAAAGAGGGAGAGAGATGAAGATCACGGCGCTATTGGTATTGAAGTGCAACCCGGAGGGATCGGATCCGGTTATTTTAGCAAACGCGATGGATGTGAGTCATTTCGGGTATTTCCAACGTTCTAGCGTTAAGGAATTCATATTTTTCGTCGGTCGAACCGTAGCTAAACGGACCCCACCCGGCCAACGCCAATCAGTCCAGCACGAAGGTCGGTTTCAATATATTCTCTCTCTTATTATTATTATTATTTTTTTAAAGATCTCAATGTTTGTCATCTCCTTTTCTCGTTCAGCTTTTCATCGAATTGGAGGTTTATTTTTTAAAAAAAAAAAAAAAACAAAATTTAGATTGATGTATTGATCCAGTTTTGATGTCTAATTGTGTAATTTCGGTAGTATCTGTGGTGATTTTTGGGATCTTGTGATCAAGATAACTGAATTGAATTATGTAGAGTACAAAGTGCATACTTATAACCGAAATGGACTATGCGCGTTGGGATTTATGGATGATCATTATCCGGTTCGCAGTGCCTTTTCGCTTCTCAATCAGGTAATAATACTTGTTTTTGTGGCTTGGATTTTTTCTTATGTTAGCTTTGAAATGCAGCTGTAATTAGGATTTTGAGGGACTGTGTTTTGTGCCTCATCAAGACTACGAATTTTGCATGTTATCATGTAAATAGATTGATGATGTTGCTAGGTTTCTTTGTGTTTCTATAATGCAATGATTCCGAGTGACCTTCCAGCATGATACTGTAACTCGATAGGCTTTTTTTTAAAAAAAAAACTGAAATCATTAGGTTATGTGATGGATAACATTTGTTTCTGCCTAAAGTTTATTATATAGGCTGTTTTTTTAGTGCTATTGTATTTGGTGGAATAAACTTAACTGCACTTGCTATGTTATAGGTTTCATTTTAAGATGGTATATTGTAATGTTACAGGTGATTGATGAGTATCAAAAGAATTTCGGTGAATCTTGGAGGGCTGCACAAGCGGATAGCACTCAACCTTGGCCGTATTTGAATGAAGCTTTGACCAAGTTCCAAGTAACTTGACATCTTTTTTCCCTACGCTCAACACTGGCTGCAATTTATTTACATTTTCTGTTTCATTCTTAATTGAAAAGTATGCTGTTGTTTATCATCAAATCTCATGAATCTCGAGGCTTCTTTGTTTTTCATTTTTCCTTCTAATTTTTAAAATTTTCAGGATCCTGCGGAGGCGGACAAATTGTTAAAAATCCAGAGGGAGTTGGATGAGACAAAAATTATCCTTGTGAGTGCTGTTGATTACATACGTTTTAGTTTTGCAACTCATTCTTTCCTATTCTCTTTCAGTTAAGATGCCTGGTCAAATCTGTTAACTTTTCTCTTTCCTGTTTCTATTCTTAGCTTTTGGTTGGAGGTATTTTAGCTACATGGTTCTTGCATCTTGGGATTGCTGTTTTGGAACCTTATCAATTAGAAATGAAATACTGCTACAATCAACTTACACAAAAAGCATATTCTTTCTTCTTCTCCATGATATATGCTTCTTTTTTCTTCCTTGGGCTCATATGGCAATTGGTTGACTAAATTGTAATCACATGTTCTTTGGATAGACCCAGGTGTGGGAAAATAACCCCTGGAAATCCAAATTTAACAGCTTACAAACTGAAAAGGAGGTGATTAAGTTGCAGTAAAACTAGTAGTAGCCTGAACTCCATCCCTGGAAAATGCTGGTTCTATGTTGAGTCTGTGGATGGTTATCTTACCCGTACTCAGTAGCCTGAATTTGTGGTATATCTTAAATCAGTATTACCATACCATTGAACCAAATAGCAGCTTTAATCTCATGTAAACTTGCATAGCCCTGGTCCCTTTTGCAGAATGTGTTGGTGCAATATGCATAACGTGCATGTTTTGTTTATAAGCCAGGATCTTCCTTGCAGTGTAGCAACTGACATGAGGTTTTCTTGCTGAATACGTCACATTTAAATGATTTTGACCTCTTAGGTTTGGTGATTCTCAATTTTCAGTCTCAGTTAGCTTGCATTCTGATTTGCCATTGCTTCCTGACATATGCATGGTAAATGAATTTCTATTTTATTCTTTCACTAGCTGTTGAGACAAACATCATGCCAAAGGACTTAAAAGTTGAAAGTTTAGGCATAGATTACTTTTGGTGATTCATAAGTAATTTACTGAACTTTATCCTTGTAGCTCTCACCTTCCTATATTAGTCTCTTTGTGACATGTTTGTGTTTATTTTTTGGTACAGCATAAGACCATTGATAGTGTGCTTGCACGAGGTGAGAAACTTGACAGTTTAGTTGAGAAGAGTTCTGATCTGAGTGCTGCATCACAGGTACACATACAAATTTGTAAATTACTGTTATGCTTTTTTCTAGTGTACAGGTATCTGAAAAATGTACTTGTGCAACTCTTGTATGTGTGTTTATTGATTTTTCCTCCTTAATCAGGCTATGCAAGTTTAAGAGTCGTCAAATTTGTGTTTTTTTGCTTCACTACACCATCATTCCATGTACCAGTATGGTTCACTGTTGAGAAAGTAGTCAGGGTCTCTATAGAGTTTTATTGACAAAAAGGTGTTCAAATTTACTACATGATTGTTTATGTTGGGCTTTCCGATAACTAAATAGTGTGTTAACTAACATCCTAAAGATATTTGATCATTACATATTTCAAAAGGACAAAGGACCTTTCGGAGGAAAATTGGATACGATTATTTTTTAGCCTAGGGAATTGCTAGCACTTCCATTAACCACATGCTGCTTGAACTTGCATTTGTCATACTTCTCACATTTTCATTATGTTCTGTGCAGCTGCAGTTAGTTTTGTCTCTTAAAAGAAATTTTATGGTGATTTATGAATGCACCATTTAGTTTTCCTATTGGCTTCTAAAAAATTTGACCTGGTGTTCTGTTGTTTTCACTTCTCAGCAATTTGGATGCTGCATTTTGAAAGTCTACATTATTGGCTTATGTATTTTTTTTTTAATTGGAATCCTTTATTCTTCAATGTTGGAAAAATGATTCTGGGATTGAGAGCCTTTATAAAATTTCCCCTTTCCTTCACTTCCTCTGGCAATGAATAGACCATTGGTAATTAAAAGCAGGAAAACTTAGCCGGCTGAGTCCAGATTATCAAACAGCTCGAAAGGGTGATGTTGTGCTTGTTTTAGAAACCTTTGATTTGTGTTTTTCTTTTTCTTAAAAAACAAAATACAGAACTGTTTTTGCTTTGACCATATTTATCTACTTATGCTCTCTATCCATAATCTCTTAGTGGTTGATCTACTTCCTATAATCCCAGACTGCAAGGAAATCAAATCTATGAGTTACCGTTTCAAAATGGAACTTTATTACTTCTGTTAATTTCCAAGTCTTGAATTCAGCAACGTTTTATTTAATTGCACCTTCTGGAGCTTAACGCATAAACTTTGGTTGATTGTCGAAACAGATGTTCTACAAGCAGGCAAAGAAAACCAATCAATGCTGTACCATACTGTAGGCTTTCAAGGGAAGCAGCCCAACGCAACGGCTTCTCATTTCATTTGTCGTGGTGTTGAAGAAGCGGGTGGATGGCAAAATTGTGATTGTAACATGTCCATACCATTCAACAGTTGTTTGTGGCAGAGTTGTGGAATTTCTCCTTTCTGGATATTTGTCTCTGGAATCAAAAAGAAAGGAAACCAGAGATTGACGAATGAGTTTCTTTTTAGAGCTTTGTATCCTTCGTGTTGCCTAGCAAATATCAATAGTTCTCTTTGAGTGTTGCATGCAATTCTCTAGCGTTTCTACCATAGAAGTTAATTTTTGTTACCGAACGTACCACAATTTATTCGACCGAATTTGACTATGCTGTATTAGAGATGATGCACGAAACATGCGTGATATACGTTTGCAGTCAACTATGCCACAAACGTTCATTGTCTTTTGCTCGCTATTATAGATTTTGCCCATCAGTTCTAGGAATTAGAAACTAAGGCTGTATTGTAACGGCCTGACATCTTAGAGATCTTGAGGACTTAACATTGATCTGCTGAAATCCAGATCAATCTTGGTTAATCAATCACGATAGAACGTTTACAGAGCATTTCCATTAGGAGAAATAAGCTAAGAATTAGGAGAAGAGAGGAACTCAGAGAGCAGGTAAGTTAAGAATTAGAAGTAGAGAAAGAAGCTAATAATTGGTAAAAAAGCTT
>Ga0307509_10002316_pt1 | contig 31047 bp, 32 predicted proteins | sample 10_EM_MG_FD_202245 | JGI IMG/M metagenome (GOLD analysis project Ga0307509, IMG submission 202245) | Populus trichocarpa ectomycorrhiza microbial communities from riparian zone in the Pacific Northwest, United States - 10_EM | ecosystem: Host-associated > Plants > Roots > Unclassified | place...
GGCGAAGACGAGTTCGTCACGATGCGCCACGCGCGCGACGCCGCGCTCGATGTACCGAGGCTGATCCTACCGTCGATCCAGGTCAACGTGCGCGCCGGCCAACTTCCTCCGGCGGACGAGAACGGCGTGTCTTACCTCCGCATCCCGCTGAACGCGTTGCCGGTCCACCGCTGAGGCTCGGTCAGCGGGTGGTCTGCGCCGTCAGCGTCGAGCGGAGTTGCCGTGCAAGGACACCTATGAGTACCCCATCTACTCCTACGACGATCCGCAGTACGGCGACTCGCCGGCCGGCGGCGGCTCGACCATCGACCTGACCGAGGCGCCTTCGCTCGCAGACATCCTGTGTGAGATCCTGACGAGGTACCGCTTCGTGGACGAACACATCGTCAAGCACCCCATCCCGGACCCGCCCGCCAGATTGGTCGGTGAAGCTGCTCGATTCACTTGAACTGGCTGATACGTTGGCCCAGCGATTCGCTGCCGTCGAAGGCCGCCCCGTGAGCGACCTCATCAAAGAATCCAGCAAGGACGGCGCTGACGCTTCCACTGAAAAGCGCCCTTCCCTGTCACGGCGCGTGACGGCGGCGGAGGAGAAGGCGCACGCGGCGAGCAGCCGACGCTGACACCCAACTCGGTGACCTGCCTGCATCGCGACCGGGCCACCTCGTTGACCGGTCGGCCAGCGGCAGTGGCAGGTCGAGTGGCACTGCCCACAACGTGGTTCGCCAGCGGGACGCTCGCGCGCGAGAGCGCGACCAAGCATCCGCAAGAGTCCCGCCCCTTTGTGCGCCCTGAACGTTGCACACGGCTTGAGTCGGATTCACGTCTGACGTGGGAAGAGCCAATATGCAATCAGTCGCTGACATCGATTTTGCTGTCCTTGCGGCCAGGGGCTTTCATCCTTCGCCCGCCGCCTGGGAGGATCAGGCGCTTTACTTTTTCATGCTCGACCGATTCTCGGACGGCAACGAGACCGACTACGTCGGCAACGACGGCTTCCTCGTCACTCGGCCCGGCACGCCGCGCTACTTTGGGCAGAACGACTTCGACCGTGCCGTCGGCAACGCTGCCACCTCCGCGGCATGGCGCGACGCCGGGGGGCGCTTCGTCGGTGGCACGTTGAAGGGGGCAACGAGCAAGATCGGGTACCTGGCGAGGCTGGGCATCACGGCAATCTGGGTGAGCCCGGTGTTCAGGCAACCCCAGTGGGCCGAGTCGTATCACGGCTACGGCGTTCAGGACTTTCTGGCCATCGAGCCGCGCTTCGGCACGGCCGACGATCCGCGCGAGTTGGTCGCTACCGCGCACATCTTCACGCCTGCTTCGCAGATTTGCACGGCAGTCATTCATCCGCAATCTGATGGCCTGCTTCGCGCAACGTCTTGGTCCATCGCCGAATGGCCGCGCGAAGCCGACGTTGTTCATCAGGCCCCAGAGGCATCGTGTCGACCATCTCCAGGGCCCTGACCGGACGGACATAGCCATGTTCCAGCAGCGCCATGCAGAACTCACGGTCCTTGTCCCGGCCGGCCGCAGCTTTGGACATGAACAGATCCAGCACGTCCAAGCAGTAGCCGACGCGCCCGTTCGTGTTGCTGTTCTGGACACGGTGCACCCGGGAGATCCAGCCGGAAGGAAGGATCGCCGTCTCTGGGCCGACTCCCTGAGCGTAGTAGCCATGAGTCTCGTGAAACCGTGAGCCTTCGCCGATGTTCGCATCGATCTCATCGGCAAGGTCCGGGGCCTGGTACGGATAGATGTCGGCCTCGGCAGACATCTTGAACACCGCTTCCGGATTGGGATTCGACCCGAGCATGGATTGGCTGCCGACGATGATGAACTCGTACTGGTCCGTCACTTCGCCGCTTGCACGGATGATGTGCTCTAGGTCCTCTCTGTTCATGGCGTGGTCTCTTCGTTCATCCCGCCCAGATGAACTCCCTTCTTGAGTCCGCTGACCTGCTCCAGGATGGCCTTGCGAGTTCTGTCTGGCAGCACGGTGATCAACGGTGAGGCCTGTCGAAGTTCCTGCGCGCGCCGGGTGCGACCCAGGACCTTGCGCCAAGTGCGCCGACGCAGGATCTCTTTCCACTCTGTCCACAGACTGGTCGAGCGCGAGTTGCCGCCGCTGAGCCAACGTGCCAATGTCTCTTGGGCTTTGACCAGAAGTTCCGGCTCGGCCTTCACGAGGTCAACTGCCGCTCTGTGAAGGGCCATGCTTTGCAGGTCCTGGGCTTCGTGGCGGGACTGTTGAGTCGAGACACGAACCTGAACAGCGGGCCGTGCGCGGCGGGACTGGGCCGCAGCAGATCCGGCGGGAGCAGGCTGCATGGTGTCACCCGCAAGAAGCGCCAGTTCACCAATCACTCCGAGGACGGACATGACACGCAGATAGGCGCCCATTGATGGCCCCGGATCACCGGCCTCGACAGCCCTCAGGGTATTGCGAGCGATCCCGACGCGCGCTGCCATCTCGACCGTGCCGAGCCCTTGCGCCTTCCGCAATCGCTTCAGACGGTCACCGAGCTGCAAGAGCAGTTGTGTCTCCAGGAGGTCGGTCAGGCTAGACTCATTCATTTGGTCAATATATTAACCAAAAAACCTAATTTTGGCTATTTTTATGACCAGACCAACGTTGCGAGAGAGGCGTGCAAGAATGCTCACTATATTGGACCTCCTCTGTCGATCGGGCGTAGATTGCCGGAGAGGGTCTCGCTGCGAGAGCCTCGACATACCGTGCGGACTCGCAGCTTCATGTCGGTCCATCGCGGCAACCAGCCGAAACGCCGCCATGCGTCGCGGAACATAGGCCTGCGGACGCGAGTAGCAGCCGAGCGGATCGAGGCTCATGGGCGGCCCGAAGCTCGCAGTCAACTCGGCAATGCGTGGATACCGTCGGCCCCATGCGACTTGACGCCCGGCCAGTGCGTTATCCGCTCGCCGACGCCATCCCGAAGGGTCTCGATGACCCGGAGGAGACGCATCCCTCGCTGTCCAAGGCCGAACGTTTGTGCGGTCGCTTGAGAATTCCATTGAGGGAAATGCGCGCCCAATCGTCAATGGGTAATGCATGGCGTCACCACTCCTCTGGAAAGCACGAGCACAGCCTCGACGACGTGGTGCATCTCCTGGCAAGCGGCGGTTGGACGCAGCTTCATTCCGCACCCGTCGCTGGCGCCCCGAATCAGAGACCGCTTGATCGATGCGCACAATCGCCCGGGACGGGCACTGATAGCCTACACGCTGTTGCCGACCGAGATCCATGCGGTCTCATTGGTCCACGAAGGGGACGACGTCGGCGGCATCGCGCGCGCATTCGGCAATGTGGTCGCGCGCTGGGTGCGGCAGGCGCAGCCCGTTCGAAGTCCGGTGCTTGCCGGTCCCTTTCGAGCGCTGAGCATCCCGTCGATCGAAGACCTGCGCAACGAGGCACGAATGCTGGCCTGGCGGCCCGTGTTCCTTGGGCTGTGCAAGACACCGACCCACTACCCTCACGCCGCACTGCGCATCGCGTTGGGCCACATCCCCGGCAAAGGATTCGATGCACGCCCTTTGCTGCAGGCCTTCGGAGCTTCGGTGGTCGACGCGCGAGCGTCGCTTCGATCCCGGATCAAACGACGACCGTCCGACGAGGAATGGCGTGCCTGGGAACTCACGCACGGCTTGGTCCTCGCCACAGGAAACGTCGGTGCACAGATCAGCATGGCCAGAGCCGTCGACGGTGAAGCCGCACTGCTCATTGCGGCCGGAGGCACCTACGGAATCGAAGGCGCACTGCGGCTGCTGGAGAAATGGGTCGCAGCAAAGCTCGGGCCGACGACCGGCCTGGACTTCCACGCATCGTCGGCGCCGGAGAGTGCGCGCGGCCGCGCGCTGGTCGCGTGTCTGGCCGTGCGCTTTCGCGTCTGCTCGGCGGCCTCCGTGGCGCGTCACTTTTCAAAGGCAAAGGCCACCCTCAGCGAACAGATGGCAGCTTGCCGAGACAGGGAGTTCGATCGACAGATCGTGGAGACGCCGGTTCAGAGAATCCTGGACGAGTCCGCAGCACTGGCGCCGACGCTTGCACGACGGGCTCGCAAGTGACTCGACTCCACGGCTGGATCGTCGAGCGATCGACCCAAGGCCGAACGACCAAGACTGCGTTGCCCGAGTCCAAGCCCCGAGCCGCTGCCACAGGGCCCGTTCAGGCTGTCGCGATCCAGCGATTCGGTGAACCGAACGCTTGCCAGCGTCCGAGTCCGACCATGGACTCCAAGAGCCGCGCCGATTAACTTGAGGGTGCCCGAGGCCAAGTGGTCCGAGGGCATCGGTCCTCAATCTCAACCTCAAGGAGTTCACATGAACGAAACGCTGCAATCGGAACTGGACCTGGACGTCGTCGACCTGGGTGATGCCAAGGAACTGACGATGGGCATCATCGACCCGCTCCAGCACGAAGACAGCCCGCAATCGCCCGGCCGGCTGGTCTGAGCAAGCGCGGGACGCGACGCTGGCCACAACGCGTCCCGCCCAGCATCGCCCGACGGAGCGACCTGCACAGTTGCGCCATCGTCCCCAGCAGCCTTCACATCGCGTACGCGGATCGTCAGCGTGCCACGGTTGGCTCCAAGGATTCCTCATGAACGTTTCCACTGCTCGACCCAGCGAGCGGCTGAGTCTTGCCCCGCATGTACGCGCCTGTCATGTCGACGGTCAGGTCATCCTGCTCGACCTGCGACGCAATCGATACGTCGGCGTCGGTAGCCGGCACCTGAGCGTGCTCGGGAAGCAGGTAAAGGATTGGCCCGTGACGCCGGTATCGTCGGTGGGTGACGCCGATGCGGCGGCCACCAAACCCGTCATGCAGCGTCTGCTGACGCAAGGGCTTCTGACGAGCCATGCTTCGAACCACAACACGGACAGCGCGGTCGACGAAGCCACGTCGTCCCTCGACTTCGAAGGCGTGACAACCGAATCGATCATCAACGCCCGACGCATCGGACGGTTCCTGCAAAGCGTGACCGTCACATCGCTGCGGCTGAGGTTCCGCTCCCTGTACGGGATCGAGAGAACCCTCAACGCGCGCCGTGCACGCCATCAAGCGGCGCTCGCCGACGGCGCTCCACGCGAGGCGATGTTCGGCGTCGCAGCGGCCTACGACACGCTGCGGCCTTTCGCGCTCACCGCACGGGACAAGTGCCTGCAGGACTCGCTCGCCCTGATCGACTTCATGGCCTCCGAGCGACTCTTTCCGCGATGGGTCATCGGCGTGAAGACGCGTCCCTTTGCGGCCCATTCCTGGGTCCAGTGCGGCGGAGCCGTCCTGAACGATCAGCACGAACACGTCCGTCGGTTCCGTCCGATCCTCGTCGTGTAGTCGGCCTGCAGGTCGCGCATGTTCCGATACCTGGCCCTGGCGTGGGATGAAGCCGCGAGCAACAGCACCGCCTGTGCGCGACAGCTCGGGCTCGAATTGATCGCGAAGGCCGAATGGCAAACGGTCTTCCATCGGCCCGGCCTGCAGGTGTTCGCCACGGGCATGGTGCCGAGTGTCAACGGTGTCTACCGCTTGCCCTTCGATCAGGGTGTCGTTCTCGGCAAGCTCTTCCGGCGCCGCGACCTGGGCACGTCGTCGCGAAGAGACCTCACGATGACGGAGTCCGATAGACAGCAGATCGTCGACAGCCGAGGCGATGCCCTCGTCCGCGACTTCTGGGGCAGGTACATCGCCTTTCTTCAAGCGCCCTCGGGATCGACCTGCGTGCTCCGGGACCCGAGCGGGACACTGCCCTGCTTCGTGATCCGGCACGAAGGCGTGGCCATCGTCTTCTCGTGGCTGGAAGACGCGCTTGCGCTGAGCTGCTGCCACCAGCCTCCGAGCGTGAACTGGGATGCGCTTGACGCCTACCTTCGGATGGGAGACCTCGCCGGACGAGAGACCGCGCTCGAAGGCGTGACCCAGATTCTTCCGGCGGAGCGGGTCGACCTGCACGGGGGAAGCTCGACATTCCTGTGGGACGCCGTGACCATCGCACAAGCGCCCACCGCCTGCAGCGCCGAAGACGCCGCCCAGCAATTGAGGGATGTCGTGCGTGCGTGCGCGCAATCCTGGGCATCGTGCTACGAGACCATCCTGTTTCGGCTCTCCGGCGGTGTCGACTCCTCGATCCTTCTGAGCTGCCTGTCGCCGGACCGCACGCCCGCCGACGTCATCTGCGTGAACTATCACTCCGAGGGCTCGGACAGCGACGAGCGCCGCTTCGCGCGACTGGCCGCAGCGCACGTCGGCCGCGACCTCATCGAACGCGAACGCGATCCGAGCGTCCGCATCGATCGCATCCTCGAGATCGCGCGCACGCCGATCCCGGTTCCGTACATCGGCTGGATGAACGCGGCCACGGACGCCCGACTGGCCAGGGCCCACGGCGCCACAGCCATGTTCACCGGCACGGGCGGCGACCCGCTCTTCTTCGAGTTTCGACGCTGGTGGCCGGCCGCCGACTACTTGCGAGTGCGCGGACCGGACCGACGATTCGTCGCGGCCGCGCTCGATGCGGCGCGGCTCGGCAACGTCTCGGTCTGGAAGACGGCGGCAAACGCACTCGTGGACCGGGTTCGTCCGGACCTCGCAGCGCGCGAGTCCTGGAACAACTCGCCCCTCCTCGGACCCACCCGCCTGGACAAGCCGACCCTGCGCGAGCGCTTTCTTCATCCCTCCCTGGTTCGCGACACCGGACTGCCGATCGGCAAGTACATGCAGACCCGCGCGCTGATGCAGGCCATGGGCTACTACGATCCATTCGAGCAGGCTGCGGCGCCCGAACTCGTGACGCCGCTGTTGTCGCAGCCCCTCGTGGAGCTGTGCCTGGCGTTGCCCACCTACGTGTTGACCCGTGGAGGCCGGGGCCGCGCGTTGGCGCGCCGTGCCTTTGCGTCCGAGCTGCCTGCGCAGATCGCGACCCGCCGTTCGAAGGGAGGGATGGAGGAACACGTCGCGGACGTTTTGCTGCGCAGCCTCGACTTCGCTCGAGAGTTGCTGATCGAGGGCGAACTCGCACGCCGCGGCATGCTGGACCGCGCCAAGGTCGAGGAGACGCTGTCGGGTCGGCCCACCACGCTTGCCGGCCACTTCGGCCAGATCCACAGCCTGATGGCCGTCGAGGCGTGGCTGGGCCGCTGGTCGGCACCGCAGCGACCGCCGGCTTAGAGGGCGGGAACTCCGCGTGCGCTCGACCCGCGACCTCAGAGCCGCGCTGCACGTGCTTTGCGACAAGATCGATCGGAGCGTCGCATGGCGTCTCGGCGCGGTGGCACTTCTGGTCGTCGCGGGCGGCCTGCTGGCGGGGTTGGCACCGCTGGCCCTCAAGGGGCTGGTCGATGGGGTGAGCGGCGCGCAGGACATCGTCGGGAAGACCAAGGCGCTTCCGGCGATGGCACTCGGCGCCCTCTACCTGGCGGCGGTCTGCGGCGCTCGGCTCTTGGCAGAGTCGAGACCGCCGCTGGTCGGTGCCGTGGAGCAGCGCATCTATGCACGCCTGAGGCGACGCTGTTTCACGCATCTGCTGGCATTGCCCATGGCCTTCCACATCGGGCGACAAACAGGCTCGCTCGTCCACAGCCTGCAGCAAGCGATCACCGGCTACCAGATCATCGTCTTCAGCCTCGTCAACAGCCTCGTGCCGGTTCTCGTCGAGCTGACGACCGTGGCCTTCGTGCTCGCCTCCCTGAAGCAGACCGCGCTGATGACGAGCTTCTCGGTCACGGCCCTCGGCTACGTCGCGGTCGTGGCCCATTCGACGTTCCGGCTCAAGAACAGTGCCCAAGCCGTCGCGCGCGCGAGCCTCGATGCACACGCCCTGTTCGCGGACGGATTGCTCAACATCGAGACGATCAAGTGCTTCGGCGCGGAAGGGCGAGTGGGCGGCGCGTTCGCGGACGCGACCGAGGCTCTCGAGGCACGCTGGACCGGACTGCATCGGGACCGTGCCCGCATGGGCGCAGCCATGGCGATGACCTTCGCACTGGCGATGACGACATCGCTTGCCATCGCCGTTCATGCCGTGTCGGAGGGCACGCTCAGTGTCGGCGGCTTCGTCCTTGCCAATGTCTACATGCTGCAGGTCATCCGACCGCTCGAGATGCTGGGCGCTGCCGCGCGCGACCTGTCCCAGGCGCTGGAATTCATCCGGCCGCTGCTCGACATCCTGCAGGAGCCCGCCAGCCGTCCGCACGGTCGCCGACTGCCCTCAACCCCATGCCTCCCAAACAACTCCAGCAAAAACACAAAATCGAGAGTCGAGGCAGACAGCGCTTTCGCGAATCGGCGGCATCCACCCGCGATCAGTTTTCGGGACGTGCACTTCGCCTACGACGCCGACACGCCCGTGCTACAAGAGTTGAACCTGGACATCGCGGCCGGCCGCACGGTCGGGATCGTCGGCGGGAGCGGCTGCGGAAAGTCGTCGCTGGTGCGGCTGCTGTTGCGCCTCTACCAACCCCGGACCGGCGCCATCTTGCTGGACGGCATCGCGATCGACACGTTGCCGGTCGACGCGCTGCGGTCCCTCATCGGCGTGGTGCCGCAGGACACCGTGCTGTTCAACGCCAGCATCGGCTTCAACATCGGCATCGGCAAAGCGGACGCCACGCAAGTCGACATCGAACAGGCGGTGCGACTCGTCCAGTTGCACCACTTCGTCGCATCGCTTCCCGCCGGCTACGACACGGTCGTGGGCGAACGTGGCCTGAAACTCTCCGGCGGAGAGCGCCAGCGCATCGCGATCGCCCGCGCAGTGATCAAGCGACCCCTTGTCTATGTGTTCGACGAAGCGACGTCGATGCTGGACAGCGCGACCGAGGCGGCCATCTTGCGCAACTTGCAAGAGGTCTCCGCCGGCTGCACCACGATCACTGTCGCGCACCGGCTCTCGACCATCCGGCATGCCGACGAGATCGTGGTTCTCGATGCCGGACGAGTCGTCGAGCAAGGCACGCACGACGTGCTGCTGGGCAAGGGCGGACACTACGCCCGACTGTGGGAGGCGCAATCGCGAGCTGGCCTCGGCAGAGTGCCGTGATGCACGCTCCGAGTCACTCGTCCCGCCTTGGAGAGGCTACCAGCCGTTCGACTCGGAAGCACAACGAGGCGCGGCATCAGCACGACGCTGCAGTCCCTCCATCTCGTTCCAGCGGACGTACTGCGCGCGCAAGCTCGCTGCGGTCTCGGCGGGAGATGCGAGCTCCGAGCGCTGCTCGCCCTGGAGCCAGAACCGGTACCAGTCCACGTTGCCCTGGAGCGAGGCCATGCGTTCGCTCGGCCTCGACAGCGAATGCGCACCCCGCGGCATCATGATCATCTCCACCGGCTTGTACTGGCGACGGAGCAGCGCGTAGATGTCCCAGTTGTTGTGGACCTCCGGTCCATAGGTCTCGATGCGCAGGGCCGCCTTGATGCAGTCCGTGTGCAGGGACGGATCGTTCCGAATCCAGGTCGCCAGCGAGTCGCCGAAGGGAGCGCCGCCGTTCGTGGCCTCTTTGCGACTCTGGATGCCGTCGTTCACGGCATAAGTGATCGTCATCGAGAAGAGCGTGTTGGCGTCCCCGTCCAGAAGCGAGGCCGCGCGAATCGGCGTGTCCGAGAAGGTCACCAGGTTCAGGACCCGTTCGCCCGTCGCACTCCAGCCCATGATGCCGATCCTGTCCCTGTCCACCGACCCGCCGGCGACGAGCGCGTCGATGGCCGCTTTGACGCCGTCGGCGAATGCGGTGAACCGGGCCCGGGGCTCGGTCGGGACACCGGTCGAGGCGGACCACGGGAGGGCGAGGACGAGGATGTTCTCGCGCATGAAGGCACGGCCCGCAAATCCGCTGGTGAAGCCGTCCACCAGATTCGAACCATCAAGGTAGAAGCGCGTCGGTGAGAAACCATACGTCTGAATCACCAGCGCATGCGGGACCTTCGGATCGAATCCGGCCGGGACCATCAGGCCGCCTTCCCACGGCCGTCCCTGGGCGTCCTTCCATGCAAACGGCCGAATCGTTCCCCATGTCGCCTCGGAGAACTGCGGGTTCAAGTGCGTGAGGTTCACGCGGTCTCCAGCCGGACTCATCGCCACGATGTCCGGCGGCCGGTTCAAGGACTCCTCGACGCTCAGCCGCCAGCCTGGCGCAGTCGAGGGCGCGTCCCCCTCCGGCAGCTCGTGCCACCTACCGTCGCTGCGCCGTGCGAAGTGGCGCCGCTCATCCCCATCGATCGCGATGAAGCGCTCACTCGCTCCGTAATGCGGCACCGCATCCTTCAGTCTGTGCCGGAGCACCGCGATGTCCTTCCAGCGTCCCGAGTCCGGCCAGTATTCGACCAGGTGGGAGGCGGCCGCCGCTTCGGCGCCCTCCCCCGTCCGCGGCAGGTACGTGCCGGCGATGACGACCGACGTTCCGCGTCCTTGCCAGAGCCGGTCGGTGCGTCGCTGGTTCCCACCCAGCGAATCGTCCGGCGCGTCGAGCACCGCTTGCGCCTTGCCGTCCGACAGTCGGTAGGCGATGAATCGCCGTGGAACGAAGGCGTAGGGACGCGAGTAGTAGCCGAGCGGATCGAGCGCCCGGGAAGGTCCGTATTCCGCGGTGGCGGCGGCAACGGGCGGGTACGTCAATCCCCACGCAACCTGATGGTCCGGCTCGTAGCGCGGCAGCAGTGCCCAGCGGCCGTCCGGGGAGATGTCCGCACTCGGCCGCTGACTGCTCTCTGCAAAGGCGTCACCCAGTGGCCGAGCGCCTTGCCGTGCACCGGCCTCGACCGTGAAATACCGATAGCGCCGCTGCTGGTTGCGCGTGCCCTCCTGACCAAAATGCATGCTCCAGAACGAGGTCGTTCCGACGACCACACCGCGCGCACCTGCCGGCGCCGGCGGATTGGGTACGGGCGCCAGGTAGACCACGCGGCGAAGATCTCTCGAGACGGCGAACTCGACGACGCCGTGCGGCGCAAACGTGAGTTGCGCGAGGCGACGGGTCGCCACATCGATCCGATAGACCTGGAACTCGCGGTCATCGAGGCGCGCGCGGAACACGATCGTGCGGTCCCCTGCCCAACGCGCCTGCTGCACCGAGGGGTCTGCGTAGTCGGCATCGCGCTCGGCATCGATCGACACCAGCCGCAACGGGGCAGCTGTCTTTCTGACCGCCAGGCGCCGAGGACTCACGTCGAGCAGCACGATCTCGAACCGGTTCTTGTCGGTCCTCACGTCGGCTCGACGGATCACGATGAACGCATGCTCGCCGTTCGGCGAGATCTGCGATTGCAGCGCGTCGTCGTCCTGGTTGCGCGGCTGGATGATGCGGGTGAACTCGACCACGTCCTGGACCGACGGCCCCATCGGTGTGCCGGTCGCCCCACTCGGCATCGACACCAAGGACGCGAGCGTGACGGCCAAGAAAGCCGTCGCGAGGCGGCGCAGACGCGCCCGCACACGGCGCGTCAGGGGGAAAGACAGCATGGAAGGATTCCGTCGCTCCGGTGGAGCCGGAGGGTGGTTGAAGTTCAAGGCGATCACACCGCCGAGACAGCCGCACAAAGCGGTGCGCGGACGACCGGATGGCGGTGCGGTACTACCAGTTCGCCGAGAGGCTCAAGCTCGCGTAGCGGCCTCGCCAGTCGGCCTGCGTCGCGTCGTAGTACGGAAAGTTGTTGGCGTACTCCGGGAGGCGGTTCGCGACGTTGACGATGCCGAGTGCGAGGCTGGCATCCTTGACGAAGCCAAGTCCCAGGCCGAGCTGCTTCAGGTTGACCGAGGCCGACAGGTCATGAAGCCAATAGTCGCCGAGCTGTCGGTCGCTGCCTTCGCCATCCTGATAGCCCCCGAGGTAGCGACTCGTGACACCGACGCTCCACGCGCCCTTGTCGAGCCCCGCGAAAACACGACCCTTCCATTTGGGCGTCCAGAAGTCCAGTGCGCGAACGCCGAGTCGATGCTCGACCGGCGAACCCGGCGCGATCACGACGTCGTATTTCGTGGCCCGGGTGGCGCTGGCGCCCACCGTCCACTTCGCATCAGCCGCCTTCCAGGAGTGCGCGATCTCCATGTCGACGCCGGCGGTCTCGACACTGCCGAAGTTGACTTCGGCATACAGCACGCGGGTGATCGGACCGGGTGTGCCGTCCGTCGACGGCGCACGGGTGACGAAGCCAGGAAACAGCGACTCGTTGTCCAGTGTCACCTGCGGCCACGGCAGCGAGATCAAGCCGTTGATCTTGACGCGCCATGCGGTCACGCCCAGCCGCGTGCCCGACGCGGACTCCGGCTCCCAGACGGCACCGACGGAGAACGCGTGTCCCTTCTCGGGTTTGAGGTCAGGGTTGGTCGTGCGCAGAACCTCCGCACCCAGGACGGGCGCATTGCCCCGCGCCGGATCGACCAGTGCAAGCGCCTCGGACGGATAGCTCGTGTCGTCCACGCTCGTCTCGAGGAGGGTGGGCGGCTTGAACGACGTCGCCACCGACGCCCGCAGCAGCACCGTGCGTACCGGTCGCACCTCGATGCCGGCCTGGTAGGTGCTCGCGCTGCCGAAGTCGCTGTACTTGTCACGTCGGCCGGCCAGCGTGACCGCAGCCAGCTCCCAACCACTCGCGCCGGCGCCACCGGCGTGAAGCAAGGGCGCGCGCAGCTCACCGTAGACGGCACTGGAGGTGCGGCTGTCGGCAATGTTGTAGTTGCCGGGACTGGAGGTCTCGTACCGGTCACGCGCGAACTCCGCACCCGCAATGACGTCGACCGAGCCGGCAGGAAGCGTGAAGACCGAACCGCGCACGTACCCGCTCGCCTGGTCCTTGCGACCATAGTTTTCTCGAAGGCCGTCCGACCAGATGGACCTCAGCACCGCGTCGCTTGCGGCCAGGCCGGTGGCGAACGGATTGAGCGCCGCGGCCGGATCCGACGCGGCAAGCGCGGCGGTCCGAGCCGCGGCGTTGGCGACCGTGCTCCTCGCACGGCGTTCGCCTTGATCGCCCGTCGTCGACAGCGAGGTGTCGAGCTCCCAGCCCGACCCGAGGTCACCCCGCACCCCGACCAGCGCCCGCGTGAAGTTGGTGTCGCGAATGAAGGCGTCCGCCCCATTCTCCAGACCCAGACGCGTGGTCACGCGCACCGGAACGCCGAACGGGTTGTAGGGGTTGGTCGCAGGGACCAGCACGTTGTTCAAGGTCAGACCGCTTTGCTCTGCCTGAATCCGGTCCTTGACGAAGGTGAGCTCACCAAACACGGACCACGCGCCCGCAAGGCGGTGCTCCCCGGTCGCGTGGATCGCGAAATCCTCGGTCCCATAGACCAGCGCCGTTCCATGGCCGTTGGCCACGCTGTTGCACAGGTTCGGCTGCCCGGCCGTCGCCGCGAAGTTCGAGACTGTCAGGACCTGCCCTGGTGAAGACACGGGGATGCCTGCAACCGTCGAGTTCAGCCCCGGCAGGTTGGCCGTCGTCGTGCTCGTCACGGTGCCCGGCGTGCAACTGGTGGTCCGCGCATCGACGCCGCCGAAACGCCGGTAGTCCCCGTCCGTGAAGAACGCGCGCTCGGCCATCGTGAGCGGCGTGGTCTTGCTGTACGACCCCAATAGCAGGAACGAGCCGTCGTCACCACGGCGGCCGGTCGTCAGCGACACGCTTCGATCGCCCGTGCCCTGGGCGGAACCCATGCGCGCATCCATCGCGAACCCGTCGATGGACTTCTTGAGGATGATGTTGACCACGCCGGCCAGGGCATCTCCGCCGTATACGGCGGACGATCCGACCGGCACGATCTCGACCCGATCGACGGCGGCCAGCGGAATCAGGCTCAGGTTGAAGTAATCGCCCGAGGAAGATCCGACCGCCTGCATGCGGCGTCCATTGACCAGGACCAGCGTCGATCCGAGCGGCAGGCCGCGCAGCTGCACCGTGCCCTGCCCGCTCGTGACCCCCGGCCCACCTTCGCCGGAACTCACCGACGCTTCGTTCAGGCTGCTGAGGAAGCGTTCGAGCGACGGCTGCCCGCTGCGCTCGATGTCGGCCCGCGTGTAGACGTTGACGGGCACCGGGCCATCGGCATCGATGCGCTTCAGACGCGAGCCGGTGACCTCGACGGGCGCCAGCTGCGTCGCGCCCCCCGCGGCAGGCGTCGGGCTCACACCGACCGGGGGGCCGTCGGGCGTCGATGCCTGCGCGAGCAGCACCGGCGCGCCGCCCGGAAAGGCCACGTCCTTCCCCGCGACGGCCAGTGGCGCAGGTGACCGGCTCGCCGGCAAGGACGAACTCGGGGACGGCACCGCTTGCGGCCTCACCACGATCGCGTTGTCGCCCGTGAGCTCGGCCGTCAGGCCCGTGCCATCGAGCGCGCGGCCAATCGCCTCGACCGCCGACAGCTGGCCCGCGACCGCATGGGACCGGCGACCGTTGACGGCTGCGGGATCGAACAGGATGGAGACGCCGGTCTGCCGGGCGATCGATCGCAGGGAATCGGAGACCGGCTGGGCCGGCTCGTCAATGCGGAAACGTGCGACCGGCGCCAGGTCCGCCGCGAAGACAAGGCTCTGACTGAAGAGAAGTGCGATCAGCGTGCCCGCACGAAAACTGAATTCGCCGGTCCAGGTGCAGATGAAGTTGCGCGGCATCCCGTGCCTTTCTTGGTTGTCGGGTTGGTGACAACAAGATGACGAGCCTGTCGAGAATGATTCCGCTAGGGCATCCCCTACTGAGATGCCGACAGCTCCAAACGTCCTTCATGTTCCCGCACGATCAGACCGTGCAGCGCCGCGACCGCACGCGCAAAACCTGCGTTGTCGCCAGTTCGGTAGCTGCCGCTGACGCGCAGGGTCGCCAGCGACCCATTGCCGACCAACGCGATGGGCGTTCGGTCGTAGCGGTTCATCTCGGCCACCGCGTCGGCCAACGAGACATCGTCAAAGACGGCCTCGCTGCGCCGCCAGGCCATCACCTCGTCGATGCGCGGTCGATCCAGCGTCTGCATCGTGGTCGCGGTCCCATTGCCGGACGCCCTGACCAGGCGGATGCGCTGGCCGGCCTGCATCGCCACCGGACCCGCAGGCGCGAGTCCCTCCGCCAGCGGGCCGGCGGTGCGTTGCACCGTGACCAGGCCTTCGATCAGGGTGACGGCCACGGCGTCGTCAGCGTGGATCGGCATGAGGTCGACCCTGACCGAGAAGACGGTCCCGATCGCCAGGACCTCGCTGCCCCCCGCCCGCACGACAAAGGGCCGCTGCGCATCCTTGGCAACTTCGAAGAGCGCTTCGCCCCGGTCGATGCTCACGGTCCGCAGTGCGGCGCCCATGTCCACATGCACGCGCGAATCGGTATTCAACGTCATGCGGCTGCCATCTTTCAGCACCACGATCTGCTGGCCGCCGAGACCGGTTTCGTACACGCCGACATTGCGCCAGAGTTGAACCAGGACAACGCTCAGACAGACGACACCCGCGATGACGAGCGCGGGGATCCAGCGCGCGCCACCTGAGCCAAACCTCGAGCGCGCACCGTCGGCTTCCAGCCGTTGGGATGCCAGCGCCGCGTAAGCGTCGGCGAGCGTGAGGCCAGCCACATCCTGCCAGGTGTCGGTGCAACGTTCGAACGCAAGACGGTGCGCAGCGGAGCGCGCCTGCCAGGCCAGGCACTCGCGTTCCATCTGGGGCGATCGATCAGGTCCGTGCAAACGCGCCACCCATACCGCCGCCTCGGCCGCGATCTCCGAGGTCACGATGGGTGAGGACGTCTCAAGCGGGTCCTCCGCAGTGGGCCCAGGCGGCCGTGTCATGGATACCAGCCCTCCATCCAGCCGGTGATCAGCAGCGTGGCCTTGGCCATGTGCTTCTCCACCGAACTGACACTCAGTCGGTGCTGCCTGGCGATTTGCTGGTAGCTCATGCCGTGGATTCGGTGCGAAAGAAATATGTCCCGCGTCTTGGAGTTTAGGCGCACCACGCACTCTTGCATGCGGGTCATTCGCTCTCTGGACAATATGACCGCTTCAACGTTCGGTGCCCCGTCGACCAGCACGGTCTCGTCGTACTGGACCTGCTCGCCGTGGTTCCTCGTCGCGCGGTAGGCGTCGCGCGAAAGATTCAGTGCCGTCTGCATCAGGAACGCCTCGGGCTCCAGGACGGCTTGCTGGCGTGCGTACTGGGCCAGGCGCACCCAGGCTTCCTGCACCAGGTCGTCCGCGTCCTGCTCGGAGTGACCACGTCGCAGGAGCACCGTCTTGATGAGCGAGAAAACAGCTTGCCAGTTCTTGACCATCGTACGGCGCCATGAACAGGAGTTAGACCAAGGGCTCGATCCTAGGTCTGTTGGCCGCTCCATGGTGAGGAAGCGAAGTCCAGACCAGAAGTTCAAGACCCGCGACAGATCGGGGCAGGCCATCGTCGGAACGCGCAAGCGCGCAGTTCCGCGGCAGATCTCGAGTCGGCACACGCGCCCGCAGTGCTGCTGCCGAACGAAAGCGACACTATCGAGCCTCATTCCAACGGCGTCTTCCACCAACGGAATGACGCGTCGGGGCAAACGATATGGCGAGCCCTCTTCCCCATTGCACGAAGCGTTCGGCAGCCATGGCCGAAGGCCGGCGCGACCGCGTCGTCGTCACCGAACGTCCCTCTATCGTCGATCGCCAAGGATTGAGCCTCCAAGGCAAGCGCGCGAGACTCGGGCCCTGTCAGCGGCCCCATTGCACACGCAATCCGTGGTTGAGGAGCATGTCATGTCGTTTCGAAGGACTGCGCAGGTCGTGCCGGCACCCCCAAGGCGATCGGAAGTTCGGACCGGTCCGTGGCGCTTGAGATTCGTGAGGCTGCGCTCCGGCGTCGCGGCCTGCAGCACGCGCCATCGACAAGGCAAGGTCGGGGCCGAGAGTTGGGCGCTGTTCATGACGCACGAACAGTTCCGCTCGTGTTGGGAAGACGACCCCCTGCGATTCGCGGACCCTGCTCTGTTCGCGGAAGTCACGACGGCGTTCGATCGCGCGTTCGACAGCCTCGCCTGAGGACGGCAGCATGCGAGACTTGGCGCAGAACATCGACGACTTCTTCGCCGGCGCGGTCGACGCGATCAGTCGCATCCATCCAGCGCCCGATGCACCGCACCTGCTCGAACGCCTGATGCACGCCACGGCATCCATCGGCGCAACCGCGAGCCTGTACACCGCGGCGATCCCCGAGAGCGAAGACGAGACGTCGAGTTTCAGTCTCTTCGCCTGCGATCCCGGCTTCGCGCACCGCCAACACCGCCTGGGCTCCTTGCTCGACCATCCGTGGTTTCGGTTCGCGCGCACACACTCCACGCCTGGAACCGATCGGCAGATCCCGCTCCCGGATGCGTCGGACGCGGCAGCCATCGAACTCGCTCGGCAGTACGGCTTCACCTCGTGTCTCGTCGTTCCCATGCCCTTAGCAGCCGATTCGGCACGCGTCGAGATGCTGTGCATCGGCAGCGACCGGGCAGGCGCCTTCGAGGGCGAGGGCGCCCGCATCGTCAGGACGCTGGCCAGGGCACTCGCGGCAGAGCTTCATGACTGGGTGACACGCCATCTCAGCGTGCGCCTGCAAGAGGCGGCGCAGTTGCATGAGACGGACATCGAATTCCTGAGACTGGAACGCCAAGGGTTCGGCACCAAGGAGATCTCTCTGAGAACCGGCCTGAGCATCTCGTGCGTGGACTCCCGATTCCGACGCCTCAATGCACGACTGGACTGCGCGAGCAGAAAGGCATCGGCCCACCGAGCAGCGGCCTACGGCCTGCTCGAGGTGACCTGAACCAGGGCTGCGCAGCTGCCAGACGAACGGCGCGCCCCGCAGATCATTGCGATGCACGCTTCGATAGGAAGTCACCGAACTCGAAAGCATTGCAGGCGGTTCAGACGCACCGGCGCCGGAGCGCAACTCGGGGCTACCACCCTTCCATCCAACTCGTCACCTGCAACATGGCCTTGGCGATGTGCTTCTCGATCGTGCTGACACTCAGCTGGTGGCGGCGGGCGATCTCCTGATAGCTCAGTCCTTGCAGACGATGCGCCAGGAAGATGTCGCGGGTCTTGACGTTCAGGCGGCCCAGGCCTTCGCTCATCCTGACCATCCTCTCGCGTCCCAGCAAGGCCGCCTCGATGCCCGGCGCGGTGTCGATCAACACCACCTCCTCGAGCAACACCTCCTCGCCGCGGGTCTTGCTCGCTCGGTGAGCGTCGATGGACAGATTGAGTGCCGCACGCATCAGGAACGCCTCCGGCTCAAGAACCGGCTGCTCACGCTCGTAGCAGGCCAGGCGCACCCAGGCCTCCTGCACCAGATCGTCGGCATCATGCTCCGAGCGACCCCTGCGCATCAGCGCGGCCCGAACCCGGGACAAAGCCGCCTTCCAGTCACTGATCATGAGAAGTTCGCGACGACACCAGGCGGCTCAGAGGGCCGCACCTCGCGCGGAGGACTCGCGGACCGGTGACCAACGCGCTCCCCCGAAACGGCTGCAGCGTCGGCCTTGCGCTCGAGATCTCGCTCGGCCCGGCCCAGCACCTCCCGCAGGAAACTCGCCGCGGAATCCGCGTCGACAAAAGGTCCATGGGCTGTCAGTGCTCGACGTGAAACCCGACTCAAGCGCCCTGCCACCGAATCAGCGGCCAGCATGAACCGCTGAAGCCGCGGCGCAAGAGCGAAGAAGGGTTTCGACTGCTCTACTGCGCCCTCCCAGCGTGCAAGGACCGCAGGGAACTTCGCACCAAAGGGCGTCGTCCGGAGCCGAGCCAGCGCGCTTCGCGCGGCATCGGCAGTGCAACTTGTGCGAAGCGACTCAAGCATCTCACTTGCTTCCGAGAGATCGCGAGCAGAAACGCCCTCAAGGTCCCTTCGCATGCCTTGTCCCATCAGCTGCATCAATGTCGCCAGCGGAAACCCGGAGCAAAAGGAATGCTCGGTACTGGACAACCAGTTGTTGGCCCAGTATCGAACGTCTTCAACGCCCCGGACCTGCAAGCCCTCAAGCAGTTCCGGCGAGACCATTTCGGCCGCAGACCAGACGCCCATCAACTCCGATTGCCCATCCGCCAAGAAGCCAGTTGCCCACCGGACCATCAGATTCGGCTGCCCGTGTTCCTGGCGGCCTAAGTGGGCGAATTGGCGCTCGCAGATGACGAGAAGGTATCGCCGGCAAAGCGGCTGAACCCGCCAATCGACAAACTGATCGCTGGTATTGATCACCTTCTCAACCCCGAAGTATCGGCCCGCAAGGGCCAAGCAGAGTTTGGCCAACCAAGCTAGATGCTACTCTAAGTCTGTAGACTCTACGTCATCAAAATCCGACTCTCTATCCCCATGTCGGGGCATAGAGCAAAGGTCGAATCAGCAAGGGAGAGGCTCGCTCGCCGCATGCGCGCCCTCCGCGCTGCACAGAATCTGTCGCAAGAAGCTCTGGCTGATTTGGCCGGGGTGCATCGAACGTACATTGGCTCGATAGAGCGTCGCGAGCGAAACGTATCGATCGATAACGTAGAACTCATTGCAGCGGCGCTCGGTGTGGACATCTGCGATCTCCTATCAGCCTCGTGAAACGCGAGGGACGCGCCAGTTCGCTCCCCCTGTTGCGATAGCCTTCACCGGGAGAACTCAAAGGCGCAGTTGCTTGGCGTGCATGATTTCAGTCAGAAATCGGCCGCGCACCGCTCTTCCCAGCGCCTAGAGTTGTACCTCCAGGATCATGGGGGAATGCCATGCCGCGCACACACCAAGCCGACCGCGACCCGGAGGAGTCGATGCCCGTGTTCCTGCGCATGCCGACGGTCATTCGGGTCACGGGTCTGGCGCGATCAACCATCTACCGCCTCATCGCAGAGAAGCGATTTCCAGGACCCGTTCGGCTGGGGGAACGCGCGGTCGCTTGGCGTCGGACCGACCTTGCCCGCTGGAGTGAAGAGCGCCCGCCCGCGGCGGAATCGTGACCTCTTGCAGGCAACGCATTGGCCGGCGTACCCGTCGTTTGAAGTGGTCGGCGACACGCATTGCGCTCTTGGCGTAAGCAGCAGTACCTTCACTGCTGGCGTCAGTGAATCGACAACCCAGTAGCAGCGGGACGCTGCGCCATCACCGCTGCGAATTCCGCTCAAGTCGTCACCGCGTTCCGATCCCGATCGGCACCCGAATCCGATTCAATCCTGCAGAGTCAACCGCGGCTAGGTTGTCGACTACCGGCTGCACCCCAAGTTGGGTATCCAGAATGTGAACCTTTGCCAACGCCGCTTGCACTGAGTCGGGCGCCAGCAATGTCGGCGTTGTGTTGCGTAGCAGGCTGTCGCGTGGCGGTTCCTTATGGCTCGACCCGGCCACAAGCTGCCGATCAAAGGCGTCCGGTTTTGGGTGGTAGCAGGCGGGCCGCAGTGGGACAGCCTTGGCACGAGCCCCATCCGAAGAGCCTTCTGACTTCGACCCTCCCCCCAAGCGTTTCCATAGTCTGCGCGGCGGTGTGTTGATCGTCGGAAAGTGGCAAGACCACAGAGCCCGCGGACCCTTGAGGGATAGAGCCAGCTTGTCATAGCGGTACCCGGGCTGAAGCAAAGGTCATAACGCGGACTGAATGAATCCGCATTAACATCACGCTGTCGGCCATCGAGAACCCTCTCGCTAAGTTGACCTACTGCAAGCCGTGGCGAACTGATCGCGGCTTGCTCTCAACTCAAGGAATAAACGTGAGCCAAGCGAACAAGCAGCTCGTCCGCGATTTTTACGGTACATCGCTTGCGGGTGATACCGAGGCGTATGCCCGCTTTCTGGTGCCCGACTTCAAGTGGTACGTGCCGTCCATCCTGCCGTGGGGTGGGGATGGTGTCGGCGCCACTCGATTCGTAACCCATATCCTTTCGCGGGTCGCCAAGACCTTCGACTTCGCCCGCTTTGGCTACGACGCGTTTACTGCGGACGAGACGACCGTTTCAGCGTTCGTCTACGCCGGCCTCTCTGGGCATGACGACATCACACGGCTCGCAGAAACCTGGACTGTGAAGGATGGGAAGCTGACAAGTCTGAGGGTCTTCTACTTCGACCCCCTCCTGGTAATCAATGCCGTACGTCGGCGCGAGGCGGAACCGGCATGAGCTTCGGCGATCTGTTGCTCGCCGTGAGATGGGACAGAGGTATGTCCGAACTTAGGGCAGGCATCGTACTGATTCTGCAAAGCATCGCCCGGTCCCAAGCGCAAATCCTTTCCCAAAACTTCCTGAGCGAACTACGCCATGGCACATATTGGAAATGGCACTGAGTACGGCCTGCACTGCCTGCTCCTGCTGGCTCGCCCCAACGCCGAACCCGCGAGCAGTCGCGATCTCGCTGAGCTGCAGGGAATCTCGACGTCGTTTCTCGCGAAGATCTTTCCAAAGCTCGAGCGCGCCGGCATCGTCAAAGCGTCGTCGGGCATTCGAGGCGGCTATCAGTTGGCGCGAGCGCCAGAGCGCATCTCCGTATTGGATGTCGTCGATGCCATCGAGGGGCACAAGCCACTATTCGACTGCCAACAAATTCGCGGCAAATGCACCATCTTCGAAGGCACCCCGCCTTCATGGATGACGCGCGGTGTCTGTGGCATTCATGCCGTGATGTTGAGGGCCGAAAAGCACATGCGTGATGAACTTGGCCGCACCAGCATCCGCGATCTTGCGGACGGCGTTTCAAGCAAAGCGCCCCCCGACTTCGGCATCAAGCTTGAGGGCTGGTTCTCAGACCGAATTGGTGCGCGAACCGAAGCGCAGATCGCAGCCGTGACGGGGCCCAAGTCCCGGCGAAAACCGAGCGGCTCTTAGCTGCCTCTTCCCACTCCCCGCTTTTCCATCAGCGTAATTCCGGCGCAATTTCGCACCGGCGGATGCGCTCGTCCACGCAATTCAAGGAGAACCTTATGCAACACACCAATCCCCAGCGGATTCTCGTCATCGGCGCTGGCTTTGCCGGCCTCTGGAGCGCACTCGCGGCCGCCCGTCGGCTCGACGCTGATGCACGTCCGGACCATTCGATCGAAGTCGCGCTGATTGCTCCACAGGCCGTACTGACTATCCGACCGCGCCTTTATGAAGCGGCTCCCGCGGGCATGGCAGTTCCACTTCAAGAACTTTTCAAGGCGACTGGGGTGCGGTTCATTCCTGGTTCGGTCGACTCAATCCGTACTGGCGCCGACGAAGTGGATGTTGTCGATCAAGACGGCGTGCGTTCGACCGTCCACTACGACCGTCTCGTGCTGGCCGCGGGAAGTAGCCTTTTCCGTCCCGACATCCCCGGCCTGCGCGAGCACGCTTTCAGTGTAGATGACGGCCATGATGCCGATGCGCTCGAGGCCCACCTTCTCGGACTCGCCAAGCTGCCGTATTCGACGATGCGAAATACAGTGGTCGTTGCCGGCGGCGGGTTCACGGGCCTGGAGATCGCCACGGAACTTCCAGCACGCTTGCGTGCCATCCTCGGCAACGACACCGACATTCGCGTGCTGATCGTCGAACGAGCCGATGCCATCGGTCCCGATCTTGGTGCCGGCCCGCGTCCGGAAATCGAACGCGCCTTGTCGCAGCTCGGCATCAAGGGCCACTTCGGCTCGGCGGTTGCTTCGATTGACGCCAAAGGGCTGACCACCGAGCGCGGCGAGCGTATCGAGAGTGCGACCGTGATCTGGACCGCTGGCGTGCGGGCCAGCCAACTGACGGCGCAGATCCCTGCGGAACGCGATGCTTGGGGACGGCTGCGCGTGGATCACAACCTTCGTGTGTCCGCAGTCCCCAAAGTCTTCGTTGCCGGAGACGCCGCTGTGGCACCCACCGATGACAAAGGGAACCACACACTCATGTCGTGCCAGCACGCGATCCCGCTTGGAAAGGCGGCCGGCGACAACGCGGCGGCGGACTTGCTTTCCCTGGCGGTCACACCGTACAGCCAGCCGGACTACGTGACCTGCCTGGACCTGGGCGGCTACGGCGCGGTCGTGACGCGAGGATGGGATCGCCAAATCTGGCTGACCGGTGCGGAAGCGAAACAGCTGAAAGTGATGATCAACAGCAAGTTGATCTACCCCCCAATCGGTCGCGAGGCAGCCTTCGCGGCAGCCAACCCGGCCACGGATCTTCAGATCTGAACCCGAATGAACATGAACATGAAACCAACCCTACGGCCCCGGCCGAAAATCGTCGTCATCGGCGCCGGTTTCGGCGGCATGGCGACCGTCAAGGCGTTGGCAGGCTGCGATGCCGAGATCACCTTGGTCGATCGCACCAACCATCATCTCTTTCAACCATTGCTCTACCAGGTCGCGGCCGCCGCGCTGTCGCCGGCCGACATCGCAACCGCCAGCCGGGTCTTGCTGCGGGACCAGAAAAACGCACAGGTGTTGATGTCGGAAGTGGTGGGAGTGGATACCAACCAGCGGCGCGTCCATCTTGCCGAGGGAGAGGACCTGCCCTACGACCATCTGGTGCTGGCGACGGGTGCCGCCTACAGCTTTTTCGGACACGAAGAATGGGCGAAACACACCCAGGTCTTGAAGACACTCGACGATGCCCTGGCGATCCGCACCCACCTTCTGGCCGCCTTCGAGCAGGCCGAACAATCCAGCGACGCCGACACAATCCGGCGCCTGCTGACCTTCGTCGTCGTCGGTGCGGGCCCCACGGGTGTGGAGCTTGCAGGCACCATCGCCGAGCTGGCGCGCACCACCCTTGCCAAGGACTTCAAGCACATCGATCCGCGAATGGCGCGCATCGTCCTTTGCGAATCCGGCGACCGGGTCTTGAGGGCGTTTCCGGAGAAGCTGTCAGCCTATGCGAAGGGCGCGCTCGAACGACTCGGCATCGACGTGCTGCTCGACCAGCCGGTCAGGGAGATCGATGCCACGGGACTGAAGGTGGGTGATCTCCGGATCGACACGGGGAACATCCTTTGGTGCGCCGGCACCGCGGCGCGCCCCGCCGCGGGTTGGGTCGGTGCTGAAGCCGCCGGCAACGGCTCGATCAAGGTGCGGCCGGATTGCTCGGTGCCTGGGCGACCCGAGATCTTCGCGATCGGGGACGTTTCCAGCTTCGAGCATGTTGCGGCCACGCCGCTGCCCAGCCTTGCGGCCGTGGCAAAGCAGCAGGGCGCCTACGTGGGGCGTCTGCTGAAAGCGCGCATAGCCGGCGCAACCGCGCCGGCAGCGTTTCGCTACAACGACCTCGGAACCATGGCCGTGATCGGCCGCGCGCGCGCGATCACGCACCTCGGCCGTCTCGATCTCACGGGCTTCATCGCCTGGCTCGCTTGGTCGCTGGTGCACCTGACGCTGCTGATGGACTTTCGAAGCCGGCTCATGGTCTACGTCAACTGGTCGTGGGCCTGGTTCACCCGTGATCGCGGTGCTCGATTGCTGGCGGCTACGCCGGTCAGTCCGGCCATCGTCGCCAGGAAGTCACGTCGCCCATGAAGCGCGCACTTGAGAGGTCAACCGCGTCCAGGATCACTTTGGGCATCGCGGTCGTTCTCGCCACCGCGATGGCCGTCAATGGCGTCGTGATGTTGATGATTCCGTTCGCCTGGTACAAGGCAGTGCCGGGCGTCACGGAAACCGGACCGTTCAATCAGCATTTGGTGCGTGACATTGCCTTGCTTTACACGCTGATCGGCGCTGCGTTCTTGACAGGAGTCTTGAAGCCCGATTGGCGCGTCGCGTGCTGGGGAACCCCCGCAGCGTGGCTCACCGGTCATGCCGTCTTCCATCTTTGGGAGATCGCTGAGGGCATTTGCGGATCGGCGGCATTCTCTCGCGACTTTCCGGCAGTGACCTTGCCTGCGCTCCTCGGGCTGATCCTGACCGGATGGGCTTGGCGTACGCGTTCGTTGAAAGTGCCGAGCGCTCCGTCAGACCGCCATGCCTTCGCACATGGATAGGACAATGATGAACACGCGCCCTATTGGGCTTGGAGTCGGCCGTTCAACAGAGACTAGAGACTGGATCCGGCTTGCACCGCCTGTGTTGGCGGCGATCTACCCTTTCCTCCTGGATCTTTTTCATTGGCTGATACCTGAGGCCAGAGTTGCACCACTGACGGCGATCGTAGCCGCGGTGGGCACACTGATTGCGGCATTCGCTGTGTCGGCAGCGGCGTATGCCTTCGCAGTGCGGTTTCAAGAGCCGCAGCCGCCGTCGACGTACGAACTTCGAACACGTCGAGTGGCGTATCTGTCTATCGTCGCGCCGACCCTGTTTGTGTTTGTGGGTGTTGTTGGTGGTCTCGTTCACAGCCCAATCCCGGACAAGTTGACTTGGCTCGTGATCTGGGGACTCGTGGCGCTCTGGGCCAGCCTTGGCACCAAGTCATTGCCCACTGAAGCCACTCGTCCGGGGCCTATCGTGAGGCTGCGAGTGGCACATGGGATCGTCGCCACGGTGGCTACGATGTATGTGCTGTTTCACATCGGCAATCACCTCTTCGGGTTGTCGGGGCCGCAGGTACATGCAGCCGTCATGAAGTGGGGCCGACACGTCTACCGGGCTCCTGTCATCGAGCCACTGCTTGTTTGCTTGATGCTCTTCCAGGTCATCAGCGGCCTCCGCCTCGCGTGGCGATGGAGTGCAATCTCGTCGGATGCCATTCGCGTCTTCCAGATCGCCTCAGGCGTCTACCTGTCCCTGTTCATCCTTGGCCACATGAACTCGGTCTTCATCTACGCGAGGGCCTCCCTTCAAATTGACACGGGGTGGGACTTCGCGACGGGAGCTCCGATCGGACTCATCTATGACGCCTGGAACATTCGACTGGTGCCGCACTATGCACTTGGCGTCTTCTTTGTTCTCGGACACTTGGTCAGCGGGCTGAGAGTTGTACTCCTCGGGCACGGTGTCAATCGCTCAATCGTCGACACCCTGTGGAAGGGCGGACTGGTCATCTCCGCTCTGATCGCCGCCGCGATTCTGTGTGGCATGTGTGGGCTTCGTCTGCATTTAGGAACCCAGGTTTAGTCGCGACCCGGCTTCGAATAGACGGTTCTCTGATAGTCGCGACTCAGGGAATCCGTGCCAACTCGCCGAGTGGATACTGACGCAACCGTCCAGTGGTTCAGACTTGAGAACGGCAGAGGCTTGTTCCGATCAGCCCAGGCACCCTGCTTTGCAGGACAGCATTCGAAACAATGCGTACGGACGGCGGCAGGACATCGGCGAATGGGGCAGGTGGTCGTTCGCAACGTTGCTGTACCCCGAATGGCCGCTTCGCGGTCACCATTTGCGTGAGATCGCCGACGGCAATGGGGTCACGCGCGCGCTGCTTTCCGCGATGCGGTTGGACGAACTCAAAGGGCAGCGTGACCTCGGCCGGACCGAACCGGTCCTGCCGAGTCAGCGCGACCCGGTACTCCGCACTGGAGGAATCGATGCGCCCGACGACCCCCTCCGCATGGTGTCCCGATTCGGTCGCAACTCGCACGAGATCGCCGATCGATAACCGAGACTGCGGTCGCACCTGAGCCACCCACAACTGCACGGCCTGCCTCACTCTGGATTCGCCGAGGCGGCGTACCGCCGCGTGCATGAGAGCGACGTCAAGTGCCAGTGCCGACGCGACTTGCCACTGCCCGAACTCGGTAGCAAGTCGATGCGCCGCTTCGAACGCATCCAGGTACCTCAGGTCCTGCGAGACGACGGAGAACAGCGCCCGGACGATGCCTGCCACGCGGCGCTGGCGCTCCTGATCATCGAGAGACATGCGGTCGCCAAGTCCGGCCCGACGAGTCAGGCTCTCTTCGACGATGGCTCTAATCTCGACCGGGTCCAGGCCGTAGTGAATCGGCCGGCCAGCTGCATTGCACAGGAACATGCGACCGTCGAGCTCTCGCCAGCAGTCTGTTGGCAGGGCCGCCGCGTTGGTACTTGGCACCGTTGACGACAGAGTCATCATGACGAACTGACCTTGGGTACACCGACCTCGCATTGAGCAAACAGGGCCTCCCGCAGGGCGTTGCGGCGACGGTGTTGGCTGCGCTTCCTCGATGGCACTTCGCGCTCGTGCCGCAATCGCGGATGCGCGGGCAGCGCCCAGTAGTGCGACCCGGCTCTTGTTCCCCCCATCTCACTCCATAGCGCGTCGTAGTCGATCCCGACATGGCGTGACCTCGAGCGATAGCCCGCGTAGATATGTGCGTTCGCGGAGACCCCGTAGAGGCCGTCAACGCCCAGTCCGCGGGCCAGGCCCTGCACCGCGGTGACGAGCAGCGCGTGCGGACGCAAGCGTTCAACATCGTTGCTGACCGCACGCAGGGCCTTGTCAGCGCCGCGCCTTCCCTGGATCGCGCCCAACAGCAGGACATGCGAGCTGGCGCTGCCGCCGAATGCCAGATACCGCTCAACAATGCTGAAGGCCAAGGTCATCAGGCGTGTCTCGGCGTGCTCCAGGTGCAGGCTCAGCTCGCCTTCACGACCCCAAGCGCCTGCGCTGGTCAAGACGATACGCAAGCGGCTCGCGCCAGGTGCGACGCCGGGCAGGCCTTCACTCAGAATCAAGCCCCTGTCCGCATAGAGCGATTCGATGGCCGACTTCGGCAGCGTCTGCGTCAGCCAGGAGAAATGCGAGCGCATGGCCTGCGCTCGCTGCAGCGGGCTCAGGCCTCTTCGCAGATAGCTGCGCAATGGCTTGATCAGCAGACTCGGTTCGCTGCGCGGCAGGCCGTGCAACTGTCCGTCGCGAAAGACCGCGATCGTCGAGCGGATCGCGTCCGCATGAAACCAGCTGCGCAAGCGCAGCTTCCAGCGCCTGCGCAGGGTCTGCCAGGGACCGCCGCTGCCGTCGTCGGTACAAGCGAACAGCTCGTCGACGCTGGAGAAATACGGATGAAGGTTCAGCATGGCGCGTTCAAGCCGAAGATGGCTTTGCGTTGTGGTGGTTCGTGGATGGGCGACGCTCGCCGAGCGCGGGCGACGCAGGTGACCGAGGACGCGTGCCGCGTATCGCTACGTCAGCAGCCCCAGCCGGACATTGGTGGCGCGCGGTCTTGAGCCGCAGCAGACCTTGCCGCTCGATGACCTGGTGCTGTGCGACCTCAAGGGTCGCGGTTGTCGATGTCGGCTATCGTGTAGGGGTCGCCATAGACCTTCCAGGTCAGCGGTGGTCGCAGGCCCAGGTTGCCGTGCTGCAGGAATACACGCTGCGCAGTCTCAATGCGGCTCAGATCCTGATGTGCCGGCTCGGTCTTCATCGCGATGACGCGAGCATCGAGAAAGGCGTTCAAGAAGGCGACTTCGTTGCCGCCCTGGGTTGGCGTCGCCGCGCGCGCCATGGCGGTGGCATGGATGCCGTCCAGCGTGAACAACCCTTTGCCGCGCCCGTGCACCACCGCGGCGTCGTAGTAAATGAACTGACCCAGGGCGCCCAGTCCGTCACGCTTGGCCATCGACACCGCGGGATCGAAGTACACGCGGTCGCGGTCGCTGTCCTGCAAAGCACGGAATTCGGCCGACTGGGCTGCGGCTTTCCAGGCCGCCACGAAGGGATCGCCGAGGCCTTCGTGGGACGCCGTGCCATTGACGCCGCGCAGCGCTGGCAAGAACTCTGCCAATGGATTGCCGGGCACCTGGGCGGTATGGGCCTGCACGAGTTCGAGCATGTCACCGGTGCCCGAGGTGAACCCGACGATGCCACCGGTGTAGCCGCGCCCATCGCCAATGTCCTCGATGTAGCCGTACTGCGCGCGCCAGTCCAGAGTGGCGTTCTCCGCACTCGAGACCAGCTTCATCGCGATTTCCTTGCTGCCTGGATTGGCGAGGTCACCCGGACCGTCAACCGAGGTGCTGGCTGTAGTGGGTGCAGGATCGGTCGTCGTGCCTGCGGTGCCGCCACTGCAGGCCGCCAGCAATACGGGCACGACAGATGTCGCCACCCTGCGAATACCGACAAGGCGTGCTACCCAGCGCGCGCGCCGACCGATCATTCCCATCCCCTTTGCCATACCGTGCTTCAACAGCGCCGCCCGTTCTTGCGGCGATCACTGCTTCTGGTAGACCCGCACGTACTCCACTTCCATTTGCCTGGGGAAGATGCTGTCGTCGACGATGGATCCAGCCATCTCGCCGCCAATGGCCAGGTTCAGGAGCAGGTACTGCGGGCTGTCATAGGGCCAGCTGTCCTTGCCCTTTCCGGGGTTCCGGTAGGTGTGATAAGCCACGTTGTCGACACCGATCACTAGCGCCTCCTTGGTCCACGTCAACTGGTAGTCGTGGAAGTTCGTGCATGCATCAGCGACGTTCGTCATGCCCGTGATGCCGGCAGTGCCGGCCGTGGCGGTCATGTGAAGAGTGGCGTTGATCTCCGTCGGAAGCTTTCCGACTTGTTCCATGATGTCGATCTCGCCATTGGCGGGCCAGATGGCCTCGTCCTCGTTGGTTCCCAGCATCCAGATCGCGGGCCACGTGCCCACGCCACACGGCAGCTTGGCTCTAACCTCGAAGAACCCGTACGTCCAGCTCGCCTTGCCGCGGGTGATCAGCCGGGCGGACGTGTAGGCCTGCCCCCCATAGTCCGGCTCAGATGTCAGCGCCTCCTTGCGCGCGGTGATAACGAGCTTGCCGTCGTTGACCCGGGAATTCTCCAGCCGCCCTGCCGCGTAGTACTGCAGTTCCCCGTGATACCAACCGGCCTTGTTCATTTCCGTGTCGTAGCTCCACTTGCTTGAATCCGGCAGGCCCTCGCCGTCGAATTCTTCCGCCCAGACGAGGGCATACCCCGCCGGCACGCCGACGTTCTCATTCACCTCGGCCTGGGCATGGCTCGCCGGTGTATTCGAGCTGGCCGCGTGGGGCATGGTATCGCCGCCGCCTCCTCCGCAGGCACAGAGTGCGCACGCCGTGAGCGACGTCAAAACTACTTGGCTAAAGACCTTGCGCACGTTCATCCTTCTTGGTTGGAATTGCAGGCATGGCCGCTGTGGCCATTCGCCTGCGCCAACAGCTCAGGGACGCCCTGCGACCTTCAGGATCACAGGTTACCGAGGGGATGCTGATGCGAAGCTGATGCGGATGCGTGCCGTGAACTGCTCTTCCTCTCGAAGGGTCTGCAGCGTGGCGTCCAGGGCAAGGGCATACAGCTGCGCCACGGTCAGGCCGTGGCCCAGGTGCTCCCCCTCGGTGCCATGCGGCCCCGACTTCGGGTCGCAGCGGTTGCGCAGCTCGACATCAGTTGGATCGTCGCCATGCCATCGCACGAGAACCGTCGTTCCCGCCCGCGCGTGGGCGATGGCGTTGCCGATCAGGTTGTCGAACAAGGCGCGGAGCAACACCGGGTCCGACATCACGCAGGCATCCCCCGCCCCTTCGAACTGCCATACGAGCTCCCGCTGCCGACTGGCTTGGGCGGCCTGGGCCACTGCCTCTGCAATGAGCGCTTCAAGTCTGACGGGGTGCCGGACCTTCGGTCCCGATCGCCCGTGGCGCGCCAGGCGGAACAGTGCATCGACCAGCCGGGCGGCCCTGCGTGTCACGGCCCGCATGTCCTCCAGCGCCTCGGCATGGCCGTTCGGATCGTCTGGCATGAGCAGGGCCACGTCCGCCGTGGCATGCAGCTCCGCCAGCGGCGTGCGCAGTTCATGGGCCGCATGGGCCAGGAACTGGCGTTCACGATGCCGGGCATCCGCGATGCGCTCCATCAGTTGGTTCAGGCGCGACACGAACGGCTGTACTTCGCGCACCTCGCTGGCGGCAAACGGCCGCACATCGTCGGGGCTGCGTTGCTCGATCTCGCGCACAACGTCGCTCAGCGGCCGCATCGCATGCGGCACGCGCAGCGCCAATACGCTGGCCGCCAGCAGCGGCAGAAACAGGGCACCGGCGGCGCAAGCGAGCGCCAGTGGCCACAGCGAGGCATCCAGCTCTTGCCGCATGCGCCCGACCAGCAGCTGAACCTCGTGGTCGTTGACGGTCTGGCCGAGGCGCCGCAGCACATCCTCTTCCAGCCCCCACGTCGAGAGGAACTGGACGACGATCAGGCTGACTTCGCGGCCATCGGGCAGGCGCGCTTCAAGGCGTCGCGGCTCGGCAGTGATGGGCAGCGGACGATCGAACTT
>Ga0307509_10002317_pt1 | contig 31040 bp, 35 predicted proteins | sample 10_EM_MG_FD_202245 | JGI IMG/M metagenome (GOLD analysis project Ga0307509, IMG submission 202245) | Populus trichocarpa ectomycorrhiza microbial communities from riparian zone in the Pacific Northwest, United States - 10_EM | ecosystem: Host-associated > Plants > Roots > Unclassified | place...
GAAGCCACACATCTATCGCCTGTGACAAACCTTCCGTACGAACGACCCTCTGGAAAGTTCAGAGAAGTTGCGATTAACTCTACTGCGCATTGGAAGAGCGCATTTGGAAGGCTGCTGGCAACCGCTCGAACCAGTGTAGACAGTGCTGCCGATATCGACTTCGAGGACCCAAATGATCCTGGTGTGGTCCTGCACGCATGCTCGGAAGACATTACCCAGCTTTGGAATGACCCCACTGTGAAGCGGCTGCTAAAAGCTCAGAAATTGCGTTTAGAGGATATGGCTGGCTTGTAAGTTTCTGATTCTCATCCTCTCAGTGCATTTGGTTGACGCGAGGGATGGAAAGTTTCCTGGACTCTATACAGCGTGTAACTGCCTTGAGATACGTACCGACTGATGGTCAGTCAAATACAATTTACTACTTGGCATTTTCTCATCCGAACAGATGATATTTTGCGCGCACGACTAAAAACACTCGGTGTCTCTGAACACCGCTTTACCCTACAAGCTGGTAGGGCTATCCCACGTTCTTGGTAACTGTTTCTAAATAAAACCAGGAAATATGGTAAGCCATGACTGGCGTGTGTATGACGTTGGTGGTGCCCGATCGCTGGTGAATTCCTCAATTTGATTCTGTCATTTCTTTCTCACAATTTTTTTGTTTTCAGCGAGGTCAGCGGAAAAACCACCTTCATCTTTAATTATCATTTTGACATTGGCGACAGCTGCATGGGCACCCTACTTTGATGATTTGAACGCCATCATCTTCTTGGTCCCCATATCTGGCTTTGATGAGGTAAGTATCTCTTCTCATTAACTGCGGAGCTCATCAAAAAAATTTCAGGTCCTCCTAGAAGACCCGTCCGTGAACAAACTGGTGGGTTCGTATATCAAGTGACTACGATTACGATATATTTTGCCCCTTTAGGAGGATTCCATTCTCTTATGGAAACACATTATCTCAAATCCTCTTCTCAAAGAGACACAGATTGTTCTCTTCTTGAACAAAATTGATCTTTTCAAAGGTATTTTTTACATTCCGCACAACTGATGTGAAATATCTGTTCAACTCCTGTACAGCCAAGCTTCATACTGGAATTCGATTTGGCCACTACGTAATCTCTTATGGGGAGCGCCCGAATGATTACGAGTCGACTTCTGGTTGTGCGTCTTTGAAATTTGTTCTGAAGCTAATATACTTATATTCTACTCAGACATCAGAAAGAAATTCGGTTGGTTCCAAAGAACACTTTTTGTATTCTTGTTCATGTGATCTATTTATTAGGCCACCTGTTTAAACAGCATTCACCACTTCCACGTGTGTTGTACAGTCACTTGACGTCAATGACAGTGAGTCCTGTTCATTGTCCTATTGCTATCATTTTCCAATTTGTTGCAGGATGCAAAATCTACCCAGCAGATCCTTATGAATGGTTCGTGACTCCTCTCACCCTGGACCATCTTTTTCTAAATGCTCCTACAGTGAAAGATATGGTGATAAGAGAGATGTTACAATCAAGCAGTCTGGTTTGATCGACATTCTTTGTGAAATTTGATACCAATATCGTGTATACCTCCCACATTGGACCCCATGTACATCTAACCACATAAGCTCCTCATCTATTCATGTAGAACTCTGTAATTTCATGATCACCTGGTTCACTGGCCTTTGGAAGTTATTGTGTACCTAACTGGCTTTACCGTCGCGTTCGCGAATTGCGATCCAAACAATAGTCACGTGGAGCGCGATTCCTTGCTTGAAATTACTTTTCTTGGATTCGCAACCCATATCTAACTCATGTCTGATGTTCTGGCCAATTTCAGCTGTTTGGATGAACTCACGCAGGTGATCTATCAAAGCATTTACAAGTTCGTGGTGCTCTCTACAGTATCTGACGACAAATGGAACATCCATCTCGGCCTCTCTGGTGCTCATGGCAGATGGTGGCAAGGATCCTGGGGTGAAGAAGACATTCATCGTATCTTCGTCTGTACCCGCCATTGATCGGTTTTCAATGGGGTTTCGTTGGTACATGTGGGCTGGTAATGCTCAACTGAATCTACAGGTTCGAAGACGTCGGGAAATTTACTTGAATCGTTCGCCGAGAAACTTGCGGAAGTGTTTGTCCAAGGAGAGCTCTGTATAAGTGATTGGAGCCCCGAGAAAGGCGCGGAGATCAAGGTGTGTCAATTCACAAAGTGACAATTTTTTTTTTTAGTTTTAATATCATTTCTTTAGTTTACGCTTGGTCCCACATCCAAAAAACCCATGCATGTTCCTCTCATTGAAATGAACTGCGAGGATGCGGCTGCACATGCCACAAAAGTATTCATAGATGTAGGTCCTCTGGATTTACCCAGAACAGACTTTGATCTCGGTTTTGCGCACAGATTGCTTTGCAGGCGCAATCGAGGAAATGCCGACTCTATCCAACTTCCATTGAATATCCGACGATACCGAGCACGTTTACAACAACCCGTACCCCTTCAGCATCGACGGCGAGCGCTTCCACCTCGAAGCGCAAGGAGCCGAGTACGAAATTGTACCCCATGCTCTGATATCTGTCACTCACGAATCCTGCTTCAAAAGGTCCAGAAGCATATGTGCGATCCGATCACCGTGAGCAAGAAGCCATCACGAGCTCGCCCAAGAATACCAAGCCTATTCACGCCTTGGTCGCTGCTGAGTCCGACGTCAAAGCTGCTAGGGAAGAGATCAAGACTCTCAAATCGCAACTGAAGGACGTGAAGAGAACAGGGTCCCCAGCACAAAGTAATTGCTTTTCTCGGATTGTGCCTCGATGCAAAAATAATGTGATACTCGTTGCAGAACCTGGGCCTGTAGTACGACCACACAAGGGCGCTTCATTGGCGAACCCAAACAAGAAAGCGCGCAAATACGAAGCTATTGAATTTGAGAGTGATGATGACGAGTGATGTGCCAAGTATATTATGTACATCGGGAACGTCCGAATGGGAGACGGTACTGTATTTAAATAAAGACACACACACCTTGTTCTTCAGCAATGTCGCTTCCAGATGCCAGCGATGTACCAATCCCCAGCCCCGTTGAGGCCATGTTTCACCAGATCATGCATGCAGTCCACAAGTCGGTTAGTCGCCTCACCGTGCCAGGTCCGACATTCCTAACCGTCACCTAGCATCGCGATATCAGCGAACTCCGGCAGGAATGCACAGAGCTTAGGATGGCCAATGCTTCCCTCGAGAGACAGATCCGGGAAGGCCTCCAGGTAACCCCTTCGTCTTTCGGGTTCTTACTTGGCTAATGATTTCCAGTACAACTTCATGTACAACTCGCGCAATGGCACGCCAGGATTCATGACCCCTGCACCTCCTAGTCCCCAGCTCCGTCCCAAACTCTCCCCCTTCCTCATTCAGAATATACCCTCTATTACCACTTCCACTCCTGACTCGGTGTACTATCGACCATCGCCCTTGGGAGACAATATCCTCACCGCTTTCCCCTTTGGCAACCGCGACATCCCCGGTTTCTATGTCGTCATCCCTGCTGGTGGCGCCGGGACGCGCTTGTGGCCTCTTTCCCGTGAAGGTCATCCAAAATTCTTGCTCGACCTCACCCTGAAAGGACGCTCCCTCATTCAAGCCACCTGGGATCGTTTACTCCCCCTTACTTCAGCCGCGCGCACCACCATTGTCGCTGGTCCAGCACATGTAAAGAGTATCCGTGAACAGCTTCCAGATCTTCTGCACAACAACCTCTTTTGCGAGCCCGGCCCCAAAGACTCCATGGCTGCAATTGGCCTCGCCGCTGCAATACTTGCTTTACGTGACCCTGATGCCGTTATTGGGTCCTTTGCAGCTGACCACATGATTTCTGGTGACGACGCCTTCCTCTCTGCAGTGGCTGAAGCCGTTGAAGTTGCGCGAAAGGATTATCTCGTCACTATTGGCATTGCACCTTCTCACCCATCCACTGGATTTGGTTATATCCGCCTCGGCGATAAACTGGGGATCAAAGAGGCCCCAAATGCCCGCTTGGTATCAAGTTTCAAGGAGAAGCCAGATGCTAGAACAGCGGCACAGTACATTGGTACCGGAGCATATCGATGGAACGCCGGAATGTTCGTCACAAAGGCAACTGTCCTTCTCGACCTGTTGAAGGAGTATAAGCCCGAATTGGCGGAAGGTCTCGTCAAGATTGCTGCCGCCTGGGACGACGAGATACAGCGGGAGGCTGTGTTGAGCGAAGTGTGGCCAACACTGGAAAAGATTCCCATTGATAATGCTGTGGCAGAACCAGCTGCGGCGGAGGGCAGGGTCGCCGTTGTCCCTGCCACCTTTGGTGCGTCTGCCTCCTACCCCCATTCAAAGGACACGTTGCTCATTTAATGACAGGTTGGGATGACGTTGGTGATTTTTCTTCCCTAGCGGATCTGTTGCCCGCAGAGGCCAACCAGCCACGTATTCTTGGAGATTCCCATCTTGGTATGTTAAGATTAATTATTCATGGGTACTGCATGCAATGACTGTCTTTCGATCAGTCCTTACCGAACAAGTTGCCGGTGGTATCGTGGTGCCAGGATCCGGCCGACTCATCACCTGCTTGGGTGTGGACGACCTGGTTATCGTGGACATGCCAGACACTCTGCTTGTCACCACGCGAGCACGTTCTCAGGAGGTCAAACGGTTGGTTAAGAGAGCTCGCGAGGCTGGATGGAAGCAACTTCTGTAATTTTGACATTAACTGGACAATATATCTTGGACAACTTGCGTATATTTTATTTTACATAATGATTTTTCCACATCGTGAACCGGGCCGCCCCACGCTCATTCATTCCCCTCCATGGACTGCGAGCACGTCCATGCTATCACATCGCTATGAATACTAACCATGATTCAAATGCCTTCTCCAATACCTCTCACACAACGAACTATGGCACCACCTCGCAATCCATGTCCAGACGTACTGGGCTCAAACGTGGTTTGTCAGCGCGCCAGGTGCAGATGCTTGCCATCGCAGGAACGATAGGGACAGGCCTTTTCCTCGGCACAGGACGTTCTCTTGCCCAAGGAGGACCAGGGAGCATACTCATTTGCTATGGCCTCGTCGGTTTCATCGTTTATGTAACCCTCCTACTTCTCGGCGAAATGGCGACACAGTATCCCGTCGCGGGGTCTTTCAATGCGTACACCACCCGGTTCTTCTCCCCATCTTACGGCTTTGCATTGGGCTGGAATTATTGGTTTAACGACGCTGTTTCTGTGGCTTCGGATCTCACGGCTGCTCAGCTTGTGCTCCAATTTTGGACGGTCGAGAATGTCTGGATTATCAGCTTTGTATTTTGGATTTTTCTCGTGGGTATAAATACCTTACATGTGGGAGGATACGGAGAATTAGGTGAGAAATTTTGTCTTTTTTCAACACTTTTGCGAGTTGATAATTCGAGAGACCTTAGAATATTGGCTGTCTTCGCTCAAGATCGTTACCGTTATTGCTTTCATTATCATTGGAACCCTTGTCAACGTTGGAGTTAATACAGAGCACAAGTTTATTGGTCTAACCAACTGGAAAATTGCTGGAGCGCCGTTTGTGGGCGGATTTGGGGGATTTGCGAGAGTTTTTGTGACGGCTAGCTTTGCCTGTGGGTGTTATCGTTACTTCCATTGATTCGTCCTCACGGTGCAGGCCTTCAGTTGGGGGCACAGAAAGTCTGGGAATTACGGCCGGAGAAACCAAAAATCCCTCTAGAAACATGCCCAGAGTTGTGAAACTCGTATTTTGGAGGTAGAATTCGTGGAGAGTGTAAATTTGCCTCACCTCATCCTTTCTTTTAGAATCATGCTCTTTTACATCCTCACGATATTGATAATCGGTCTTAATGGTAAATCGTTCTCTTCCCTTTTGACCCATTTAACATCGCTTTCAGTGCCCTGGGACTATCCAAATCTATCAAACAGGAGTACCACTACTTCGCCATTCACGATCGTCTTCGAGTTAGCTGGATCATGTGAGATCCCCCATTTTACTTTGTTCCTCGGAATTTGACAAGGATCCAGCCGCCGCGGCTTCGATAATGAACACCGTCATCCTTACTTCGGTTCTTTCAGCAGGGAACCATGCATTATACGCGGGTACAAGGGTACTATATGGTATGAAGCCCTCATAGACATGTGATATCGGGTTGTTTCCTCATTGCTTATTTTTTTTAGGGCTATCGATAAGCAACCCACATCAAGCTCCAAAACTTTTTTCATGGACCACTTCTGCGGGAACACCAATTCCAGCTCTGCTTATGACTAGTAGTATTAGCGCCCTTTGCTTCGCTAGCAGCCTCATAGGGAGCGGTGAGCTATGGGGTTGGTTGCAAAATATTGTTGGTGTTTCCAATCAAGTGCGTCATCTCTTTTAGGTGTAGGCACTATCCTGAATTCTTGTCCTCAGATTGCATGGCTGTCAATTGGGTTGTCAAGCTGGAGATTCCGAAGGGCCTGGATTCAACAAGGGCGCTCGCTCGAAGAGCTGAAATTCCGAGCGTCTTGGACGTGGCCATGGGGCCCACCTTTTGTGGTAAGGACATTGCACAGACTATGAACAAAATCTGAGTGTAAAACAGGTTATAGCGGTTACACTCCTCATCATAAGTAAGTCCACATATGTTCTTGTATACATAACGTTATGCTTATATATCTTGTATTTAGTACAAGGATGGTCATCTGTAATCCCAAACTTCTCTCTGCTCGATTTCATATCATTTTACATCGAAATTCCTATAATGGCAGCCATGTTTGCTGCTTGGATGCTTTTGAAAAGGCCTCGCCATCCAAACTACGATCCCTTCGACTCTGCCGACACGGACCACCTTCTCCCGAACACGCACACAAACGATAGAACAAGGTTTCGATTTCATGACCTCGTTGATGCGGACACCGTCGATTTATTCGCCGATGAATATACCGAAGCGGAACAACGCGACTCTGGTAGTGAAGACGAGGCAACGGAGCGCAAAACTGGACGGATGAAGCTGCTGTGGACACTCTACTATTGGCTAATTTGATGTAATTATGTACTGGGAATCTTGGAATCCATTGGTAAACAAGCGTCGAGGAAACTCCTCTTTATCGCAAGTTCCTGGAAATACCTATTCCGGTCCAATTTGATCCAATTGACTTATTCTAGTTGCGCACGCAACTTCAAAGCTTCATGTCCGATCACCCATCGTGGCCGATTTCCCACTCTTGTAGGAGTTTATTAGGGCCTACCGTCCGACTCACTCGGAGTTGCAAAGTCCATGCTCCCTCCCAGCCGATAGACCCCCTCCCTTATTGGACGTCTTGAATGAATCACAAACGAGTTCTCCATGTCTTTGCACTCTTTATTCTGATCCACAACGGCTTTTCAAAATTGTCGTCGTCAAAGAAGACGTCAAATAGCAGTACAAGTCGCCCTGCGATAACGTGTACCGATAGCAATCCGTGAGCTTGACGAGAGTCCGGGGTTTCTTTGGTTTCTCAGAACTCCTTTCATCACAGGTCCCAAACTTCTCCCTGTTCGACTGAGAAAACAAGTTCGAATGTGCAAATAATCATTGGAATTGTGATTGCTTGCTGTGCGGTGGTGCCATCTAGGCTTGGTTGTTTTGGGCGCTAAATCTTCTTCTCATTCACAGTGGTCGCATCGATTATTCTTTCATTGTTAGTCTGGATGTATTTACGAAAGAGACGGCAAAGGTTGATGGGAACGGCTTCCGAGCACACTGGTTCAGAGCAGAAATACGAGAGAATCACGGATGCAGACTACAACCAGTTGAAGATGAAGTTGAACATCAAATAATAGTGATTTCTGTCTTGACCTGATTCGGGGACCTCATGAGTACTTGCTGTTCTTAGGAAGCGCCTGTGCATATGGGTGGCTTGGAGGCCTCACGGTTATTACTCATAACACCTTTCATCCTCTGGGTGCCTCTGTTTAGGTGTGAATTATCCACAGAACCACCTGAGGCCGTTGTACCTGGCGAAAAATCCGAAATCGTTGAAGGGGTAGCGTTTCTCCCCACTGGCAAGTCACATTTATTCAGTTACACCTTTACTGGCTTCATCGCAGCCAAAGATTGGAAAACGTGCCTGCTATGTCTCCCCATAATCTCCATCATTAGGCGCAGATAATTTCTGTAAACAGTATCTCGATTGGTACAATGGTCTTGTCTCCTTGGAAGGACTTAAACGCAGAGATTTTGCCATCTCCAGAATCCGATGCGGTACACCTGGTATCGAAGAAGGGTAAGATCAGCACCACCTGGTAGAACCCCAGTCGTATGTTGACAACAGAGCCAAGTCCGAAGAGGAAAGAAAATTCCAATCCATTGTAATGTTTCCCTTGTGTATACTTGATCCTTGCCAGTGCTATCATGCTTGGAATCCTCAAATCTGGCAACGTGAAACCGTTGCCAAGGTCAGTCACGCTCGCTGTAATCCCTGGTTCTGCGAGACCGATCCTTGTGGTTGCGCTTAAGATGGACGTCACGATGCGCCACAACGACATTCCAGCCTGGAAATCGGGTCCGTCCAAGCTCCTCCACTACAGCTACGCTGCGATGCCTGCCGATCTCACAGCAAACACCCACTCTGATTTCATCCTCCCCGTTGTCGCTGGCTTCTTGCAGTAGAGATGAGATGCGTATGATAATCTCCTCAAAACGGCGCTGAACCTCATCTATGGAGAATAGATAGTCCCTCAGCGCCTTGGAGAGACCTGTATGGCCTGTTCTGACGTTCTTGGGGGGATTTGGAAGGTTGCGAAGATCGATGGCGATTTGGGGGGTAGGGAGGAGCGGACCGAGACGGTGACCATATGAAGAGATGAATACAGTAGGTAAGTCGTTTTCTACGCCGCCTGTGTGGTTTGCGTTTACAAAGAGGTCGTCGTCCTCGAGTGGTGGTGGGGGTGTCATGGGTGGTGGCTGTGCAGCGGAAATGGTTGAAACCAGAAGCCATTCGTCCATTGTTGGCCAATGGCTCATGACGATACATTCAGGGACCTGCCTCCTCTACCCCCAGAACCACAGAACAGGAATGCATACACTCATTCAATCTCGACACAGAGCACCGATTTTGGCTCCCAAGCAAACGGGAGTAGGCCTAGCGCCCGTCGCCGTTCCAGTCGCGCCTCCAGAGAATCTCATCTCGATGACATCACCCGCCTGGTCCAAAGACTGAAGTTGCAACTGGAAGACGAGAGAAGACGGGCAGACGACGCGGAAAGAAGGGTCCAAGAGGTAACAGGGCATTTGAAGGCCGTCAACGACGCAAGACTCGCTGCCCTGGGAGACGCAGCCAGAGCAAAGGAAGAACTCAAGTTGGTTTTTCGACTGTTTCGTGCACCCTGCTTGACACTAAACCACTCTTAGGCTGTACAGGATTCAATTAGATGCAGCACAACGCGAGATATTTCGTGCTCAGGATGTCATTGGAATCGTGGACAAGCAGAGGCACCACGCTGAAAAGGAAGCTGCTAAACACAGGAGCAGGACACGCGAATTAAATGAGACCATCCTGATACAAACAGCGCACACGGAAGCTTACAGGTTAGGCATGGAAGAAGGTTTAAACAGAGGCAGGGAACTTGCCAATGCCAACGCTGAATTTATCGGTGGTGGTGAAGAGGAAGAAGAAGAAAACCAGGCTGAACATGAATACCCGCCAATACCGCAAGAGATACGCAGCGAGCATTCAAGAGCACAACGCAGCGAGCATTCAAGGGCGCCACGCAGCGAGCATTCAAGAGCGCCACGCAGCGAGCATTCAAGAGCACCACGCAGCGAGTATTCGAGAGCTCCACATGCTTCTCCTGTCCCCATCCAAGTCCCTCTTCCGAATCCCAGCATCGACCCCTCTGAAAATATCAGACCAATCAGCATCCGTAATGTTTCGTCTTCGCCTCGCCCCCCAACTGTGGCCATTCCGCCCGACAATCTCATCCCGACTTTGGACGCAGACATGAGAATTCGCATCCCTCCCCCTTTCGAATTCCGGCACAGAACACCTGAACCACCTCCATCACCCCAACTTCCGGCAATGTCAATGTCGGACAGCAGTCAAGAACCTCTCCCAATTCTCCCTCGCGCTAGTGTCCCACAGCAACGCAGGACTCATCATAGACGAAATTCGTCCTCGGGGTCTAACTCTTCAACATTATCACAGCTTGATATCATCAACGGCCCTGGTTTACGAACTCCAATGAGTATTATACCGGAGGTGTCTAGCGCATATTCCGGCAGCCCACTCCCAAGGTCTGTGGATGGACACCACACCTTGCGACATCAGCTTTCTGTGGTGGGTAAATTCGATTTACGCGGAAGGTGTATCTCACTCACATACATATATCACGGCAGGGCGAATATTCTGTTCAGCGACCGACAGCACCGTCTATCAAAGCACCATCCATCAGCGAGGGGCCATCGGCTCAGAATAGGCCTCACTCACGGTCAAGCTATGCTGACTCGTGGTTGCAGCACAGAGAACAACCCCCACAGTCTAACCGGAACTCACGCATTTCTACGAGTACTGCCCCGAAGATCAGTATTCAACCTCCTGTAAGAATTCCTTTAATACCAAACAATAAAACTTGACAGGCACGCCAGTCACAGTCAGTTTCTAATAAGACTGATTCATTGCGAGGTGCTGGGCCTCGTGGTGGTAGTCCTTCCTCGTCACATCGAACGCCTTTACCGCCAGATTTTGGATCCCAAGATCCTCATTATGGATCATCTGATCCAAACACAATGCCAGGGGGGTACGGTTTTTATAACCCAACAAGTGGAAACCATTCAGATCCTCCTGTGATCCCATCCTCGTCGAGATATGATAAATACGATGAAGACGACGCGGTCTCGTCTGCATTCACAACGGATACCTTTACCACCAATAAGTATCGTGCAAATCGAGAGGACGACTGGTCGGCAGCGGTATCTTCAGCGAGTCATGTACCCATGCATCCGACGGGGAATGTAACGGCTCGACCTAGTTCCTCGTATACTGGAGGATGGTCGTTGCCTGAACCCGCTCTCGGGGTGACAATGATCACCAGCACGACAAAAGGCAAGTCTACCCAAGGAGTCAGTTAGTAGGAATAGTACAACAAGTTGTTTGGATCCTTTGGAAACTAGGTTTAAGGACGTGTATAGAAATGACATCGCGTATCGAGGTTCAATAAATTTTGTGAATCGCCCAATCTCTAAGGAGGTTTATTTAAACTACAAAGTTGGGTAAATTAAGATGTCAGTATTCCCTCCTTGAGTCATCCCTGTTCCTGTCAGAGCGATCGTGCCCATCGTCGCGTCGTCTATCTCTCTCGTTCTTTTGCCGGCCCTCTCGTTCGTAGTTCCGCTTCCGTTCATTGTCTCTTCGCCTATCACTGTCTCGCTTATCACTGTCCTCGGCGTATCGCTCTTTATCATCGTAATCGTAACTTCGTTTACTGGAGGATCTGTCCTTGTCACTACGGCTGGTGTAGCGAGCAGGGGAGTTGCGTCTCGAGGAAGTTACGGAGCGTCGCGGCGAACGCGACCTTTCTCTTCTATCACGAGGGTTGCCATTCGGCGAAGCTGTATCGGCGCGGTCCTGCTTGACTACTGGCATATATCTGCGTTCAGGCCGCTTTCTTTTGCTGTTCTTGCTACCATCGTCCAATACTTCCTGCTCTTTCGCACCGATACCTAGGAGAGCTGGGCGTGCTGATGGAAGGTAGGGTTCTACCAAGCCCTTTCCAGGTTTGCGAGAAGCGGCAGTTCCTTCCTTCCAGCCCATTCCTCGCAGGAGAGCAGCCCCGAACTGAGATACAGGGACACGAGCGTAGTCTTCGAGGGTGGCAGCATCTGGGAGCTCCTCTACGTCTTGCTTCAATGCATCTGTTTCGGAGATTGAAGTTGGTATTATGTCGAGTATGGGACTTTCGTGTTGAGTTTCTCCGCTTGCTTCGGCAAGAATAGCCCGTAAAGCTTTTTGATCTTCTGTCTCCTGTTCGACTACCTGCATTGCCACCTCGGTAGTTTCTTCAACATCTTCATGCTGAGCGACAGAGACGAGCCTCTGTTTAATCTGCAAGCCGGAAAGTACGGGTCCTGAATTTATTGTGTCTTTGGTTCCAAGGCCTCCAACACTACCATCCACTCCTGTACCTGCAGTGGCGGATGGAGGCACATAGTGCGCAGCATTGCGACGTTTGCGAGCGATTTCACGCCAGTCCTTGTTTTTCAAAGCGGGTATGACGAGGGGCTTGGTAACTTTTTTCTTTCCGTTCAATCTGATTGCAGACAGGACTGCTGTGAGTTGAAAATACTGTGTGCCTTGCGGAACGAAAGATACACACCGCTGAACTCCAAACTTATCAAAGCCTGTTACTAGTTCATCCTCCGAAGGGCTATCCTCGTCGCTCAAGTTGTTGTCGATGTGGGATTCGGGTGGGGGTGAGGACGTTTGGCTACGGACAAGGGGGCTGCCACGAGGAGGCAAAGGGACCTTGAATAGCGAACCTGGGTCAGATTCAGGACCTGAGGAGGTTGCCCTAGACACTGGAGTTGGCCTGCGGATTGTGAAGGAGACGTTCGACATGGTTAAGAGTCAATCACTAGCATTACGTAAGGAATATATTGGTTCTTCATGGACATCGACCTAGAGGATGCAACAGTCAGCTTAAAGCTCGTCTTTCTCGTCAGGGGATGTGCTTGTGAGTCCTAATATACACTCTCTCCCATCTTATCCTAACTTTTTTTTTTTTCTAGACGCGGCCCTCATGCTCAGCCTCTGGGAGTGGATAACCACGCTCACTTTCGAAACCCTTGTTATTTGGCGGTGAGCAGCCGTCCTTCCGTCTATCAAGTTCTTCCCTCCCAATCATATCTTCCATAGAAAGGAAACTGATTACCGAATACGACTGCTATATTGTACATCTCGATATGTAGGTCTCCTGGCACAGGCGTATGTACCTACTTGCTCGTCTTGATGTTCGCCAACCTTTCATTCTGTCATGCAGTATGAACTCTTTCGTTGTCGGTTTCCTCCAATTCAGTTATTTCCTCTCTCCACAACACTGTCGGATATGGTACAGCTTTCAGCTTGTGGTCTCTGCCACTCTGCTCCTCGCGATGAATTTGAACTTCATCATTAGATGTGCGTTCAGTTTTCGTGTCTCCTTCCTTTGTTTGATGTCTCCCCCTAGTGCATGCCCTCTATAAAGGCAACGTAACATGGCCCTTGATCGCAAGTGTCGTCATTGAGACAATCGTATTTACCGGTTGCGGAAGTTCTGCAATTCGCCATCTCTCCTTCAGCGACGATGGTGGATGCCTTCCTATGTACGCGCCAGTGACAGTGTTATATCTAAGGCAATCCACTTTCACTGTCTCGTGTATACCTGGTTTGATATCTTTCGTTCAACAGTTGTGCCCAAATAATCACTCAAGTAATGATTTGCGGCCTCACGCTGTACAAGAGCGTTTCAATTTTTTCCAACTCTGGCTGGAAGAAAATCCCGCTTTTGTCTTTGATTACGCGGGATGCTTTTTGGGCTTTTACCCTTCTTACTGGTTAGTATCGCCATAAGCGTATTGCCTTGAGAAAAAAAATGCTCATCACTGTTTCTTTTAGCCCTCCTTGCTGCTATCATTTCCGACGCGTCCAGACGTCAATTTGGAGATAAATCTGCTCAACTTTGCTACATCGTGTTTCCGTAAGTGAGACGTCTTGGCAGTTTCTCATTTTCTAATACTCTTTCAGGATATACGTTACCGTCGTCTCCCTATCCGTAAGAAAACTGATATCTTGTTGTATATATACTCACATCTCCTATTTAGAGCTGTAGATTCACCATGAACATAAAGACTTTCAAATCCGAATTTTTCGCGTGTCAATTGCTTGATGCTGAGCACGTCGAACTCACAACTCTTTTCCCAACTATTGCTAGCATATCTTAATATCTTCACCATAATGGATTATCGCTAACCCCTCCCCCCCTCCTCTCCTTTTTTTATATAAATAAAATCCAACCGCTCTCCCGATGTGGGGCATGATTGCATTGAAACTAACAGAGAATTCAAAAATGTTTTTGTTAGGTAGTCATTGAAGAGATCGCTATGTGGTCCTGGAATGAAGTACCTTTCTCTCCAAAGAGGTTCCGTTTAAATTATGACAAGCACGGAGGGGTGAAGGAACCACCATTCATGTCAGTAACTCGCCTTTCATTGTGCTTTCCCAGTTATGTTGGCAATGTAGCTGCTTCCCGGCTCTCTCAATTTCTGGACATCAACCTTGTCACCTCAAATGATATAAATGCACGAAAATACACGATCGAATTTTGTCAAACGGATTTTCCTAGCGTCCCTGCCTGAGCTCATCCTCTACAGCCAGTGATGGGAGCTGCCAGATATCTTGTTGACAGGCAATGCAAAATGCTTGTAATGCGATATTTGATGTTGTAAGTTTCGTTTCACTCCGTCTATAATATTTAATGTGTTGCTCATAGCTCCCAGTTGCCTATCTCACCCTTTCGCTTCAGAGTGGTTATCGAGGTAAAGGATATTAATATTTAGAGGTAAGTAAGTCGACTCGGGAATGGGTGGATCACTGATACATCTTGGCAGGAATTCTACCAACCAAAGTGCCGTATTATTTCCCGAGGCACTTTGGCCAAGCTTCCGAGTCTTTGACGTACAGGGCACATTCCATCCTGCAAGCTAATCTTCGAAACAAAATCGAATTCCACCGTGCATATTGTGCAGGACATTAAACCATGGCATCTGCCACAAATTCTCGAGCCGTAGACCGGTAATCGTTCGAACTTCGGTATGAGGTCAAGAAGTAATTGATTACATAATGACGTATGACTTGAATTGACACGTGATCTTTGGGTCGCTCTTCGTGAAATCAAACAATACAAATGGCACAAACTCACCGGATTTTGAAGGCGCTTGGCTCTCTACAATCGTGCCATCGCCTCAGCGTTAGAGCCCTCTTTCCATCCCGGCCATTTATATTGGTACCACCAAGGAATCCTAGGATATTTATCAATCAAAGGGGTTTGTCAGTGACTCCGCAAAGGCATGCCACGTTGGCACCATCGCTCCCAACCCAGCCCACCGTCGTCCTGTGTACTCCATCACCTGAGTATATCGAAAAAGAGGAGTTGGATGTCGAGTTATTACCCCCAGACCAGGCCAAACTCGAAATCACGGACCGTGCTGCAGAGGTGAGGGATCTGGCCGTTGTTACACAGTATTTCGCTCACAATCCCACCTCAGCAATTGTCCAAAATAGCCGAACGAGAGCACAATCCAGAGGCTGCTCTCAGAATCTCAGTGGAGTCAGGAGGATGTCATGGCTATCAATACAACATGAAGTTGGCCACCAGTCGATCACCAGATGATTAGTAAGTTACTTCCAGTCGCTGCCCACCGTGATGATTCTTAGTTTCCCCAAGCCTTTTTTGTCATCCCAGCATCATCCCCTCCAATATCTTGGTCGACGCCGTGTCATTCTCACTGTTGAATGGATCAACAATCGACTTTGCAACAGAACTCATCGGAAGCAGCTTTCGGGTATCCCACAATCCGTTTGCCAAGGGGAGCGGTTGCGGTTGCGGAGTCAGCTGGGAATTGAAGGACACATAAATATAACCTCGATTTATCATTACCCGGAATTCTATTGATATTTTCTCCCCAATTCATAGAATCACGTTAATTGTGAGTCCCCTTAGAAGGCGCCATATTCAGAAGCCCTTATTCGCAGCCCTTGTGACAGGATTGAAGGGGGCGAGGTTCCACAAGCTGGCAATTGTTAAAACGAGACTTCTATGAAGTAAAGGGGGGCGCTTAACTAACTTTGGATGTCCTTTTACAAGCTCTGGCATTGCCGCAATTGCATCGGCGGTAATTGGTGGCCAAAACTGCGACGTCCTTGGGTCATGATGGGACATACAAAACCTGTAGAAATCATGTTACCCTCGGTAACAAATCGTAGGTTTCGGCTTACGGGAGCAAAATAGATATGTCGCTGTTGGCGCCCAACCAAATCATGTTGTCTAGAAAGGACGCGGGTCAGGCTCCTTGAACGAGCTGAACTAGGCTGAACTAGAATTCCAGACCTATGATGAGGGTGCTTAACTCGCCGTCAGAGATGGACTCTGGCAAGGCATCACCCCGTAATTTCGCAACTTGCTCTTTCAAAACATCGATGAGAAGGCCTTCCATACTGCTTAGTGAACTCTGGAGTCGGGAAGCTTGGTAAGAAATGGCATTCTGATGGTGAATGATTGAATACATCAGCCACAGGTTCCAAGATTCAGTGTGGTATTTACCTTCTTCCACTCACAGACAAGTTGACGCAGGGCGTTCAATGGACTTTGAAGCGAGGCAATGTTCTTGTTAGCCACCCAGCGATAACCCTTGCATTTCTGAGATAAAGATTTAAAGAAGACTTCGTCACCTAAGCCAGGTGTGTTGAAGTAAGTCTTATACCCAAATTCAACCGCCAAAAATCTGACCTTTGAGATGCAGCATAATCATATCACAAACTACCTCGATATATCCCAAGAAATGTAGGAATGTGGGGTGTGAAGCCTTTATTTTCGGTGCCACCGCGTAAATGACGTTCAATCCTCGAATCAGCGCATTCTATTCGTGGTCAGAACTCTGTTAGTAGCTTTACATGCATATTCAGGGGGAGAGGGCATGCCTTCATGAATGTGTTTTGATACGAAAGAGCTCGTCGAGCTCTAAATGAAAGGTCAGGGAGGTTGACGCGTTATATACTTATAGAACCCACTGCAAGTTCTCCAAGTTATCTGGAATAGTTGGCATAGGCTGCAGTGGGAACATTGGAGCAAATTACTATGATCCAGTAGAAAGGTGTTTGGTGGTGAGGTTTAGTCCACAACGCATCCGACTTTATAATGAATCCAGTGTGGCCTGTTGTTCCACAGTGGCCTTTGTGGACAACGTAACTTCAATGGGTGATGGAGCATTATTTTAGCTTATCGGTTGATGAAAGGGCCTTTCTTTACATAATTACATGGCATTTCCAAGTATAGACGTTGATATCAAGGCAGGACAACAAGAACGAGTGTTATTCGCAGTCTTAGCTCCGTCAGTTTTTCGCTGATAGCGAGTTCATGGCCCATTTCCAAAGCTAGGTCACGGTGCCAATGGAAGGTGGTAAAAGTTCAGTTCACGATCTATATCATGGGTCAAGGGAGTGCTCCCGTCCCTAGCCCTTGCCAATTTCTCCCCCGATGGTATTTCCCATTATTCTAACTTGTTGTCCCATTTCCAGACAAGAGGGTAATGGTAGAGCAGCCGACTGTCTGATACATTCGATACAGCGGCCCCAGTGCTGTGGGTGAGCAGAGGTATCAGACAATGAAAAACTTCGGGTTGGAAAACGGACTCGCGCTCTTGATCTCTGGGATCGATGCCGTGCAATATCCACTCGTTCGTTATTCTTGTGGAATATAGGGTTTCTTGGGGTACAATACCTGTCCGAGACAAAACATGGGGGCATTCAGAAGGCTCGAGACAGTTATGAAGCCCCTGGGTTTTATGTGGGTAATTAGCGTGTTTGCCTCGGTGCACGGATGTGAGGTCTTGGACTCGCAGTTCGCCACCGAAAGTCGGTTCAAAGGCCAAGTAAGAGTAGCCACCGTAACTGCAGGGATACACCGGGACTCGGGATGAACCACAGCACGCCTTGCCAGCATCATTGGGTTAGATCGACGGTTTAAATAATGTAAGGGTCCGACTAAGCGTAAGGCAGGCTCAACCGCGCCATGTCGAAACGCTGAGAAGGTCGATGATTGAATCTTAGCAAATGGGGACCTGCGAAGCAAGTTCTTTGTTCTACTGTAAGCTATTTTACAACCGAACTTGTTGTTTGAGTATGGCTTTACTTCCCAAATTTAGAAACTCCCAGAAATCATCCAAGCGGGCAGTTACGAGATGCAGTACGACATACTGCTCCTGTCGGGGCCGCGAAGGTATAAGCTCGGGTCTGGCCAAAGATCGGTTGGACTGAGATGTGATTAAATGAAGGGTGTTTGTAGTTGTTTGAATCAAGATAAACTAAGAATCTCAACAAACCGCGCAGCAAGTCCAACTCTTGCTCTCGCCCTTGTCTGGTATTGTCGTCCTCCCGCTACTCCTCCTTCTATGGTGCTTCCCCGTTTCCACCGTTTGCCCATGGCTGGGAACGCCATCTCGCATCAACATGCTCGCTCGTGTTGCAGTCTCAAACACCTCGTCGACTCCTTCAATCCTCAACGCCGAGCATTCCTTATAGGCCCGCGCGCCAATGACGCTGGCCACCCGCTCTCCTTGTTCCCGTGTCACCCACGGACAAGGGTTGTCCGACGTATCGGGGTGATCCGTCGTCGGTCGCAAATCAGCCTTGCAACCAACAAGTATGACGGGAATGGTAGGCCCACAGATATTTCGTACTTCCTCAATCCACTATACGGGCAAGGTTAGTCTCGAAATAAGGCGGTTCTTTGCTGGACATGCCTTTGTCGTGACGTTCTCTAATGAGTCGGGGGTGTCGATTGCGAATGCGATGAGAATGACATGTGATTTAGAGTAGGACATTGGCCGCAGGCGCTATACATTCCGGCTTAAAGGTGAACGGGCAGGGTTGACAGCTGAATTACGTAAACGTACTTCATATTCCTCCTGACCGCTAGAAATAGAGCAAGATGGCTGTCAACGAGATAAGGATGGGGTATAGCGGACATACGCTGTATCCCAGAGAGCCAACTGAACAGGTTTCTCGTCAAGTCTGATTTCGGCGACATAGTTGTCGAAAACGGCTGCAAAAGAAGGACGGATAAATTAAAGCCGGCGCTGAAAGTTGGTTGTTGAAACGCACTTGGGTGCTGGAAAGATATTGGGGGTCAAAATTCGGAATGCAGGAATTAAGAAGCGCACATATTCCTTTGGAAACTCTCCGAGGGCGAAGGAACATAATAAAGAAGTCTTTCCGCAGGCACCTGTCGGGAAGGTTAGCGATGATGCCTAGTGTAGGAAGCAGAGCTACATGCCGTCACCAACAATTACAAGTTTGCGTCGTATCTGGTAATGAATGAGCGAGACAAGGAGGAGATGGGAGAAGAGAACAAACCGGGGCCTGGGAGGACATGGAGGATGGATTGCACCGACCTGAGGGATGAGTTGATTATATAGGGGAAGCTGTGCACGTTTTATTTCCTCGAAGCATTATTACATAATTAATACCGCTTCCGTTTCAGGGTTTTTAACGGGCCCTTCTCCAAAAGACGGTGTTCAGCCGTGTCCTTTTCAATTCCAAGGTCTTCTTCCAGTTCCTGCGCATCTTGTCGCGGCAGTGCATCCGTCGCTAATTGCCAAAGCCTATCACATGTCTATCGTCAGTGCAGCCCAGAAAACGTTCCGTCGTTCTCAAGTACATCAAGAACACCTTTCTGCGCCGAATCCATTCTGCTCGCCACTTGCTCCACTCTGCATACATCTCTTCAAGCTCTTGCGCAGAGATGGGAGGCGCTCCAGAGCGCAGTGGTCCCAGTGTATTGGTAATCTGTAGGATCTTGGACCAGGCTTAGAGTTCGTCACGTCCAATTGTAAATGCCATACCGATGCTTCCACACTTGTTATTTGCCCGTCAATCTCTTCGTCAGTGGGTGTTATCTTGATCCTGGCCAGTTCTATCAAGAATGTATGCGCAATTATTCTTTGCCAATGCAGCTTGTCGCCTTACCTGCAGAACAAGCCTTTAGCTCTCCACTCAGGGCTTGGTTCTCGTCTTCGATCTTTGATACTTCGGACTTTAATTCAGCAATTTTTTCGTTGGGCAGGCAATCAATCTTCGCCTGATTGTAGACAAAGAAAGTCGTTTTCCCTGTGGCGAGATTAGTTTCGCAACGACATGAATAATACCTCTACAATTTATCACCATAGACCTTTTGCACGAGTTCGCCCTTTTCTGCAAGTGCAACAAGGATTTTCTGGGTTGCTGTCTTTGGAACGGCGCCTTTAAGATTGGCAGCGACATCGACAGCACCATATGGGCGGTTCATCTATAAGGTGTGAAGGGAAAGTTCCAGCAAGAAGAGAAAAAAAAAAGATACTCGTTTAACATATTCCAAGACCTTGTCTTCGGCTGAGGAGAATGAGAGAAAGAAAAAACAATCATGGTAACACTGGAATAACCTTCTTGACCTTTGAGAACGGACGCTTTTGGTTTTGAGGACATGACGGCCTGGAGTAAAGCGGCAGGGATGTTGCCGAACAAGCCGGTACACATACTCTCTTCATTTTTCTCTCAAGTACCACTTTTTTATGACCCCCTATTCTTGCGAATGAGTCCAAATGTCGCATCCCCGCAAACGCACACCCAATCTCTGCACTACATCATCCGTTCTGGTCTTGCCGGTGGAATTGCGGGGTGTGTCGTAAATTAATTCCTTATGTTTTTCGTCTCTCTCTCTCTCTGACCCACGGCATAGGCAAAGACCGTCGTTGCTCCTCTTGACAGAGTCAAGATCCTCTTCCAAGCCTCCAACCCAGACTTTCAGAAATATGCAGGTCTGTTTCTTCCCTCCAGTTTCGATTTGAAAAAAATAATAACGATGCTCGTTAAAGGGTCATGGAGCGGTGCTTTGCGAGCAGGCAAGGAAATATACAAATGCGGAGGGTTCAGAGGCCTGTTCCAGGGCCATTCAGCGACGCTTCTTCGTGTTTTCCCCTACGCGGCCATAAAATTTATGGCATACGACCAGGTTCATTTTGTGAGTGATCAGGGAAACTTGGCTCGCCGAAGCTGATACCTCTTTTAGATCCTCATGCCGACAAGAGAACAAGAAACCAACACCCGTCGTTTCTTTGCAGGAGCAATTTCTGGTTCGTCCTACTTTATCTATGCTGCTTCCTTACTCACAACTTCCTGGCGACGTCATAGGGACTATGTCAGTATTCTGCACATACCCCTTGGAGGTCATCCGAGTGCGCATGGCTTTCCAAACGCGATTGACTGACAAGACAGCCAGCCCCATTCGTCCTTCGTTCATACAGGCTGCTAGAACCATGTACCACGAAGGAACAAGTGGTTTCTTATCCGACACTGCTCACTCGAACCACTTACTGGACCGTTTCCCAGTGTTGAAGTTTTACCGCGGGTTTACTGTCACTATGATGGGCATGGTACCATACGCTGGTGTATCCTTCCTGAGCTGGGGTTTCCTCCGTTCCCACTTCTTGCCTCCTTCCAAGACGGGCCACTCGAATCCAACCCCGATCGCCGATCTTGCCATTGGAGCAGTCTCCGGCGCCATTGCCCAGACAGCCTCTTATCCATTTGAGGTTACTCGCCGTCGGATGCAAGTCGGGGGTATCACACGCCCAGATAGATGGCTACGCTGGGGTGAAACGGTATCGGCCATTTGGCAGGCTTCGGGTTGGCGAGGGTTTTACGTTGGGTTGAGCATAGGTTATTTAAAAATAATTCCTATGACAGCTGTAAGCTTTGCAGTTTGGCAAAGCGGCAAGAGGTTGTTGAAAGTGTAGAGTTCGAATAAACATCATTTCCGATCATCAACTAACTACCCCAGCTATGCATTCATATTTATAAACTGATGTTACCCACGCCCAACCACGGTTTTCCGTGACTTTAACGGCAGCAGATGGAGTCTCAAACGTATCTCTTCATCCCCCATATCCCTTCATGGACCTCCCGGAATCGCCTCAAGGCGGCAAGTGTGTAGCCAAAGAGAAGAAAACTCGTCGACGTCTACGCCTGAGCTGCGTGGAGTGCACGAAGCGGCGCCAGGTACAAAATCCGATTCCTAAAGGCGACGCTCGTTGACCCCTGCTTTTAGAAGTGCGATCGTAATCACCCTTGCTCTCTTTGCGTCAGCAGAGGCGTTGCCCATCTCTGTCGATGGGAAACGGTACCCCTTGCTCGCCCTGCACCAGCGAGGCCGCCTCCCAGCGCCCTCAGAGAAGCTACCCTGCCAGACCAAAGCACAGTTATCGCGCGACTCAAGCAGCGAATTGCTGTCCTCGAGAACGAGCTTGAACGGGCAAGAGAGCAACCCAGTTCCCCAAATCCAAGTAACATGTCCATTCCTCCTTCCACCGACACCGGCGGCAGCAGCACAAGCTCCCCACCCCAATTGTCCGAACACCAGTCTCCCGATAATTGTTTTGCTCAATGTTTACGACGCGCTACGGACAGCAGCCTGGCGGATTTGAGTCCGTTTCCCTTGGACGATGACGCTTATGAAGTGACATCCACCCTTGCTCAGATATCATTGGCCCATCACGGGGAATTTATTGGACGAGGGAGTTTACTTTGTGCCTTGCATTCGGTGGGTGAAAGCTTGACTGCAAATCACTTAGTGACCATGGAATAATTATAATTTTGTCAGATGACGACCAGAAAGACACCCCGCTTCTTGTATGCAAAATCCACGGATGCCATGTCGGGATTGAAGGATCCAGTCGAAAAATTCTCTGACATGCCATTCGTAAGGACCATCGAGGAACTCGTCTCCTGCTTACCATCTATGCTGGTTGTCGAGACACTGACAGCCGCCTTCTTCCTCGAGGTCAACTGGCGTTATGGTATCCCTGAAGAATGGTTTCGTGGGACGAGATCACAAATGTGGGCGAGTCTTCAGAACCGACAAACAGCTGCTCCCCAGATCAACGCCAATTGGTTGATGCTTCTCCTTGCGATTCTTGCATCTGCACCGCAATCTGCATTCAAGGAAATCAAACACTATGCATCGACGCGGTCCAGTGATGATTACTTTATGTGCGCCATGATGGCTCGGCGAATGGTAGAGGACGAGTATCTTTGTGGCCCGACAACGTCGTTTATGGAGTCTGCTGCCGACGGCACTGTTCTAGGGTGTTTGGCCACACCCTTGCTTTGCGACTATCTGGCCCAGAGGGGGCTCGTAAGCGAAGCCTGGAAACTTGTTGGTCAAGGCATCCGCAATGCTGTTTCTGTTGGCATGCACCGCGATCCTGAATGGAAATTTTGGCAAATGATGTCCGCCGATGAGAAATTGCTGAGGCGGCGGGCGTGGTGGGGTTTATTCATGTCCGACAAGTAAGTCTGATTTTTCTTCCCCCTCACTTCTTCCTTTCTGTTAAATTCTGTTCACCTCTAGAACTTATGCATATGTCCTCAGTCGACCCCAAACTTTGCGACCTGAAGTATTTGATGTATCGTTAGGCCCACCGAGGAACGCAGATGGAACCCGAAATCTATTCAATGTTGGTCAAAATCATATTGTGGGTCTGATGGAATTGCTGGGTGAAGCAATAGAGAAGGTAATAATAGCGATCACGCTCTTGAGAGATCCATACTCACGCAACTTAGTGTTTCAGCGTCGACTTCCCGAGTGCTTTTGTTTACTTTGATATGGATCACAAGTTTCAAGATTGGGAAGCAAGGCTTCCACCCGAATATCAGCTTGAATCTGATCTGAAGGTCCTTCAAGAACTCGGCTTTGCCGAAAAGAAAATTCTGGCTCGGCAGCGATACACCCTCCACACTTGGTACTTGATTGGTCGACTAAAGCTTCACATTGCCTCGACAACTGGTCAAGGACGTGCTCCTCAACCCCCTGATATCACTCGTCGTGGAGTGGAAGAATGTGTCTCACTCTCCATCAAGTTGATCGAATTCCAGACGGCAGCATTTGATGCATGTTCAGGTTCTGACGCTGAAATTGCAGCACCCGTATACCCCGGAAATTGTTGGCTCTTCGAGGGCTGCCTCTCGCTGTTTGAAGCCTCGGTAGCGCTCATCACCATCATGACCCACCTTACATGGGTGGAGAAGGTCGCAAATGCCAATGCTGCCCTTGATTCTGCAGTGCGTGTATTCCATGAGGTGGCGCAACGAGAACGTGGCAAGACCGGGGAGACGGCGACAAGAGCGCTGGAAGTTTTGGTTACCATCCGAAGGAAGTACTGGCAGGATACGGGTACACTCTTTCAACCGCCCAAAATCAAGGCTGATCCGGAAGCGAGCCTCATGAACGCAGACACAGGTTCACGATCGCCCGCCAACCCATTTGTTCGATTTACCCAGAACGAAGAAGTGGCATCACTTGCCAGGTTTGCGGGCCTATAGGGAATGATCATATGGAAGCTTTATAGATGTGGGAAATATGTCGTGAAGTAAACTAAACTAGTAGAAGTAATTTGTTGAACAAGTTCCCACTGAGCGCGGAGATGTGATAAAAATGTGCAAGCAACCCGATATGGCAGTCATCCTCGCTCAAACACCAACAACAACATCGCTCTCTGTCGGCTGGCGTCTCAGCCATGCCCGTCCCAATGAGGACCACCTTTCACAGGGCAGAGGCAAAGTACAATGTTACTACAGACTGTATGTTGACCTTCTTTGTTCGTCGTTCACATTTTCATCCATCTTTCTCTAGTCCCCAGTCTCGGCCTTCACTCAGCCGCCGCCACTGGCAACGTCGGGCTCGTCGAGTACGCTTTGAATAATGGCCAGCCAATTAACTCGGTCCTCGACGGAGTTCTTCCCCTTCACGCAGCTTGCGCAGGCGGAAATGTGCAGGTTGTCAAGCTTCTGATTGATTATGGTGCCGACGTCAATGCTCCTCGGTAAGCCTCATTCTCTCGTTTTCTCCCACTGCGTTCTAACCCTCTACTCCTCAAGGTTACCGAGAAAGTATTCCAACGACAAGGGTAGAGACGCCTCTGCTCCAATCGTCGGTACATCTGGATCCACCCCTCTTCACTTTGCTGCCGCCAATGGCAACACCAATGTCATCACTCTTCTTCTTTTGCATGGCGCCCATGCAAACAGGCCTGACAAGCACGGTGTTACCCCAGAGATGCTCGCTGAGCAGAATGGCTGGGTGGAGTGTGCCAAAGTACTCAACGATTGGATCATCAATAAAGACCGCGATCTCCGAGAAAGAGAAGGTTATGCTGTAAAGCCCCCCTCCAGTCCAGGTGGAGCTGTTCAACATTCACCAGAAGCAAATTCTTCGTCACCCCGTCGGCGCTTGCAGATGAAGCAATCCATTGATACTGCTCTAAATTTGCTCAAATCTCCAGATCCCAACCTTAGGGCCCCACAACCGATACGTTCATCGACGCCACCATCATCTCCCGACAAGTCTTTTGGCCAATACACGTTCTACCCCGTTGACCCCACCAATAACTCTCCCATCGATCCTGGTTCACGCCGGCCATCTCTCCCTCACCTCCCGAAACCCCCTCCCCATAATGCTCAGCAAAATAACAAGCTTCCTTCCGCATATGAACATCCGGTGCAACGCAGACCCAGGTCTGCAGGTACGGGTGCTGATAGAAGGCAAGAATACCAGGAGCAAGACATAATATATCCTGTTTATGGAAGAGGAGGTTCAGGCCGGAGATTGGGCAGCAAATACTCTTTGCTGAACATATTCAAGAAATCTCAGCCTGGTGAGGGATCGGAGAGTTCCACTCCTCCAATAGACACTAGTCTCAACTCTGAGTCGACTGCAACCTCGGAGGGCCCAGTTGGATCCATGATAACCCTTCCATTACCTGTGACTCCTAGTCGGTCCGGTCAAACGTCAACCTTGGATTCATCCGAGCAATTAGGAATGCCCGCTTCCACAATTTCTGTTCCACCATCTCGCTTAGGTTTTCAGGTTCATAGAGGTAGTGATGCCTCGACAAGAAGCAGTCGCTTTACCCCCCAAAGCCAACCCCACGCAGCGAACACTCCACCATTTCCGGAAACCCCGCCAGGAACTTTTCAGACATCACCCCGTAGTAATGTTCCTCTTGCTGTTGAGTTGCATCTCGCCCTTGCACAGCAACATCATCGAACGAAACCGAATATCCCTTCCCATGCTGATACCCCCGTTGAAGGGAGTGAAAAAGGAAAGCTTTCAAGCCCTTTGGCTAAACTCAACGCCCTACTTCTTCCAACTCACAACCGAAATCGTTCCGGATCCTCAAGCAGCATGTCCGACAGCCACCTTGTTCAAGACGATGAAGCCCTATCTACTGCAAATACAAGCTTCGAACCCGACAGTGGGAAGCCGAGTCCAAGGCCCGGTATATTGAGAGGGCACAGCCGCATTTCCTCATCGGGACAAGGAGCTTCACCTCTCTATTCGAGAACTCTTCGGTTTGATTCCAACTCCAGTAATCCGAACACTGAGCGCAAAGGCCGCGACAGCCCGCGATCAGTACCAGCCACACTCCGATCTCATGCCAGTGTGGGATCACTTACAAAGATGAATATACAAACCCCCGGTGACGGCTTCAATGTCGATTCGCCTCCTCAACTTGAAGTTCCTTCCAAAGAAGATGAGGCCTCATTCGGTGAACAGGTCCTTGGCCCAGTGAACATTCCTCCGGTAGAGGGTGCGAACATGCCTTCTGTCCCGTTGCAACGGCGACGAGGACTCTCCTTCGCATCTTCCTCTGAATCTTCACTCTCACCGATCCTATCTAATGATAATACAAACGATTCTTCGCTGGCTGTTCTCAATTCCGACTTTCCTTTCAGCATTAACCGACCTCCGTCTTTACTAATTGAAGGTCAAGCGGCATACGACCTGCCTACAAGTCCAGGACATCTCACGGTTCCTCTTCCTTCTGACAACCGCATTCGAGGAGATTCATTGAGCAGTAACAGTACCTCTGACAGTCGCAGCAACATGATAAGTTCGAGTGGGAGTGGAACTAGTGTTATGGTCTCTACCCCTGGGATGTCGAGCTTGCTCATGTCACCACCTGATTCGCATGATTTACTAGATTCAATGAAGTACCGAGAACCACCGGCGGACCTTGAAGGAGAGTATCTCAGTGCTCCTGCTGTGTTCCCCGTTAGTCCTGGCTTGAACGAAAGACGCACCAAGGGAACGTTGGACATCGATATCGCATCAATTTCTTCCCACGCGCAAGCTGAAGCCTTGGTACAGCGTGCCCGTCAGGACGTTTTGGACCTCGCCAATGCTCAGGAGCTGTTCCCCATGACTGGTGTAGGTCGCACTCCGTTAAGTGCACGATTGGCTGCGTACGGTGAGAGTTTAGCTCTTGAACGGAAATTACGAGAGCAGAAAGAGGAGGAAATTTCCTGGAAGGACCGTGTTCAGGATCCTCTACCTCCTCTGCCCCCCTTACCTCCCTCACGTTCTGCGGGTGCATCGTCTCCTCTCAAAGGAGACGTTCCCAGGCGAAAGAGTCGAGACGGCGTGGAAAGGCAGCTTAGCCTTGAAAACAGGGCAGGCCGTCGAGTCAAACGACGACTTAAGGATCCTCGCAGACCATCAACTGCAGATAGCCGTAAGCACCATTCCATTCTGTCTTTCGTTTTATTTACAATTTATTAATCCGACTTTTCTAGTTTCCTCCAACAGACAGGACATGTTTTTCGCCGACAGATCCGTATCACATCAGTCTTCGCGTTCCACGTCGACCTCCCATTATCCTCCAACCCCCGTGGCATACAACCTGACCGACGAGTCGACATCTTCACAGGATCCCCACGTTTCTCGATCTCGTGGCCAAGGTGACTCCTTGACCTCGGAATATTCTTCAGCACCAGCGAGGGAAATCATTCCGATACCCACCTCGGACGAATCACTGAGCCGCATCAATTCTTTGGATACTGCTGACGACACTGAAACGGATTCTTCCCCGACCATCCATCGCGTCCTGACCTCGCCCCTGCCCAACCCGTCCCGTGGCAAGCGTGAACAAGTGAGAAGCGCAAAGAAGTTGACAAGAATGGGTTATCCTGTGGCTGATCAAGCAGCAGCAGCAAGTCGCACTGTTCCTCCAACAACACCCCCAACAGCGTCCAAAATGGGGTTTGGCGTTCTCAAATCTTTCATGCAAACGACCTTTAAAGGAAAACCTTGATCATTGCATGCCCAGAGGCCTATTCCTCAAACCATCGACCGACATGTATCCGTCTTTTCGTTTAGCTTACCCCTCATCGCACATTTTCAGGGCTTACCAGTTGTTGCTATCTTGTTGGCATTGTTATCGTTTCATTATTTTTCTTATTGAGGTATTTCATTGTTGTATTCATGTATAGTATTTCTCCCCTCCTTGGTATCCGCGTTTTCATCTATTATGTACTGGCGCATACTTACTGCAATTTTGTACATTCCTGTGACAATATTATCGAGACAAGCGATAGGTTTGGCTCACTCATCAAGATAAGATTAGATGTTCCCCACGTGAATTTCTGCCGGCGTTCTCTTCTTCTCGACGTCGAGCACAATGCCTAAGAGAGCCCGAATTCACTTCGTTTCTCTCCGTTCGTCGCTCGTCAACTTACCCATCTCGATTTATGGCCCATTGGTTGAACGGAATATTGTGAGCATTGTTCATAAGTTTCTTTCGTGGCTTCACTCACCTCTCCTGAAAAGCGACCCCAACATTTGGCAGTCCATCTGACTTTAGTACCAAACCCAACAATAAAACCTGTTTTGGAACGAATCGAAGTCTATGTTGGATGGACTGGAATGGCTTCCGCGTCTTCGCTGGCGCATTTTAACGCTGGGCAGGCAGCCGAGGGTGGATTCGAAACGATAGAAATTGACCCACAATATGCTCAAGGCCTCGGGATATCCCAGGGTGACCTTGTATGAAAGATACATTGAATCAGCATGATATGCCTCCTGATACCAAACTTTAGGTCGAGATTGGGCTCCTCCATGACCTGCCTCATGCGAGCACGGTTGGAACAGAGCCCTTGACCTCTGATGATTGGGAAATTATAGTAGCTAGGCCAATACCCAGAGTTATTCCCTTTCCGCTCAACATTTCTACCCTAGGAAATACACGCTTCCCACGTAGAATCAACACTCCTTTCCCAGGTTCGGGTAGCGAAAGTCGGTCAAGAAATAGATGTTTGGGTTTTAGGCAGAACCCGCGTTCGACTTAGAGTGAGTAAGTAATGCCACACACTCATTTCAGTTTTTCGTCTACTAAGTGGGGTAACAGCCAGCCTTGATCCAACAAAAGGCAACGCCCTGCTTCTTACCTCAAATACAGAAGTCAGTATTGCTCCAAAACTGCACCGCATCCGCGACCCCCCTTTATCTAAAGTAGAACCTACGTTGCCTCCTGCGGTAAATGATGTTTCGAAGCCACCTTCAAATTCCATGATTCCAGCAACTTCCTCTGTCATCCTTCGCGTTCTCCCATCCAGGTTGGTGCCATGCCCCGACTTTCCGGAACACAATGGGATGGGATTACTGGTGCTTCTTCATCCACAAAATCTGGCGGAATTAGGTCCTGAAAATTCGCGTGTCGATCCAAATATTGGTGTATTCAGTCAAGGTACATACAAAATTTTAACCCCTCCACCCAATCCATCCTCGCCATTACCAAATCCTCTACCTCTTATGGAGCCATCCATTCGCGTTGTGAATTCGGCGACACGCGCAGACGCGACCTCTTCTGGAGTTTCAATGGGCCCTGGGGATTTATTTCTCGGAACATCGGACAATATCCCAATCGGTCACGCCGTATTTATTGCTCTTCCTGAAGGGCTAGAGGAATGGGATCTCGTTATGTATATTCATTGTCAGTTCGTCTTTTCTGCGCAACATATTCACCATGTTTTTATTATAGAGTTTCTCTATCATCAAACGGAGAGTCGTTAAAGCTTAGAAACCGCCCTCGTATAAATGGACATACATCCACGTTTGTTTCTCGTATATTTCCCGTTAATGGCGTCTTTATTATTAATATGTCTCTTCCAGTTCCGGTCAATCAACACCGTTCCTTGCTGGTGTGAATGTCATTTTGGATCGCTGTCTAAAATTTTGCACAAGAGAACTACTGATCCATTCCATGTCAAATTCCGTACACGGCTGTAAGCATCCATTTACCTCCTTTCTGGCTGTTGTTCAACTTTGTATTATAGCATCTGGTTTGCTTGTAACTGGACGGTCGGGATCTGGAAAGACATCAATCATTCAATCCGTCGCAAAATCAACCCAAGAAGACCCCAGAACTTTGACTTGTGAGCGAATGTGAACCTATTCCATCAGATGACCATCCAACGGCGGTTTTAGATATTCTTTATGTTGATGCATCGAAGCTAGCGGAACAGCCTACTCCTTCCGTGAAAGCCCAGGTCAATTACTGGTTCGACAAATGTGCTTGGCACCGCCCCAGTATACTCATCCTGGACAATTTGGACAAACTATTAAGCGCAGAAGTAGAAGTAGGTCTTCAACGTCGTGTGCGTTACAGGCGTCCGGTAAATTACCTCCTCCCAGCATGCTGATTCTTTCCGATCACGTCATCTCACCGAGATATTCCTGAACACGTTCTCCTCTACGGCTCGTTCCGCTGGCCTTAACTCTCGGGGCATCCTTTTGCTAGCGACTTCAGATTCGACAGCATCTCTTCATATGTTAATAAATAGTGCACATGTTTTCAAGGAGGTTGTTCATGTCACAGCGCCTAACAAAGACGCGCGAAGAGATGTGAGCTTCTATTTCTCGTCTCTTTAACAGATCCATCATTATATTCCCCCTAGATATTATCCCGGCTGGTTCACGATAGACTCAAAGTTGCCAAAGATATCACCCTGAATCCGGAGTCTCCTGTAAACTTTACAGAGCTTTCGACTCAAACAGAGGGATACTCAGCAACTGATTTGAAGGATCTAGTCGCTAGGGCCATCCATCAAGTTGCGATGAGAGCGAACAGTGATGTTCTCGCAAGTGTAAGCCATTCACATAGTCGTCGACGTCGCTAAGGCTTGGATATGACACAGCTGGAACTCACCCTGGCCGACTTCAATGCAGCTCAAATAGACTTCGTGCCTCTATCACTCAGAGATGTCAAATTGGAAAAATCAGAGGTGGCCTGGTCGGACATTGGAGGTACGATCGAGTTCTGTTTTTTTTTTGTTCACAAATCTCATCCCAAGAGGTTAGGTCTATATGAAACTCGTCGTATGCTACGTGAGACACTCGAATGGCCCACCAAATACGGTCCAATCTTCAAACAGTCTCCTCTGAGGTT
>Ga0307509_10002318_pt1 | contig 31034 bp, 25 predicted proteins | sample 10_EM_MG_FD_202245 | JGI IMG/M metagenome (GOLD analysis project Ga0307509, IMG submission 202245) | Populus trichocarpa ectomycorrhiza microbial communities from riparian zone in the Pacific Northwest, United States - 10_EM | ecosystem: Host-associated > Plants > Roots > Unclassified | place...
GGGGGGGCGGGGCGGGGGGCGGGCCCCGGGCGCGCCGGGGCGCGCGCGGCCGCCCGCGGCAGCGGCGGCGGTGTCGTCGACGAGACCCTGACTCATGCGGCGACCGCCTTCCGGCCCGAGGCCACCACGATCCGCGGATCGAGCAGCGGATAGACGAGATCGACGAGCAGATTCGTCAGGACGAAGATCAGCGCGCCGAACACCACCACGCCCTGCACGAGCGGGATGTCCTGGGCCGTCACCGCGGCGGCCGTCACCCGGCCGAGGCCGTCACGCGAGAACACCGTCTCGACGACCACCGAACCCGCGATCAACTGCCCTACCAGCAGGCCGACCACGGTCAACGCGGGCAGGGACGCGTTGCGCAGGGCGTGCCGTAGATGCACGCGCCATCGGCCGGCGCCCTTGGCGCGGGCGGTCTCCACGTAGGCCTGGTCCAGCGCGGTGAGCAGGCTCTTGGCCAGGACCTGTGCGACCTGAGCGCCGGTCGGGATCGCCAGCGTCAGGGCCGGCAGGATCAGCCCCCGCAGTCCGTCGTTGCCGAACGCGGGGAACCAGTGCAGGCGGAAGGAGAACGACTCGACGAGCAGCAGCCCCACCCAGAACGTCGGGACCGACACCCCCAACGGCGGCAGGGACAGCAGCAGTTGACGCAGCCACCGGCGCGAGGTGTAGGTCGCCACGACCGCCAGTCCACCGCCGAGGAGCACGGCGAGGAGCAGCGCGGCACCGGTCAGTTGAATGGTCCCCGGCAGGGCGTCGGCCAGCGTCGAGGACACCGGCCGTCCCGTGGAGACGGAGTTCCCGAAGTCCCCGCGCACCGCCCGGCCGAGGTAGTCGGCGTACTGCACCAGAATCGGCTTGTCGAAGCCGTACTCGTGGCGCAGCGCCGCGAGTTGGGCCGGGTCGACGGTCCCGGAGTCCATTCCGGCACTGGCCATCGCCGTGACCGGGTCGCCCGGCAGGAAGTCGAGGACCAGGAAGGACACCGTGTAGGCGGCCCACAGCACCCCGACCGCCTGGGCGAGTCGCTTGATCGCGTAGCGGCGCATGCGTCAGCCGATCCAGGTGTCGTGCAACTGGATCCGGCTGGAGGCGTCGAAGTTCAGGCCGTGCACCTTCTTCGCCACGCCGATCTGGGTCTGGAGTTCCACCACCGGCACGTAGTAGGCGTTCCGCACGAGCAACTCCTGTGCCTGTTTGACCAGTTCGGCGCGCTTCGTGGTGTCCGTGGTCGCCGCCTGCCCGGTCAGCGAGGTGTCCAGCGGGGTCACGGGAAGGCGGTAGAAGTTGGCCAGCTCGGTGGAGAAGGAACTGCGGAGGATGTCCGGGTCGGCGCGGGTCACATTGCTCCACGCCGCGTCGAAGTCACCCGACTGAAGCGTGGGGGCGAGCTGGGTGACCTGGAGCTGCTTGAGCGTCAGACCGACGCCGACGGCCTTCAGTTGCTGCTGAATCAGCTCCAACGCGGGCTGGTTCGTGGCCGAGTTGGGGATCCAGTCGACGGTCAGGCTCAGCTTCTCGCCGTCCTTCGTCCGGATGCCGTCGCTGCCCGCCTTCCAACCGGCCGCGTCCAGCAGGGACTTCGCCTTGGCCGCGTCGGTCGTCAGGTCCGAGGACAGGTCGGCGTAGTCGGGTGTGGTGTGCGCCAGGACGCTGGTCGCGGGCTGGGTTCCGGTCGGGAACACCGTGTCGGCGATCTGCTTGCGGTCGATGGCGAACCCGATGGCCTGACGCACCCGCGGGTCTTTGAGCACCGGCCGCGAGTTGTTGAGGGCCAGGCCGAACACCACGCCCGGATTGGCCCGCCGCTGAAGGGTGACCTGGCCGCCCTTGAGAGCCGCCTCATTCGCCTTGCCGACGCTGCTGATCGCGTCCACCTGCCCCGACTGGAGACTGCCGGCCCGGACTCCCGCCTCGGGTACGACCTTGAAGACCACCTTGTCCAGGTAGGCCTCGCCGCTCTTGTGCCACAGCGAGGAACCCCAGGCGTACCCGGTGCGCCTGGCCAGCGTGATCGACTGGTTCTGCACGTACTGCTTGAGCACGAAGGGCCCGGAGCCGACCACTCCCCGGCTGCACTTCTCCTGCGGGCTCTGCTTCGCGCTGGCCGACGACTCGATGCCCAGCGAGTGCGTCGAAGTGGCTTGCAGGAACTGGGCGTTGGGCTGCCGGAAGGTCACCTTGACGGTGAGCGGGTCGACCACGGTGGTGCTCTTGACGCCGCTGAGATAGCCCTCGGCGAGGGTGCCCAGCGCGCCGAGCTTCGGCACGGCGTCGAAGTTGTCCTTGACCACCTGCGCGGTCAGCTTGGACCCGTCGCTGAAGGTGACACCCGATCTGAGATGGAAGGTGAATGTCGTCGCGTCGGAGCTGATGTCCCAGCTCTTCGCGAGCCACGGCACGATCTTGCCGGTCGTGGGGTCCTGGTCGGTGAGGGAGTCCACGATCTGCCGCACCGAGTAGATGGTGTCGTTGCTGGCCACCTGCTGCGGGTCCACGCAGCCGGCGTCGGAGCCCACCGCGAAGGTCAGGCTGCCACCGGACCTGGCCTGTCCGGCGCCTGCGGCGGGGCCACCGCCGCCAGATCCGCAGGCGGTCAGCAGGAAACTGGTGGTCAGAAGGGCGGCCGTAGCCGCTCGTCGAGTGGTTCGGGAGACCGGATGTGCTGTCACGGAGAGGTGCTCCTACTCGTGTCACCGCGTGCACGCGGACCTGCGCGGACCGTGGCTGGACGCGGGCGGTGTCGACCCCGGCGGGGGTGGGACTCCTGAGGGGTGGGAAGCGCGTCGACGGGCCCGGGGCGCACCCGTGCACACGTCGACTCGTGGGAGAAGGGGGAAGGGGCCCGTGTGGGACGGGCGACCGCAGATGTCAGCTTCGAAGGCCGGACAGATGTCAGCCAGGAAGGCCGGACAAGGTCAGCTGTGACACAGACAGCCGGCGAAGCGCTGCAGGTCGATGTGGCGTCGGCGCGACAGCCGGGAGAAGACGACGGCGTCGTGACAGGAGGCAGTCAGGTCGTAGCTGTTGGGCACGCCGTCCTCCATATCCGGGACCCCGGTCGCGGGGCCGCGCGTTCGCAGAGCCATCAGCGTCCCTGCCGGGCTTTCGCCCTGAGCGCCCCACTGCGTCGGGGGGTTGCCGGTCGGTCGGCCAGGATTCGATGCTGACACTCAATGCCGCTGTTGATCGTATGGAGCGGTGTCGCCGTGCGTCAATGCCGGGGCGGAGGTGGCTAGGCTGCTGCCCGGCCCCGAATCGTCCGGCTGCGGAACGCACTCCGCCCGGCCGACCGGATTTTGTGGCTGTTTTCCGGGTGTGATCTCCGCCCGCCCGTCTTCCCTCGGCCGTGGGGCGTTCAACGCCCGACGCGGCGGGCTTCCTGTCACACCTCACACCTCACTCCGAACTGCCGCCTGCCGTCTGCCGGTTCCTGCCGAGCCGTTCGCGGTCGGCGCCCACATCACGACGACCCAAGGACCCACCATGAAGCGGTACATCCTCACCGGTGCGCCCGGCGCCGGAAAGACCACGATCCTCCGCCGGAGGAGCGGGATCGTTGTCCCGGGCTGACAGCCGTCGCCGCCGAGCCCGAACCGATCGTGCCGCTAGCCGACGAGCTCGCGGACCAGCGCCGCGACTTGTTCCGTCTCGATCAGGAATCCGTCGTGGCCGTACGGCGACTCGATGACACGGAGTCGGTCCGCGCCGGGGATGCCGGTCGCCAACTCCGCCTGCTGGGACGGGGGATAGAGCCGGTCGGAGTCGACTCCGGCGACGAGTGTCCGCGCGGTCACCCGGCGCAGAGCCGTGCGCGTGTCACCTCGGTCGCGGCCGATGTCGTGGCTGTTCATGGCCTCGGAGAGCGTGACATAGCTGCCCGCGTCGAACCGCCGTACCAACTTGGCCGCGTGATGGTCGAGATACGACTCGACCTGATACCGGCCGCCGTTCCACGGGTCCTCCGCACCCTGCGGCGCGCGGCCGAAACGGGCCGCCAACTCCGGTTCGCTGCGGTAGGTGACATGGGCGAGGCGGCGGGCGAGGCCGAGTCCGGAATGGGGGCCCCGGCCCGTGTCGTGATAATCGCCGCCCTGCCAGTGCGGGTCCGAACGGATGGCGTGGAGCTGGATGTTGGTCCAGGCGATCTGCTCGCCGCTCGCCGAGGCGGTGGTGGCAAGCAGCAGGAGCGCGTCCGTACGCTCCGGATACGTCACGGCCCACTCCAGCGCCCGCATCCCGCCCATGGACCCGCCGAGCACCAACGCCCAACGCTCGATGCCCAGTTCGTCCGCGAGGCCCGCCTCTGCGGCGACCTGGTCGCGCTGCGTCAGGAACGGGAAGCCCCCGCCCCACCGTCGTCCGTCCGGGCGGAGTGACGACGACCCGGTGCTGCCCTGGCAGCCGCCGAGCACGTTCGGTGCGACGACGAACCAGCGGTCCGTGTCCAGGGCCCGTCCCGGTCCGATCAGGGCGTCCCACCAGCCGGGGGTGGGGTGACCGGGCCCGGCGGGGCCGGCGACATGGCTGTCGCCGGTGAGTGCGTGGAGTACGAGTACGGCGTTCGAGCGGTCCGGTGCGAGTCGTCCCCAGGTCTCGAACGCCAGCCGTACACCGGGCAGTTCACCGCCCGCCTCCAGAGCGAGGGGCTTCTCCCGGGCGTGCCACCGGCGGTGCCCGGGCGGGTCTCCCTCCCGCCAGGCCCCGGAGGCCGGCGGAAGGGGGACCGCCGACGGCGTCGGTACGGCGTTCAGGACGCGCCCTTGGCCGCGCGGAACCCGGCCTCCAGGTCGGCCTTCAGATCGGCGAGGTTCTCGATGCCGACGGACAGCCGCACCAGACCCGGAGAGGTGCCGGTCGCCGCCAACTGGGCCTCGTCCAGCTGACTGTGGGTCGTCGACGCGGGGTGGATGATGAGGCTGCGTACGTCCCCGATGTTGGCGAGATGGCTGAACAGCTCTACCGCGTCCACGAAACGCTTTCCGGCTTCGACCCCGTCCCGCAGTTCGAAGGCGAGCACCGCTCCGGCGCCGCGCGGGAGGTAGCGCTGTCCCGCCTCGTACCACCGGTTGGACTCAAGTCCCGGGTAGTGGACGGCGGCCACCTCGTCGCGCCGCTCCAGCCACTCCGCGAGGGCCTGGGCGTTGGACGAGTGCCGCTCGATGCGCAGGCTCAGCGTCTCCACGCCCTGGAGGAGCAGGAACGCGGAGTGCGGCGAGATCGCCGGGCCGAGGTCGCGCAGCAGCTGCACACGCAACTTGACGGCGAAGGCGCCCGGGCCGAGCGCCGGCCAGTACCGCAGGCCGTGGTAGCTGGGGTCGGGCTCGCTGAAGTCGGGGAAGCGCTCGGCGTGCGCGCCGAAGTCGAAGGTGCCGCCGTCGACCACGACACCGCCGATGGTGGTGCCGTGCCCGCCGAGGAACTTCGTCGCCGAGTGGACGACGATGTCGGCGCCGTGCTCGATCGGCCGCAGCAGATACGGCGTCGGCACGGTGTTGTCGACGATCAGCGGGACGCCCGCCTCGTGCGCGACATCGGCCACGCCTCGTACGTCGAGAACGTTGCCGCGCGGGTTGCCGAGCGTCTCGGCGAACAGGGCCTTCGTGTTCGGCCGGATCGCCGCCCGCCAGGCGTCCAGGTCGTCGGGGTCGTCGACGAACGACACCTCGATGCCGAACTTCGGGAGCGTGTGCCGGAACAGGTTGTACGTGCCGCCGTACAGGGACGTGCTGGAGACCAGATGGTCGCCGGCGGACGCCAGCGTCAGGATCGCGAGGGTCTCCGCGGCCTGCCCGGAGGCCAGGGCCACCGCGGCGATACCGCCCTCCAGGGCGGCCACGCGCTGTTCGAAGACGTCCTGGGTGGGGTTGTGGATCCGGGTGTAGATGTTGCCGGGCTCCGCGAGCGCGAACAGGTCGGCCGCGTGCTGGGTGTCACGGAAGACGAACGAGCTGGTCTGGTAGATCGGTGTCGCCCGTGCCCCGGTCGTCGGGTCCGGTACGGCACCGGCGTGGATCTGCTTGGTCTCGAACGACCAGGCCGAGGTGTCCGGAGCTGCGGGCGCGTCCTCGGGCGTGTGGCCCCCGGTGACGGAGTCGATGGGCTGGCTCATGGTTCTCCCTTGTGCGGGCGTGCGGGTGCGTGCGACGAGACGACCGCGGAGCCGCTGCCCTGAAAGAGGGCACGACGAATACCGGCGCGGCGCGCTCGTGCAGAGGGGAATCGGATGCCGGAGCGGAGCGGAGCGTCAGCTCAGGGCGGGACACCCCGTGCTGGTGACACGCACGTAGTCGACGTGGCGGCGGGTCACGAGCACGGTCATGCAGTGAGAGAACCACAGCCGGTGCCGGAGAACCAGCGTGACGTGGGCAGTTGAAACACGACTGCCACAACCACGCCGAGCCCAGGTGCCGTTGTCCACCCCATGGACGCGAGCACCGCCGTACGGCCACCCAGCGCACTGGAGAAGAGATCCGTGACCTGCTCCAGCGCCGAGGCGGCCGCGGGCGCCACTCCCCAGGCTCAGGGACACAGGAGGTCGGTGAACTCGACCACTTCGACCGCGAGTTGGCCCGCAGGATTCGTCATGCGGCTCCCCGGCGGCTGAACTGCTCGGCCGTCGCGTGTTCGTCGGTGGCGGCGGGCAGCAGGGTGGCGAGGGTCGTGCCGCTCAGCACGGCGGCGGCCTCGTCCTCGATTCGGCGCCACACGTCGGGCAGGCCGGAGGCGGGACCCGGGTAGTCGAGCCCGGCCAGCGGTGCACCGCGCAGGGTGATCAACTCGCCGTCGACGGCGCGGGACACGTCAAGGAGCGTGATCTCGTCGGCGGGCCGGCCGAGCCAGTACCCGCCCTCGCAGCCGCGCTGGCTGCGCACCAGACCGGCTCTGCGCAACTCGCCCACAACGGACTTCAGGAACCGGAACGGGATCTGCTGAGAGGATGCGATCGCCTCGCACGTGAGCGGACGGGCAGGTTCGCAGGCGACCTCCAACAGGGCCCGCGTGGCGTAGTCCGCCTTCGCGGAGATATGCATGCGCACATAGTGCCCGACGCGGAGCCCGGCACGAGGACTTCCACAGGTTCCCCGCACGGGATCGCCCGTCCAGTCCTTCGTGCATTGCGGGAACATCGCCGCAGGTGAAGTGCAATGGGCACCTCTTGACATCCTTTTCGGGGCGGCTCTAGCGTCGCCAACCATGAGCGAGCCGTTGACCACCCCCGGCGAAGGTTTCCACCCCCACCTCCATGACGCCGCAGGGCAGCCGACAGCTCCCCTGCGCACCCGCCTGCACCACGTCCGCGCCGACGCCCTCGACGGCGACACGGCGCAGAGCGGGGGCATGCGCAGGTTCGCCGCGGTGAGCGGCCGGACGGTCGGCTCCGAGAAACTGTGGATGGGCCAGACGCATGTCGCCCCCTCGACAGCCTCCTCCGATCACCACCACGGCGAATCGGAGACCGCGATCTACGTGGTCAGCGGACACCCCGAGTTTGTCTTCCTCGACGACGCGGGTCCGCGACCGGAGGAGATCCGCTTGCGGACGTCTCCAGGCGACTACATCTTCGTGCCGCCGTTCGTCCCGCACCGCGAGGAGAACCCCGACCCGGCGGAAGAGGCCGTGGTCGTGATCGCCCGCAGCACGCAGGAGGCGATCGTGGTCAATCTTCCGGGGCTGTATGTGCTGGGAGCCGGGGAGGCCTGATGGGTCGCTGGTGACCAACTCGGTTCAGGGGAGCCAGAGGTGAGGGTCAGTCAGGTGTGGTCCCTCGCTCGTCGGTGTTCAGGCCGCGGAGTGCCCAGAGCCCGTACAGCGCCAGCAGCGGTTTGACGAGCAGCCATTCGCCGGGGCGGTAGTCGTCCGCACGGACCAGTTTCTTCGCGAGATCGGGGCGCTGTCGCCGCAAGTAGGCGCGGGCCTTGAGGGCGTGGGCCGGCTGGGAGGCGAACTTGATGCGGTCGACGTCCTCAAGCAGCGGGATCACGTAGCTGACGTTCTCCCATGTCGTCCGGCTCTCCTCCTCAAGGAGCACCGTGCCGTCGAACTTGAGCACCGATCGGGCGTAGTCGGCCATCAGTTGGGCTTCGGAGGCGCCACCGCTGGTCGTACCGCCGCTGAAGATCACGCGGGTGTCGTGTGTGCCGTCATCGGTGAGGGAGCGAATTCCGGCGCGGACGCGCCAACGGTTGATGAGGTTCGCCGTCGCCTGAGGGTTCCGGTATCCCAGCACGACCACGGCCTCGGCATCACCCTCGTTGTCTCCCACGAGAGTTCGGGACCAGCGCCGGTTCAGCCACTCGCCCCAGACGAGGACCGCCACGCCGGCTGCCGCCACACCTGTCTTTCGTCGCATTCCGGCGACTCTAGCTTTCATGAAGCGTGGCTTGACCTTGTCACTGACGGCAGGGTTGAACGATCACGTCATAGACCGGCGGGGTGATCGTCAATGTCAGCACGTCGATGGGCCAGCGGGCCTGGCCCGGCGGTTCGGTCTACGCGGCGATCAAGACCGCACTGGAACTGCTGACCCGTAGTTGGGCGGTCGAACTGGCACCCACTGTCGGCATCGCCTGCGTGGTCGTCGCCGGAATCGGCGTCACCCGGACAAGCAGTCGTCGGACACGACCTCAGGCGGTATACCGCCTGAGGCGCAGCCCTACGTCCAGGAGGCGTCCTGGGCTTGCGGTTGAAGGTCTGGGCAGGATGGCCACCCCCTGCTGTTCCGCGGAAAGGAATCCACCGTGTCCGACCACCTCGACACCCAGATCCCCTACTGGGATGCCGCCGCGGCCACGAAGACCTTCACGCACCCCCTCCATCTGCCCTGGCTTGAGGGGATCAGCGGGCAGGCCGCGATTCTCGACTACGGATGCGGATACGGCCGCACGATGGACGAACTCCAACAGCGCGGTTTCCGCAATTTGACAGGCGCCGACATCTCACCGGCGATGATCGAGCGGGCCCAACACCTACACCCCGCCATGCACTTCACCACTCTCGACACACCTCCGTCCCTGCCCTCCCCGGACGCCGACTTCGATGTGGTTCTGCTCTTCGCGGTGCTGACCTGCGTCCCGGGCGACGAAGCCCAACGCCGGCTGATCGCAGAGCTGCACCGCGTCCTCAAGCCAGGCGGAGTCCTCTACGTCAGCGACCTCCTGCTGCAGGACGACGAGCGCAACCGCAGCCGCTACGACCGCTACGCCACCCTCAACGGCGGCCAGGGCGACGTCGGTTACGGCGTGTTCCAGACCGGTGACGGCGCCGTGTGCCGCCACCACTCCCGTGAGCGGCTCGCCGCCCTGCTCGCGGACTTCGACGGTATCGACACCCGGACCGTGACCGTGTCCACGATGAACGGCCATGAGTCGACGGGGATCCAGATCCTCGCCCGCAAGGCCGCCCTGACATGACGTCAGGTGGGATCAGGTCTCCCTTCCGGCTCGGGCCAGTGCCTCCTCGGCCTGGGTGGCAAGGGAGTTGACGAGATCGGAGGCCGATGGGAGGTCGTCGATGAGGTCGACGGCTTCGCCGGCCCACACGGGCAGGGGCGGTATGTCGCCCTGAGACAGGGCGACTTGGTAGGCGTGTCGGGCATGGGGATCGTCGGCGAGCTCCGTCTCCCGGCCGCGCCACTGGTCGAGGAACGGGTGGCCGAGCGTGCGGGCGGTGTACTTCGACGGCCAGCTGGAACCTCGGGCGATGTCCAGGATCCTGTTGCGCTCGGTGTCCGCGCCGCGGCCCTGGACGATGGCCTTGGCGGTCGAAGGGGCGACCAGGGCTTCGGTGGTCGCCTGGAAGCGGGTGCCGATGAGTGCGCCGACGGCTCCCAGGGCGAGAGCGGCGGCCACCCCGCGGCCGTCGGCGATGCCACCGGCGGCGAGTACGGGTACGGGAGCGGCCAGATCGACGACGACCGGAACGAAGGGCAGCGTGGAGCGACCGTGCCGGGCGCCGTGGCCACCGCTCTCGGAGCCCTGGGCCACGATGACGTCGGCGCCCAGGTCCACCGCCCGCCCGGCTTCCTCCAGATCGGTGGCCTGGATGACAAGTGCCGTACCCGAGCGTCGAATTCGCTCGGCGAACGGGCTCGGATCCCCGAACGACAGCATCACGGCCCGGGGTTGGTATTCCAGGGCGTGCTCCAGCGCCGCCACATCTATCTGCCAGGTGAGGAAGCCGATTCCCCACGGATTCGTGGTGTTCTCGGTGACGATGGCCAACTCCCGTGCCAGCCAGTCGCGTTCACCGTTGCCGCTGCCCAGCAGACCGAGCCCGCCCCCACGGGAGACGGCCGCGGTCAGCGCACCACCTGCCGATCCGCCCATCGGCGCCAGGGCAATGGGGTGTCGCACTCCGAAGAGCTTCGTGAACGCCGTCGTCAAAGCCATGGCGCCCATCATCACCCGGTGGCCCCCTCGGGGAAATGGGCGGCTCGGCCACGTAGCCGCCCTCTAATCTCGGCCCATGAAGCAGCGGCAGCAGAAGAAGCTCTCCCGGCGGCTCTTCGGGGCGATCGTGGTGGGCGACATCGGTGTGGCGAAGGCGGTTCTGCGCGCCGGTGTCGACCCTGGACGAGCCGACAGCGAGGGCACCACGCCGCTCTACGCCGCCTCCGTGAACGGGCAAGCCGCGATCGTCCGCGTGCTTCTGGCAGCCGGCGCCTTCCCCGACACCGAGAGCAGCGGCATCGGCGCGGAGGGCCTGCCCTTGTGCGCCGCCGCCTGCTGGGGCCACACCGAGACGGTCCGCGAACTGCTGGCTCACGGCGCCGATCCGAACGTACGGGAAGATCACGGCACCGGCCGGTCCCCGCTGGAGTGGGCGAACAACGGTCATCATCCCGAGACGGTCGCCCTCCTCAGGGAGGCGGGTGCGATGGCGACCGGTGGGTGAGGGGCCTCCGGTGCCATGGTCCGGCCCGGCAGGGACGATCGTCGGGTATGGCGGATACTCGGGTATGGCGGGGCACGTGGGTGCCGCGCGGGCTGGAGGTGCGCCGGCGTATGGACAATCCTTGGCGCGGCCTGCCCGGGCGGCTTCCGGCGTGGTTGCGTGACCATGATCCGGGGCTCGCGGCGACGCGCAGGGCCGCACGCACCGCGCTGGTGATGCCCGCGCTGTTCGCCCTGTGCGGGCAACTGCTGAAATCCTCGACGATGGCGACCTACGCGGCGTTCGGGTCGTTCTCGATGCTCCTGCTCGTGGAGTTCACCGGCCCGATGGTGCAGCGCCTGCGGGCCCACGTGGGGCTCGCGCTGGGCTGGGCGGCGCTCATCTGTCTCGGCACGCTGGTGGCGCGGACGGACTGGCTGGCGGTCGCCACCATGGTCGTAGTGGGCTTCCTGGTGCTCTTCTCGGGGGTGGTCAGCTCCGTTCTCGCGGGCGCCTCGACCGCGCTGCTGCTGGCCTTCATCCTCCCGGTGACCTCACCGGCCCCGCTGTCGCAGCTGCCGGACCGGCTCGCGGGAGCCGGCCTCGCCGCGGCCGCCGCCATGCTCGCGATCTCCCTGCTGTGGCCTCGCTCCACCATGGACCCGCTCAGCGCGCCCGCCGCCCGGGTCTGCCGCGCGGCGGCGGCACAGCTGCGCACCGACGCCTCCTGGCTGGACGGCGGGCCGCAGGCGCCGACCGCCCGGCAGTGCGAGGTCGCCGCCGACCGGGCCACCACCGCGGCGGCGGACCTGCGCGCCGCCTTCGACGCCACTCCCTACCGGCCCACCGGCCTGTCCGTCGGCTCCCGCGCACTGGTCCGCCTGGTCGACGAACTCACCTGGCTCAGCGCCATCGTGGAGGACAGCGGTCCGGTGTCGGACGAACGCCGGGTCTGCGACGTCGACGCACGCACCGTACGGCGCGCGGCGGCCACGGCCCTGGACGAGGCGGCCGTACTCCTCGACTCCCCGCGCGAAGCGCCCGACGCCCTGCGCGTCGCCCTGGTCGACCTGCGCGCGGCGATGGACGGCATGGAGGACGGCGCCACCCACCGGCTGCCCGTGGAACAGCCGAAGCCGCGCACGGAGGCGGAGGTCCGCGCCTTCATCGAGACCCTCGATCTGTCGTTCCGCGCCCAGGAGTTGGGCTTCGCCACCCTGCAGATCGCCGGCAACGTGGACCTCGCCGCGGCCGCCGAGCGGCGCAGCTGGCCGGAGCGGCTGCTCGGCGGCGAACCCGGCGCACTGACCCAACCCCTGGGATCGGCCGTCGAACGCGCCGCCGCCCACCTGGAGCCGCGCTCGGTCTGGCTGCACAACAGCCTCCGGGGCGCGCTCGGTCTCGGCATCGCGGTGGCGCTGGCGAACGCGACAGGAGTCCAGCACTCGTTCTGGGTACTGCTCGGAACCCTGTCGGTGCTGCGCTCCAACGCGCTCAACACCGGGCAGAACGCGCTGCGCGCCCTCGGCGGCACCCTGGCCGGTTCGCTCGTGGGGGTCGGGCTGCTCCAGCTCATCGGCCACCACGGCACCCTGCTCTGGTTCCTGCTCCCCGTCGCCGTGCTCGTCGCCGGTATCGCCCCCGCCGCGATCTCTTTCGCGGCCGGACAGGCGGCTTTCACCGTCGCCCTGGTGATCCTGTTCAACATCGGCCAGGACCCCGACTGGCACATCGTGCTGCTCCGCATCCAGGACATCGCCCTGGGCTGCGCGGTGAGTGTGCTGGTGGGGCTGTTCTTCTGGCCGCGAGGTGCCGGGGCCGCCGTGGACCGGGCGCTGTCCGCCGCGTACGACGCCAGCGCCCGCTACCTCGCGGACGCGGTCGAGTACGCGGCCAGTCGCTGCAGCATCGGCTGTCTCCCTACGGACGCACCGCTGGAGGCGAGTCGGCAGGCGGCCGCCGCGGCCCGCCGGCTCGACGACGCCTTCCGCAGCTACCTCGCCGAACGCGGCGCCAAACCGGTACGGCTCTCCGACATGACCACCCTGGTCACCGGGATCGTAGGACTGCGCCTGGCCGCGGACGCGGTGCTGGAACTGTGGCAGCGCAACGGCGGCGACGAACAGATCCAGCCCGACCGCTCCGAGGCCCGGCTGATCCTGCTCGACACCGTCGTCCGGCTCTCCGACTGGTACCGCGACCTGGCCGCCGGACTCGGTCGACACACCGCCGTACCGGCCCCGTTGGCACGCGATCCGGAGGAGGAAGCGCGCCTCGTGGACTCCCTGCGCCGGGACCTGCGCGACGACGACGGACGTGCCACTGCCACGGCCGTCCGCATCATCTGGACGGCGGACCACCTCAACGTGGCGCGCCGCCTCCAGTACGTCCTGACAGCGGCGGCGAAGCCGAGCGCCGCGGCCTGATACCCGGTACCGGGAGCGCGGGGATCAAATGCGTTGGCCCTGCCCCGAGTCGGTGCATACCTTTCTGTCCGTGATCCGACGTCGCCGCCCCGCACCCGTCGCGCCCGTTCCTCCGCCTCCGCCTCCGTCCGGGCTGTTCTCCCGTACGTACCTGGCCGCGACCGCGAGTTTCGCGGCGGTGATGTTCCTGACCGGGTTCGCCGCGCTGGCGGTGATGCCGTTGTTGCCGGTGGCCGCCAGGGAACTCGACGGGGTGGTGCTGTATCCGCTGGTGGCCGGGGCGTTCGTCGCCGCGAGCCTGCTCGGCGGGGTGCTGGGCGGGACCTGGGCGGACCGTGCCGGGCCGCGTCGGCCGCTGATGGCCGGGGTGGCCCTGACCGTCGTCACACTGCTCGTCTCCGCGACGAGTACGACCATCTGGCAACTGGCCCTGGGACGTTTCACTGACGGCATCGCGGCCGGACTGGTTGCGGTGTCCGTCAACGTGGCCATCGGGCAGGCCTACCCGGATCACCTGCGGGCCCGCGCCCTGGCCCTGATGAGCGCCTGCTGGATCGTGCCGTCCCTGGCCGGTCCGCCGCTCGCCGGGCTCGTGGCCGCGTGGTGGTCCTGGCGCGCGGTGTTCTTCGGCCTCGCGGGATTCACCCTCCTCCCGGCGGTGACAGCGGTACTGCTGCTGCGCGGGCGGGGAGCGGAGGCTTCGCACGGTGACGCAGGGAGTGAGGGTCCGGTACGGCGTCCCGCGCTGTCCGCCGCGCTGGCGGTGAGCGCGGCGGCGGCGCTCACTCAGTACGGCGTCTCCGCCTGGGACGTACGGCACGTGGTGTGCACGGTGTCCGGACTGGCGCTGCTCGTGGCGTTCGCGCCGAGGCTGCTGCCGCCGCGTACCTGGCGGGCCGGGGGCGGGCTGCCCGCGACGGTGTTGCTGAGGGCGCTGACGTCCGGCGCGTATTTCACGCTGGAGGCGTTCGTACCGCTGATGTTGAGTACGGCGCGACGCGTGCCGGGCGTGGTGACGGGGCTCGCCTTCACCGGGGCCGCGCTCGCCTGGGCCGGGGCGTCCTGGCTGCAGGGACGGCTGCAGGGCCGGGTGCCGCGGCACCGGCTCGTCGCGGTCGGGGCCGGGGTGATGGCGGTTGCGGTCGTGTCGGCCGTGGTGTGCGTCCTGCCCGCCGTGCCCGCGGCCACGGCGGTGTCGTCGATGGTGCTGGCCGCCGTCGGCATGGGGCTCGCGACGCCTTCGCTGACCCTGCTGTCCCTCAACCACGCTCCGGTCGGCGGACAGGGCTATGCGAGCGGCGCGATGCAGACCGCCCAGAACCTCGGGCAGACGATCGTCCTGGCCCTGGCCTCGGCCCTGTTCAGCGTGGTGACGGCGGTGACGAACAGTCAACTCGCCCCGTTCGCCTGGGCGTTCGCGCTGCTGGTGGTGCCGGTCACCGGAACGGTCCGTCTGGCGGTCCGCACGCGGACGGCGGGCCCGGAGCGCGGACGCGACGCCGAATCGGACGCCACCGCTTGCCCTGCTGAACCCGTTGACGAGAGATAGATTTCGAGACCTGCGGGTCCACCGGGCCGATTGCTGGGCGTGTGCGTCGGCCCGCGGGATGCTGGGTGCGTGCCCCGACCCGAACGGAGGGCAACCACCTTGAAAGCCATCGTGCAGGATGTCTACGGCCCGGCGGACGTACTGGAGTTGCGGGACATCGACCGCCCGGCGCCCGGCCCCGACGAGGTGCTGATCCGTGTGCGGGCCGCCGGTGCCGGGCCCGACGTCTGGCATCTGATGACCGGACTGCCCTACCCCGCGCGGCTCGTCTTCGGGCTGCGCAGGCCGAAGAACCCCGTCCCGGGCTGGGACGTCGCGGGGGTGATCGAAGCGGTCGGCACCGGCGTGACCGACCTCGGCCCCGGAGACGCCGTCTACGGCCAATGCCGCGGCTCCTTCGCCGAGTTCGCCCTCGCCAAGGCCGCCGCGATCGCACACAAACCCGACAGCCTCACCTTCGAACAGGCCGCCGCAGTGCCCTGCTCAGGTGTCACCGCCCTCCAGGCACTGCACACCAAGGCCGGTCTGCGGCCGGGCCAACAGGTCCTGGTCATCGGCGCCTCGGGCGGAGTGGGCAGCTTCGCCGTCCAACTCGCCACCGCGCAGGGCGCCGAGGCCACCGCGGTCTGCGGTCCGGACGCGGCGGACTTCGTCCGGTCCCTGGGCGCCGTCGACGTCATCGACTACACCCGCGAGGAGATCACCGACCGGCCGCGCCGCTACGACGTCGTCCTCGACGCCGCGGGCAACCGCAGCGTCTCGCTCCTGCGCGGTGTGCTCACTCCGCACGGCACCCTTGTCCGCGTCGGCGGCGAAGGCGGGAGCCAATGGTTCGCCGACGCGGGCATCCGCCTGGAGATGGGGCTGCGTTCGCTGCTCGGGGGCCAGAAGCTCCAGGGCATGCTCGCGGTCGTACGCCGGGCGGACCTCCTGACTCTCAACGCGGTCATCGACAAGGGCGAGGTCACTCCCGTGGTCGCCCGCACCTTTCCGCTGTCCGAAGCCGCCGACGCCGTCCGCTACTTGGAGAACGGCCACCCGCAGGGCAAGGTCGTCGTCACTGTCGCGGGAGCGAAGGACTGACCGTCGACTGCCACAACTCCCGTGCCTCCGCCGCGACTCCGGGCGCGGCGAGCAGCAACGGGTCGTCGTAGGACGGAAGTTGAGGCAACGAGACCGCCCCCGCCTCCGTCGCGATCAGCAGCGCCGGGAGACCGTCCACCGGGTGGAACTCGCCGATCGCGGCGGCGGCTGCCCGGCCCGCCGCGACCTGTACCAGGGACAGTGCCGTCGAACCCATCACGCGAACCGTGCAGTGCCGGTCGGCCAGTTGGGCCAGCAATGCGTCCAGGCCGGGCCAGTGCGCGTGCGCCGCCCACTCCGTCATGAACACATGGCCGGTCAGTGTCGTGTGGTCGGCCGCGTGGATCGGGACGCCGTTCAGGTGCGCCCCCCTGCCCAGTACGGCCGTGAACACCTCGCGCCGCCACGGGTCCGCGACCAGGCCCAGCAGAGGGGAGCCGTCCGGCCGCGCGAGGCCCAGCGAGAAGGAGCACCAGCCAAGCCCGTGGGCGTAGTTGGTGGTTCCGTCCACGGGGTCGATCACCCAGTGCGGGGCGTCCGACGCGCCCTCCTCGACGCCGTACTCCTCGCCGTCGATCCCCCAGCCGGGGAACTCGCGCCGCAGCACCGACCGTACGTGCCGTTCCACCGCCTCGTCCGTGTCCGTGACGATGTCGGCCGGGCTCGCCTTCTGCCGGACCGGCCCCGAGGCTCCGGCGTTGCCGTTGCGGATCGTCTCCGAGGCCCACTCGGCCAGCTCCACGGCCACGCGCAGCGCGGCGTCCAGGTCCTGCTCGTTCGTCACTGCTCTTCCCCACTCCACTCCTGTGCGGGCGAACCTCTCCGGGTCGGCCTCGACACAGGAGATCACGTCGTCGTACGTCCTCGTCGACGTGGTTGGCGGTACATGACGTGCGATGCGGCACGGTTACGGTTCGTATAGGCGGTATGCGACGACGAATATCAACCTGGGACGGGTTCTCCCGTCTGTGCGTGGCCGTGGTGGTGTCCGGCCTTCTCCTCACCGTGACCGGTATGGCCCCCGCGCCGACCACGGCCGAACCCTTGCCCGTGCGGGGCAGCGCCTACATGGGCATCGGCGTCATGGCCCATGACGGGACGGTCGGCAGGACCGGTGCGGTGTCCCCGGAGGAGCGGGCCGGGCAGACCGAGGGCGTCGATGTCTCCAGCTATCAGCGTGCCGTGGCGTGGCCCACCCTGTGGAGTGCCGGTACCAGGTGGGCCTATACGAAGGCCACGGAAGGTACCTCCTACCGAAACCCGTACTACGACGACCAGTACGAGGGCGCGTACGACGTCGGCATGGTCCGTGGGGCCTACCACTTCGCCACACCGGACGGGAGCAGTGGGGCCGCGCAGGCCGACTACTTCGTGAACCACGGCGGGGGCTGGTCGGGCGACGGGCGGACGCTGCCGGGGGCACTCGACATCGAGTGGAATCCCTACGGGGACTCCTGCTACGGCAAGTCCACGAGCGGCATGGTCACCTGGATCGGTGACTTCCTGAACCGCTACAAGGCCCGCACCGGTCGTGATGCCGTGATCTACACGGCCACCAGCTGGTGGAACAGCTGCACCGGCAGCTACCGGGGCTTCGGCGCCACGAACCCCCTGTGGGTGGCCCGGTACGCCTCGTCGGTGGGGGCGCTTCCGGCGGGCTGGTCGGCGTACACGATGTGGCAGTACACGTCCACGGGGCAGACGGTCGGTGACCACGACCGGTTCAACGGTTCCGCGGACGCGTTGCGTCAGTTCGCCGCCGACTGACGGGGTGTGATGAGCCGGGGGCCCCGGCCCCCGGCTTCGGCTTCGGCTCGTTTTCGTCGGTGTGCGGTCATCCGTTCTTGGGTTGCGCCGGTCCGGCCAGCAGGACGGGCTCGATGGCTTCGTAGCGGTTGCGTGCGCGGGTGTCGGACCTTCTGCGGGACAGGACAGTGGCGATGAGGCCGCTGAGGAACCCGGCCGGGACGGAGACGAGGGCGGTCGTGGTGAACGGGAACCAGTTGAAGTCGGCGTCGGGGAAAGCCGATTGGGGAGTGCCGGAGACCAGGCTGGTGCCTGGGAGGAGGACGAGGACGCTGACGGTGCCGCCGATCAGAGTGGCCAGCAGGCCGGTGCGGGTGTAGCGGCGCCAGAAGAGGCTGTAGAGGAGCGCCGGGGCGATCGCCGAGGCGCCCAGACAGAAGGAGAGGATGGCGAGGGGCTGGAGACTGCGGTGCTGGGCGAGCACGGCCAGCGCGATCACGGGGATGCCCACGGCCAGGGCGGCCAGGCGTGCCAGTGCCATTTCGCGCAGCGGCGGGGTGTCGGGACGGGCCGCGATGTCGTGGGCGAGGGAGTTGGCGCAGGCCAGGGTCATGCTGGCCACGGAGGCCAGCAGGGTCAGGAAGATGGCCGTGGTGACGGTGGTGAACAGCAGGCTCTCCGGGCGGGACAGATCGGTGCCGAACGCCGCGCGCGCCCCGAGGAGATAGGCGGTGCTGCCGCGCGGGTCCGCGGCGCTGATGGTCTTGGCGCCGATGAGCGCGGTGGCGCCCACGGCGACGACGGTCATGACGGCGATGAACAACGCGACCGCCGACACGGCCCAGGACATCGCGCGGCGTACCTGCCGGGTACTGCCGGCGGTGTACATGCGCATGGTCACGTGGGGGAGGGACGCACCGCCGAGCACGATCGCGCACTGCGTGCTGACCATGTCGAGGGCGGGGTGCCGTCCGCCGGCGAACTGGAGCCCGTAGCGCAGGTAGCCGGGACCGGCCCCGCTGTTCCGCGCGGCGGTCCGGAACAGGGCCGGGGGGCTCCAGCCGAAGGTGTGCAGGATGAGCGCGGCGACGACCAGGCCCGAGCCGAGGAGGATGACGGTCTTCAGGATCTGGATCAGTGCCGTGCCCCGCATGCCTCCCAGGGCCGCGTACGTGATCATCAGTCCTCCGGCCCCGACGACGCAGCCGGTGCGCATGGTGCTGTCGGAGAAGCCGAGGACGTACGCCAACAGCTGCCCGACGCCCGCGAGTTGGACGACCATCATGGGCACCAGTGCGGCCAGGGTGACGGCGCACGCGGTGATGCGGACCGCCCGGCCGGGCATCCGGCGGGCGAGTACGTCGCCCATGGTGAACCTGCCGGTGTGGTGCAGGGGTTCGGCCAGCAGGAACATCAGGAGCAGCAGGGAGAGCAGGGTGCTCAGCGCCAGGACTACACCGTCGTAGCCGCAGAGCGCGATGATGCCGCCGACGGTCAGGACGGTGGCCGCGGAGATGTAGTCCCCGGCGATGGCCAGGCCGTTGCGGAGCGGGGAGAGGAACCGGTAGCCGGTGTAGAACTCGTCGAGGTCGTCGCGGTCCGGGCCGGTGACCACGCACAGCAGCAGGGTGAGGGTGACGACGCTGAAGAACGCCACGAGCGACCAGGACTGCGCGGCGCCCTTGAAGTCGGTCACGGCCCGACCTGCTCGTCGCGGGGGTGCGGCGTCTGGTGGCGCACCCGGCGGGCGAGGGGGTCGACGTGGCGTCGCGCGGTGTACTCGTAGAAGAGCACGGCCAGCCAGGTGACGGGGAGTTGGACCAGAGCGAGGCAGAGGCCCACAGGCAGGCCGCCGGGGGCGGGGGCGGTCATGACGGAGGGGAAGGCGACGGTGAGGGTGAGGAAGACGACGAAGTAGCCGAGCGCGACGAGTGCGGCGACGCGGCGCTGCCGGCGGCAGGCGCGGCGCAGGAGGCGTAGATCGCGGTGTGGTCCGGTCCATGAACGGGCCCGGACCGCACGCCAGTTGCTGCTGCGCGGGGCGGGTGACGGAGCGGGCGGGGTGGGGGAGGCGTGACGTGCGGGCCGGTGTCGCAGCGGGTGTAACTCGGAGCTGTCGGTGGACATTCCAAGGTCTCCTAGTGGGTCGTGGGCCCCAAGAAGTGCCGACCGCGAGAACGCGGGGGAGCGGTCCCGGTCACCGCACGCTATGCGGGCGTCGGAGCGCGCGCAGGACTTCCGGCGAACTCCCTGGTGAGGACCGCTGCACCGCGCTGACCTCGGATGTTGTGGGTGTGAGGGGTGGGGCGGAACATCTCGGGAGTGGTGTGTGAGCCGTGCGGTCGTCGAGCAGGGACGGATGGACGAGTCGGGCATGGTCGGCGTGCCCCTGGAGTGACTTCCGTGGTCGGTGTCCCTTCCGGACTGCTCACGTCACCCGGCCGACAAGGACGGAGACCTGGACGCTTTCGAGGTGAGGGCCGGACGGGAGCGCCCGGTGGATCCGTTCGGCGAACGCCGGCCGGTCCTCCCGCGCGGGCAGTCTGCCCGCGGGGATCGCGGAGCAGACGCCTCCGATGATTTCGTCGTCGGTCAGCTCGGCGGTGTAGTCGATCACCGTTTCCCGCACATCCGTGAATCCGGCGTCGCGGAGCGCTTCCGCGTATCGGCGCCGGTCCTGCGCGGCGGTCCCGCAGGTTGCCTCCAGCCGGGTGCCGAAGTGGTCCTCCAGACAGGCTCGCAGTGCGCGTGACCAGGCGCGGTCCTGCAGCCACAACGGTGTGCCGTTGGCCACCACGGCGACACCTCCGCCCGTGCGGAACAGGGGTGCCAAGGTGCGGAACAGCTCCTCGTGCCGCATCCAGTGCAGGGCCTGCCCGATCACCGTCATCGCCAGGAATCCCGGCCCCAGCAGCGCCCCCAGCGCGGGGACGTCACTGTCGGCGCCCAGCACCCAGGTCACGTTGCGCACGCCCTGCTCTGCGGCCGCCTGCCCGGCGAGCCGCAGCATGTCCGGTTCCGGGTCCATGCCGATGACGGAACGGACCTTTGAGGCGAGGGGGACAGCGAGCTGGCCGGTGCCGCAGCCGAGGTCGAGCACGATGTCGTCGGTGTCCAGCGCGAAGGCTGCCCGGAGGGCCTCGATGACCGGAGGCGGATAGCCGCGACGGTACTTCGCGTAGTACTCGGCGACCTCACCACCGAAACCCACATTCATGCGCCTCACCCTGGCAAGAGCGGGCCGATCCGGACAGCCCACCGGCACGCCGATCGCTACGGGCGGACAACACGGCCGATCCCACGACCACCTGGCGGCTAGGGAAGGACTCCGACGGCGGACCACGCGTCGACGACCGCGCGGTGTTCTTCGCCCTCGCCGTAGTGGCGGAGCGCGGCGGCGGCCGTCAGGCGGGCGAAGTCGGCGAACTGTACGTTCTCGTGGAGTTCGGCGCTGGTGAGGGCCGCCCACCAGATCTGTCCGGCCCGCTCCCACGCCTTGCCGCCGAGTCGCTCGGCCACGAGGTAGAACGCGTGGGCGGGGATACCCGAGTTGAGGTGGACGCCCCCGTTGTCGTGCTCCGTGTGCTGGTAGCCGTCCATCGTCCTGGGCTGTGGGTCGGTGCCCAGCACGGCGTCGTCGTAGGCGCTGCCGGGATCCTTCAGCGAACGCAGCGCGCGGCCGTTGACGCCGGGAGCCAGCAACCCGGCGCCCAGCAGCCAGTCCGCCTGATCCACGGTCTGATCCAGCGTGTACTGCTTGAGCAGCACTCCGAAGACATCGCAGATCGAGTTGCACAGGGCCCCGGCCTGTCCGTCGTAGGGGATCAGGCTCAGTTCGCGGATTCCCTTCCAGACCTCGACGCCGATGATGTCGACGCACTTGCTGAACCGGTTGAAGATCCGGTCGTCGCCGTCCCCGAGGACCAGGACCTCGCCGTTCCAGAACGCGTTGTTGTACTTCCGGTCGTAGTGGACGACCGCCGCGATCGGTCCCTCGCCGGGCGTCGCGACGTACTCGCGGCCGAAGACCTCCCGCAGAAAGTCCGACGTGGCCACGATTCCCTCGTACGCCTCGTCGACGGCCGGGTCACCCACCGGGCCGTGACCGGTCGAACGGGCCACCGTGGAAAGGCTGTTGAGATCCGTGCCCCACCGGGCGTCGAAGACCACGTGCTTCACGTCGTAGGCCGACGCCAGGTCGGGATTCCGTACGACGCGCCCCTCCTCCACGTACACCTCGGCCCGGCGGAAGACGAACTGCGGCGGGGCCTGGTCGGTCAGCCGTTCCAGCAGGAGCAGCGGGACCACGCTGGAGTGCAGCAGCGCGGGTTCCAGCGGACTGGCGTTACGTTCGACCAGTTCCAGCCGGCTCGTCCACGCCCGGATCTGGCCCTTGGAGATGCGGGCCACCTCGCCGATCTCGGTGATCGCGCGCACCAACCGCTGCACGGCGTCCCGGGCCAGATCCTCGCGGGCCTCCTCGGAGACCGTGTCCCCGGTGATGAACGGCATTGCTTCCAGGGCCTCGTAGCCACGCAGCACGGCTTCGAAGATCCCGCTGTCGCGTTTGCGCGCGAGCAGCGGCCCGTGGTCGTCCCACGCGGTGCGGCTCGGCGCGGGCGCCGCCCAGTGCCCGTATCTCCGGTAGTACGCAACTGCCGTGCTGTTCCTGGTCAGTTCGGCGTAGATCAGCCTGGCCGCCGTACGGGCGTTGCTGTGGGTGCGCAGCAGTCCACCGGCGGCTGTGGCGACGCCGCCGCCCGCCGCACCGATGAGCGCGGCTATCAGCGTGCTGTCCATGCTTCCCCGCTTCCCCCTGGCGTTGACGCACATGTTCAGGCAAGCAGCCGGCCCCGGTGACGTCCAGTGTTTTCACCCGCTCGACCAGGGCCACGGACAGGAGCAGGGGATGTCGTTGGCCTCGGTGGTCGCCTGTGACGTATGTTTGGCATAGGACAAACTTTGGCATAGGACGAATCCTGCTGCGCGGATGACTCCTTCTGCTCGGACGGAGCCGATCACGTGGGTATCAGGGGCGTCACCGCGGCCGAGATCGCGGGGAGCGTGCGGGACGCGGTCGCCTCGGGCGAGCTGGCGCCGCAGTCGAGTCTGCCTCCGGTCCGGACGCTCGCCGCCGAGCTGGGCGTCAACCGGAACACGGTCGCCCTCGCCTACCGACGGCTCGTCGAGGCGGGAGTGGCCGAGACGCGGGGCCGCGGCGGCACCGTCGTCGCGGTGGTACCGCAGCTCGCGCGCGAAGGCGTCGGGGTCGGCGGCGACTGCGTCGACCTGGCCAGCGGCAACCCCGACCCGAGGCTGCTGCCCGACATCCTGGCCGCCACCCGGCGCGGCGACTACACCCCGCCGCTGTACGGCATGCCCGCCATCGACGCCGGCCTGGAGATGTGGGCCCGTGCCGACTTCTCCGAGGACATTGACCAGACGTTCCGCGTGCTGGTGACGCACGGAGCGGTGGACGCCACCGAGCGGCTCCTGAACGCCCACCTCACCCGCGGGGACCTGGTGGCGATCGAGGACCCCTGCTTCCTGGCGAGCATCGGCACCCTGCGCCTGAACGGCTACCGCACCGCGCCCGTCGGGGTCGACGGCGCCGGACTGCGCCCCGACGCCCTGCGGGCCGCCCTGGAGGCGGGCGCCCGCGCGGTCGTCTGCACACCCCGGGCCCACAACCCGACCGGCGCCAGCCTCACCGAGGAACGGGCGGCCGAGCTGCGTGCGGTCCTCGCGGACCACCCCCAGGTCCTGGTGATCGAGGACGACCACTTCTCGGCGGTCTCCGCGCGGTCGTACCACCGGATCACACCGCCGAGCAGTTCACGCTGGGCGCTGGTGCGGTCCGTGTCCAAGTTCCTCGGACCGGATCTGCGCCTCGCCCTCGTCGCCGCCGACGCCGAGACCGCCGCGCGACTGGAAGCGCGGTTGAGCGCCGGCACCGCCTGGGTCAGCCGTCTGCTGCAGCACATCGCCCGCGAACTCCTGCGCGATCCCCGAGTCCACGAACTCCACGAACGCGCCCGCGAGCTCTACGCACGACGCAGCGGCCTGCTCGTCGAGCAACTGCACGCCCAAGGCGTCACCCACGGCACGAACGTCCCGTATCGGCCCGACGGGCTGAACGTATGGGTCGAACTAGACGTCGACGGACGGGCCGTGGTCGCGGCCCTGGCACAGCGGGGTTGGGCGGTGCGGCCGGGGCACCTCTTCGCGCCGGATCCGGCCGCTCACCAGGGCGCGATCCGGATCACCTCCGCCACCCTCACCGAACCGCAGGCCGAGGCCTTCGCCGCCGCACTCGCCGTGGTCGTCGCGGAACTGCGCGCGGCGGCCAACTGACCATCACCAACGCCCCATTCACTCAAGGAGACACCATGTTCCGCGGCCTGAGCGCCTTCCCCCTCACGCCCACCGACGAGCAGGGCATCGACGAAACGGCGTACGCGGCGCTCGTCGCCCGACTCGCCGCCGCAGGCGTGGACTCCATCGGCGCGCTCGGCTCCACCGGCGGCTACGCCTACCTCACCCGGGAACAGCGCGCCCACGCCGCGAAGATCGCCGTGGAGGCCGCGGACGGGGTGCCCGTCATCGTCGGCATCGGCGCGCTGCGCACCTCGCACGTGCGGCAACTGGCCGAGGACGCCCAGCAGGCGGGCGCCTCCGGAGTGCTGCTCGCCCCGATGACGTATCAACTGCTCACCGAGGACGAGGTGTTCGGCCTGTACGAGGACGTCACACGCGACCTCTCCGTACCGCTGTGCGTCTACGACAACCCCGGCACCACGCACGTCCGCTTCACCGACGAACTGCACGGCCGTATCGCGCAGTTGCCCAACATCGGCTCGATCAAGATCCCCGGCGTGCCCGACGACCCGCGCGAGGCGGAACTCCGGGTCGCCGCGCTGCGCGCGCTGATCCCCGACACGGTCACCATCGGGGTGAGCGGGGACTGGACGGCCGCGCGCGGTCTGAACGCCGGGTGCGACGCCTGGTACTCGGTCCTCGGCGGCACCCTCCCGCTGACCGCCCTCGCCATCACCCGCGCCGCCCAGTCCGGCCACGCGGGCCCGGCGATGGACCTGTCGGATCAACTGGAGCCGCTGTGGGCCCTGTTCCGCCGCCACGGCAGCCTGCGCGTCATCTCCGCCGCCGCCTCGCACCTCGGCCTGACGGCAGAACCGAACCTGCCGCTGCCGCTGCGGGGGCTGGACGAGACCGCCCGCCAAGAGCTCGCCACCGCGCTGGACACCCTCGGGCTCACCTCCTGAGCACCAACGCCGTGAACCCGCAGCGCACAGCAAGCACCACACCCAGGTCGCGGGAGGCCCCGCCTGCGCCCGGACGCGGCGTCGGCGGCCTGGTGCGCTACGTTGTCGCCGCGGCCCTCGCCCGCACCGCGGACGGCGGAGCCGTGGTCGCCGTCGTGCTGCTCGTCACCTCGTCCGGCGGCTCCGGGACGCTCGCCGGGGTACTCGGCGCCTGCATCACAGCCCCGCACCTCCTGGGCCCCTTCGTCGCGCGGACGCTCGACCTCGCCCGGGACGGCCGCAAGGTCATCGCGGCGGCCTGCCTCCTGTACGCCACCGCGCTGACCGCGGGTGTGCTGACGTACGGTCACTCGCCCGTCGTACTGACCGCACTGCTGCTGGCCACCGCCGGCGCCTGCGGGCCGCTGCTGACCGGCGGCATCAGCAGCCGACTGCCCGCCATCGTCGGACCCGAACTGCGCACCCAGCGCCGGGCCCAAGGCTGGGACGTGGCCACCTACGGCATCGGCGGGACCGTCGGCCCGTCCCTGGTGGCCGCCCTGTCGGGCTGGGTCTCGCCCACCGCCGCAGCTCTCGCACTCGCACTCGGGGCGGCCACGGCGGCGGGCGGTGTCCTGCTGCTGCCCTTCACCCCGCCGGCGCACGGTGGCGACAGGGCGACGATCCTCAAGCCGGGAGCGACCCTCGCGCTGATAGCCCGCACGGGCCGGCTCCGGCGCACCGTCTACCTGACGATGGTTGTCGCCCTGAGTGTCGCCGCGCTGCCGATCACCGCCGTCCACCTGACGAAGATCCTCGGCATCGAGCCCGCCACCGCGGCCCTGCTGACCGCCGCCTACGGCCTCGGCAATCTCACCGGGTCCATAGCCGTGATGACCTTCCCGCTCACCGGCGCCCCGGACCGGCTGATGCGCCGCCTCGCCCTGGGCGTCGTCGCCGGCCTCCTCACCGTCACCGTGAGCCCCGCCTTCGCCGTGTCCGTCGCGGCCTACGCCCTCACCGGGATCCTCAACTCCTTCTTCTTCGCCTCCACCCTCGCGGCCCGCACGGAGTACGCGCCGAGCGGAGCGCGCGGTCAGGTCTTCATCTGGGTCGCGGCCCTGAAGATCACGTCCGGATCCGCCGGCACGGCACTGGCCGGCTCCCTGACGGGCGTGTCCGTCAGACTGCCACTCGTCGCCGGCCTCCTGGCCGTCTCCGTGGCCGTCGCTGCCGCAACCGTCGAGACGCGCTTCGCGAGAGCCGACGAGAAGGACTCCTGAACGCGCCGAGGGGGAAGCCGCCTACGCCCAAGAAGTGCGTTATGCCTGGGCATTCTCGAATTCCCGCACCATATACACCTCGTCGTGCAGACTGCCGTCGGCAGCGAGTGTGCTGCGCGGCATACGACCGACCTCGACAAATCACTTGTTCCCGTAGAAATCCACGGGCCCGCTCTGCCCGTCGGTCGTGAGACAGAGCTGACTCGGCGCCACGGAACGGCAGATGTCCACGACGGCGTCGAGCATCGCCGATCCAATCCCCGTGCCTCGTGCCCCGGGCTTCGGGAAGAACGTGCACGCGTTTCAGCCGGCCCCAATGACTCCGGGTGTGATCGGGATTCAGCACGATTGCCAGACGGCTCAGGAGTTCATCGTCGTGCCGCACCACGACGAGCTGGGCTCCGGAGCTTCTGACCTTCTTGAACAGCTCAGCGGCCGTCGGCCAGACGTACTCGGCGCGGACGGGCGGCAGGAACCCGATTCCCGCGCCCCTCGATTGGTCACCTCCGCCCAGGTTCTGACCATTTCGGATTCCACCGCCGAAGTCGGCTCCGAATGGCTGACCACCCTGACATCGCCGGGGAGTTCACGCAACGTGGTGGCGGAAGAGCGGGGCAATGGAGACCCGGTGCGACTGTCCGCCCGACTTGAATGCATGGCGCCCATTCCATTCGGTCACGCCGGATGCCTCCGGCGGGGCGGCGTGATCCAGGAGCCGTATCCGAACAAGGGAATGGGCGTCTCATGGCGTCGGGCTGACCAAGTGCAGGGAGATATTTGCCGGAACCATTGCCGGGCCCGCCGGTTGCGCGACCGATTCGAGCGGTAGGCGGTCCGGCCGACGGGTTTGCGACGGAGTTTGCGCACACGGGCAATGCGGGTCCGGCCGCTCCGGAACCTAGGCATCGCCCTGGGGTGCCGCCGTCCTGCGCGCCCATCCGTGAACTTCGCGTTCAGAAAGTCCCGTTGGCCTCGTTGACATGCCATCAGCTCACACGTTTCACTCGACACTCGTGCATGGCAACGTTGTCAGGCCGTCGGGGGCGACCGGAACTGTTGCCTGTCGCCGACGTGCCGGGATCTCGGTGCGTCGGCACCTGTTGTGCCAGGCACGAATTGCTGCGGAGGCAACCGATGGTGAGACGCCGACATTCAGCCGCGCCACATGACCGCAAGAGATCCCGCCGATATTTCGCCCTGTTCTGCGTCCTTGGAATGGCTGTCCTCCCGCTCCCGGCAGTGGGCAATGCCTATGCCGCGAGCGGCGCGACGCCGGCCTTGGTGACCGACCCCGCGTCCCTCGTCAACCCCCTCATCGGCACCTCCGGTGCGGTGGACACCTTCCCCGGCCCCGACATGCCGGCCGGGATGGTCCAGTGGGGGCCCGACACGACGCCCGACCGCCCCGACGGCGGCGGCTACGAGTACAACGACAACAAGATCTCCGGCTACAGCCTCACCCACATCTCGGGCCCGGGCTGCCCCGTCGCGGGCGACCTGCCCGTCCTGCCGGTGACCGGCGCACTGTCGGGCGACCTCGGCAACACATCCACCGGCTTCAGCCACGCCGACGAGCAGGCGGGACTCGGCTACTACAAGGTCACCGACGCGAACGGCGTCAAGACCGAGTTGACCGACACCACCCGCGCCGGTCTCGGCCGCTTCACCTTCCCCGCGGGGCAGCAGGCGAACCTGCTGTTCAAGCTCAGCGGCGGTGCCACCCAGATCGACGGAACCCGCGTCCAGGTCGTGAACAGCCAGGAGATCAGCGGCGCGATCGACAGCGGTCACTTCTGCGGTGCCGCCAACAGGTACACGCTGCACTTCGACATCAAGTTCGACCGGCCGTTCGCCGCGAGCGGCACCTGGGTCGGCGGCACCATCACCCCCGACGCCAAATCGCTGAAGGCCGGCAAGGTCCAACCGGCCCCGCGGACCTCGAAGTCGGTGCCGCTGAAGGAGAAGCACTTCACCGTCCCGGCAAAACCGGCCCCGACGATCCACACGAGCGCGAACAAGCACTCCGGCACGCCCTCCCCGGCGGCGAGCGCAGCCGCCACGCCCGGCTCGACCGTCACGGCCAAGGCCGCCCAGCCGCCCACCACAGGCGCGAACGGCATGTACCTGACCTTCGACACCGCCTCGAACCCCACGGTGAACGCCAAGGTCGGCATCTCCTACACGAGCGACGCCGGAGCGGCGAACAACCTCTCCACCGAGATCAAGAAGTGGGACGTCGCCGCCGTCGAGCAGGCCAACCACGACGCCTGGAACGCGGTGCTGACCAAGCTGCAGATCGGCGGCGGCTCCGCGAACCAGCAGACGCAGTTCTACACCGCGCTCTACCACGCGCTGCTGCACCCGAACGTCTTCTCCGACGACAACGGCCAGTACATGGGCATGGACAACCAGGTCCACACGCTGGCCAAGGGGCAGAAGGCCCAGTACGCCAACTACTCCGGCTGGGACACCTACCGCTCCCAGACCCAGCTGATGGCGCTGGTCGAGCCGAAGGTCGCCGGTGACGTCGTCACCTCGATGCTCAACGGATACGACCAGACAGGCCTGTTGCCCAAGTGGGCCTCGAACAACGGCGAGAGCTACGTCATGGTCGGCGACCCGGCCGCCGGCATCATCGCCGACGCGTACGCCTTCGGCGCCACCGACTTCGATACGGCCAAGGCCCTTTCGGCCCTCCAGCACGAGGCCACCGTCCCGAACAACGACCGCCCCGGCGAGCCGGTGCGGGACGCGAAGGGCTACCTCCCGCTCGACGAGAACGACTACAACTGCTGCAACTTCTACGGCCCCGTCTCCACCCAACTCGAATACGACTCCGCCGACTACGCCGTCGCCGCCTTCGCGAAGTCGCTCGGCAACACATCGGTCTACGAGAAGTTCGCCACCCGGGCCCAGGACTGGATGAACGTCTTCAACCCGCAGACCGGCTACATGCAGGCCAAGAACAAGGACGGCCAGTTCGCGGGCGGTTTCACCCCGGGCACCTCCAACGGCTTCGTGGAGGGCACGTCCGCCCAGTACACGCCGATGGTCCCCTTCAACCTGCGCCAGCTCATCCAGGCCCGCGGCGGCGACACGGCGTACTCGACATACCTGGACAGCCTGCTCGACGACATCACGCACCCCGGCAACACCGACGCCGACCTGAGCAATGAACCCAGTGTGGAGATCCCCTGGGAGTACGACTACACAGGCCAGCCGTGGAAGACCCAGGCGGCTGTCCGCGACGCCCAGCAGAACCTGTACTTCAACGCGCCCGTCGGCTCGTTCGGCAACGACGACCTCGGCGCGATGAGCTCCTGGTACGTCTGGTCCGAGCTGGGCATGTACCCGGAGACCCCCGGCACGGACACGCTGGCGCTCGGCAGCCCCGCGTTCCCGGTGGCCAAGGTGACCCTCGGCAACGGCAAGACCGTCGGCATCAACGCACCGCAGACCGCGCCCGACGCGCCGTACGTGCAGGCGCTTGCCGTCAGGGGCAAGGCGTGGAACAGCTCCTGGCTGAGCTATCAGCAGTTCCGGAGCGCGGGCACGCTCGACTTCACGCTCGGCACCGAGCCCGACAAAGCCTGGGCGTCCGCCCCTTCGGCGGCTCCGCCCTCGGACACCACGGGCGGCGGCCGGGTGCTCGCGGCGACCGGTCCCTCCAGCGACGGCCTGGTGCTCCAACCGGGTGCGTCCGCTGACGGCACCCTCGACCTGACGAACCTCGGCAGCACGGCCGTCACGGTCGACTGGAAGGCGACGGCGCCCTCCGGTGTCACGCTCGACACGTCGTCCGGTTCGCTGACGGTACCCGCGACGGGCAGCGCCGAGGCGAAGGTCGGGGTGACGGCGGGCGCGAGCGAGGGAACCTACCCGGTCACCTTCGCGCTCACCGATCACAGCACGGGTGCGGCCCTGAGCGGGGCGACTCTCCGCGTGGCCGTGGCCAAGGCGGGCGCTCTGTGGCCGTACGACACCAACGAGGGCATCTACCCGGACGGGACCTCCTTCTCGGGCGGGTTCGACAACGGTGGCTGGGCTTTCTCGCAGAACGCACTGTCGGCTGCCGGTGTCACCAGCGGTTCGACCGTCACCGCCGACGGCATCTCCTACACCTGGCCGACGGTGACGGCCGGACAACTGGACAACCTGGAGATGGCCGGCCAGACCATTCCGATGCCGTCCGGCGCATCCGGTGCGTCGCTCGGGCTGCTGGGCACGGCGACCAACGCGCCGACCGACGGCAGCGGGGTCTCGGGCACGGTGACCGTCACCTACACCGACGGCACCACCTCGAAGGCGACGATCGGGTTCTCGGACTGGACACTCAACGGCGGTGGCAGCACGCCGCTTCCGGGGGACACGACGGCCGTCACGACCGCCTACCGGAACACCGGGAGCGGAGGCCGGGACAACGTCAAGGCCTACGTCTTCGCCACCAAGGTCCCACTGGACGCGTCCAAGCAGGTCGCGTCGATCACGCTGCCGGTGACCGGCTCGACAGGCGCGGACCACTTGTTCGCGTACGGCTTCGGCCAGTAGGGCGGTTGATGCGCTCAGTAAGGCAGTTGAGGCACTGGCGGTCCTGACGACGCCGGGCCGGTTCCCGGACGCGAGCCCGGGAACCGGCCCCTCAACTGACTTCTCCCGACCCATTGTGGTGAGCCCTGTGCACCTTTACTGTTCGGCTTTGCCTGAGTCTGTTTGATGCTGTTCGCCCAGTCGGTCTGGAGGCCGCCGTGCGGGGTAGTCGGAACGGTTCGGAAGGTGCGAGACCCGGTCGACGCCGGTGGTGGAGGGC
>Ga0307509_10002319_pt1 | contig 31019 bp, 32 predicted proteins | sample 10_EM_MG_FD_202245 | JGI IMG/M metagenome (GOLD analysis project Ga0307509, IMG submission 202245) | Populus trichocarpa ectomycorrhiza microbial communities from riparian zone in the Pacific Northwest, United States - 10_EM | ecosystem: Host-associated > Plants > Roots > Unclassified | place...
ATCACCTACTTGGCATGATTCTATTGGATCTTTTTGGTGGCGAAGCAAGCATAGTTTTTCCGACCCCACGTTTTCCTCCCAGTGGCAACACTAGCGCCGGGTCGAGTTTACCCAAAATTTACGGTATTCCCACAGAATATACAAAGCCACTCAGCTTTCTCAGGAACTTAAAAAAAGCTCCACATTGTAGAAAAAAGATAAGGAGAATAATCTAGAGGGTTTTTTGAGTCAGATAGTGATCTTGGTTGAACAGTATAATCATTTGAAAATTACTAATATTCTTATGCAAGTCTTGGTTTGTACGAATCATACACTAATAGGCTGCTCAGTGCTTGCGCACTGCAAAAGTTTCCGGAAATGTGGAGACTGGCACATTTTATTAGATGGCGACACCTAAGTTAGCACCAAGCAAAAGTCCACATTTCCGGAAACTTTTGCAAAGCTCAAGTAGCAGGGGTAGTGGTGAAGCATCGGGACAAGCAGGGTAGCAGGGGCTTGTGCATATACCATGGAAGGAATACCAGAGAACCAAAAAAGTAAGATAACTACCAATTACAGTAGTTCCACTATCTTTCTACTATGTGGACTGGGAGTGAAGAGGGGGCAATTCCAGACTCCAGGCACCGTCCAACCTTAAGTCAGCCCGGTCTCGGCGAGAAAAACCGAATAACACCAATTTTCTGACGTTTGTGAACACGACTGCTATTGCATACGGGCAAAAAAAAATTGTGCGGCGGATTGTCTGTGCACATCTGTGGCCCCATACTAGATTCAGACTCAAATGTTTGGGTTCAATATGCTTGGGACACGTATGGTTCAAGACGTCTATAGTGTTCACCAAATAGTTTGTAACGGGGGGCGCCTTGGCATTTTCAGAAACATACCGGACTACAATTATGGAGTCTGTGATTTGGGTAGGGATTAAACCTGAGCACATGTTTTTTATGCCAAAGCGCCCCCCGTTACAAACTATTTGGTGAACACTATGGAATGGACGTCTTGAACCATATGATAGCTTGAGCATCAGCGGCAACCACACAACAACCCCACTACGATACAACCCCACTACAACTCCACCACTACCACCCCACTACTACCCTACCCCTCGAGTCCCTGATTGCGCAATACCACAATTAAAACATGTCTCAATCACGAGGACTCCTGCCTAGTGGCTGCAAACCCGGAATTGTATACTCCAAAATGGGCGAATTCGATATCCTCGGTCACTACTCTCGTCTCCTCGAGGAAGACCCTTCCAAGAGCATGCCGATCGCGGCAATCGAGTCTCTCTGTGCCCTCTGCGACGGCATCGAGGCCAATACCATCCACGAGCTCCTATCAACCATCCAGGTCGGCTCGGACACTCTCAAAGAGGCAGTACCAAACGCAATCTCCCTAACAGCTGGATGCGATCTGTTCACCAAGTTCATTACCCGCCATTCCCATGACGACCCTCGGGATTTCGACACATTCAAGAAAAAACTTCAGTCGAATGGGCATTTGTTTGCCCAGCGTGCTCGCAAGGCTCGCTCCATAGTCGCTGAGAACGGGCTCAAGGTAGTTACGAATAACTCGGTCATATTTGTCCATGGGTACAGTCGGTGTGTTATGGCTATTCTTCTCAACGCTAGAGATAAAGGACGGAAGTTTAGAGTTATCTGTACCGAGACTCGTCCCAGCTGTCAGGGTCTGCGAACTGCGAAGGAACTCAGGGCCGCTGGTATTTCGGTTGCTGTTATCGACGATAACGCGGTCACATACGCCATGAACAAAGCCAATTTTGTCCTTGTTGGTGCTGAAGGAACCCTCACTGACGCGAGTATTATAAACGTGGTAAATATCAACCTCCTATCTGGCTACGCTTATACATGTACTAGGAATAGATTGCGATCTAATGCGGATTTTTTCATATATCTATGACAGATGGGGACTCAAAACGTCGCACTCGCAGCAAGGAACATCGACCGTCCGTTCTACGTGGCTACGGAAACCCATAAATTTGTCGACATGTTCCCTGTGGACCAGTATATGATCCCGGTCAAGCAAAACGTGATTGTTTTCAACCCCGAGGGAGTTGAAGGTGCCATGTCCCAGGAGGAGTTGACTTTTGTCGACTACGTTGATCCGAAATACATCACCAACTTCGTCACCGAGATGGGGTTAATGTCTCCCACAATGGTCGGGGATAAAATCATCACCACTAGGTTGGAAGGGTAGTGAGCTCTTTCTAAGCGTTTGTACTGGGGGGTTGCATGAAAGTTTTTTTTTTGCATTTTGTGGCGCAGGGTGGCGCAAAGTGATAAGACAAGTCTGGCATGGCCTACACCTAATCCGGCCTGTCACTTTGTGCCGAACTGCGCCACAAAATGTAAGAGACTTTCATGCACCCCCCGACTACAACACCCTCAATCGTTCACTTAGTTCCATAGATCTCTCATTGTCAATAATGTCTTTCTTTCTCTGCGAGGTGTTCTAGGGGCAAATGAAAGGTCCCCTCGGCGTTTTTAAAAACCTACGTGAAATAATGTTTACCGGGCAAGATAATTTTAGTAACTTTTCTTGGGAAAAGGAATAAGTTTAAAGAGTTGATTACTGGGGGATGGTGAGATCCCGCAGGTGATTAAATTTTTCTACTTCACAACTATGTCCACCCTTTTTTGATACCACTTAAACACCTAATTTAAAGCGAGAAGTCTTTTTTGGGGATTTGTTCTCGAGCAGACTGTGACAAGTGTATTAAAAGTATGGAGATATCATTGAGAAGAGAGAAAAAAGAGGCATAAGAAACACCAGCCCCCAAACAATCATCTAGCTATAGCAAAACTAGTCGAACTCATCGTCGCTGGCGTTGTCACCGGCCTTGTCAGGTGGGTCGAGTTGGAGGTAGAATGAGCATTGGACGGCCTGTTGAACCATTAATCAATGTCAAATGAGATAAAAGTGAGGGGGCATCATACAGTAACACTATCAATCCAGAAAATTCCAGAGCTAAGTCTATGAACCTTAGCTTCGATATGCATTCCAGTGAAGCAGAATTGGAGCACCTCCAACTCAAGCCAGATGTCAAACTCAACGAGGTCGGTCTCGGGTTCCATTTCGTCATCTGGGGTCCACGGCTTGACGAGCAGTCTACCAAGAGCTTTGAGCCCAGTTGCTTCGTACGGCTTCGGGGCAGGGTTATTATCCTCGTTGGCATTGGTCTTGCTTCCCTCTGGCTCCTCTGCTTTCGCTTCATCTTTGCCCCTCTTCCTCTCAAGGTTTGGGAAGACGATACCAATGACCTCCATACCCATGTACTCTGCTTTGGTAATTTTTACGTTGAGACCCGCCTCTTTCTGCTCAGGAGTTCCACGGGCTTGGACACAGGCATTGAAGATATCGGTAGCTTCTTTAGTAGTTAAGCCAATAGGGGGTGTGAGAGTATCCCAAGTCATGGTCTCATCCTTCATACCAGCGTAGTGACCACCGAAAAGAGTCGAACAAGCCATGTTGAAATTTCCTGGAAGGCGATGGGAGGTATGGCGGCAAAGAGCCAGTTCCTTCTCAGCCATGTCGCAGATCTGAATAGCCTCGTTGATGCCGTCCGCATGCTCGGGCGCCACGTTGTGGTATATAATCTGTTGCATGTTAGAAATTTTTGCAGGTGCGGAGAGGGGAGAAAGGGAAAAACTAGACTCACATAGTTGAGGAAATTGCGAACAACTTGCGCAGCAAGTTCTAAGTGTGCAATTTCGATATACCCGAGAACGTAGGGGACTCTATGGGACAAGAACCCGCGGACAACAAATGGAAAATCAACCTCCCACTCGTCGTCTTCATCCAGGTTAGTCGAGACAAAGTCTGTCGCTGCCATGGTTTCTAGCTGCTCTTTGTCCAAGTGGTCATTTTGTTTGTAGTCCAGGCCCCCAGAAAATTGCTTGGGGCCTGTAGAGATACCACCAAGAGTCAAGTAGGTAGTGAATATCTGGGAACGGAGAGCGTCGAATTTACGCTTGGACTTGTAGCGTTGAATGCATATCTCAATACGTCTAGAGTGGGAAGTTAGTAACAATTCATGTGCTAGGGCGGACCATGGAAGGTATATATACTCAGAAAACGGTTTATTCCTAGGCAATGTTAGCTGTTATTTGTGAAATGAGGTGGGGATAACCTACGAATGATAGAGCGACTGCTCTTCTAGAGCTGCATCAGGAGTCAACGGGCCTTCAACATGGTGCTCTAGACCATTAATTAGTTAAAGTTCTAACACTAGAGCTATATCTTACCTTCAAATCCCGAAGGTCTGGGCTGTTTGATCCGATATCCTTGTCAGTCAAAATTCACCAAAAGAAAGATAGTGGGGAAAAAAAGAAATAAAAAAGAAGGCTGGATGGGAAATTATACATTCTTTGGCTTATTTCTTCTCTTCTTTTTCTTCTTAGGCGCTTGCTTCTCTTCAAGTTTAGTTATCTTTACATCTTCAAGCCTAACCGCATCTTCGTCCTCATGTTCCTCGCCGGCACTATTAATCTCGAGTTTCTCAACAGCCTCAGAAAGAGAAGCCTCAGCAGGTTCGGTCATTTTTTTTATTGTCTCACTGTTGCCTGTCTTGTCGGTGGTGTTGTGTGGTTTCAGGTTGTATTCAGTTGGATGGAGTGGTTCGTTGCTGGTGCTGACGACCCCACCAAGGCTTTTCTCTAAAGTTTGATGCTTGGTTGGGGGGAGTGAAAAATTAAGGGAAACGAAGGTCGGAAATTCACCAAACACGCATCGCTCCGAATCGTTGCTGAGCGGGGAGATGGTTGTCATGACGGGAGGCCTAACGTTTTTTCTAGCATGCCCTCACACTGTCCATGCGGCTCCGGACTGGCTGGCTGCCCGTTGGCTGGATCGTGGATTCCTCTGATATCCTGTGCATTTTGGCTCAACTCACTGCATCATATCACAAACAATCAGGGAGGCCTATACCATCGTGGGTTAATTATCACTAACAAATTGTAGCAGTCTTACTATATATAGCAGCACAATAGGGAACCAAACTTAATGATTTACCCAGAGTCTTCGTTTCGTGTTATTACTACCGGTAGCCGTTACTGGCATCATGGTATTACTGCGCACGTCCTCTATCTCTACTACTTTAGGTTACATCTTGGGACCTCACTCACCCACCTCATGCTAAATGCAGCCACGCTGATGACCGAAGTCACCCGTCCGGAAGACCAAATGTCTCTCCCAGGTGAATGATGTCGAGCACAGGAACTTCCGAATCCGGGGTCCCTGGATCAAATAATGACCGGAACTGCTGACATCCTAAACCCGAATTGATCTTACGATAAGCCCCCCCCACTTCCGTACCTTTTGCGAGACATAGGGGGAAACCACATTTGAAGTGCCAAGGGTCTTTTTCAGCTCCCTTATCTTGCCCTCAGGTACATAGCGGTTCGACTCACCGTGAGAGCAATTCCGACAAATTTGACCTCTACAGCTTCTATCCTCTACAGAATTTTTAGCGAGGGTTCTTTTTGGATTTTTCTTCGGGCACTGAAGCTGGGGACGTAGAGGCGTTAGGTCTATTAAGGGATTAGAGTTCGAGGCTAGCGTGACGATGTTATCAAGTCAAGTGAGTTATTCGTTTGGGAAGCTCTAGATTTTGGGCTCAAAGTAAAAATCACATTGATGTCCAGTTCCAAATCCCCTGTTTCTTGGCACTTAGGGTGTCTTGATACATCCGCCACAGAGTCTCACCGGTATTACCCCGCGATTGTGAGACACTGTATAAACCCTGCTACCTCCTTGAACAGCATAGGGCTGTGGTCCCTCCCTCCACTTGAACGTGAATATAAAATTATATCCGTCCCCACTGTTGTTCAACCTCGATACCAAAGAAAAACGCGCACTATAGTCTGCCTCGGACACTCAAAAATCGAAAAATGACATCATCCAAGCTTAAAGCGTCGGACCTCCGCGCGTTTGATCTTGCGGCTGCCGGACAGTAAGTTTGATCCACCCCCTGTTGGTCTTTTTCTCTCTTTTAACCGCCTCCACCCGCCCACTACCCATCCAAACAAACTACAAGCTTAGGCCTGTCAGGCTGACAATGGCCAGCGATGGCGTCCTCTCAGATGAATCTGGAGCACTGGTCATAAAACCCTGCACGGCCCACGAAGTAGCCTTCTACACCTCTGCTGCCGAACACCCCAGGTTCCAGAAATGGATGCCAACCTTCTTCGGAACTCTCGAGCTCTCCGGTCCCGAGCCGACTACGGGGCCCGCCACGCATAGCCGTAATACCTCCATCGTACTGCAAAACCTTACCTACGGCTTCGACAAAGCATGCGTCTTGGACATCAAGCTGGGAGCCCAGCTCTGGGACGACGAGGCACCGCAGGAAAAGCGCGATCGTCTAGACGCTGTTTCCGACGCCACCACCTCCCGCTCGCTCGGCCTGCGCGTTGCCGGGATGAAGGTATGGAAAGGCGAGGCTGCGGGCGGGTATAAAGTCTTCGACAAACACTACGGGCGCACTTTCACCGCTGATAATTGCCTGGAGGCTGTCAGGGAGTACTTTTCTGCGGATATCAGCGAGGAGCAGAAGAAGTTGATTTCTGGGAGGTTCTTGAAAAAGGTTACGGAAGTCCGCGAGGTGCTTGAGGGGCAAGAGAGTAGGATGTATTCTGCTTCTCTCCTCTTTTCGTATGAGGGTGATGGAAAGGCTCTTGAGACAGCACTGAAAGAGGAGGAGGAGAATGCCAAGAAGCCGCCAAAAGATGAGGACGATGACAACGAAGAAGATGAGAAGGTTAAGAAGGTTGAGGAGCTCAAATTAATTGACTTTGCTCATGCCAATTGGACTCCGGGCAAGGGGCCCGATGAGAACGCTCTACAGGGGGTTCGGAGTACCGAGAGGTTGCTTGCAGAGTTGGTTAAATGATTACTAGGCCGCATCAGTTTATAGGCTATAGACAAATCCACTATTTGATTGTTCGGGTTACGATCCTATGTTTGCTTGACCTTTTCTAACACGCCACGTACTATCGCCCAGAGAGAACATCGGAATAGCTCATGTGATAGGTCTTAAACTCTGCCCAAGTTCGCCCCGGGAGCTACAAGGAACTTTATAGAGATGGCTCCCACAATCCGCAAGAGCTCGCACCTTGTTTTCACTCGTCTCATTTTCTACTCTTGTGCTGGTGAAGCTGCTTATTGCATTCGAGCTAGGATATCACTAGTTACATAATCCATCACTCGACTCTGAATATCAAATATCTGTATCCATCTACGGCTCTGAGATGGGATATCTGTCTCAAATCTTTATAACCAATTTCCCGGTAGTAGTGCGGGACTCAAGGTCCTAGGTAGTGGCCCCCCTGTTAGCCAAGCTCCACCATAAAGCGAACAAGTGGATTATGATACCTTTTGCGCCTGCACGGTCTCTTCAAGCGGATATGTCTTGTGGATGTTCACCTTAACCTTGCCTTCAATGATCCAATCGAAAACCTCCTTGGCATAAGCGTCGAATTCCTCTCTCTCGGCTGTGCATCATTAACAACCATCCATTACCCCAAACTCCAGAATGGCTACCAACCGATATAGGCAAACAATTGTGGCCTCACGAGTTTAATATTCTTGGACCCTAGCCTTGTAATTGCGAATGGCGGAACAGCTCCACTAGCGTTCCCCAGAGAAACTACCGTTCCCTTCCTCCTCACAGCTTCCAGGTCACCATCAAAAGTATCCTTTCCGACACCATCAAACACAGCAGCAACCCCACCACCAGCATCCTTTGTGATCTTCTTGACCTCGGCAACCCAATCCTGGGTTGAGTAGTTGATCAAAAACTCCGCACCATGCTCTTGGGCCAGTGCAAGCTTTGAGTCACTGGAAGCAGTTGCAATAACGCGTGCGCCAATCGCCTTTGCAACCTGAACAAGCCACGACCCGAAGCCACCAGCCGCAGCGTGAATGAGGATATAGTCTCCCTTCTTAATTTCGTAGCTCTCACGGGCGAACGTCAGAGCCGTAAGGCCTTGAAGAATACCGGCCGCCGCAATACCTTCCGGGACAGCTGAGGGGACATGTGCAACATGGAGCGTATCAAGAGCGGTATATTCCTGCAGTGCGCCAACTCCTAAATATGCTACCTTGTCGCCAACCTTGAAGTCCTGAACGGACTTTCCAACAGCAGCAATTACGCCCTCCCCTTCACGTCCAAGGGTAAATGGAAACGACGGTGCTGGATAGAGGCCTGTGCGGGCGTACTGCTCTACTAATAAGCCTGTAACCTTACCTCTTTATATATAAAAAAGTAGAGGTAGGAAAGGGGAAGGGACAAACAGTATCGATAAAATTCAACCCTGCAAAGGCATTCTTGACCAAAACTTGATCATCGCCAGGGATCGGCACGGGTGCATCCGTGACAATCTTGATAACATCTAATCCTCCATGTTCATTAATTTGAACCGATCGTTGGGTTTTCGGAAGTGAAGACATTTTTAGCAATTGGGGTGCGAAAGATTGGTGGGAAAGGTGCAATTGCGGTGGACAGAGGTGAATGCAGGAGGCACTTCAACAGGGCAGGTATCGTAGCTTATCAACGAACAACGGCGGTGGTCTAATGGCGAATTTGTAATCTTCATTCCGCAACCAACCCTAAGCTGACACCCGCAAGTACGCGCGGCCGGCTGTGGGATAACGGCACAGAGAACGGACATAGCAGATAAGGGGTCGGTGTTGGAAAAGGCCCGATTACTTAGCAGAATTCCGGTGAATCCTGTGGTACGATACAGTGCTGTGTCGTATCTATGCTGTCATTTCATTAGCCAAACAGCCGCGACAATACGGTACTCGTAGACAGCACCAGGTTAATTTAGGTATAATAAGTCACATGAAAATTGGCTACTGGCATCGAGTATATGAGTTTGCTGTGCTCAACTTGGCCCTAGAGTGGAAGAGTAGTTGGATGGGTATTATCAGACAGTGCTGTGCCGTAAGAATTAAGCCTCCCGCTAAAAGACGTTGAGTTGCCCTTGCCAGGATCTGCCACTTTTTTGTTTTTTTGTCTTAGATTTCAATAGTTTATTCCTACCTAAGGAGAGGACCACCACCAATCCAGATATACGTGCCCTACTGTACTATAGACATCGGAAGTCCTCCGCATGCTTCCACCACCAGGCCAGCCCAGAAGCACCCCTCTCTTGCTACACACACACTTCACATGCGGCGGGACGGCATTCCCTAACATCTCGACCCCGTAGGCACACACCGCCATCGTCCCACCCCGCGCACCGGGTGTCCGGGGACACCGGTGCGGGGGTGGCATGTTGAACCCCCTAGTCCAGAATGATCCCCAAAGATGAGCCCCATCATTTTGAGCTGGGATTGAGGCGGTCAGCTTTCGCAGTGTTTTCGCCCCCCCCTGTCCAAGTGTGGGGATTTCGGACATCTTAGCGCGAGGTCCGGTTGCCGATATTCAAGTGCTTATGGTATGATACTACCGTAGTATTATTAATATTGGAGCCGTGCTGCGCTCAATGAAATGCGAGGAATTAGGTTCAATCGATTGCTGGGATACGGTACTGCCCGTTTGGTGGGGGTAAAGGAATACACAGTCAGATCCTAAGCAAGACATCGTGCCTTCTCGATTTCTGGGATCTCCTTGGCGGGCGGGTATACCCCCAGCATCCATGCCTGTGGAAGATGATTTATAATAGAAATAACGGTACCATTTTGACTTCATATGCTGCCAATACACCTACTGTGAGAGGCACATGGCAATTAGGCTGGGGGTTGGAGCTTGTCGCATTTGACATGGCATCACGTAGGCCATTTTTGGGGTTTTTCTACTCTGGTATCATACTGGAAATGTTTTGACGTTTCTAAGGTGGACTGCTATTGCATACTACTAACATTCTGAGGTCCGGCCAACTTTTAGCTGTATGCAATAGCAGTCGGTCTTACAAACATCACGACATTGCGAGTAGAGAGATTGCGGGGCGGGGCTCAGTCCACGGTAGTGTGCACCTTATGCCTTGCGACACGGTGATTTCTCGTGTCATGGTTGCCCTCTTGGCTTTATGTTGGGGGCAGCGGGCGCGCGAGTGGTACTTTCTAGAAGCGAAGCACTGCAGGACTGGTGTACGGTAGGCACCTCGAGATCTCTGGGGCGTTGGAACTAGTTACTCCTTTTGTGGCTGGCCTGGGACCTTTAGTCCAATAACACTCTGCTCCCGGCAACCTGGAGATCTGGTAGGAGGCTTTGTTCCGTACGAGTACCCTCGGCCAAGCCAGAAGTAACTTATATGTCAACCCTGCTCTTGCTCCTTTCCCTCTCTCTTCCTCCCTCCCATTCCGCGCCGCTTGCTAGGGATGCCTCTTGGTTCTCCAGGGTGAGGACCTCGTTAAGTTATGCCAGACGCCCTACCACGTTTAGCTTACGTAATCGCCCATCTAACAGAACCTTAAATACAAGTGCAAATGTCAGGAACCTCTTTGCCAAGAGAGCTTATTTTTGTGGCTGATTCGTGTATTGCAGCAGGGTCAGAATGGTATATCTTCGTTCTTTTCTACATTACTATTATAGTGCTACTGCTACTGCTGCATAGAAATTCGGTACGACAAATTGCGAGTAAACAAAAGTGCTTGTATAGACAAAGGCCTGTTGCGGCCGCCCTATTTAGGAAATGTTCTTAGGACTACCGTAAAAACTCGAATAAACGGACCATGTGCTAGGACGTTGGACTTGCTTCTCCTAGTAAGGTCTGTGTTTTTTTACTTTTCTTCTGTCTCGGGGGACGTATTTTTTGGTGTCTCTTTCCCCCCTTTTCCCGAGGAGGAAATTTCGGACTATCATACATAGCACATGGTCCATTTATTCGAGTTTTTACGGTATGCGAAGTCGAGCTACAAGGTAGATGCACACTCACATAGTACTGTTGAAAGAAGTTAGCATCGTTGCTCTAGTTATAAGAGTGAGGTTCAGCCAATCATATTGCCTAAACTTGCAGATGGTTCTCTATGACGTGAAATACGTTAGTTCAAGTTGTGACATGGCTGCCACAACAAAACTTCCTTACAATGTTGCCTTAGGATATGAGCCCAGGGCGTAGCGCGTATTATGCCCACCATTTATTATATTTCCTTCTCTTTCTGTGGGTTGTATAGTTTTAACCCGTAATTCAGGGCATTTTGCAAGCTCGTGTTCGTTGTGCTGAGCGCTAGGAAGGCTGGGGCTATGAACTATAGCTTCACAAGTTCTCTCCTTCGGACTCCATGGCGCTTATTTCCCACCTCAAGTCTTATAATGCCTTCTGGTTAAACCTCAATCCATCTCTATGTTCACCGCCTAAGAATTAGGTGACCGGGTGATACCCACCGTGCATTTGCCCTGGGCGTATTCTTAACAATTGTCTCCACAAGTGATGCTTCCCCGTGATCGCTGATGGTTGCCCATATATTCCCTAGATTTCTCCTAGTCTTTTTTCTCCCTTCTAGCTATCCTCCGTCACTTTCTACATCTTTAGTGATTGGAATTCCTTTCCTCCCTAGGAGGCACTCAGCGCCGCGACAACTACCACTTTTCTGTCAGGAAGAAAAAGACCCACCTCGCACCCAATTCATCCGGATAGTCAGTCCTGAGTGCAACTTGAACACACTCAGTATGTCTTGAGACAGATGTTACCAAGAGTTTGGTGGCTTAGTTTCAGGCTATTTGCCCCAAACCCCATTGCGATCAGAACGACTTGGATATCTTGGCCAGGTGTGGGGATTCAAAGTCAGCCAGCCAGCCAGATTTCGACGGGTACGATTAGCATTGGCAAAATGGGCCACAACAAGAAGATATCAATCTTGACTCAAAATTTAACTATGGCTAAGTAGTAGTGTAATGATAATAAGGTGTCCTGATTTTTCTCAAATCGTGTTTCCGGACCTTGTTGGAAAATCATATCTTCTCAAGTGCTCTCGATGCACAAGACACAGCTGATGCAAACTGAACCTTTTGCTGATAACCCTCCTACACTCCTCCATCTAGATGACCCAGGGCGGTGTAGGGCACTTCCTATGCTCTTCTCTTGCCTTCGGGCACATCCCCTTCCCCTCTTGAGGTCTACCCTCTTGAGGTCCCACACCTCCTCCTACCAACATCCCGCGATGTCAGTTACTATTCTCGGAGTTGGCTACAGCCTAATATTATTCTTAGAATTCATACTTGACGTGGCTTAGACACTACAACTACTGATATAAGTTGGATATATGGCTATCAATGTCCCATTAGCGGGGCAGCGTTCCTGTACGTCAGCGTGGGGGTATATGTAGGGGCAGAACCTCCCTTTGTTTAAGAAAAATTAGCGCAAGCTTAGAACATGATCTTCAAGTCTTAACTGCACCTGTTCAACTCTTGCTGCAGGCTCCCTCACAAGAGCAGGTGTCTGAACCCAAATGCTTTCAAAATCTCCATACGCGGGGCACTAGCACGGGTGCTGTAGGAAATGAGAAGTACCGTGTTCCAGATGCAGGGACTTCAAGGTGCTGTACCGGCAATATAAAAGATTAGCCGCAATAGGCATTGGCGGGAGGGTAAACACAACACGATATCCCGGGTCGTGGAGGACGTGACCTCTCAACGAAGGACTCTCCCAGGAGAGTCAGCCTGTCACTACTTGTCATTGTCTGTCAAATTATCCGCAAAGCTAGTGGCGATCATCTCTGGGAGAGGACCGACTCCGAGTACAGTACTGCGCTACTGATGCACAAGGTCTTGGACCGGCAGCCTATGGTTGCGTCATCCCTCCGATAACTCAACCCAAGCCGCAGGTTGGTGTTGCTAACTGCCGGCAAGCTATCTGGTTGATATTATAACTTCATCTACTCAGTAACCATTGGGCCTGGTAGCCACGGAGGAAGGAATGTTGTTACAGCTATTATTGTTTTCTTTCTCTCCTCATTTCTAGATCTTTCGGTGTTAACTGTCCCGACATCCTTGTTAGGCCTTCCCCACATCAAACCCCCTTATGGTTCTAGAACTTAAACAGAAAAGTCCAGCTACTTCCCCCTAACCCCACAATTCTGGCATTTGCCCCGGCACTTGTACGTACTTCCACAATGAGCGCTTACGACAATCCCGTTCCGCTCCACCGATCCGAGATATCGTAGCCGGAACCTCGCATCGGGTGAAATTCCATGTTGGAGTGCAACTACCTCTAGGCGCGGTCGAAGGGTCTCCAATATTCCTAGAGGATGCGGAGTTCATGCAGTATATCCGGCTGCTCTTGAGATCGATTTTGATCAGCTGGGCTATGGGTGGCGAGCTACGCTAGGTTTTGGATATCCCATCCATTCCGAGCCAGAGGTGGTCATGGAGGCTAGGAGTCTAAACTACAGGTTTTGGTAAGCGCATTGGGAACCCAACGAAGAAATGCCTGGGCGATCTCGCACCACTTGTGTCTGGAGACCCAGGTTGACAAAGGGCCCCAACGAAGCCCCTCTAGATAGTTTCCTAGAGACAGAACTGATTTCAATCAAAAAGGACTAAAGGAATGCCTTATTCCATGGAGGTTCGAGATTCTCCCAATTTCTATCATTGCCAAGCTAAGATCTCCAAATAGTCACTAGGATATTTAGATCCCTGGGTTCTCGCGACATCTGGCTGACAATTCACCCCCGTCAATCTAGACTGCGCAGACATGCTTTGCCTGTATGATAAAGATAAAAATCTCCCAACCGATACAACACACCACCCGAGGGCTGGTGGGACAATTGCCATTCCCCATCCCTCCGCCGCAGCATTCTCGCAAGCTTTCAGCCAGGTGGGAACACAAAATAGGCACCAAGGACGCCTCCGACTAGTATAAAAAGCCTCTACTCCTGTTTTCCAGATCCCCCCTCATTTGCAACAGCCTCGAAGGTAACCTACAACCTTCCTTCACTTGAGCCCCCCATTTGCAAACTCACAATTCATAATGAGCCCACCACATGCAAACGACCAATATCTCCCGAGCTCCACCTACCCCCCAAACTGGATTCCGGTTGTGGAGAAGCCCCTACACACCCCGAAACGACTGAGAATCATTACCGTAGGTGCTGGGTTTTCTGGATTAATGCTTACGTACAAGATCCGAGAGCAGTTTAAGTATGGAGACTTTATAGACCACGTTATCTATGAGAAAAACGTAAGCTCCCCCGAATCCACTAGTCACAATTGTCTAATTATTCTCTCTGCAGCACGATATTGGGGGAACGTGGCTTGAGAACAGGTATCCAGGTACATCTCCAAGATTAATACCTCGCTGCCCCTCCACTTAGCCACTTTCTAAGCTTTTTTCGGCTAGGGGTTGGCTGCGACGTTCCTGCCCATATATACACCTTCTCGTGGGAGCCCAATCCAGATTGGAGCGAGTTTTATGTTAGCGGAGAAGAGGTTTTCCAGTACATGAAGCGCACTACAGCGAAATATGACCTTGCAAGAGATGCTGTTTTTAATTCCAAGGTTGTAGAAGCTATGTGGAACCAGGGGCGAGGCAAATGGGAGCTCAAGATTGAGCAAGAGGGACGGTTCATCTGGGACGAATGTGACATCTTCATAAACGCCTCAGGGATCTTGAAGTGGGCAACCTCTTTCCAACTTTAGAGCAGTTTCTAATCCAATAAAAGCAAGTGGAAGTGGCCATCCATTGAAGGGATAAATTCTTTCAAGGGGCACTTGGTGCATAGTGCGAAATGGTGAGCTCAGGCGCTGTTTGTTGGAATTCAGGTGCTACATAGATTTGCTAACACTTTCCAGGGAAGACAGCTATGACTTTGCCGGAAAGAGAGTTGGCATCATTGGAAACGGCTCTTCCGCAATCCAGATCGTGCCCAAGCTTCAGAAAGTCGCTGGGCACCTAATAAACTTCATGCGTACCCCAACCTGGATTAGTGAAACGTTCAGTGCCGAGCTTCTTCCCGATGGAAAGAACTTCTACTGTAAGACTCGTTTAACCGCTTTCATTAGAACTCCTCGTTAACTTTTCCATGACTAGATGCAGAGGAGCAAAGGGCCGAATTCCGGAACAATCCCAAGGCATTAGTTGAGTATCGCAAAAAAATCGAAAACAGCTTCAACAAACTCTTCTATGCCCTTATCAACGACTCCCCTACTCAAGCTGCTGTGACGGAGCAGTGTACACGAATTATGTCCGAGCGCCTTGGGAACGACCCCGAGCTTATCAAAAAATTCATACCGAGCTGGCGCGTTGGCTGCCGTCGTCTAACTCCAGGCGAAGGGTATCTAGAAGCCCTACAGGCCCCTAACGCGGAATACACTTGGGACACCATCCAACGCATTACCGAGAAGGGCATCGTCACATCTGCTGGCGAAATCGAACTCGATGCAATTGTATGCGCCACGGGTTTTGACGTCTCTTTCACTCCTCAGTGGAAAATGCGAGGGCTCAACGGCTCTACTTTGGACAAATGGCGGGATGACCCTGAAGGGTACTTAGGAATATTCGCCCCCAACATGCCCAATTACTTCATCGTTAATGGACCCAATTCCCCCGTTGGGCACGGCTCACTGCTCTCTGTCATGGAGTGGGCAACAGAGTACATTATCCGCTGGGCCAAGAAAATGGCCTCCGAGGATATTAAGTAATTAACCCCCCCATCCCCACCTACTCTTTCAAAAAAAATAGACCATTCTAACAGAAGCCCTCAGAGCCGTGGCAGTAAAACCCGACGTAGTCCGAGAATGGAACGTGTACACCCAAGAATACCTCAAGCGCACAGCCTGGGCCAGTGGTTGCCGCTCCTGGTACAAGAATGGCAAAATCGACGGCAAAATCACTGCAACATACCCCGGTAGCGTCCTCCACTACAAAGAATTCTTAGAAACTATCCGTGGCGAAGACTTTGACATCCAGTACTCTGAGCCCAGGAACAGGTTTAGCTTCATGGGGAATGGCTTGGCAGCCCTTGAAATGAACAAGGATGCGGATTTAGCATTTTACATGTATAAGTGAGGCTCTCTGATCAAGCTTTTGTAGGTTCAGTTTCGAGACAGTTACCATGTCTTTTCTTGTGTTTGGTAGTCGGGTGTATCTACTGGACTGTAGGATTTAAGTCTTCATACATATATTTTTTTACCACCCTCCCAGAATACTACCGAGTGAGGATTCGCGGTCTTCGGTAATCTTGTCATCGTTAGTTAGGAAAGCGTAAGCCCTTCCTACCCATAATATAACAAAACTGGCAGGCTTAGTTCCTAAACCTCGGGGAGGTATACACCGTCCTCCTGCCTGTCTGCTATCATAACACACCAGTAACCATGCCAGGGCTAAACCTCCAAAACAAACCAAAGAATCCGTATACCGGCCAATGATAGGGACAGTACATTAGGTGATCCCAAAACCCTAACCTGAAGGGAACACTGGTAAAGATCACCAATGGATTTGGGAGCACGAAGCGCATACCGTAAGTCAAAAGTGAAAGAATAACGCCCATGGTGAATAATCTTTTGGTAGATAAACACTAGTACGCTAATCAGCGAAATTTAGGACCTGGGTCTTAGCCTTACCAACCAAGCTGTAGGTGCGCATACTCAGTAGATCCTGGGCTGAAGGCTTTAGGGCAAGCTGAGCTACAAAAGGGCGGTTCGCCAGGGTTCAGCCAATCCTTTTGTTCGTTTTCTCACTCCCACCCCCATCAGTTCCTGTACTGGCCAACCCCGCAGTAGGGGGTGAGCTCCCGGACTTGAGATTCAATTCAGCGGTGGCTCGCTGCTTAAACTGTTGGACCATGAGGGCTGGAAGATGATGCTGAGGTCCTGGGAACGAGGGGGTTCACATATTGGGGGGGAGTTCTAGGGCTTGTGACCATTGTTAGACTCTCAGGCAAATACTCACGCTGCAGCATAGGAGACGTTTGCTTTCTCTGGTCCCTGGGCAGCGTTTGTGCGCCTAACCGTGCGCGTTGCCACCCCCACTCCCTGTGCATTCCACGCGATGCGATTAGTATAATGCCTACATAGTACAGTAGATTGCATTTCACATAGAGCCTCCAAATCCCCAAGAACAGGAGTGGGTGCTTAGGGGGTCTTCTAGGAGATTCCCAATTGTAGTTAGCCAACCCGGCAGGTAGGTCATAGGTAATTCCTTGCAGTAGGGCAAGGGAAGCGTCCAGGCGTGTCGTTCGAAATTTATGCATCTTTACTTCAGTAAAGGTCATTTCGAGGATTCCTCTGGCATCCAGGAATCTCTACTGAACCTTCTACCGAGTGCTAGCCAGTGATACACCACAGCCAATGGGAGGCATTGCTGGTAGGTCACATTTATGTCACACAGATCCCTAGATCCAATCCCTAGGAGAGGGTAACAACCGGGCTCTAATCCAAAGTAGGCTTAGCTCTGTCTATGAAACCCACAGCTCCCAAACGGAATCTTTGATACGATACTAACCGCGAATTCAATTCTCCCTTACACATACACCTTCCCAAAGCAAACCGTTCAATCCAAAAAAACCGCCATGCCGTTTGTCGACCTCCCAAATGAAATAATTCTGCAAATCGCAGAAGAGCAAGAACCTCCGGATATAAACGCACTCCTGAGAACCAATCGCCGTCTCGCGTTCTGTTTGATCCCCAGCCTTTGGACCAGCATATTCCGGTCTTCCCCCCAGGTTTACGCCGTGGAGGCACTGCTCTCTGCAGCGGAGAACGAAAACAAAGATGTGGTCAGACGACTGCTTGACAGGGGCATACTTCACTACTCTCAGACACCACTTTGGAAGGTTATGCGGAAAGTGATAACTGAACGGGACACAAAGGCCCTACGCACGCTCATAGAATGTGGTATGTCGATAGATGCGACAGACCCTGACGACTGGACGCTCTTGGGGCTGGCGGCGGAACAGGGCTGTTTGGAGACACTGTTACTGTTAGTAGCTCAGGGCTTCGACATCAATGAGCCGGGGAATTTCAGGGGCGAGTCGCCGCTTGGCCTCGCGGCCAAAAATAAACACGATGAGGTGGTGCAGGTTCTCCTAAGCCTCCCCGGCATAAACGTCAACCCCAAGACCGAATTGGCCTCCAATACACCGCTGCATAGCGCAGCGAAGGAGGGGGACGAAACCATAGTAGAAATTCTACTAGCAGATGAGAGGATAGATGTCAATCCCATGAACTCCAGCTGCTGGACACCTCTTCACATAGCGGTTGATGGAGGCCATGAGGGGGTGGTAGACCTCCTACTTGCGCACAGGGACATCAAGACTGATCTCCCGGGATATGTTGACGGGGCACCAATACATATCGCTGCCTGTGGCGGGTGCGACTCGATTGTACGTCGGTTGTTGAACGACCAATCGGTCAACAGTCTGGACAACTACCATCGAACACCGTTATACTTGGCATCGATGCTCGGACACGAATCGGTTGTACGGCTACTATTACAACACAATGGAGTCAAGGTTAACTTATCGGGACAAGCGGGCAAGGGGCCGATGCACATTGCAGCATGCGAAGGGAGTGAGGGGATTGTACAGATCTTGCTAGAGGACGAAAGGGTTGAAGTCGATACCACGGATGATTACGGGCGAACGCCATTATGGTTGGCAGCGATGGAGGGCCACGAAGGGATTGTCCGACTTCTGCTTAGCGATGATAGGGTGGATGTCAATCAGCGCAACAATCACGGCGAGACAATCCTGCATATTATGGCAGGACACTGGGGTGACGGGGCGATAGTGCAGCTGTTGCTAAGTCATGAGAAGACAATTCCGGATTTGCGCGATAATGACGGGAGGACCCCATTGTATTGGGCCGTCATGAAGGAGCACGACGCTGTATTACGGCTTCTACCTAGGGATCCAAACAACCCGTCCTTATTATAGATGTAGTACCAAGAGAGTGGTGAGCGAAAAATCTGCTGCCCCAAGCAGAGCAAGGGAATACGTGCTCTTGGGGCGGGAGGAGGTTGCTCGCCAAAGTGATTGCGTATTATACCCGACCCATTAGCGCGTATTCAGGTTTGCCATGTTAGACTTATCTCCCGCCTGCCGACGGAATTTCCCTATCTCTAATCACTTGTATAATAGCTATTCGCGGTACCATAGTCCAAAGCAACCGCTTTATAGACAACAAAGCGAAGACAGCGACTTGAGATACAGTATTCCGGGCCCTAACCCTTGCAATCAAGAAAGACAGAACCAGTGCCCAAAGCTAAACCCCATACAGCCCAATCACCAAAATTGCCACCGCAAAAAATACTAGTATTACCCACCCACCAAAGTGATAATTCATGACCAACCCCACCTTCCAAACCAATCCGATTCCCAAAAACCGTTAGTCACCCGCTTTAAGCCGCATGTGTCATACATGCCATAAATTCTAGCCAATCCACCACCACACGACCCCCGACCACCATTCCTCGCACTCTAACTTGGTGCCATCTCCAAACTTACCATACACCAGGTCGACCAAACCTCCCATCCCACATCCCACAACTCCAACGCAAAGCAAACGCAAAGCAAACTCACCATGATCGAAGTAATCTGGTACCTTCCCCCTCCACCCCTCCTCCCATACCACTCACTTCCAGCAAACTGACACACCCCAGCAACGACCGCCTCGGCAAAAAAGTGCGCGTAAAATGTGATCCAGACGACACAATCGGCGATTTCAAAAAATTGGTAGCCGCGCAGATTGGGACCTCGGCGGAGAAGGTATGTTCTCCTCCCCCAACGCGGAAGGAAGTAATGGGGGGGGTGCTGACTGGTGGTTGCAGATTGTTCTCAAGAAGTGGTATAGTACGTTCAAGGATCACATCACCTTGGCCGATTACGAGATTGGTAATGGGGCTTCTTTGGAGATGTAGGTTCTCTCTTTCGGTCTTGGGTACTTGAGCATTTGGGTTTGGGGGTTTGCTGATTTGTGGGGTTGGGTAGGTATTATAGTTAAGTCTTAGGTAGAGGTGGAGGGGGAGAGGGGGGGAGAGGTATGGATACGCATATGAGTTTAACTCACCGGCTTGTTTGTTGGATTCCCGGATGGATTGATTCCCGGATGGGGGCCGTAGGTGGAAGTTCGCTTGAGAGGATTTCGGGCGATTAATGACAATTATCACGGAGTTACTTTGCTTGTCCCTTTCTTTCTTTGCCTCCAATAATAGTGTCCTCGTTTGCTGGAGTGGTGGATGTCATGGCTTTTGAGCTTGAAGTTTGCACCATATCACCAAATACCCTAGCCTATTTAGCAGAACTTGGGCTCCAGTAAAGAGGTGGACGCCCGAGATCAGAAGGGTGTACACCACTACGACCTAGCAAGTGATCCACCATGGAACAGGTGTGGAAGAGCGAGGGACGGTAAAGAAGGCTGCCCCTCCGAAAGACATGAGAAGACAAAAAAAAGATACCAGACCTTACCGGAGGAGGCAGCCCAAACGACATGGCAAATGGCTCATCTGAGACTTTATAGTGCTGCAACAGCACTATGAAGCATTCCCCATACGAAACCGCCAAGGCAAATGCACCAACCGTGAACCCCTTCTTAATCCATCCATCCCTCTACCATTTGAGATGCCAACATACTTGCAAGGACGACCGGAAAGCGAAATCCACGCAGCTAGCCCCCTCCCCCCCCGGGCCAATTGAAATTCAATGTAAATCGCTTCACACTATCAGCACTAGTACTACAGTGGTGAACCAGACTATCCCAAACATGGCTGCAAGTTGCTTTGGGGAGGGCATCGACAACCCCACTGCGGACGCTGCAGGCGTAGATGAATATACGGTGTTGAGATGATGCCAGCCCCGTACTCGTACACTGCCGCTCCCCCCCCATTCCCACTCCCCGTGCCCTTGGTGCTCCACTTAAAGATATATCCTAGTTATATATTATTATAACCCAATCACCTAGCAAAAGCCTTCCCTCCTTCCTCCATATCACTACATACCTGTGTTCACATTTCCCATATTATCATACAACCTTTTTCTGAACCTTTTTTCTTCCCCTCCCCAAAATCTAATCGAATCCCGCGGGTGCTGCCGCTGTTAGAAAATGTGGGGAGGCGTGATAAGGTAAAGTACTATGATAGGACAAACCTTTTCGTCCGATGCCCCTTTTACACCAAAAGTGCCCATTTTCACCACCACCCTCTCTCTCATTGCGCAATGTCTATGAGAATCAGCGAAAATTTGTCCTTGCATTAGCAAACCTGTAGATAACATGAAGAAATTTACAGAATCCTTAAATATTACCAAGTGGTGGAGAAGAAATGTCATTTAAGTATCTTTGGTATCGGTTGCCATGTATGATACTTTTTTGTATGGAGCTGCATACAAAAATCTAAGTCACTTTCACACTAGTTGATTGCAATCACAAACCATGAAGGCGGCTTCGATTCCTTGCACTTCTACTTATAGAGGTTTGAATAGATAGTGATTCCCTAGCTGATAGAAAGATTTCAAGTGTTTTTATACAGGCAGTGTTGAGAATTGTTTGTTTGGAAATGGACATTTTTGGTGTAAAAGGGGCATCGGACGAAGAGTTTTGTCCCCGTACTGTATAATACTTCATTATAACGAACCCTTCTTGTATACATAGTATAGCATAGCATAGCAGGGACCTCCGGATTCATTGCGGCGCGGAGGGGGGGGGCGGATAGTATGAAGGATAAGTTAGACGGAAGAGTTCGGTGGTAGGTAAGTTAAGTTAAGCGTTAGATTTGGTTATGTATCATGTAATAAAACCGTTTGCCATTTCCTGCTCTTCCATGAACTGGTAACTTAGACTAGGTGCTGTAGGCAGTGAACGGTCCAGTGAGGGAAGATACAGATATAGATCCCGGACGCCTGTTTGCTCGCTGCACTAGTTGCAACAAGGAAGGAAGGAAGGAAGGAAGGAAGGAAAGCCTGTCTGCCGTATGGAGTAGGTATCGTAGGTAGCAGGCGGACGTTTCCTACCCTTGTTGGCTGAACACTATACCACCAGTCCTACGGTATAGAGTTGCACTGTAACATACGATATCACTCCTACTTCACACCAGAACCGGCAGTCCCCCCCAAAGCTCCTCTCACCAAATTTCCTTTCCTTCCTTCTCTCTACCGTGAGCACACTTCCCACTCCCCAGCCAGCCAGCTCCTCCTTCACCTAAGCTCCCCTCTTGTCTTGTGTCTATCCCACGATACCATTCAACAACGCCAATCAGCGAGTAGGACTAACTACTCCATCATTGAATTTTGCGTCCAAGCCTACTACTATTCACAACAATTCTTATATCATACACCCTCACATCGAGAGAAAGATTCGATGGTCTAGCGGCTAAGTTACCTTGAGGATGTGTCGAGGTTATAATATAACATAATATCATACCTAGAATTTAATCATAATATCATTACTCTAGATACCATCCTTTCCCCTCCCTCCCTACCACCACGCTATCATTGGGATACCGCCGGTACTCGAGTATCCACAACATTTCTTCTGATCAAGACCGCTTTAGTCATGTTTGTTATTGTAAACATCTATCGTAGCTATCACAGCGGACGCCAGGAGGTCCCCCATTTTCGCTGCTCGTTATGCGGTGGTCGTCGGGTGAGATTGTACTAGTACAGTACAGTCGGCGACATGAAAGTTAGTCTGCCGGACAGCGTCAGGATCAGATCTGCCCCGGCGAGGGAAGATTGTGGTGTGATTATTGCAGCTGCATTAGAGTACCATTGTGACCTGACCCGTTTCTCCCCACCCTAGGCGACGCCACAATAGCCCAAAATGCCTACCGGAAACTTGTAGTGAAAAAATGGCTGCTGGTGTCTGGTTACTTCCTTGTCGTGACTGTGCTGTGCTTGCCAATGTTGGCTGGTCGTCTTGAGGATAGTCCAGGGTGTCGGTACTGCACTTGCGCCCATGCTCACGGAGTCTTAGTTCCCCTGGGGTACCTTCACATTTCATGGCTCCCCCATGCCCCAAGCTCTAGCTAAATGTGTGCTAGGGCCTCAAAATCTCCATCCTCCATCATTGCTGTCGATTAGAACAGGGATACAAGGCCCTGGGCCATAGTTAATCTCGGCCGGACTATTTGTCGATGGAACGGTGTGAAATGCACAGATATTCAGCAGCGGAAGTAGTTCATTCGTTAACCTATCTCAAGATACAATGACTATCACATCCCTCATATAGCCGCATTCCTTGTGCCTGCCCAAAGTGCTAAACGAGTGACAAGGAAGAACATTCAAGGTTGGCGTATCAGAACGAAGAAAAGTCAAACAACAAAGGAGATATCACAGCCACATATCGCAACAAACGGATTGCACGGTCCATCGAGTGAGCTTTGATGATGGTGATGAGGCTATCCTCTGCAGTGTTGATAGTGCCGAATTTCCCTACATCGTGCTAAAGAGGCACTAGCAAGATTAGCGTATTTCTCTGATTGGTGGATCCAATCTCATAGCTGTGTAAAGCTATCACATGACTCGGGATGTTGGTTAGTAAATCTTAACAGGTGCATTACCTCACAGCTACGGCTAACATCGCTCTCATATCAGGTTTAGTGCTCCTGTGGATGGAAAAAGATCTGCATCATAACTTGACCTGAAATGCTTTGATATCACTCGATTGACATATCTAGAAAAGTGGGGAGCTAGTTTTTTAGTTTGCATTTTAGCGTGATGTAGGGAAATTCGGCACTAACAACACTGCAGGGGATAGCTGCCTTGATATTGCCACGATAGTTTTACTCTACTTATACTAGTGATATCCAACCCAGCACAGCCCAGCTATCCCACATCCTACCTTCATGCCATTCCAGCACTCAACAGGGAGAGAAAATAAAAATAAAACTTCTACCCATCCCATACTAATGCAACCGCAAAATCCCAGCCGTAATATACTATACAGTCCGCACACCTGTCCTATCTCCCCGCCTCCCCCGGCTGGCTCCACTACATGTGAAAGTGAGAGAGGAGAATATTATAAGCAGTAGAAAAAATACCGAAAGAGGGAAAACCAGGTGAAAAATAGGAAACACAATCTACGAATCCATCTCACCCCCAGCCAGCAAGTAATCGAGAAAGCGCAGATGGAAAAAAGAATAATAACAATTGAAAGAAGACCGAGAAGGAGGGAGGGCAGAATAAATGAAATGTGTCTATCAATCAATGGTGATGGTTCCATCGTCATCGATGACAACAATATCGTCTGGCTCTGTAGCAGGCATTTTACCAAGTTTCTTGGCAGAAGGGACTCTGTCTTCGACGACAACCCCTTTCCTAGGTTTCTTGGCATCGCGGCCGTTGGGTTGGTCTTTTAGCTCATCAGAGCCGATGACCTCCTCGATTGAACGCTTGACTGCGCCCCCGTTCGTGCCATTTCCGTTTAGTAGCGATGCCCCCGGAGTCTCGGACTTGGCTGATGGCTTTTTGGGAATTTCGAAAGGAGTGGGCATGGTAATTGGGGTAGAGTCTTCGGGAAGTCGACTAGGGGGAAAAGTCAGTAAATACCACAATCACCGGACAGGATAGATGGACTCGCATGTTGGTAACCAAAACTTCCAGGTTGGTTCTTGGCTCATCCTCATCGTCCACAACAGTGACAAATGTCTCTTCACAGAATCCTAATTCTTTTAAAGTTCTGTCGACATTATCATCAAACTCACAATCGTACAACAGTTGTGAAGTCAGGACGGTAATTTCCTCTCCATATCCTAAGCCGTCTCTCAATACTTTATCCACAAGATCCCCAAGAGTAGCTCGTTCAATGTCTGCCTCAATGGTAGTCCTAGCTACACTGCATATTCCACACGCTGGATTAGGGGGACTAGGTTTTTCCGTACTGAAAGCTCGGTCTGCCGAACGAGAGAGGAACATAGTTCGTGCCGAGCCAAAGTCATCACGAAGAACTTTGAACGCTTGTAAAACGCAGAGACCAGCAGTGATAGCGTTTGTAGTAGCAATGGCAGGAATAATGTTTCCAGCCATTTCTGCTTCCACTTAGTAATTACTCAACAATGCATGGTGTAGGAGGAAAACCCACGTTTGATATCAAACTTGGACTTCAGATTGATTCCAAAGATTAGGCTTCTCAGGTTTGCGCTTGCTGCGACAAAGTCCAATGTATCCTCGTCATCTTTATCAAACGTTATGATTGGAGCAATTTCATCTTCGACCCGACCCTTCCTCATATCCAGCACACGTTCCGCCAGTCGACGCAAACTGTCTTCAAATATAGCATAATTTTCCGCTAGTGACCAAATTTTCTGATCATTCTTAGAAACCTTGGCATCAATACCCTTTGCTCCATCGGAGACCATTTGCTGGTCAAGAGGCTCTGGCGGCTTCCGGGACTTCCACATCTCGGACATCGTCCGAAGGCGCTTGATGTCGTCTCTAAAAACTTTATTAAATACAGTGGCGGCAAAGTCGGGAGAGTCCATCTTTTCGCGGATATTCTTCAGCTCCCCCGCTTCCCTTCTTAGATTTGCGATTTCACGGGCTGGGATCAAAGTCAGCTGATTGCTCTGGGTGAATGGGAAGGGTGAAAAACACCCACAATTCTCAGAATCCTCAGTTGGGTCTAGGTCAGGCGAAGTCTCCTCAGAAGTCCCAAAAATTTCACTATCCCACCAATAGTAAGCTAGCTATACCTAAAACAAACAGCCACTTAGTGGTAACGAACACAAGAAGATAACTCTTGGCCCAAACAATGCAATGAATGGGCTGACTAGGTGTGCTCCGAATAGTACACACCGGGAAGCTCTTGGGAGTTGCTTTGTGCGTGCAATCGTAGCATTCAGTTTTTCCCTATCGGTATCAGCATTGCCACAAATACCTGCGGGGGGAACTCCAAGCTGACCCGTTTGATAACCTGAACCTGCCCATCGAACCCAGTAGTGCCGCTCTCGATCAAAGGGACATCTGCTGACAGACACATCTTGTTGACGTGTCGCCGAGCTTCGAGATTGTCCAGAGCATTGAATACCACATTGAAGCCCTTGAACCACTTAACGTTGAATTTGGAATCCTTGATATTAGCATGGTGAGCCTCGAGCTTGACATTGGGATTGAATTTTTCTGCAGTCTCCATCGCGACCTGTGACAATCTCCCGTCCCGTAAGCCTCCGTGATCATCCCCGCCGAAAATGAAGAGAAAAACGGCTCATACCATAGCCTTGGATTTTTTGATATGCTGCATCCCGAACAGGAACTGGCGGTTGAGATTGCTCAGATCAATGGTGTCCATGTCGACAATGTGAATCTCCCCGAATCCGGTCAACACCAGATTCTTCAAAAGTTCACAGCCGATCCCGCCGGCGCCAACCATAAGAACTCGCGACTACAAATCCACAAGTCAGTTGAAAAAAGAACAATCCGGTAGCAGGAGTGAAATGGTCAAGAGCTCCCCTTTCCGCCTCCGTACCTCTTTGACTTCCCTATGGAAAGTTCCGAGTGACTTGCGTGCGTTCGTATCGCGCCCCATGGTTTCTAGCATGATGATGTAAGGCAAATATGTCCGCGTCGGGAATACTAGTATATAACGGTGAAGAAGGGAAAGGGAGAGAGCGAGAGTAGAGGAAAATAATGATAAGGCAGTGGCAGACCACCGGTAGTGCTAACGACTTGACCAGGATAAGGCGGCTCTGGAGATGGGGCAAGGATGATTCACGAGGCGCGAAGAAGACCCGAACGCCAGAGAAGCAATCACGAAAGGCCGAGGAGGATCTTCCGGTCTGGTGGGTTAAAACAGTTGCAGTGGTTCCAACCAGGGGAGATTTTAGAAGCAGCAGCAGTAGCAGGAGGGAGGCGTAAAGTTTTTCCTGTGATTGTAATTGTAAAGGGGAGAGAGTTGTGGTGATGCTGACCTACAGTGCAGGCACACTTGCTTGCAGCCTGGTTGTGGTGGGCGGCGATGGTGTTAGATGAGGAGAATAAGTGTAAGAAGAGTTAGAGCGAGAAGAAGTGTGAGACGAGAAAAGAAGTTTCCCTTGACCTCGTTAAGCTTTGGTTAGCCGTGTTTAGGATTCTTACCTAAAAGATGGTCTGTGCCATTGCTGTGGATTCAGTCTGAGTAACGGGTACTGTACCTAGTACAGTATTGGTACTGCTGCAAGGCCCTCTCCCCCCGGGAATAGGTTATAAAAGCAGTCTTGGCACGAGGAAGAGCAGTGCACCTTTCCTTTCCCTCTTTTTCCTCTTTCTTCTTTTTTTTTTTTTCCTCCCTTATTCCCTTGTCTCAGAACGAGTCTTAACTTGTGCCAAATTTCCACACAGGGTGTACTTTAGCAGTGCAGTGCACACAAGCTGGAAACAACCATACACGTTACCTTCAAAAGAGGACATCAGAGCAGCTGAGGTAGCTTTCAAAAAAAAAATCCAACCCTGAAAAATGTCATAGAAAATCCCTGCTGATCATTGATTTTTCTATCTCTCTAGGTGCATAGGCTTCATCGCCATAAATAATAAATAGGTTTCGCAAAGGATAAGAATAAGCAACACCATGGACGACGTGGACCATGATCTCCTCGCATTCATGCGTGAGGCAATGGGCCTCACCAAGACTGTTAAGAAAGGCCCAAGAGAAACAGGTGTTCTCGAGAGCGCGCGATACATCTTCGACAACTCGATTGACCTCGCATTGGACCGAGACTCGGTAGTCCAGGCCGCAAAGTCAATCTATAACTCCATCAAGTTGAAGTCCTATTCTACCCAGACATGGTCAGAGCACGAGCTACACCCGAAGGCGAAGGACGAGAGTACCTTGAGTTTCATATTCACGATGGACGTGCTGAACTTCAGTTTCTGGAGCGATAAGAGTGAGGATACGAGGTACTCAGTGGTGTATAATGGGAAGAAGTATACAGGGTACTGGAGCTTGGTAGCCCTGATAAATCGAGCTTTGGACGAAGGTTATTACTGTCCCCGCCGCATATCAGTAGAAGCTCGAGCTTAACGGAATACCAAACACTATAGGAATCCCAATAACCTGCCCATTCTTCGTCTCGGACCCAGATATCTGTCCCGATTCCCTCCTGGAACACGTCTTCCGCTCCGATTCCGAGGAGCAGATACCCCTATTACAGGACCGAATAACCTGCCTCCGGCAATCAGGAATGATCTTATGTGAAGTAGCCATTCCCTATCCTTCAACTCCTCCATTCCCCCTTTCCCCACTTACTCGCGGCTAGGTGCTGACCTGATAGAGGTATGACGGAAGCTTCGCCAACTGCGTTAGAGAAGCCGGGCAGTCCGCATCAGAATTGATAATGCGGGTTGCAGACGACTTCCCTTGCTTCAGGGACGAATTCAAGTTCGAAGGGCGGAACGTCAACTTCTACAAGAGGGCACAGATACTTATCGCTGGTAAATAAAACACTTCTTCCATCCCACCTACCGCCCAACCTCTAATTAGGATCCGAGAGCAAATAGATATATGGGCCTGCTTCAACTCAAGTTCTTACGGCTCCTTCCACGACATATCCTCCGTAACCATGTTCGCCGACTACAGGGTCCCCGTAATCCTCAACACCATGGGGTGCATCATGTATGCCCCCAAGCTCGAGGGTCATATTCGTGCGCGCAAACCCATCCCCTCCGGGCATCCCTGGGAATTACAACTACGGGGGACGACTATCTGGTGCGTAGAATTGATAAGGAGAGAGATTGAAAAGAACCATCCTGGTTGTGGGATCAATGCTATCTTGATCGACTTTTACTTGTATGATACGGCGAAGGAAATGGAAGAGCGGGGGGAGAACATGATTCCCACCCATCGGACGAGGAGCATTTGGTATTAGATAGTTTAGACGTTGTTATTTGGCTGTTCTACTTTCTTTTTTCTCTCTTTTTTCTTTCTTTTTTTTCCGGCGGTGTTGGAGGCTTCAGAGATTCCATCTAGACGTGTCGAATTCAATTAGAGTTAAATTTTCGCAATCCTGGGATTGAGGTTGTTTTGTTTTTTTTTGAAAACGAGCTCGATTCATGCTTAAATATACAATTCAAGAACAAGTCTATGTAAAAGACTTTAGAAGTTGTTTTTTACGAAAGCAAGTCCATTGGGTCAAACATATGAAGCAAGTAAGAGTGTAACACAGGAAATCAAATTGAATGGTCGCAGAATCTCTCCATAAAGCAAGTCCATGAGATCAAATGTATGATATGAGCGAAGGAAATGAAAATGCCGGCAGTCCGGAAATAAAGGTGAAGCAAGGCATATCCTCGTTAGTCTATCCAGCTCCCCCAAGTAGTAGTCGAGAAAGTCCCGGGCGCTCTCACGATAAAATTCAGATATGGGGAAAGAGTGGGAAAAAAGAGACAAATTCCCGAAAATCCAACCTTACCGCCCAATTCATGGAATGAAATAGAAAAAAATAAAGAGCAACCAGAGCACCAACGCTGTAAAAAACATTCCCCACTTTTGATATCCCAACGCCAATACTCTCTCTCCTCCTCCTCCTCCTTCTTCTTCTTCTTCGTGCCATTCCATATAACGCCATCCACGAATCTATATTCCCAAAGCAAACCCCGAAATAAAAGATATATAAAAGCGACACCGGCAGCAACAAGCAGGATAAAACCGCACCCAGCATCACCAACCCTCCCTCCCTCCCTCCCTCGGCCACACCCTATCCCCAAATATCCAGCAAACTCTCCAAATACGCCCTCCTGCTATCCCTGCCCGAATCGGAGCCTACGCCGACCCCATCCCTCAACTCTTCAGCGAGAATAACGGCAAGCACCTCGACCGGTGGGTTCAACCCGAAAGACTCCGCACGCTTCCACCTTTCCAAGCGAGTGGGGCCGATGCAGGGGCCGTATTTGGCCTGCATATCAAAGTTCCTGAGTATTTTCTCCTGCATGCAGAGGTACTGCTGGTGAGCGGGTGAACACCCCATCGGCTCAAGGATTTGAGTGTTGTAATAAATTTGGATCTGCTGGAGGGTTACCGCTACGGCTTTGTGTGTGGAATGGAGGTGTTAGGGAATTCCGGGATTTGGTACGAAGGGGGGAGGGAGAACAAGAAGAGGAAGAAGAAGGGGGGGGAGGGGGAGGGGACGGGTACTGGGAAGGTCTTTTTCTGCAAGTATAGGTTGGGGCTTGGGAGGGGGATGCTTTGGGGCTGATTGGAAAGAGAGGAGAGTCTGGCCAGGAGGGAGGACGGACTTGGGGCTTTCTCCTTTGGGTGCGCTCCGGGGAGGCATTGCCAAAACGGATTTCCCTTGTTTTCTAACGGATTGTCAGCACGGACTCTTCCTCCAGCATCAGAGCCCCCAGTCAAGCAAAGCACACACCACACACACACCATTGAAACCAAATCAGTCAAATGGCAATACCTAGAAAGAAATATATCTTCTTCTTCTCTCCTGCTGGAGACAGAAATATTCTATGCCCAGTACGGCAAATGAGTGAGCAATTTCCTTAGCCCAATCCAATTCAACGCACTGCGGTTCAATGCACTTCGGTTTCAATGTAACTTCAGCTTCAATGCCGGACAGACAGGCGAAACGAAGCTCGACGCGGGCGGAACAAACATAAAGCGAAAAAAGAGAAGGCAAAGAAAGAAAGAAACAACCGAGAAGAGAAGTGTAGAAAGACACCAGGAAGGAACAAAAACGGCCCATCCTGCAAAACATAACGAACGCAACACGCAACCGCATACGCATGCGCACCGTCCCTACGTACCCCACATCTCCCATTCGCGGGGTCCCGCGTATAACAGAGATGCTAACCCTTAAGAGGAAATGTAATTGACACACCACGTGATTTGATACAGCGCGTTGTTCTCGCGTTGGTCGGGTTGACGATGAGTTATGTAAGGTATCATATCATGCACGTGATGTTGACGCTGGCTGGCCATCAGCCATTGGATTGGTTTCACATGAGAAGGTGGCTTACAGTAGCGGAGGGGGGGAGGGGGGCTCTGACATTTGAGACACACATGTTACCTCATAGACTAACTTAACGTACCCCACGGTGAGTCGAGACGCACGGTGACACGAAACAACCGGTTGCCGGTCAACAAGTTGAGAGTATAAACCGGTTTTGTGAATACCACAACTAGTGACATAACCGAGGTAGTTTTGGTA
>Ga0307509_10002320_pt1 | contig 30996 bp, 22 predicted proteins | sample 10_EM_MG_FD_202245 | JGI IMG/M metagenome (GOLD analysis project Ga0307509, IMG submission 202245) | Populus trichocarpa ectomycorrhiza microbial communities from riparian zone in the Pacific Northwest, United States - 10_EM | ecosystem: Host-associated > Plants > Roots > Unclassified | place...
ATCGAAGGTTTCGTCACGACCCGCGCCGCCACGCCGCGCGACGTCGCCGATGCGTTGCAGATGCTCGGTCCGCCCGACGCGCAAGGCCGTCGGCCGTTCTCGATCGCCGGTACCATGTAGTGAGGATTTTCAAGATGGGGTAAGGCATGCCTCATGAAACCAAGCTGATCGCTCTGGTCTCGGCCGGCTTCGTGCTGGCGCTCGCGTTCGGCTTCCTCGCTGCGAGATTCCGCCTGCCTCCCCTGCTCGGCTATCTGTTGGCCGGCGTCGCCATCGGTCCCTTCACGCCTGGATTCGTCGCCGACGCGGGCCTCGCGTCCGAGCTGGCCGAGATCGGCGTCATCCTGCTGATGTTCGGCGTCGGCCTGCACTTCTCCATCGCGGACCTGCTGAAAGTGCGCCGCATCGCGCTGCCCGGCGCGATCGTGCAGATCGCGGTGGCGACTGCCATCGGCATGGGCCTGGCCGCGTGGTGGGGCTGGGATCCCGCCGCGGGGTTGGTGTTCGGACTCGCCACCTCGGTCGCCAGCACCGTCGTGCTGTTGCGCGCGCTCGAACAGCGCAATGAACTGGATACCGAGAACGGCCGCATCGCGGTGGGCTGGCTGATCGTCGAAGACCTGGCGATGGTGCTGGCGCTGGTCTTTCTTCCCGCCCTGGGGGCGGCAACGCGCGGCGATTCGGTCAGTGGCGCCGAGCTGGCGTTGAGCATTGGCCTGACGACGTTGAAGGTCGCGATCTTCGTCGCACTGATGCTGGTCGGCGGCAAACGCGTCGTGCCGTGGATACTGAATCAAGTGGTGCGCACCGGATCGCGCGAGCTGTTCACGCTGGCTGTACTGGCGATCGCGCTCGGCATCGCTTACGGATCGGCGGCGCTGTTCGACGTCTCCTTCGCACTTGGTGCGTTCTTCGCCGGCGTCGTGCTCGCCGAAACGGATTTGAGCCATCAGGCGGCGGAGAACTCGCTGCCGCTGCAAGACGCCTTCGCAGTGCTGTTCTTCGTTTCGGTCGGCATGCTGTTCGACCCTGCCGTGCTGATCGAGCGGCCCACGGCGTTGCTCGGCGTGCTGTTCGTCATCCTGATCGGCAAGACGCTGGCTGCGTTCGCCATCGTCATCGCCTTCGGTTATCCGGCGCGCACCGCGCTCACGATCTCCGCCAGCCTCGCGCAGATCGGCGAGTTCTCTTTCATTCTCGTGGGACTGGGCGTGACCCTCGGCCTGCTGCCGCCGGAGGGCCGCGACCTGATCCTGGCCGGCGCGCTGCTGTCGATCACGCTCAATCCGTTTGCGTTCGCGACCATCGACCCGCTGTCGCGCTGGATCGAGCGCCAGCCCCGCCTGAGCGCGTTCTTCAACCGCCGCAGCGCACGCACGCCGCGTCTCGAACCAGCCGCGGCCTCCATAGCCAATCACGCGGTGTTGATCGGCTATGGCCGCGTCGGCAGCGTGGTCGGGCATGCGCTCGCGGCGCAGGGACTGAAATTCATCGTCATCGACAGCAACCGCCGGCTGATCGACAAGATTCGCGGCGAAGGCGCCCTGGCCATTTTCGGCGACGCGACGGCGCCGGGCATTCTCGACGACGCACACATCGAGAGCGCCCGCCTGCTGATCATCGCCTCGCCTGATGGCTATCAGGCGAGGCGCATCCTGGAACTGGCACGGCAGAAGAACCCCGGCGTCGCCATCGTGGTGCGCACTCATAGCACCGAAGAACTGGCGTACCTGATCGGCCAGGGCGTGAACCGCGCAGTGATGGGCGAGCTGGAGCTGGCACTGGAAATGACCAACTATGCCCTGCTCAGTCTGGGTGTCTCCGCCGACCGCTCCAAACTGGTCGTGCAGTGGCTGCGCGCCGAGGGCGTGGCCGGCGTACCCGGCAAATAACTCGCGACCCGGCGACGCCTGGCCGGTGCGCGTCGCGCTGTTCCGGCGTTACACTGCCGTGTCGGTTCGCCGCCGATCCCGGCGTCGGACATCTGCCCTTCCCTCCTGAAATTGCATATGAACTGAAACGATCCACTCATCGCTCACCGGCGATATCACGGGAGTATTTATGCGTTCTACACTCACCGATGCTCGTTTTCTGCTCATGCTGTCCGTCGCAGTCGCGGTCGCCGCCTGCGGCAAGAAAGAAGCGCCGCCCGCTGTCACGGCACCCCCGCCCGCACTCGTCAGCACCGAACCCGAAGGACAGGTGGACATCGTCGCGTGGCCCGGCTACATCGAACGCGGCGCGACCGACAAGAACTACGACTGGGTGACCAAGTTCGAAACCGACAGCGGCTGCAAGGTCAACGTGAAGACCGCCGGCACCTCTGACGAGATGGTTGCGCTGATGACGCAAGGCGGCTACGACCTCGTCACCGCATCGGGCGACGCGTCACTGCGCCTGATTCGCGGCGGCACCGTGCAGCAGGTGGACATCGCGCGCGTCGCATCGTACGGCAGCATCGATCCGCGGCTCAAGGAAGCGGCTTGGCACTACGTCGACGGCAAACACTACGGCGTCCCGTACCAGTGGGGTCCGAACGTGCTGATGTACAACACCAAGACCTTCAAGACGGCACCCACTTCCTGGAGCGTGGTGTTCGAACCGCAGAAGCTGCCCGACGGCAAGCCGAGCAAGGGCCGCGTGCAGGCATACGACGGTCCGATCTACATCGCCGACGCGGCGCTGTACCTGATGACGAAGAAGCCTGACCTCGGCATCAAGGATCCGTACGAACTCAATCAGCAGCAATACGACGCGGCGCTGGAGCTGCTGCGCGCGCAGCACCCCCTCGTGCAGCGCTACTGGCACGACGCGAACGTGCAGGTGCAGGACTTCACCAACGAAGGTGTCGTGGTCTCCGGATCGTGGCCGTTCCAGGTCAACACGCTTGCGGCGAACAAGCAGCCGATCGCTAGCACGGTGCCGGTCGAAGGCGCGACGGGCTGGGCGGACACGACAATGCTGCATGCCGAGGCCAAGCACCCGAACTGTGCATACAAGTGGCTGGAATGGTCGATCAGCGCGAAGGTGCAAGGCGATGTCGCGGCATGGTTCGGCTCCGTGCCGGTCGTCCCTGCCGCGTGCGAGAACAACGCGCTGCTGGGCGCCGAGGGCTGCAAGACCAACGGCATCGACAACTTCGACAAGATCCATTTCTGGCGCACGCCGGAAGCCAACTGCGCCTCGCAGGGCGGCGCCTGCATTCCGTACAGCCGCTGGGCGACGGACTATGTGGCGATGATGGGTGGGAGATAGGTTACGCAGTCAGGCATTACAACGGCGGTCGCTCCAACTAGCGCCGCCGTTGTCGCCATAAAAATACTTTCATCGCCTTACTCCGTCCGCGGCGGACTCTCTTGCCAAGCCAATTGAAAAAAACGCCCCATCATGCCTGCCATCGAATTTCGCGACGTCTCGCGCTTTTACGGTGACGTACGCGCCGTCGACCGCGTCAGCCTGAGCATCGCGCCGGGGGAATTCTTCGCGATGCTCGGGCCGTCGGGCTCGGGCAAGACCACGTGCCTGCGTCTGGTCGCCGGCTTCGAGACCCCCGACAATGGCACGGTGCTGCTCGATGGCAAGGACGTGACGGCGCAGCCGCCGTACGAGCGCGACGTCAACACGGTCTTCCAGGACTACGCGCTGTTCCCGCATATGTCGGTGCTGGAGAACGTCGCGTACGGCCTGCGCGTACGCGGCCGTCCGCGCGCCGAACAGCGCAGCCGCGCGCAGGAAATGCTGGAGCTGGTGAAGCTCGGTTCGATGGGCGATCGACGGCCGGCACAGCTTTCAGGCGGCCAGCGCCAGCGCGTCTCGCTGGCGCGCGCGCTCATCAATCAACCGCGCGTGCTGCTGCTCGACGAGCCGCTGGGCGCACTCGACCTGAAACTGCGCGAGGAAATGCAGATCGAACTGCGCAACCTGCAGCGCCGCCTCGGCATCACGTTCGTATTCGTGACGCATGATCAGGGCGAAGCTTTGTCGATGGCGGATCGCGTCGCCGTGTTCAACCAGGGCCGCATCGAGCAGCTCGACACGCCGCGTGCGCTGTACACACGCCCCGCGACGCCATTCGTCGCGCGATTCGTCGGCGGCGCGAACGTGGCTGAAGGCGAATTGGCGCAGCGGCTCAGCGGTTCGCCGGCCGCATTCGCAGTACGGGCGGAGAATGTCCGCGTGGTGGAGCGTGGAGCTTCTCAGAATTGGCGCGCCATTCCCTTTCGGTCACTGCCCAACCTACAAGAGGCGATGAGCTGCAGTGGCACCGTTGTAGATTTTCAGTATCACGGCGCGACCAGCCGCTGGCAGGTGAAGCTGGATAGCGGCGAGATGTTCTCAGCTTCCTCGATCGAAGCCGAGAACGCATCGTCTCCCTCGCCTGGCGCAGCGGTGACGCTCCTCTGGTCGCGAACGGACGCCGTGCCACTTGTAGGTTGGGCTGTGACCGAAAGGGAATGGCGCGCCAATTCCGCGAAGCCCAACGATTCGCGCAGCGAGCCAGGCGAAGCATGACCACCGCGACCGTCCCCCTGCCCGCTGGCCCGCTTCGCAGCGCATCTACATTCTTCTACCGCCGACCCGCGTTCTATCTCGCGCTGCTCTTGGTACCACCGCTATTGTGGTTCGGCACAGTCTATCTCGGCTCGTTGCTGGCACTGCTCGCCAACAGTTTCTACGCCATCGACGAATTCACGGCGAAGATCGTCTACGTGCCGACGCTGGCCACGCTCACGCAGGTCGTGACCCAGCCGGCGCATCGCGACATCATTTTTCGCACGTTGCTGATGGCGGTGACCGTGACGATGGCCTGTGCCGTGATCGCATTGCCCATCGCCACCTACATGGCGCGCTATGCGTCCGTGCGCATGAAGGCGCTGTTCTACGTCGGCGTGATGCTGCCGATGTGGATGAGCTATCTGGTCAAGGTCTACGCATGGCGACTCATTCTCGCCAAGCAGGGCATTCTCAGCTGGCTGCTGGACTCAGTGGGTTTGAACGGTGCGCTCGACACGTTGCTGCAGACACCGGGGATTGGCGGTCCGTCGCTGTCTTCGTCGTACATCGGCATGTTCATCGTATTCGTCTACATGTGGCTGCCGTACATGATCCTGCCGCTCGCCGCAGCGCTGGAGCGTGTGCCCGAATCGCTGTTGCAGGCGTCGGCCGATCTGGGTGCGCGGCCCGGCCAGACCTTTCGCAACGTGATATTGCCACTGGCACTGCCGGGCCTTGCCGCCGGATCGGTGTTCACATTCTCGCTCACGCTGGGCGACTACATCATTCCCAGCGTCGTGGGCGCGCCGGGATATTTCATCGGCATGATGGTGTACCAGCAGCAAGGTACAGCCGGCAACATTCCGCTCGCGGCGGCGTTCTCCGTCGTACCCATCGTGCTGATCGTGATGTACCTGTCGCTGGCCAAGCGCGCGGGAGCGTTCGATGCGCTCTAGTCAACGCTCTGGCAAGCGCTCCGGCGAGCGCCACGGCAAAGGCAAATCATGGAACAAGCCGTCGCGCGGCGCGCGCATCGCCGCGTTCGCGGGGCTGGCGTTCATGCATCTGCCCGTATTGGTCATCGTGCTGTATGCATTCACGACGGCCGACCGCACTTACGAATTCCCGCCGCCAGGACTGACGCTGCACTGGTTCGCCGCCGCGTTCGCACGCAGCGACATCTGGGCAGCGCTGCGCTTGTCACTAGCCGTTGCCGCGCTGGCAACTGTATTCTCCATCGTGCTGGGCTCCCTTACCGCGCTCGCGATGTGGCGCTCGCGTTTCTGGGGCAAGGAAGGCATCACCTTCCTGCTGGTGTTGCCGATCGCCTTGCCGGGCATCGTCACCGGCATCGCGCTGCTCACCGCGATAAAGACCGCGCGGCTGGAACTTGGTTTCTGGACCATCGTCGCCGGCCACACCACGTTCTGCATCGTCATCGTCTACAACAACGTCGTCGCCCGGCTGCGCCGCCTGCCGCCCAGCTGGCTCGAAGCGTCGATGGACCTGGGTGCGGACGGTTGGCAAACGTTCCGATACATCGTGCTGCCGCAGATGGCGACGGCCTTGCTTGCCGGCGGCATGCTCGCATTCGCGCTGTCGTTCGACGAAATAATCGTGACACTGTTCACAGCCGGCCACGACCCTACGCTGCCCATCTGGTTCTTCAACGAACTGTTCCGGCCGCGCGAACGCCCCATCACCAACGTCGTCGCCGTCATCGTGATGGTGGTGACGTTCATTCCCATACTGCTGGCTTACTACCTGACGAGATCCGCTCCGGATGAAACTTGAGCGGACTTGAAGCGAGGTTACGCATGGACACCAGACTGCTCATCAACGGCCGCTTCGTAGCCGGCAAAGGCGCGAAGCAAGACGTGCTGGACCCAGCCACGGGTGCAACGCTCGTCGCCATCGGCGAAGCGTCCGACGAACAGATCGAGGCCGCCGTCGCCGCCGCCGCCAAGGCCTTTGCCGCATGGTCCGCAACGGCGCCGAAGGATCGCGCCACGCTGTTGCTGAAGGTGGCGGATCGCATCGAAGCGGACGCCGCGGAATACGCCAGCCTCGAAGCGTCGAACTGCGGCAAGCCGTACGCCGCCGTTTTGAACGACGAGATCCCGGCCATCGCGGACGTCTTCCGCTTTTTCGCCGGTGCAGCGCGCACGCAGCACGGTGCGGCGGCCGGCGAATATCTGCCCGGTTATACCAGCATGATCCGCCGCGACCCCATCGGCGTCGTCGCCTCGATCGCTCCCTGGAATTACCCGCTGATGATGGCCGCGTGGAAAATCTCCCCGGCGCTCGCAGCGGGCAACACCGTCGTCATCAAGCCGTCGGAACAGACACCCCTGACGACGCTGAAGCTCGCCACCACGCTGGCCGAACTGTTTCCGCCCGGTGTCGTCAACGTCATCTACGGCCGCGGCTCGACCGTCGGCGCCGCGCTGATCGCGCAACCCAAAGTTGCGATGATCTCCCTGACGGGCGACGTCGGCACAGGCGAAAAAGTGTTGCAGGCCGCAGCGAAGGGCGCGAAACGCACGCACCTGGAACTCGGCGGCAAAGCACCCGTGATCGTCTTCGACGACGCCGATCTCGACTCGGTGGTGAGCGGCATCCGTACCTTCGGCTTCTACAACGCCGGCCAGGACTGCACGGCTGCATGCCGCATCTACGCCGGCCCGAAAATCTACGACAAACTCGTCGCCGACCTGACCTCTGCGGTTGCGTCGATCAAGGTCGGCAAGCAACAAGACGACGGTGTCGAAATGGGCCCGCTGATCAGCGCAAAGCAGCGCACGCGCGTGGCGGGCTTCGTCAACCGCGCCGCCGAACAGAAGCACATCGACATCACGACGGGCGGCAAAACCCGCAGCGGCGGCGGCTTCTTCTTCGAACCCACCATCATCGCCGGTGCGAAGCAGAGCGATGAGATCGTACAGCGCGAAGTCTTCGGCCCGGTGGTATCAATCACGCGCTTCAAGGACGCCGACCAGGCCATCGACTGGGCCAACGATTCCGAATACGGCCTCGCCTCCTCGGTTTGGACGAGCGACGTCGGCAAGGCGATGAAAGTTGCCGCACGACTTCAATACGGGTGTACGTGGATCAACACCCACTTCATGCTCGTGAGCGAGATGCCCCACGGCGGGATGAAGCGCTCGGGTTACGGCAAAGATCTGTCGATGTACGCGCTGGAGGACTACAGCGTCGTGCGGCACGTGATGGTGAAGCTTTAGCGAAGGGTCGGCACTCTGAGACTAAGGCCAGCTTCGGTGACCTCAGGGTGTGTGCCTGCCGCTCGGAGAAGATGTTTTCGGGACCGGCCGTGAATACATCCCTGTAGGCCTTCAGGCGCAACGTCCTGTTGCTCATGATCCCGAAAACATCTTCTCCGAGCAGCAGGCACTTCTGCGGCGCTCGATGGTGGATTGTTGGGCTTCGAAGACTCAGCCCAACCTACGAAGAAGCGGTGCCGGAATCTTAGGTAAGTGCCATTCGTCCAAAGGCCACTTGAGTGCCTGTCGCTCGGAGCGGCAGGCACATACCCCGAGCTCAACGAAGCTACTCCCAAATGCGAAGGCACAAAAAAACCCGCCACTGAGGCGGGTTCTTGAACGAGGCCGGAAGTCCCTTGTTACCTCCGGCCCCGACCTCATCGTCAATCGTTACTTCGATTCCTTGACCTTGCGGCGACGCGCGGCCGCGGCGCCGAGCAGGCCCAGGCCGAACAGGCCCAGCGACGCCGGTTCCGGCACGCTCGCGAATGCGTGGTTGTCGGACTCGAATGCGTATTGCGTGGTGTTGAACACGACGCGATCGAACGACGCATCGGTGAACGTGAAGTTCACGTACCGGTTGGCGCCGGGCGCCATCTGGTCGCCGAGGCGTGCGCCCGCTGCGATCACGTCCGTGCCGGTGACACTCGCAACCAGCGTGTTGCCGCTGTAAAAGCTCAGCGAGTTGTAGTCGTCGATCGAGCCCCAGTACAAGCCGAAGTAGTTGTAGCTGGCGCCGGGATCGGCGGTGAAGGTCTCAAGTCCCACTTGCAGCGGATAGGCCACCGACAGATACGGCGTCGAGTCGCCGGCCGGCGTGGCGTACTTGCCGCCGAGCGAGCCTGACAGCACGCTGCCCTGCCCCGAGTACTGCGCGGGCGTGCCGTCATTGAAGTCGTACACGGTCGCACCGGCCACTGAGGTGGTGAGGCCGCTGCCGTCAGCAGCGACGGTGCCGCCGAAGTCGTACACGAATGCCGCGTTGGCAGAGCCGGCGGCAGCCGTCGCGAGCATTGCGGACAGCACGGTTGTCTTGATCAAGTTCATCAGCTACTCCGTAAATTGCGAATCGTCGCTGGATGAATTGCAGGTTCCGCGCCAACCACTCAACTCATTGGCGAACTTGATAAAACAGGCTGGACATAAGGGTCGTTGTCAGGGTGCTCGACATAGTTGCATACCGCGCCGCTACATAACTGCGACAGCAATCCGGCGACCCGACTTCAGTACACACTTCAGTACACTGGGCGACCGCGAGCGATTACATAATGCTATGCCCGGCATGCGCGGCCCGTGTGGCTGCGGACAAGCCGGCCGTACCGATAACGACAAGGACATTTACGATGGCAACGAACAAGCAGGCTCCGAAGCGCAAGCGCACCGTCAAGCGATCCTCTACGGCGGCCGCCTCCGCCGCGCCGCGCACCCAAAAAATTCCGGCAGCGGGTTCGTTCACCGCCAGAACGACGTCCGTCGCGGGCAAGGCACGCACGCTTGTCTACATCCACGGCATCGGCAACAAACCCACGCCGGAAATCCTCAAGTGCCAGTGGGACGAAGCCCTGTTCGGCTTCAGTCTCGGCGAGCGCAGCCGCATGGCGTACTGGGTGAACCGGATCTTCTATCCCGAAGCGACCAAGGCAACCTGCAAGATGGCGGATGCGACCATCGATGGCAGCACCGCGCAGGATGCCGGTCTCGCGATCCGCGCCATCGCCGACCCCGCTGAAAGCGTGCTGCCGCTGCTGCCGCTCGATGCGTCGAAACAGAAGGAGCGCGACGTGTTGGAACGCATCGCCGAGGAAGCGCTCCACAACAGTTCGATCGCCGCCGGTACGGTCGGCGCCGCCGACTATCATGCGCGTGTCCTGCCGCTGCCCAAGTCGCTGCGTGAATTCATCACGCGCCGCATCACCAAGTCGCTGCTCAAGGACGTGCACGAGTATCTGTTCGTAAAGGAGCGTCGCGATGTCATGCGTGAGAGCCTGCTCGCGCGCCTGCGCACGGGTGGCGGACCGTTCGTCGTCGTCGCGCACAGCCAGGGCACGATGATCGCCTACGACGTGCTCAGTTCACTCGCCGCGGATGAGTTCTCCATCGACCTGTTCGTCACCATTGGTTCGCCGCTGGGACTGCAGGAAGTTCAGGACCAGTTAAAGTCCGTCACCAACCAGCCGCGCGGCTTGAAGACCCCGGCCGCGGTGAAGCGCTGGGTCAACGTCGCCGATCCGCTCGATCCGGTGTGCGCCGACAAGCAGCTCGCTGGGGATTACGGCGCGAACGCAGACGGCGTGGCGGTGGAGGATTTCCTGCGCTGGAACGTCGACTCGCCGCGCGATCCGCATTCGGGCACCGGCTACCTGCGCTTGCCGGAAGTGCGCACGGCCGTGCGCGAAAGCATCGATCGAGAACTGTTCCAGCGCATCGCGCCATTCACGATCGCGCGCGATCTGGTGAAGACCATGGAGAATGCCGATCACGAGGATCGCCATCCCGTGCTGATCGAACTGCGCGAGCAATGGGAACCGGGCCAGCCGCACCGCGGCGCGGATGAGGTGCGCGCCGAGGTGGTGAGCTGGATCACCGGCACCTTGAAACGCACGGCGCCGCGCCTCAGCGTTCGCGATATCGACCTGGAGGAGCTGTCGGGATACGTGTCGGCGCAGCTCACGCGCTCCGAAGTCGAGCGCATCACCGATGAACTGCACCTCGCCTCGGTGTATCGCGTGTTCCAGAACGCGCGCAAGCGGGCGCTGCTGGACGAATCGATCAACGTACTGCAGGCGGCGACTGCGCATCGCGGTTATGACTCGCGCGGCCAAGGCATCACTTGGGCGGTGCTGGACTCGGGCATCGATCCGCGCCATCCGCATTTCGGCTACGGCACCGACCGCAACAACATCGCGCACGTCTACGATTGCACCGGCACCGGACCGATCGTCGAATGGGATCCGAAAAAGCGTCCCGATGCCGGTGTGGACCGCAACGGCCATGGCTCGCACGTCTCGGGCATCATTGGCGGCTGCCTGCGCGACGCAGGCATCTGCGGCATCGCGCCGAGCGTGAGCCTCGTCAGTTACAAGGTGCTGAGCGACGACGGCCGCGGCAACGATGCCAAGATCATCAAGGCGCTGGACCACATCTATGAGTTGAACCGCAACGCCACCTTCCCGGTGATCCACGGCGTAAACCTGAGCCTGGGCGGCGCGTTCGATCCGGAAGTCTTCGGCTGCGGCGACACACCCATCTGCAAGCAATTGCGCAAGTTGTGGCGGCAAGGAGTCGTGGTCGTGCTCGCGGCCGGCAACGAAGGCTATCTCGAGCTGCAGCAGGGCGACGAATCCATCGGCGTGAACGCCGACCTGTCCATCGGCGACCCGGCCAATCTGGAAGAAGCCATCGCCGTCGGCTCCATCCACAAATCCAAGCCTCACATGTACGGGGTGTCGTACTTCAGCTCGCGCGGCCCGACCGCGGACGGCCGCTGCAAGCCCGACCTCGTCGCGCCGGGCGAACGCATCCTGTCATGCCGCGCGGGCGCAAATCCGAAGGTGTTGGAGCGCAAGAACCTGTACGTCGCGATGAGCGGTACCAGCATGGCCGCGCCCCACGTGTCCGGTGTCATCGCCGCGTTCCTGTCGGTGCGACGCGAGTACATCGGGTATCCGGACCGCCTCAAGGAGATTCTGTTGAGCGCATGCACGGACCTGAAGCGGGATCCCATGCATCAGGGCGCGGGCATGCCGAACCTGGTGAAGATGCTGCTGAGTAGTTGAGGGAAGTCTCTCGCTCGGCCGCGCCCCCTCCCTGCCCTCCCCCGCGAAGCGGGGGAGGGTGAGAGCAGAAGGTGCTCACACCTTTTTCACTTCGACTTTCACTTCGACTTTCACTTCGACTTTCACTTCGATTTTCACTTCGGCTTTTACTTCGGCTTTTACTTCGGCGCTTCCATCCGCCCCCTCCCCCGCTTCGCGGGGGAGGGTTGGGGAGGGGACACGCTCGCAAGCCCGCTAAAGCTCAACCTCGCGCCACTCTTTCAACAACGGAAAATACAGCGCCGCGCGCAACACCTCGCCCGGCTTGAACATCCGCAGCAACTGCGCGTAGCGCGCGAGCTGGCTGCGATAGCGTTCCACCTCTTCCGCCAGGAACACATCCAGGCCGCCACCTTCGTGCGTGCTCGTCTTGAAGTCGACGATCCAGCGCGTGCCTTGCTCATCCACGAATGTGCGATCGATGATGCCGGCCACGAGCTGGCCATGCACCACACCGCTCAGCGCCAACTCGGATTCCGTGTCGTGAATCTTGCCGCTCAATCCGAGCAGCCATTGCCCACGTTCATCCGCGAGCGTCTGCGCGATCGCAGCAGTGACTCGATCCGCCGCCGCGGCGCATCGATCCGGCGGCACTCCCAGCTCCGCAAGTTCAGCCCGCAAGCGGCCGGGTGATGCCTGCGGCAATGCAAGCGATGCGTCCGTGAGCCGTGCGCGAGTCATGCGATCAAGTTCGCGATGCACCAGCGTACCGACATGCCGGCCGGTTTCAGTCACCCAGTCGAACTGGGGCTGATCCTCGGTCAGATCGATGATGGAGATTTCACGAGTGCGCACCGCGGCGTCCGCTGCCGGCGCACTCCACTTCATCGGCAGACGTCGCAGCAGCAGAGGCGGCGTGTCCAGCGGCTCGGCAACCTGTTGCGGCATGGTCGCCGCGGCACCCTCGAACATCGCAACGACTTCATGCCAGAGCATCTGCAGCATCGAGCCGCTGCGCGGCGGTTGCAGTACCGGGCCGTCCGGCTTCTGCTTCAGTTCGACCGCGCCCAGCAAATGCAGATCGCGCTTGGCGCGGGTCGCAGCGACGTACAGCAGGCGGCCACGTTCGCGTTCCGAACGCTCCTTCTCCAGTAGCTCGATCCAGCGATAGATGGGATCGGCGGGCGCTCCCTGCGCCTTGACCGGCGCGAACACGATGCCTTCGGGCAGGCCGGCAAGCCGCGTCCAGCGCATCAGCTCGCGATCCTCACCGCGCATCCACTTCTGCAACGCCGGCAGAATCACGGTGTCGAACTCCAATCCCTTGGCCTTGTGAATGGTCATCACGTCGACGCGTGCTTCGCCGCGTACCTGCGGCCGCGCGAACAGGCTTTGCAACTGCTCTTCCAGCCGCGCTACGTCGAGCAGGTCGCCGGCGGTTTCGATTTCATCCAGTCGCTCGAAGTAAGCGTCCGCATCTTCCAGATCCTGTGCGCGCGTCAGCGTCGCAGGTCCACCCAGTGCGCTCCACGTGCTCTCGACCCAGTCGCGCAAGGAATGCCGCGCACTATTGTCGATCGCCGCACGCAGTACCGGGTAGGTGCGCCGTAACCGCTCGCGACCCTCGTCACTAAGTCCACTGTTCGCACCGGCTTGCAGTGAAAGATCGATCAGCTCGTTGAGCGTCGCGGGCTTCTCCTGGGCAGCGAGCGCATGCAAATCCTGCAGCGACAACCCGCACCAAGGCGCGCGCAGCACGGACAGCCACGCCGTCCTGTCGGCGAGATGCACCAGGGCGCGCGTGAGTGCAATCAAATCCTGCACGACCGGGCGTTCGGCCAGCCGCTCCATATCCACCGCGTGCACTTCGATGCCGGCCTGTGTCAGCTCGGAGGCGATGCGCCCGATATGACTGCGGGCCGTGACGAGAATCGCAACCGTGCCCGCCTCGTCCCGCGCCAGCGCCGCGCGGACGATCTGCACGACCTGCGCCGCTTCGGCCGCGGTGTCCGCGCCTATCATCGCGTGCGTATGCACACCGCCTGCGGTGCTCGGATCGGCGGCGAAGCTTGGGCTGTAACGCACAGCACCCTGCTCCGCGTCGTCGGCGCGGGCCAGCACGGCGGGGAAGACGCGGTTGACCCACTCCACGATGGCGGACGTCGAACGGAAGTTTGCCTGCAGTGTCAGCGGCTCCAGCGGAATGTTGTGCAGGCCGCGTTGCCGCAGCTCGATGAACAAGCCGACCTCGGCCTGGCGGAAACGATAGATGGATTGCATCGGATCGCCGACGCAGAACAGCGTGCGGCCGTCGTCTGGAATCCAGCCCGCCGTCAGCCGTTCCAGCAGATCGAGCTGCGCGAACGACGTGTCCTGGAATTCGTCCACCAGGATGTGGCGCAACCGGTAGTCGAACACCAGTGCAAGATCGGTCGGCTCATCCGGCGGCCCTAACGCCTGCAATGCCCGCAGCGCACCTTCGATGTAGTCCGCGCGACCCTGCGACTGAAACACGAGCTGCAGCTCGGCCACTGCAACGGGCAGAATGACGAGCAAGGCTTCGAGAATCTCCCACTGATCGTCGGCGTAGCGCGGTTGTGGCAGGCTGCGCAATGCGCCGAGTAGTTCGCAGCGTTCCTCGTCTTCCGCCAAGTCCGCGAGCACAGCCTCCATGCGCGCCTTGATCTGCGCGTTGGTGGTTGGGAAGCCGTGCCGCTTGTCGACTTTCCTGTAGAGATCGCCGTCCTGCTTGAACAGCATGTTCGCGACGGCCTGCCATGCTTCGAGCGCTTCGCCCTGTGCCCCCGGCATGTCCGGCAGCGTCGCGACGCGCTCAAGCAATGCGCGCCTGCTGCCGTTCACGGACGGCTCGCGCAACAGATTCTCCGTCGCGTAGCGGGTCAACTCCCACAGTTCGCTGCGATGCTCGGCCGTCAGCCGGGCGCACAAATTGCCGAGGTGCCGTTCGATGACGGCGTTGAGTGCCCGCTCCAACGCCGGCCGCAACCCCGCGCTGTTACGAGCCCGGATCACCGGATGCAGCCATTGGTCACGTTTGGCAAGCAGATCGACGAGCAGCAGCATCAGCCGATCGACACGATGGCCCAGGTGAACGATGAGCGATTCGAGCTGCGCCGCTTCGCGCGTACCGTCACCCAACCGTTCGATGAGGCGCTCGCACGCCGATTCATACAACGGGCCGGCATCGTCGGTCGGGTCCAGCGCCGCGCCCGTACCCGCGAGAATGGGCAGACGCCGCGCGAGCATCGCATTCAGCGCATCGATGGTCTGCACCCGCAGGCGCGCGGCATGCTGCAGCAGCCGCCAATCCCGTTGCGCATCGACTTCGCGCACCGCGCGCGCCAACTCCCAGGTCTTACGCTTATGTGGCGCATCGGGCGCCGGCCCGGCGGCCGCCTGCATCGCGCTGAGAATCCGGCTGCGCATCTCGGCGGCGGCCTTGCGTGTAAACGTGATCGCCAGAACCTGCTCGGGTTGCTCGACGGTGGCGAGCAAGCGCAGATAACGCTGCGTAAGCAGCTCAGTCTTGCCGGAGCCGGCCGGCGCCTGCACGATGAACGAACGCCCAGGATCGAGCGCGCGGGCCCGCGTCGCGGCGTCCGCCCGCATACCGGCGTCATTGACGATCGACGAGTTACTCATCGGCCGCACCTTCGTCATCGCCGAGCTGCAGCGCGCGTTCGTGAACGCGGCACAAGGTGCTCAAGTGGCACAGCTGGCATTCCTGCGGCAACGGATCGACCGCGGCGGCGCCGGCGACGAATCCGGTTGCGAGCTGCGTCAACGTGTAGTGCCAATGCTGCAGCAGCCCCGCCCAATCGAGCGGTGCATCCGCTGGCAATCGTTTGGGTGAATATTCCGTGATGCCCGGCGCAACGCCGTAGCCGCTGCTCCAGCCACGAAACTCGATGGTGCGCGGCGCCAGCACCACGAACGCGAGCCCGCTGGCACGCTGGGCGTGCGCCAGCAGATACAGCGGCAGCTGCGGACGTCGCGGGCGCCCGGGCCAAGTGTCCAGCCACTGCCGCGGCTTATGCGAATCGCCGAGCTTGTAATCGAGCAGTATCTCGCCGCCGTCGTTCAGTTGGTCGATGCGATCCGGCTGCAGGCGAATCCGCAGGCCGCCGATTTCGAAGCGCTCGCCCTGCTCGGCCAGCCGCACGACGAACGGCGCGCGCTCGCGCTCCAGCGCCATCAGGGCCATCACCTGCACGATCACGCTGTCGATTTCCATTGCGGCGAGACGGCTGCGCAGCCGGGTCGCGGGACGCAAAGTCTGCGCGGCGTGGCGCTCCGCCAGCGTGCGAATCAGATCGACGAGGCTTGCCTCATCCATCGCCAGCAATGCGCGCTGTTCGCGCAATTCGTTCCAGACATCGGCTAGCACACGATGCAGCAACGTGCCCCGGTCGCGCGGTTCGATGCCGAGGCTGACGCGCGGCATCGGCTGCGCGTGCAGGCGTAGCTGGGCCTGCGAGCGGAACGGGCAGCGCGATTGCAACTCAAGGATCATCGCTCCGCCGCCAGCCTGCTCGGCGGCAACCGCGGGAGCGTGGTCATCGACGATCGTCGCCAGCACCGGGCGCGCTTCAAACAGGCTCATGCGCAAAGAGCGCGTGCCGGCGACCGGCAGCTCATCGGCACTCTGCCCCGCCCAAGCCTGCAACAGCGGACTCGCTTGCAGCACCGCATCGCCGTCGCGCTCGGGCCAACTCAGCTTCACGACTGCGGCGCTGGCGATCAGCCGCTGGAGTTGCTGCGACGCAAGTTTGAACACGCCTTCGGGAGACGCTTCCGGCATCCCGGCCGCGCGCTGTACGTCAAGGGGAATGAACGGATCTGGATTGGACGGGGGCGGCAGTCGCGTGGCGTCCAGGCCGGTCACCCACACGGCGTCGAAGTTCATGCCTGCGACGGTAGCGGCGTCGATCACCGTCACCGCGGCGGTTTCGGTTTCCGGTTCGAACGCAATCTCGTGCAATAACTCCTTCAATCGCGCGAGCGCATTGTTGAGCGTCAACGGCCCGAGCACCGCATCGAGTGCCCCGAACTCGGCCAGGGCCGCTTGAAACTTCGCCACGGTCTGGTGCTCGACGCTCGACAGCGAACGCTCGCCCGGCCACTCGACTGCGCGCAATGCGCGATGGAAACGTTCCGCCCATATGCTCGGTGAAGCTTGCGGCATACCGGCGCGCACCAATACCGTCATGGCGCGCGCCTTGACCTGCAGCTGCCGACATCCGGCGGCGCCGGCCCAGCGTTCGAGTTCGAACCAGTCCCATTGATCGCGCTGTTCGTCGCGCAGACGCAGATCGGCCTGTGCCCGCGCGTCACGCTCGCTCGTGCCACCGGCAATGAACGGCGAGCGCAGAATGCGCCCCGCCAGCGTGCTGCGAGCGCCGCCTGACATGAGCTGCAAGCACAGCAACGCGGCATCGACGATGGGATAAGCCGTCAAGGCGTCGGGAGCGGCTATCACAACGGGTATGGGTGCGGACGCCGCACCGATGATCCGGCTGCCCGGCGCGAACACGTCCTCGAACACGCGGCGAATCTCAGTACGACGCGCTTGCAGGTCGGCGACGACGATGCCGACGCTCGACCCGCGAGATTCGATCAACGCCCGCGACCAGCGCGCCGCCAGTTCAAGCTCGTGCCGAGCGTCCCTGGCAGTCACGACATGAGCTTCACGGGCGGTGTCGGGCGTTTCCGGCACTTGCAGGAGCGCGCCATGCGTTTGCCAAAACTTGGCGAGACGCGCGACGGCAGGCGTCATCACGTCGAAGCCGATGAACGCCAGCGGCGATTGTGGAACGAGCTGCGTCGAGTGCGCCCATGCGGCGAGTCGTGCCTCATCGATTGCATGCAACGCCGTGCAGCGCGCAACGAACTGTTGCGCCCAGATGTGCATGGCCTGTGCCTCGGGGCTATCGGTGCCGGCGAGCGCATCGAGAGGGATCAGGTAGTCCTGCATCCTCTGCCAACTGCGCGCCGCGATGCGCGCGGCGCTGGATGGGTTCAGCAGATCGTTCGCGAGCGGGCTCGACGCGACGATGTCGTCCCACAGCACGCGCGTTTGCGCAGGCGTCAGCAAGCGGGTAGCCGCTGCGACGGAATCCGCCGCAGCGCGGCTTTGCAGCCATTGCTGTCGCAGCCACGCCGACCACGGCAGGACTTGCGGTGTGCGCCACACCGACAAACCCTGCCGCTGGGCATGCTGCGCATACTGCAGGCGCAGCGAATGCGCGAGCCGGCGGCTCGCCGTCAGCAGGGTAACGCCTTGGTCGAGAAGAGTGAGGGGCAAAGTGGTGATGCGGGTTGTAGCGATGCGGTGAGGAGACAAGTGCGCGGCACCTCGCCGCGCCGCTGCGTATTGTCCGTTACCGCATCGCTTACGTCATCCCGTCATCGCCCTGCAAGTCAGCGGGTAACGGCCTTCAGCGCCGGTGCCGCGCGGGACACCGGCTCGGAACCCGAGGCGTAGCTGTCCAGCAGCTCCTCGACCCGCCTGAATACATCCGCAAGCACCTCCGACGCAGGCAGGTTGGTGATACGGAAGTGGGTCTTGTAAGGGGTGTTGAAACTGGTGCCCGGAGCAAGCAGCACATGCTTGTGTTCCAGCAGGTCCATGGCGAACTGCTGATCGTCGAACTCCGGCAACGCGCCCTTCCTGACGCCGACGAAGGCGTAGATCGCACCCATTGGCGCGCACACTTCGAGGTACTTGCTGGCCGCGACACCGTCCAGAATGGCCTGGCGCGACTGGAACAGCCTGCCGCCCGGACGCGTCAGCTCGGCAATACTCTGATAGCCGCCCAGCGCCGTCTGCACGGCCCATTGGCCGGGAACGTTGCTGCACAACCGCAGCGACGACAGCTTGTCGAGTGCGCTCAGATATTCGCGCGCCGGCTCCACCTCGCCGGAGAACGACACCCAGCCCACACGATAGCCGCAGGCGCGATACACCTTCGACAAACCCGACAGCGTGGCGCACAGCGTGCCGTGCACGAGCGTCGCCATCGGCACGAACGACGCGTCGCCGTACAGGATCTGGTCGTAGATCTCGTCGCAGAACACGATCAGGTGATGCTTCTCGGCAATGCGCGCGATGGCTTCGAGCGTGGCGCGCGAATACACCGCGCCGGTGGGATTGTTCGGGTTGATGACGACGATGGCGCGCGTACGGCTGGTGATGAGCGCTTCGATCTCGGCGGGGTTGGGCTGGAAGCCGTTTTCCAGCCGGCACGGATAGTGAACGGCACGGCCGCGGTTGAGATTCACCGCCGCGGTCCACAGCGGGTAGTCGGGGCTGGGTACCAGTACTTCATCGTCGGTGGACAGCAACGCGCGCAACACCAGGTCGATCAGCTCGCTGACGCCGTTGCCCATATAGACTTCGTCGACGCTCACGCCGCGCACGCCGCGCATCTGCTGCTGCATCACCACCGCTTCGCGGGCCGGAAAAATGCCTTTCTGGTGGCAGTACGCCTCGCTCGACTTCAGGTTCTCGATTATCGCCAGGCGCATGGTCTCGGGCGTGCGAAAGCCGAATACGCCCGGGTTGCCGATGTTCAGCGGCACGATCTCGTAGCCGAGCCGCTCCATCTCATTCGCGCGCCGCGCCAGGTCGCCGCGAATTTCGTATTTCACGTTGGCGAGGTGCGTGCTGGTGCGGATGGTGCGCATGATTGCTAAATCCTGTGAGCGAGACCGGCAGTGGCCGCGCGGGGGTGCATTGACGCGGAAAGATAACAGAATCCGGCGTTTTTACATCGTTACAGCCGGCATTTGTGCCCGGCATCACAGTGCTGCGCTAGGTTGGCTGCTCGCGCGGTCAATCACACCGTTCCAGGCCGGCAGTTCGCGCCACCGATGACAGGCGACTTGTGCGTTCGCCACCGACTCCAGAACCGGAGCCTCGATGCGGCAGCGCTCGATCGCATGCGGGCAGCGCGGATGAAACACGCAGCCCGGCGGCGGCGCGATCGGCGATGGCGGATCGCCGGCAAGCGGCGCAGTTCCGCGAAGCCTTTGCACCTGCGGATCGGCCACGGGCACGGCGTCCAGCAGCGCCCGTGTATACGGATGGCGCGGATTGTCGAACAGGCCAGCGGTCGAAGCGGACTCGACGACACGTCCCAGGTACATCACCAGCACACGCTGGCAAAGCGACTTGATGACCGCCAGATTGTGGCTGATGAACAGCAAACTGAGCGGCAGCTCGTCACGCAGGTTGCGTAGCAGATTGACGATCTGCGCCTGAATGGAAACGTCGAGCGCGCTCACTGCTTCATCGCACACCACCAGCGCGGGACGGGCAATGATAGCGCGGGCGATGGCAACACGCTGGCACTGTCCACCGCTGAGTTCCTGCGGATAGCGTTCCAGCAGATCCGCGGTGAGACCCACTTGCAGTGCGGCTGCAAGGATTCGTTCGCGCCGTGCTGCACGCGACACAGTGGGTTCGAAACTTTGCAGCGGTTCACCGATGCTCGCGCCGACACTGATGCGCGGATCGAGACTGGAAGTCGGATCCTGGAAAATGATCTGCATGTGGCGACGCACGCGGCGCAGCTCGGTGGCCGAGTAACCGTCGATGCGTTCGCCCCGCAAATGAATCTCGCCGCCGTCGCTGCGCGTCAGGCCGAGGATGGCCCGGCCCAACGTGGACTTGCCGCAGCCGGATTCGCCTGCGATGCCGAGCGATTCGCCGGGCTGCAGATCGAAGCTGACTCCAGCGACGGCGCGCAGACGATAGTCGCCGTGGCCTTTGACGGCGAACGATACCTGCAAGTTCTGCACGCGCAGCAGCGGGCTATTCATGGTTCTGGGCGGCGGCCGTGAACTGCGCGAGAGGCTGATCTGCGGGCGCGTCGATGCGCGGCACCGAACGCAGCAACGCTTGAGTGTACGCATGCTCCGCATGCTTGAAGATCCGCTCGGCACTACCTTGCTCCACAATGCTGCCGCCGTACATCACAGCGACTTCGTCCGCCAGCGCCGCGACGACGCCGAGGTCGTGCGTGATGAGCAACACTGCCGTGCCGTGCTCGACACGCAGGCGCCTCAGCAATTCGATGACCTGCGCCTGGATGGTGACGTCCAGCGCCGTCGTGGGTTCATCCGCAATGAGCAGATCGGGCCGCGTCAGCAACGCCATCGCGATGCAGACGCGTTGCCGCAGCCCGCCGGAAAGCTCATACGGATACTGCGTCAACCGCTGCTCCGCCTCGGGCACCTGCACCCATCGCAACAGCTCCAACGCCCGCTCCCGCGCCGCACGCCGCGTCGTGCGCTCGTGTGTGACGAGCACTTCGATCAGTTGCGCGCCGATGCGCATGTGCGGCGTAAGTGCGCTCATCGGATCCTGAAACACCATTGTGACGCGCGAGCCGCGCACACGATTCAATTCGCTTTCGCTGCGGCCTAACAACTCTTCTCCGCAAAAGCGCACCGATCCCGTCGCGACGCCGTTGCGCGCCAGCAAGCCGAGCGCAGCCAGCACGGTCTGGCTCTTGCCCGAACCTGATTCACCGACGATGGCGAGACACTCGCCGCGATTCACCTGCAACGACACATTGCGTACGACGTGCACGGCGCCGGCAGCCGCATTGAAGCGCACATCGAGATTGCGGATTTGCAGCAATGGCGCTGTCATGCCGGGCGCCTTTGCGAGGTATCGAACGCATCGCGCAGCGCGTCGCCGAGCAGGCTTAGCGACGCCAGCAGCATGACCAGGAATGTCGCCGGCACGATCAGCATCCAGGCGGAGGTTTCCATTTCCAGCGCGCCCTCGGCGATCAGCTTGCCGAGGCTCGTCAGCGGTTCCTGCACACCCAGGCCGAGAAACGACAGGAAGCTCTCGAACAGGATCACCTGCGGAATGGTCAGCGTCGCATACACGATCACCGGACCGATGACGTTGGGCACCACATGCCGTACCAGGATGCGCGCCGTCGGCACGCCGGCGACGATGGCTGCTTCGATGAATTCCTTATCCCGCAGCGCCAACGTCTGGCCGCGCACGATGCGCGCCATCGTCAGCCAGCCCACGGCCCCGATCGCGATGAACATCAGGTACAGGCCCGAACCGAACAGCACCGTGAGCACGATGACGAAGAAAATGTACGGCAGCGAATACAGCACATCGACCGTGCGCATCATTGCGGCATCGAGCCGTCCGCCCGCGTATCCCGCCACTGCGCCCCAGGTCACGCCGATCGCCAGACTGACCAGCGTCGCCACGACGGCCACGAGCAGCGATATGCGCAGGCCGAACAGCGAACGCACAAACAGATCCCGGCCAATGCTGTCCGTGCCCAGCCAGTGGCCGCTCGACAGCGATGGTGGAATTGTGAAGTGATCCCAGTCGACGTCATCGAGCGCGTACGCACTCAAGAATGGCCCGACAAGTGCGAGCAGGAGGAGTACGAGAATGACGCAGGCGCTGCGTATCGCGACGCGATTGCCACGCAAGCGCCGCATGGCATCGGACCACGGCCCTCGCACCGCACCGGATTCAGTCATGACGAATGCGCGGGTCCAGCCACCCGTACGCCAGGTCGACGAGAATGTTCAGCACGACGATCAGTGTGGCGTACAGAATGACCACGCCCATCACGAGCGTGTAATCGCGATTGATCGCGCCCTGCACGAAATAGCGGCCGATGCCCGGCAGGCCGTACACCTGTTCGACCACCAGCGAGCCCGTCATCACGCCCGCAGTCGCGGGCCCGAGAAAGCTGACGACCGGCAGCAGCGCGGGTTTCAATGCGTGCCGCCAGAGAATGGCGCGCCCAGGTATTCCTTTGGCCCGCGCAGTGCGCAGATAAGGCGCGCTGAGGACTTCAAGCAGGCCGCCGCGCATGAGCCGCGCGATGTACGCGATAAACGGTAGCGACAGCGTCACCACCGGCAACACGAGGTACTTCGGTGCACCTGCCTCCCAACCCGCCACCGGCAACCACTGCAAGTAGACGCCGAACACCAACGCCAGCAACGGCGCGATGACGAAACCCGGCAGCACAATGGCGGTAAGCGACAAACCCGTAACCGCGTGATCGACGAATTGCCGGTGATGCAGCGCGGCGAGCAGTCCCATCGGCACACCGATCGATATGGCGAGCAGCATCGCGAAGACACCGAGCGTCGCGCTGACGGGAAGGCCTTGGCCGATCAGCTCGGCGACACTCTGGTTGCGATAGCGGAACGACGGGCCAAAGTCGCCGCGCAGCACGCCACCGACATACGCGAGGTACTGCTGATACAGCGGGCGGTCGAGTCCATAGGCGGCCTCGAGATTGCGCTTCACATCGGCGCTGCTGGATTGCTCCTCATCGAACGGGCCGCCCGGTGCGAGACGCATCAGGAAGAAGGCGACGGTGACGATGATGAAAAGTGTCGGGAGGGCGCCGAGCAGCCGACGCAGCGTCAGCACGAGCCGGCTCCTCTGTGCAACGAGCCCGCCCCATCGCAGCAAAAGCCCGCCCCCTCCCTAGCCCTCCCCCGCTGCGCGAGGGAGGAGACCGGAGCGGAAGATTTGGCATGGAGCAAAGTGCGGAGCCGCAAGCTCGCTCTGAAGCTCGGTCTGAAGCTCGGGCGAATTTCGGCAACGGCCTCAAGGCCGGCCACCGAGGCCACAACTCTTAGCGACCACCTCATCACACCAGCGCGCGACACTCAGTGCTCCGACAGCAGCGACCCGAATCCCTCCATCCTATCTTCGATGCCGTTACTCCGTAGCGCATGCCAGTAAGTGCAGGTGTTTACCGCGAGCACCGGCTTTCCCAACCACCGCTCCGCTTCGGCGGCAATAGGAACGAACGCCAGGTTCGTGCCCACCTGCATGATCAGCTCCACGCTCGGGTCATCCACTTCCCGCACCGCGCGGCGCAGCCGTTCAGGCGATTCGTGCGCCATCAGCAGCGGACTGTTGCTCTTCAGCCCGAGCAGGTTCACCACTTCGAAGCCGATGTCAGTGAAGGAGCGGCGCACCTGCGCGTCGCCCGACGGCATGTACGGCGTGATGAGGCTGATGCGCCGCACGCCGCCATAGCGCTGCATCGCAGCCTGGCAAGCATGCGCGCCGAGAATGATCTTGATGTTGGCGCGCGCTTCCAGGTGCGCCTGCAGCGCGTTGTTGTCCAGCGCGCCTTCCCAGAACGTCTCGGCCGACATGGCCATCACGATGGCGGCCGGCGAACAGGCCAGCACTGAGTCCACGGCGGCTTCGATGGAGCCGCGCACGTTGTTCATCATCGTCGCGAATTCCTCATCCGTGCCCACCGGCGTGTCGGGTATGAGCACGCGCGTCATCTGGTTGGTGACTCCGCGTGGCCGCATGGCGTCGAATTCGGGTTGGACGATGGTGTTGGTCGCCGGCGCGATCACACCGAGTTTCAAACGCGAGCCGAGGGCATCAGGCATGGTGCGGGTCGATCCGTGATGAATGATCGTGATGAACTTGTGGGCCTAGTTTACAGCGCCGCCCGCGAGCTCCGCCCGGCCATTGCAACTCACGGAATTCTTCAAGCCGATCAATGGCTAAAGCCTCAGGACGCCGACCACTCCAGCGTTTGACTCGGGCGCGCGGTTCCAGTAGCGTGCTCGGCCGCTGCCCCGGGGGGCAGCCCGTGCCCCGCAGCCGCGGGGAAACCTCAAGCACTACAGCGGAGAGCCTGGCGGCATTTCCCCTCATTTGGAGCCTCGCGTGAGCAAGATTCTGGTAGGCCTGAAGCGCGTCGTGGACTACAACGTCCGCGTCCGCGTCAAAACCGACGGCACGGGTATCGTGACCGACGGCGTGAAGATGAGCATCAACCCTTTCGATGAAATCGCGCTCGAAGAAGCGCTGCGCATCAAGGAGAAAGCCGTCGCCAGCGCCGGTGATCCAGTAGAAGTCATCATCGTCAGCATCGGCCCCGCCGATACACAGCAACAACTGCGCACCGGCCTGGCGATGGGCGCGGATCGCGCCATCCTCGTGCAGACCGATGCGGCCGTGGAACCGCTCGCCGCCGCGAAAGTGTTCCTGAAGCTGATCGAGAAGGAAGGTCCGCAGATCGTCATTCTCGGCAAGCAGGGCATCGACGACGATAACAACCAGACCGGCCAGATGGTCGCCGCGCTTTGGAACCGGCCGCAGGCCACGTTCGCCTCGAAGATCGAACTGAACGGCGCGACCGCCAAAGTGACGCGCGAAGTCGACGCCGGCCTGGAGACCATCGAAGTCGACCTGCCCGCCGTGTTCACGTCGGATCTGCGCCTGAACGAGCCGCGCTTCGTGAAGCTGCCGGACATCATGAAGGCGAAGAAAAAAACGCTCGACGTGCTCGCCATCGCCGACCTGGGCGTCGACCGCACGCCGCAATTCAAGACCGTGAAGTACGAGGCGCCCGCCACCCGCACCAAGGGCGTGCTGGTGAAGGACGTCGCCGAACTCGTTGCCGCGCTCAAGCAAAAGGGGCTGCTCTGATGACTCGCATCCTGATCGTCGCCGAACACATCGGCGGCAAGCTCAATTCCGTCGCGCTCGCAAAGTGCGTTACCTGCGCCAGCAAGATCGCCGGCGCGCAGATAGACGCGGCCGTGTTCGCGGTCGACGGCTCGGACGTCGCTGCACAGGCGGCCAAGATTTCGGGCATCGCGAAAGTGCTCAAGATCGACAACGCCGCGAACACCGAAGCGCTTTCTGCGGTGCTGGCGCCGCAGGTCGCAGCGGTCGCCGCCAATTACACGCACGTGTTCGGCCCATCCACGACCTTCGGCAAGGACTTGATGCCGCGTGTCGCCGCACTGCTTGGCGTCGGCCAGCTGAGCGACATCATGGCTGTCGAATCGGCCTATCGCTTCCGCCGGCCGATCTACGCCGGCAACGCGATCGTCACGATCGAAGCGCCCCAGGACAAGAAGCTCGTTGCAACGGTGCGCACGGCTTCGTTCGAAGCGGCCAAGGATGGCGGCAACGCCACGATCGAAGCGACCAGCGCCAGCGCAGAGTTGCCGACGTCGACGCGCTTCGTCGCGCGCTCGGCCGCAGCAACAGGCCGCCCGGATCTGCAAACGGCGGGACGGGTGGTGTCGGGTGGTCGTGCCCTCGGCAGCGCCGAGAACTTCAAGATCATCTACAGCCTCGCCGACAAGCTCAAGGCAGGCGTCGGTGCATCGCGCGCGGCGGTGGATGCGGGCTATGCCGCAAACGAACTGCAGGTGGGCCAGACTGGCAAGATCATCTCGCCTGAGCTGTATATCGCGGTCGGCATCTCAGGTGCGATCCAGCATCTCACCGGCATCAAGGACGCGCGCACCATCGTCGCGATCAACAAGGACAGCGAAGCGCCCATCTTCGAAGTCGCAGACATCGGTCTGATCGGCGACCTGTTCGCCATACTGCCGGAATTGGAGAAGGCGCTGGGCTGACACGATTGAAGCGATGCTGTCATTGACGGCATCGCTTTCTGCTTGCGTAGGTTGGTTCCGCGTAGGCTGGGCTGAGTCTTCGAAGCCCAGCCTAGCAATCACTGCAATGGGGAAGTTGGGCTTCGAAGACTCAGCCCAACCTACCTCTTCTGCTTCAAAGCTGGCCGAGCACGTACTCCGCGCTGGACACCTTGAACTCGCCTTTGGCTTCGACGTTCAGCTGTTTGACGACGCCGTTGTCCACCAGCAGCGAGAAGCGCTGGCCACGCGTGCCCATGCCGAAACCCGACGCGTCGAACTCCAGGCCCAACGCCTTGGTGTATTCGGCATTGCCGTCCGCCAGCATGTCGACCTTGCCTTCGGTGTTCTGCGCCTTGCCCCAGGCCTTCATCACGAAAGCGTCGTTCACCGACAGGCAACCGATGGCGTCCACGCCCTTGCCCTTGAGCTCGCCTGCCTTCTCCACGAAGCCGGGCAGGTGCTTGGCGTCGCAGGTGGGCGTGAATGCGCCGGGCACCGAAAACAGCACCACCTTGCGGCCCTTGAAATAGTCCTCGGCGCTGATTTTCTGCGGCCCGTCCTTGGTGGCCTGCGTGAGCGAGCCCGCGGGCATCTTGTCGCCAACCTTGATGGTCATGGTGATCTCCTGACGAATGAGCGTGAGATGGGTAAAGAAATAGCGACGCGCGGGAACCATGCCTGGTTCCCGCGTGCCGCGCGGATTACCCCGCCAAGATTACAGCAGACGCAGCGCGCCGCGCGCGCCGAGGATGTGCGAGCGCATCAACGCGCCGCTCCAGTCCGCATCACGGGCTTCCAGCGCCCGCACGATCTCCAGGTGATGCGAGGCGCTGCGGATCAGATCCTCGTCCTGGTAGGTGGCAAAGGTCTTCATCATGAGCTGCGCCTCGATCAGCGACGCCAGCGCGCCGCCGAGCCGGGTGCTGCCCGCAAACTCGTGGATGCGGCGGTGGAAACGGCTGTTCAGGTCGCCGATGCGCTCCAGGTAGCCATCGGTCTTGCTCAACGTCTGGTGATACTGCTCTTCGGCAAGATTGCGCAGCTCGGCGATGCCTTCCGCCGTCATGCGCCGCGCCGCACGCTCGGCACCGTACGCTTCCAGCATGGCGCGCAACTCGAATACGTCATCGGCGTCCTCGTGGGTCCATTCCGTGACGATCGCGCCTTGGTGGGGAACGAACTCCAGCAGCCCCTCGGCGTGCAATTTGCGCAATGCTTCCCGCACCGGTGTCCGACTCACTCCCGCCGCCGCCGCCACTTCCTGTTCTGTAATTCGTGAAGAAGCGGGATACACGCCGCGAACGATCCGTTCGCGCACAGTCTGGTATGCCTTATCGACTGCCTTGGCCATTGTCATTTGCCTTTGAAGTTCTTGTTAAAGGGCGCTTGTCACCCGATGCACAAGTGTATACGCCGATGCCCCGCGCGGACACATCCGCGGCACGCGCGGTGGATTTCTGCCCGCACGCGCGGGGAACAACGCAAAGCTGTAGCGGCAACGCGAATTCCAGCGGTTTTCAGCGGCCGATCCGTGGCCGCGGATGCGCCGTTATGTGATTCATTTAGCTGGACTATTAGTGTGCCGGATGGGGAATCCGCCGGCCCTCGCCAGCATGCCAGGCAGCGGTCGACCAAGCTCGTTCTGCAGCCAGTGGGCAGCGGCAATCAACCGTTCCAGAAAGTGGCCAGTAGTACATCCCACACGCTCAAGCATGTACTGAAGATCTTCCGTGGCGACATTTCCGGTCGCGTTGGGCGCGAACGGGCAGCCACCGAGACCACCCACGCTTGCATCCAAGATGCTCACCCCGGCCTGCACTGCCGCATAGGCGTTCGCCACTGCCGTGTTGCGGGTGTTGTGAAAATGACAACGCAACGGGATGCCGGGTATGGCGGCGTGCAGGCGATTCACCAGCTCGGTCACATTGCTGGGTGCGGCAACACCGATGGTGTCGGCGAGCGCAATTTCCACCGGCTGGGCCGCGGCCAGCCGCGTGGCGATAGCGACGACGCGCTCGACCGGCACTTCACCCTCGAAGGGACAGCCGAACGCCACCGAGATCGTCACCTGGGCACGTATGCCGGCGGCACGGGCCAGCGGCGCAATCTCTTCCCAGGAACGGATCGTATCGTCGATGGTCCCGCCCTGGTTGCGCATGCCGAAGCTGTCGGTCGCGACCGTGACCATGCCGACTTCGGTGCAGCCCGCAGCCTTGGCACGCTCGAAGCCTTTGCGATTGAGCACCAGTCCGACGTACTGCACGTCGTCGCGGCGCGGCAGGGCCGCGAACACCGCTTCTGCATCCGCCATCTGCGGCACGCGCTTCGGATTGACGAAGCTCGCGACCTCGACGCGCCGCACGCCCGCATCGACGAGCCGCCGGATCAGCTCCAACTTCACTGCGGTGGACACGACTCCAGGCTCGCTTTGCAAGCCATCGCGCGGACCCACTTCGACGATTTCGATGTGGCGGGACATTGCAGCTGCGACGGGTGCGATCACTCGCCGTCCGTAATCGCGCCCAACGATGCGCTGCTCACGTTGCGCGCGTACTTCGCCAGCACACCGCGCGTCGCATATGGCACAGGTGCCTGCCACCGGGCACGACGCTTCGCCAGGTCCGCGTCCGACACGCCGAGGCGAATCTCCCGCGTCACCGCATCGACGGTGATGGAATCGCCATCTTCGACCAGCGCGATCGGTCCGCCCACCGCCGCTTCGGGCGCGATGTGGCCGACGACGAAGCCGCGGCTGCCGCCGGAGAACCTGCCGTCCGTGATCAATGCGACCTTGCCGGCAAGGCCGCGGCCGGCGATGGCGCTGGTGGGGCTCAACATTTCGCGCATGCCTGGACCGCCCTTCGGCCCTTCGAAGCGGATCACGACGACATCGCCCTCGCCCACCACTCCGTCGAGAATCGCCTGCAGCGCCTTCTCCTCGCCGTCGAACACGCGCGCGCTGCCCGTGAACGCCAGTCCTTCCTTGCCGGTGATCTTCGCGACCGCGCCTTCGGTGGCGAGGTTGCCGTACAGCACGACGAGATGACTCTCGGGCTTGATAGGGTTGGAGAATGCATGGATGACGTCCTGGCTCTTCGGATACGGCTTCACCGCTTTCAGGTTCTGCGCCAGTGTCTTGCCGGTGACGGTCAGGCAGTCGCCATGCAGCAGCCCTTCGTTCAGCAGCATCTTCATCAGCGGCTGGATGCCGCCGATGCGGATCAGCTCCGACATGGAATATTTGCCGCTCGGCCGCAGGTCAGCGAGCACCGGCACACGCTTGCCGATGGTCGTGAAGTCATCCAGTTCAAGCTGCACACCTGCCGTGTGTGCAATCGCCAGCAGATGCAACACCGCGTTCGTCGATCCACCCAGCGCAATGACCACGGTGATCGCATTCTCGAACGCCTTGCGCGTCAGGATGTGCGACGGCAACACGCCCGCCTTCACCAACTGCAACACTGCTTTGCCGGCATCCTTGCAGTCCTGCTGCTTGTGGCCGGATTCCGCTTCCTGCGCCGAGCTGTTCGGCAGGCTCATGCCCAGCGCTTCGATGGCCGAGGCCATCGTGTTCGCCGTGTACATGCCCGCGCAGCTGCCTGGACCGGGAATCGCGGTGCGCTCGATATCGTTGAGCTGCTTCGTGGAAATCAAGCCGCCCGAATGCTGGCCCACCGCCTCGAAGACCGAGATGATGTCGCGGCCCTGCTTGCCGGTCTTGATCGTGCCGCCGTAGACGAATACAGCCGGACGATTCAGCCGCGCCAGCGCCATCATGCAGCCGGGAATGTTCTTGTCGCAGCCGCCGATGGCGACCACACCGTCGAAGCCCTGCGCGCCGGCCACAGTCTCGATCGAATCGGCGATGACTTCACGCGACACCAGCGAATAGCGCATGCCGGGCGTGCCGTTGGAAATGCCGTCCGAGACGGTGATCGTACCGAACGTCGTGCTCTTGCCGCCGTTCTTGTCCACGCCCGCAGCCGCCGCCTTGGCGAGCTTGTCGATGTGCATGTTGCACGGAGTCAGGTTGCTCCAGGTCGAGGCGATGCCGATGGCGGGCTTCTTGAAATCGGCATCCTTGTAGCCGGTGGCCCGCAGCATGGCGCGGCTCGGCGCCTGCGCAAAGCCGTCGACGACTTCACTGGAATAGCGGCGCGGGTTGGACTTCTTGGACACTTTGGGAATGCGTTTGATCATGGCGGTGGCGCAGTGAACGGGATGGGTCTTGAATGGGACAGGTGGCGATTATGTGGGGCTCACGTACCGGTGTCGATCAGTCGCTTCTCCCGCAGCAACACTATGAACACGCCGGCGAGCGTCACTGCGCCGCCGAGCAGCATGCGCGAGGTCAGATGATCGTGCAGCAGCGTGACACCGAAAAACACGCCGAACAGCGGCGACAGCAGTGTCAACGGCGAGAGACTGGTGACGGGATAGCGGTTCACCAGGTAATACCAGCCGGTATGCGCCACCAGGCTCGACATGAGGGTGGTGAAGGCCAGCGCACTCCAGCCGCGCCAATCGGCCATCTGCAGCGCGCCCCATTGATTGGATTCCATGGTCAGGCTCAGCAGCATCAGCGCGGGGCCGCCGGCGACGGCCACCCACGCCTGCAATTCCAGCGCGCCGATATCTTGCGTGCGTTTCAGGAAAATCAGCCCGAGCGCACCGACGAAGCAGGATGCGACGACCAGCATCAAGCCCGGCCAGTAATCGAACACGCGCGGATCAAAGCCGATAATCATGATGCCGCCGAAGGCAAGCACGATGCCGAGACGGCGGCGCCAATGGATCGTCTCACCGAGCAGCCACACCGACAGCAGCGTCGAGAACGGCACACCCATCTGGCTGGCGATGGCCACCATGGACGCGTCCTTCACCAGGTACATGCCGGAAATCAGCAGCGCGAACGCCGCCGGCCCCGTCAGCGCCGCGGCGATGAGGAGTGAGCGCATCTGCCCGCGATGCACGCGCAGGAACGGCAGCAGCAGCAGCGCCACCGA
>Ga0307509_10002321_pt1 | contig 30991 bp, 32 predicted proteins | sample 10_EM_MG_FD_202245 | JGI IMG/M metagenome (GOLD analysis project Ga0307509, IMG submission 202245) | Populus trichocarpa ectomycorrhiza microbial communities from riparian zone in the Pacific Northwest, United States - 10_EM | ecosystem: Host-associated > Plants > Roots > Unclassified | place...
TGAGCGATTACCAGTCGATGACCTGATTTAATTCTAAAGTACCTCTACATAATAATACATCCAATATTGCATTTTTGTGTCACAGTACCAGCTTGGGTGCCGGAACTTTTGGAACGCGAGTGTACTCGAGTAGCAAATTGCCAAAACCACCGATGCTATGATAACTTGACCTACGGTACGTGTTCTAACCTAACCGCTCAAGGTTTTCGATATTACTGTATATTTTCTTTTTCTTACTTTTTTTATTTTTATTTTTTAGTTTGTTTGGTTGCTTACTTTTTTTCTTTTTCCCTTTCCTCTGATGGGATGGAGCTTATGGGACTACTGGTACTCGAGTAGCGGTACTACATTGTAGTACGAGTTCTACTGGTAGTTATATTGTATCTGCTGGGTTGTTGTAAGTTACATATTGTATTATACCGGCTTATATTGGTGTTTTATACTGTTTACCTATTTTTCCGAGACTTGGGATTTGTAGTGGGGGTCTTTTTTTAGGTGTTTTGACTATTTTTTATTTTTTTTCTGTTCTGGTTTGGGCTGGTTTGGTGGACGGGTGTTTTGCTTATTCTGCTGTGCTAGTGTAGTTAGTTAGAATTTGGTAGTATATAGGTAGGCACTCGCACAATGGTAGTAGCAGTGGTTCACTTGTGCAAGGGGATTTGTCAGACGGATGGAAAGGTGCGGGGATGGCTTGTTTTGTGTTTTTGTGGGAAAGGGAAGGTTGGGTCCAATATTCAAAGTTGGAGCCCATATATGTGCGCATACACGGGCTATAACACGGTATGATACCGTATCGATCTACCGGTAGCATACCCGTACTCGGAAGAAAAGGGCTTTTTGTTAGGTGGGGTAGGTATGTAGGTTGATTCTTTCGGAGGGGTTGGTCTACATCTTGGAATATCTTGTTCAGCCTTGCAGGCTGCTCGAGTTTATGCAGACCCAGGGGGGGGGGAAGGAGGAGGACAAGAATGGAAGGGGAGGAAGAAGAAGAAGGGCAATAAGTCAGCTATTTCTACTGCTACTCCGTCCTTCCTCCCTCTCACCATCTCTCTCTCGCTTCTTATTATTCGGGGTATTATAAGATTGTGCTTAGCGGGACTCCTGCTGTGTTATTGCCCATTCCGGCATTGCAAAGTATTATATCATACCAACCCGAAAGCTTTTCCCGAGTAGAACACCAAAAAACAATAATACCTCCAGCCCCCCGAAAACCAATCTGTGCGATGCCGAGATCAACTAATTTATCACACTCCTAAACAACAATGCTTAAGAAATCCCGGCCATGTCTCTCAGACTGCGAAGGAGCGGCTATTAAACCACCACCAGAGCATCATACCATTAATACTTTAAAAGTTTCTATATCCCATTACAGGAAGCGCGGTGAGATCCTCCCCTGAGCTAGAAGGACAGCAAATTTTAATTTTTTTTTTGGAAATACTCCAACTTGTCACTAACTTACTTATATATACCCAGGACAAGCAAGCCCGGGGAGGAAGGCATGCTACTTATATACTACTAGACCATTTTAAAATCATGCGAATAACGTTACACACCATATACCCCATCAAACACGATCTAGTACCGATACTGCACTGTACCGGCAAGCTCTAGCATTAGTAAACATAAAAATGTAGACCGCTATGATAATATAAGAGGCACCCCCCCCCTCTAATACCGTACCGGTAGGATACGCGCTACAGCACGAAGAACTTCTCCAATCCACCAGAGTATAAAGACTAGCTAGCTAGCAAAAGCTGAACATCGAGGAGGACATCTTTTTTTTATTTTTTATTTTTTAGTATGATATCTTCCTTGATGCACGGATGAACGGTCGTGCAGTGGTTCGGTGATACATCCTGTGTTCATCGTGTAACACAAACCATCAACCGAAGGCCGGGGGGGGGGGTGAGTTGCGGGGGAGGAGGTTGTGTGGCGGCAGCGGGATTCTTGTGGATTGGCCTTTTTTTTTATTATGATATTTTAAATTTTTAAATTTTTATTTTGACTATGCAGGGTACACAACAGTACTGTACCGTGCTCTACGGTGCTTATGATAATCACTTATCCGCGGGTGATCACTGGAGGGAGGGCCTTACCATGGGATATGTGATTAGCTCCTGTACTGTGAGTGTAGGGTACGGCGACCTCGGGCTGCTTTGCAGTTAATCTCGGTTCATAAAGGAACCATATGATATCATACTTTTTGTTTCACAGTTAGGCTACGGTAGGTGCTTCGGGTTATAGGACTACATGGTATTTCCAAGAAACCCTACCCTACCCTACCTCCTGGCAGGGCCTGCCTGCTGGCCCCATCCTGTCGGGCCTCTGTGGCTGGTAGGAATGAAAAGTACAATTCGATCATTTCCCCTCCCTCCCCAATCTCCGGTCGAGGCGGAACCAAGGAATTTCAATTTCCAACATCCCTCATCCTCCAAAATATTCATCCATAATAATGTGCATCACACCGTTCAATTCCACAAATGGCAAGTTTTTCGCATTACAGCACGTACAGCACGGCGCACAAATATGCTAGAGTTAGGGCATATCATAATACTGTTGTAATTTGCTTTATGCCGAACAAACTAGAACTATCGTAGCCGGACATGGAAGCGCGACAAAAAACGGGGGATACATAACACTTAATAAAGTAATGTAAAGTAAGGTGCCGTATGGAGAACATTTTGCATCGCATGAACACAATGGATAAAGGATAAAAGGCGGCTACACAAGAAAAGAGGAGAGAGTCAAAAGTAAATGAAAAGGGGGAAAGAAAAATCCATTACGCCTAGTTTTAGGAGTGAATTGCATGATAATGTTGATGGTTGAAAAGGTGGATAGATAAGTTGGCAGTAGGCGGCGTAGTATGACAGTGCGAGCGCAAGCGCAAGCAGGGAGGAAAAAGGATTTTAAGTGACAAAAGAAAGAACAGGAGAAAAAAACACAACACCAAGAAAGCAAAAATTTCCAAGTTTCGTTCAATTTGTGGTTTTTTTTGCGGGGGGAAGGGAAAAAAGAGGAGGGGAAGCCAAGCAAGGAGAAAATGAGCAATAAGTGAAAGGAAAAAGCAATACCAATAATTATACGTCGACGCCACATTCTTGGACGAATTTCCAAAGCATCTGGGTAAGGTGTGTGGGAAGTGTATAAAGATCAACGTGGAATTCTCCTTCTGTTTCACAAAATTAAATTAATTGATTTGATTAACTTGACTGGAGGTGGGTGGGTGGGTAGCACTCACGCTCTACGTCATTTTTGATATAGGTCTCGGGAGTCTTATTATCGTGTACCATCTGAACGACCTGTAGAAGATGCTCCTCTTGGAGCTTTTGAAGGCCCTCTGCTAGCTTCTCCATGTCGAACTATTACCGTGGAGTCCAAGTTAGCACGTTACAACTAGAAAAATCGATAAAGAGGGCGGAAGAGAGCAGAAAGATTATGTTTCTTTTTCAATATATAACTTCGTGGTGCGCGCTGGGGGTCGCAAAACGAGAACGGGGGTGGGAAGACACTGACGGTACGTTCACTCCGGCTCTTCTTTTTGATTCTCTCTTCTCCATCATTCTTGCGCTTGTCACGCTTGGAGACTCCGTTCTCCTCCGGCGCCGTGGTGTCCGCTCCAGGAACTGGGCCAGAGGTAGCCAAAGCCTTGACGAGGTTCGGTCTCGGATTATTGAAGGCCTAGTAAGGACTCTAGCGTGAGTTATGGAATCAATCGCAACAACCGCCGGGTAGGGGAGAAAGCTCGAGACTCACGATGGGATGAACGGACTCGTATTTATTCTTCTGAAAGTTGAGGTCGTGGCGGATGGAATGATCACCGCCCTTATCGATGGCATGGAGAACAACCTCCATATCGAATTCTCCCCAACCCTGCTCGGTGATTAAAAATGGTAGCTTCTTGACGACTATTTCCCAACACCAAACCTAAATTAGACAACTCTTTTTTCCCTCGCAGCATTTTTTTCGTGTAAATTTTTTTATATATTTCCCTGCGGGACGACGAGGATATTGAAAGGGCAGAGCGAAAAGAACATACCCCTATTCGGATTGGCAAAAGTCGGATGAAGCTTATATGTCACCTTGTCGAATATGTTCGCAGGCAGCTCCTCCCCTTTCTCCCCTTGGATGAACACACGAATGGACCATTCCCTCATTGGGAAACCCTCATGGGCAGGCGCGACATCAGTCCTGTAGGGCAAAGGAACGAGGGATGAAACTCATTAGTCAGGCGCAAGATAGATAGTTGAAATGAAAAGATAAACGTGATGGAGCGCACATACAATATTGATTGAGTTGTGACGAGCTTGATCTTTCTGGTAATCTGTGTTATAGTAGAATGGTTAGTGCACATCGTTTGTTGCGCCTTGTTTTTTTTCCCCTCGAGTGCGGAGGAGCTGGGAAGGGAAAAGGCAGAAAATAAAGAGGGAAGCTATCATACCTCTGTCATTACGTAGATTTGCTGAGATATGAAAGACTGTAAAACTTAGAACTATCACTCGTCAATTATAGAGAGAATAGGTGATGTTAGGACTAGGGCTGGTGGCTTTGATGGAGGGAGGTGTTGTTTCGTTCGATGCGAGTTGTGTGGGGGAAAAGGGAAGACGAGTGCTATTTGTTATGAGGGAACGTCCGGGGGCTTGGCGTCGACAAATGTCACGTGATGCACTAGTCGCGCTCGGGTGGCTAACATGATGGAGGCGAACATTGATGGCGGCAGCACCCCCCATCACTCGAAGCCAGCGAGGACGAGGCGTCGAGTCCTTTTCCGCGACGCTTGTGTCTACATCATTTCATGCCCAATACCATAGAATTCGTGAGCTAAGGTGTGTGCATTATTCGAGAAAAAGAATTTGGAAGCGGTAGACCGGCCGACCAAACTGTGAAACGGTGTAGTAGTAAGGAGCCGGACTCACGAAGACAGTGGTTAAGAAGGGGTAGTAACTGAAAGAGCCTAAACAAATATGGGGTCGGCAAGAGGAGGTGAGTTGGGAAGGGTGGGGGGCAGTCTCAAATCTGGGCAGCGTTTTCAGTCCCATGCGTTTTTCTGGTTACCTTACATACTAATCCACAGAGAAATGTGTAACTGGGAAAATATGAAACCTGACTACCTAGGCAGATGAAGAGGACAGAGAAAGCGCTATATTTTTTTACTTTCCCTTAACAATAACTAAAAGGATAAAACGTCGTAAGAGAAGGGTAGTCGGACCTTACTGTCAGGAACCTCGTTGCACGGAAAAGTTTGTTGTTAAGAAACGACTGCTTGTGAGCTCAAAGACCTCATAAAAAGTTTCTAGTTATGTAATGGGGAATAGTATTTAATGAATCTGTAAAGAGGTTTTGAAGCTTAATCCAGCTGTGCACCTACAATCTCATGTTGCTATCCCCTGTAGTGTTGATAGTGCCGAATTTCCCTACATAGGGCTAAAGAGGCCATAGTGAAGGTGGCCCATTTCTTTGGTTGGTAGATTCAACCCGATAGAGGTGTAAAGCTATGACATGATTCTGGAAAGTGGTTAGTAAATAAATATCAAAGGGGCCATCAACGTACCTGACGGCATACCGAAAAATACTTCACCCGAAAATTTTGGTGAGCAGCACCACAACTTCGTAACTAAAAAGGAAGTAAGAATAATGGTTTAAGTGAATTGACTATTAAATAGTTAAAAAGAGTTACCACTAAGAGAAGTATCAAACACCAAATCAGAATCAATATTTTCCACATGCTCTGTTTCCTGTGTTTCTTGTTGAAGTTTTTTGATCTTCCTGCACGGTTGCTCCTCTAACTTAAGACGTAAGTTATCCCTCGCTCACCAAATCTTTCGTTGTGCAGTACATTTCGGTACGCCGTCAGGTACTTTACCTCAGAGCTAAGGCCAACATCACTCTCTTATCAAGTTTAGGGCTCCTCTTGATGGAAAAAGGTGTGCATTATAACTTGACCTGAAATGCTTTTGATATCACTTGATTGAAATATCTAGGAAAGTGGGGAGCTATTTTTTATTTTTTATTGTTTGAATTTCAGCATGATGTAGAGAAATTTGGCTCTATCAAACTCGGCAGTGGATAAGATATATATCATAATATGTTGACTAAGGAAGTACATAGGTTTGTATAAACCTGGCTGAACCCGCTACTGAGATCATAGGGTGAAGGATAGGGGTTCAAGCCTTTGGAATATTCCGGTTGTGGATACCATAGCTGAAGGGTATGATAGTATAAAAATTAGAGATGAGGATTGAGGTATCATAATAGGAAAATAATATTAAACAAATGAATGGATGACCCATAGTTCAACTCTCTTATTATAATGTTCTTACAGGATGTCATATTGTGAGCAGATACTAAAGCATCAAGTCATCCACGCTTCGACCCCTCATTAAATAGTTACAAACTGAAATTTCAAAGTGTCCCCGGATCTCACGAGTAGTATGGGCTTATATTCAGTCAGCCCTCGTTACCAGATGCTAGATCCCTAATGCTCCGTTGTTCATATGCAGCTTGAATACAATGTGATTAAAGCTCCAAGCCACGGCTTCTTAGATGTGCCGGTTCGTTCAACAAGATCTACGACCATTATTGTTATGATATCATACTATTATTATTCCCTCTCCAATGTCATCACTTAAGATATGCACTTCGTGCGTAGACATTTCCTTTATCATACAACTCTTCTTTAGATGGCCTCTCGTCTCTTGTATTCTATACTACAGAGCTCTCTCGATGAAGCCAATCTACAAGTAATCACGGATTGTCATCTCTTGCTTTGCCGAACTCCCGGATTAGGGGTAAAGAGGGGAAAGCAATGTGAACTCTGGCTGCTCCAGATCCATTTCCTCATCACAGGAAGCCATAGCCTGGTCAGAGTGCTTTATGCGAACAGTAAAAGTGATTTTCTTCGTGTTTGAAAAAGTGCAATTTTCAAAACTGACGATACTCTAGCGGAAGCATGTGCTTGCACCATTGTTGCCTGTTTATTTATTTATAATGATTCATCCTCAGAGCACCTACCTATTCCGAAATCCCTCAGGTCCTCGCCATACATGATGCAGGAACGGAGAGTAAAGAAAAGCAAAGATACCATTTAGAAGACATAGAATATGATTGAAAACAAAAAAGGAAAACAACTCCTTGTTGACCTAACCGAGTCCCGTGCATCCTCCTAATCCTGTCCAAGTCATTTGTGTCCGAAGGGCTCCTATCCCCTTCCCACCTAATAAGAGAAAAAAAACAATACTCCAGGAGCCGGACAAGAGAGCACAGAGAAACAAAGCAAGAGGAAAAAGAAAGAAAAAAACAACATCCTAACTAATCACATACATGAACAATAAATTCAGAAGGCCCGTTGAAGTCCGCACTGTTTTCCCCCTTCCAATTGATAGAAAGCTGGAGGGAGAAATGTTGAGACACAGGACATAAAATAAAAGAAAGCAGAAGGACCGACCAACTAACCATACGAATGATATTGAAAGGCCAAGCCATTTATCGGCCTAGCCATCCAGCTCGCTTGGCTTCCTCTTTCTTTGCAGAAAGCTTCCCGGTTTCCTTCTCCCAGACAATCTTGGCCTGTCTTTGTGCCTTTTGTACGTATTCTGATTTGCTGACCGAGGGAAAGTATTGGTTTAGAGTGATGGACTTGGTTCCTTGGTAGAATTTCGAAACACCATTTGTGATCTCCTTCGCCTTAGCCACCATAGCTTCCTTCGCCTCCTGGGCCTGCTTCCCTGCAATGTCGGTCAAGTCGTTTGCAATTTTGTCCGCCTCGATTATGGTCTGCTCCATAATGGTCTGGATTTCCGCCTTTTTCTGTTCCACCGCCTTAAGCCATCCCGAAAGCTTCAACCAAGGCGACCCAAAGTCAACTTCCAATGTCTCGCTGATCAAGGGCGCGCTCCTGGTCGAAATCGAAATCTTCACTAGTCCCCAAGCTTCCTCACTATCCAGCTCCAGCGTATACACACCTTCCAGGGGCTTTGAGAGTTCGGAAGATATCTCCTCTCCACCACGGGTGACCTCGACGAATAAAGTAGGTGGCCTTCTGAGTAGTAGATACTTTTGTGGAGGACGTATGATAAGGTGGTTATCTCCGATAACATGGACAGTGAATTGATCGGATTGGTTCAACGTCAAAGAGTTTGGGTCGAAGACAAGACTAGATATGTCGTTCTTTGGGCCACACGATGATGTTGTAGTGACACCCGACGAATGTTGAACTGCGGTGGAGAGTGAGGTAATAACGGAGACCGTAGTAGGGGATATTACGGTTGAGGTCGAGGCTGTTACCTGTGTAACGGCTTTCACGATTGGAGCAAGAGCTTCATCGGTAGCAATCGGCGATTTGAACTTCATGCACGCAATCGCAAAGGTCGCTCCAGCTAGACCACACACGAATATCCAGCCCACAAGGAAGACTTTCCATAGGTCCTCGCGCTTCTGGTCACGAACCCAATATAAGCTGCTCGAGGCGTTCAAGGCTGGCCGCTGGGGTGCCTTTTCTACATCTCTCAACAACGTGTTAGTGGAAACAATGGAGGATACAGACGTTCGTAATCCGCCAATTGGGATTGGCGCATTCTCCCGATCAGATTTTGGAGAGATACCGGTAACGCAGGCCAAGTTGCGGTTCATCTGGCGAACGTCAAGATTGAGGAATGTATTTAGATCAATAGGCAAACGTTTATGGACGAGGTAGCCATATTTCGAATCAGATTGCGACTCGAGACACATGTGCACACTTCGTGTATCGAGGGTGTAATTTTCTGTGGCTTTGTGATAGAGTGGGTCCTGAGAAATAACCAGAGTTGAAACGGAGTGACGAGCCATGAAAGACCTGGCGTATACTCGGGTTGACCTCCTCTGCGTATTGTCATCTTCTGAACAGAAGACAACTGCCAAGTGAGGCAATTTCCAACCAGGACTTTCGAGTTGAGGGCCGTTATCACCATAAGACGATGACACGGATTGGTTACCATTTAGCCACAAGGATAAAGTGTCAGGTCGACCTTCTCTCTTGGAGGCTCTCGCCGCAGTGCATACGTCAACGGCCATCTCTACGCCAAAGGACTCCACAAGTTCGACTTCGGGTGAACTGCTGCGAGCTCCAAAAGAGGAAACAGGTATGACATTAAAACGTGAGCCCTTGGAGCTTTCCCATGAGCAGGAAGAGCTAGTTGATTCAGTGACAGGGACAGCTAATGCACCACCCAATTTCGTAGTTATCTCATCCTTCGCAGACGTAGCTCCGATATAGAGGATACGGAAAGGCTCTTCCATAACAAGTTGATGCTTGCTCATAGTTTGCCGCACTGTAGCGAAGAGTTTGGCAGGAGGAGGTCCGCCAACCCTTAGGTGCTGGCTGATGTCCATGGAATCGGCTTCGTTGAATTCAATTACACGTGAGCTCACGGAAATCTGTTCACCAACGAAGTCTTCTGGTTCCTCGAAAACTACTTGTTCCGAGCCAAAACGTTCGTCTTTAAGGGTCATCCGGCTTTTATCGAGGTGATGTTCATCAAGGCCACCGAATGCAGGAATGCCAGGGCTAGGATCTGAATGAGGAGAGTCATCACGGAATTCAGCAAGAGACTCGCTATCCTCGCTGATATTGTCTCTAAGCGAGGTTATGGATGAAGTATCGTCCTCGTCGTCAGAAGTCTCGGTAGACCTACTGAGGAACTCATAGGAGTCCTCTAGTGGGCCGCTGCCGCCGTCTTCCGAGTGGGCCGGCATTTTTATTGTCAAAGGCTCAACCGAACCGAAGGTTCCGTGCAAGATGAGGTTTTAAGTAGGGGACGTTGGAGCTCCGACGAGGGTACGGGGGTGTGGTGTAGCAAGACGGAGGAAAAGTGGCGCCTTGTTTTGGTCAGCAAAAAATGAGTGACAACTCTGAGTGTGCAGCGTATTCCAGAAATGGAGTGAAGGGAGGGGAACGCAAGGGATTAGGGTGGAGTACCTTTTCTGTAACGCAACAAACGGGAGAATAGTAAAAAAGTGAAAGTGAGAGAAGCTGAGAAGGGGGTTGAGGTTGCGGTTGTGTTAGGGTAGGAGAGAAATGGAGGGTTGAGTTGGTTGAGGCGGGAGAGGAGGAGGAGGGGCTTGCCTTTCTAGGTATGTGAACCTTTGGATTGATTGGTACGAGGTCTTCGCCCACCTGTAAGGTTCCTCGGACTCAGTAGAGGCGAGCGCACAAAGGACTGCAACAAGTGCTCGCTTCGTTGAGTCAACTAATATTTAGAGAGGGGAAAATTGGCAGAATATTTCTAGCGCACAGGGGGGTTTTGCTCATGTGTTTTGTCCGACGGGCAGAAGACGCTGGACAAGGCAGTCAGGAACCGGGCAAAGCAAAACGGGGACTATGGCTTTATTCTTTTTCTTTTTTCTTCTTTCTCCTGAGTCAGGAGAACTATTCGATGAAAGGTCGGACAATGAGGAGAGTTACTCCAAGATGGTAGCAAGCCCACAGCAGCAGCAGTAGTAATGGCAGATTTTAGGGAGGGCCAGTAGATGAGCGGGGGAGTATTTCTGTGGTTGCTACTCTGTGATTGTGGTGGGGGTGGAGAGCGGTGGTGAGTGGGGAGTTTGGAGAGGTAAATCAGACAAGAGGAGCAGAGGCGGGGTGAGTTGCGGTGGTGGGATGATGGGTGGATGGATGTGTGGATGTGGATGGCGTTCAGAGTCAGTTTCCTAACCCTGTTGTACGAGTATAATATATGTACCGCACTGGAAAGGTAAGTCTATCGCTCTATCGATCACTGTCCTTTCCAATCCTCAGCTCAGCAAGTTTCGACACCAGTTATGATAAAGGAGAGTGAGGCCTCCAGTCTGGTCTGCTGCTCTCTTGTTGCATACAGACCCAGCTCTCTTTCTCTCTTGGCTCCAGGTCACCCCGTGGGCTTTGGAGGGGTAAAAAGTGACCTATTCGAGTTGAATAGCGTGTCTCACCTTTCCCTATGTGGCTAGTATCTCAGGCCTCATGGATAAAGGGTTACTCGAGCACTTGTAACTCTCTGGGATGTCGGTATGACACGGTACAGCAGGGTATTTCTCACTTCCTTCGCTGTGGGCGTGAACACGTTTCCTCCTTCAAGGCACTCGAGAGAATTCTGGGTGACAAAACGGCTCATGGAAATGGAAGGACAGTCCGCTAGGTTGACTTATATAGCCATGGCCCATGAAGTCCATGACTCTATGACTCCTCTCTTGTTTATTGTTCCTAAATTAAACAATGCAACCGGGTGATGCCACCAACCACCCACCAAGGCGTCCCTCCAGTCAGAAGCAAACCCCCCAACCATCCATGTGACCGAGAACACTAGGTAGAGTTGAGGCTCTTAGGGTCAGGGGTTGAAAGTTGCTCTGTTAGCAAATAATATCTTGTGCATCACACCAGCACTGCACAGTGCATTCAAGCATCGCAATGGCACAACCATACTGTACTCCCTAATTTACCATCGAAGCCGAGATCTTACTGTAACCCAAAAAAGATACCGGTATCATATTTCCTCAGTGCTATTATGCCCCCTCATCCCACCCAAACCCAGTCCTAGGATCCAATGATACCACCCAGCTTTGACCACAATACCGGTACGTGCTATAGTCTACATATTCACTCAGATTTCCAGTCTTGCTCGAGCGCAGGTACGGGAGAATACTTGAATCCATTCTTATGCCATCCGTGAACCTTCAAAGTGCTATGGTCTACTACGGTACATTCATGTCATGTGTCTTGTTTATCAAAGCCTATTATTTTTATTTGAATTCACCAGCCTTGCTTGTGCTGGCGATTTAGACGCAGTATTATACAGTACAAGATCGCCCAACATCGCCCCACGAAGAAGAAAAAATGAACACCCATAATCGCTAGCTATACCAACCCGTTCCAGTTCCATCTCTATAAAGCTCTTGCGACTACCCCATTGTTTCCCCTCTCAACCCTGCCAGAAGAAACCCCCCGCCCCGTTTCCCAGCTGCAAAAAACCACCCAAGAGAATTGGGGAAGCCCGAGGCTCCCCCCCTCCCCCCCACCACACCGCCAAGTTTAAAATGTGAGAAAAGAAGTGGAAATAAAGACCCGAAGGAGAAGAAATAGGTAAACAAAGGACATCCCTGCAGACATCAGCAACCCCGCTAAGATCCATAGAACGGAATCTGACACCAGCGTCGGGGTAGAAAACAGCAGGATTGACACTTCCACCACTATATATATAAGGGAGAAGAGAATTCGTGCAGCGATTCTTACAACAACTGGAACCACAATTGAACGGAAATTATTTAGAAAGTAGGCATAGGTAAAGAGGGGGGAAGAAATATGAAGAAATATCGAAAAGAAAGAAGCAAAGGAAATCGTCGTGGACACACTTGACAAACCAAAAAGAAAAAAGGACAATACACAGACTCCGGATGCAGTGGTAATCCCGATCTTAGCTCCCCACGTGCACCTAGTGGCAAGATGCGGCTTGGGCCATTTCATCGTCTTTCCGTCAATCAATCCATCCGCCAGCAACATTAACCCACTCAGACAGACAGCTACCCTGTTTGCCTTCAACATCAACAATGTCGGTGTCGCATCTGCATCGGCACCCAACACCGTTCTCCTTTTCTGAGTCCCAGTTTTCCCAATAATCGTCTTCCTCCTTTGCTTTTTTTGGGTCAGTAGTTGTCTTTTCGAGCCACTTGGGTCTTGGAAGCTGCGCCGCTGGGGCGTTAGCCGGACAATGCTGAATTGTAGTGTGTCGGTATCCAAAGTCACGGAAATAGTGAATATCGGATGTGTCAAGAAGGACGCCGGCTGCTAGAGAATGGATGGGAGCATCTCCCCACTGGAAATATGGTGAGCTTAAGGGAAGCTAAATTTGTAAAAACTACTGGCGAACATACCCTTTCAGTCCAGAAACCGCCGCTTCTATCCATAGTCTCGAAGAACTTCTCGTACTTCTCGCTCCGGAAGAAATCTAGTCTAGCAATTTCAAAATTGCTCCAGAAATGGCACATATTGTAGGCCTCTCCCTCCATTGCATCACCATCAACAATGGGCCATCTCTCACCAGCAGTGTTGACATTGTCAAGCGTGGGCTCCTCTCTATCCTCCTCCGCTGGTTGGTTGGGGTCTTGCCTTGGTTCTGCGAACATTGGCCAAAGACCCGTGGACGGAAGGTTGTTGTTCCTCTTGTACGCAGATGCATATCGGAAAATGTTAGGGACAGTCTCCTTCAACTCCTTGACAGCAATGGTAAATCCGTATGTCTTATTATGTCGTTGCATGTGGAGAAATGGGTCGCTAATGATCCCGGTCAGTACCGAGTGGTTAGGCCGGGGAGATTGTTACATACTAGGTAATATCGCAGAAGTACTTGATCTCTGGCTCCAATCTCCAGTACCATTCGTACTTGGCAAGTAGCTCATGCTTGTAGAAGAAGCTAGTACGGAATAAACGTCAGAATAATGCGGGTGGAAACTTTGAGGCACATTGAAGAGGAATTATCTATACCCGGAATAAAAACGACACATGTGATGATAACTAGCCATACCACCGTACATGATAGCAGCATCTCCCTGTTTCGCGATCGACTCGGTGGCCTCGTCTTTATCAACCCAATCCGGGAAACCCCACATTGTCTTCGGGATTGATCCAAATTCTACTTTTCCGCTGGTGTAATTGACGATGGTCGACTTGAAGGTCTCATTGAACTCCTCGTCGTTGAGAAATACATAAGGATAGTTATACCAGCGGTTGAAATGGCGTTCTATCGATTTTACCGATTGGATAACGCCCTCCAACTCGCTATTTCTAGCCAACACAACGAAGGCTGCATTCACTCGAGGGGTATCCGTTACTAGTTCTAAACACCCAACAACGAAGGGCTTATCATAAGCTTCCGAGATTCTCCTGCAAAGATAGTTAGACTCAGAGCGCATACTACCGGTCAATTGTCCCCTAACGATGAAATCAGAACGAAATATTACCTTATCGCAGGAGGAGAAGAGCCCGAAGGGATCAAGATTGAAGTACGATTTTCCGGATGTCGGGAAAACAAGAGCATTATGAGTAGGATTACCGTCACTGGGAACAACAACACAACCCCCAGTGGTATGGATATCGATGAATTTCCCTTTAACCGTATACGTCGCCGCAGAAATGATAGCCGGGACGGAAGGCGGCTCTTAGAGATATCTTCAAGTGAAGGAATGGCAGCTTTCGAGGGAATCCGCCGAACGAGTTGGCTTACCAACCCCATAGCAGGCAATCGGTAAAAAGGGGGAAGGGGAAAGATTGAAGGTAATGGAAATTTATATATGGCGGGGGAATCGGCGGTAAGTTATCGAATAAAAGATAGCCGTCCCTGATGAGATGGTGCGGTAAGAAACAAAGGTGATTTGTAGTAGAGATAGGCCTTTTCGAAAGAAAAGGGCTCATGAAAAAAAATCTCACCGAACCCCGATAACTCTTGCTATAAACGGAGCAAAATCAACACTTCACAGGGTATAAAGTGCGAATTCCTCAGAAGGCTGGCAGGGGACAGCAGAGGAAGGTGGAAAAAGACCAGCGCCCCAGACTGGTTGAAGGAGAAATGCCGGATAGTTCTGGAGGGAGAATGGGGGAAAGAAGAAGGACTGCAATTTGAGCAGGAAAAAAAATCCAGCGCTGCCGGTCTTTAGGGGAAAGGAGCGAAGGTGTTGAGGCGACAGGCAAGCAAAATCTTACGGAGGACGAATCGAGTTAGCCGCCACAAGCTCCACCGTTGCCGCCAAGACCTGCAAGGTATGTCCGGTAGAAAAAGGAATGTATCTTAAAAAAGAACTGGAAGACGAAAGATGTTTGCCACTTCTCTTTGAAAAATGTAAATTTAATTTGAGAAGGATCTAGTTTAGCAAACAAGAGGATCAAAAGCAGTCTAAAGCGTGTGTTTCCTTGTTTTTGCCTCCGTTTCTCACTGTGCCTTGCTGCTAGAAAGAGAGAAAGTAAATGAAGACCCCGGGATAACTGTGTAATCGACACATATTATCACTCGGTCGTGGCTCATAGGTCTTGCTAAAATTTACTCATCTTGGGCTACTAAAATCTGACCCTGCTGACTACAGCTTTAAGCAGTGCGTATACTTGTAGATCTCAACGGAGAGGTTGCTAGCGGGCTAGGCTTTTCCTGAATCGATCTTAACTAACTTACTTAATTTTGCTATAAAAGCTCCTTTACCCCAGCAACAGGACAGTAACATCACACGCTTCGCGCAAACAACGAGGTAAACTGAAATTGAAACTTGCTACGGTGTAAACAGCCAAGGAATATATCAACACAAATCCGCCATCGTAGCCACATTGGAGGAAGTTTTTCTTCTTCCCATTTGTAAGTACCTGACATAACACCTTATGTCTCTGGTTCCCCCGGGTCAATGCATTCCTCCGACAGTGAGCCCTTTGGCTAGACAATCATGTTAGTCTTAGTTTGGGGGCTGCTATAAACACAAAATCGAAGGAGCAACCTACGGGACTTAGCGGACCCCATGATATACTGCGACGCTCCATAATTCCGGGCATTGGGCTCATAATTCCCCGAGGCGGGCTATCCACCACAGGACTGAGCGCAATTCGGACAGGCACCGTGGGTGGATTCGCAACTCTTTCATAGTTACCAGCAGCATCAATACTTCCACCTCTCTTTCCTGGAAAACTAGCAGCCCTCCTTCTAACAGGAAGTGCGGTCTCGGGTACATGGTCACTCGATTCGAGCAATTCCATTACTCCGGGGCTTAAAGGAACAGATTCCCACCGTGGCTTAACTGCTGCCCCTGCTCCAGGATCTTCGTACACGTCGAAAGTGCTAGTGGTAAAACGGTCGGGAAGTTTGCTGCGCTGGCGGGGGCGGGTGTTTGGAACTGTTGCAGCGTGGGGAGTACCTCCGCGGCCATACATACTCAGGCGAGAGAGGGCCTCGGCGAGTTCAGGGTCGTTCTTTTTAAGAGTCCCTGTTTGCTTCGGTTCTGCAGTGGGACGGGTGTGGACAGTTACCCCGTTTGCGGAAATATAGATGTCGGTTTGCCCACTCTCCCAGAGGGGCGTCGAGGCCTCGACCAGCCAGAGGGGGAGGTTTTCTTTATTTCCTTCTGAGACGTCCTGTATCGGAGGGTTTGGCATGCCTGGCATTATGATCCCTTGGTTGCTGTTGAACCTTTGACGTGGCGTGGAAGGAAGGAAAATGGAGAGGGATGATGGTAAACGGGAAGGTTACCTGGCGAAGGAAAGGCTACTAACATATGTGGTGGTTACAAGGCGTTACTGTGAGATTGTGCGGGAGATAGCTTGAGACGTAGGGTAGGTTGCGCTTGTTGCGCTGATCGATTTTATATGATAAGTTCCTGTGTCAGAGGGGTGGAGGATAGGTGAGGACTAAGGAGTTAGGGTTTCGTCGAGAGTAAACAATGTCATGTAACTAATTAGTTAGAAGTAAATATTACTATGTCGTTGGAGGTGCATTACCTTTTACGATTGAGGAATGTGCTAGTGATCGTTTTACCGGGGGAGGAGCGGGCTTTCGCTTGGGTGAGATATTATGATCCGCACCAAGACTTTTGGTTTGCTTCCTTATCATGCCCTTCTGCCGCAATCACACATATTAAATCATCAGGGCCTGGAGCAAAAAAGGAGAAAAAGAGGAGAAATGGGGAGAAGGAAGATCAAAAGCCAGTCCGAATACCTGTGGTATTCAGATGCCTACAGGCTCATTAGATCAGCAACAAAGTCTTCTCGATATAATTTTGTAATATCATAGATGAGTTTGTTAAGAGTTAGTTGCTGGAGGAAGGCGGGCAAACTCGCCTGGGGTATGGTACTGCTTTGGGGCATGAGAACCTCTACTCTAAGAAAATTCGGAACCTTCCAGAGCCTCAGAGGGAGTGGGGTCAGAGGGGAAAAGAGAAGAAGAAGCCCAACCCTGTTGTACGATCCTGGCGGCAAAATTCGTCTGCACCCACCCCCCCCATTTTACACTAGAAACGGCTGATTTTAAGCATCTCAGCTTGTCTGAAAGCAATATAGGATTTACAAAACCAATGCCATGATGCAGGCAATTACCCAGACTTTCTGGGTAAATATTATGAGAATTTTCCTACTCTACTCTGAGGGCTGAGAGCTTCGGGCCCAGGTTGGACACCATTGCAATGTGTGTACCTTTCGTATAGGGAACTTATGTAAAACAGAGGCGCCTTTTGCCCACTATCATTACCCCTGGCATTGCACCATGGGCATTAACTAAAAGAGCTTGCCACTTATGTATAATAATATCTAGATGGCTCAAAAAGGCTCTTTCAGATTTGGGTTTTTTTTTTGTAATCGACAAGGCTGAGGGCTTGTGAAGGGAAGAGGCCTATTTTAGTGTAAATGGGGGGATGTCGGCGAATTTTGTCGCTAGGGTCGTACTCTTTGTGGTACAGTACTAGTACTCGAGTACAGTACCTGTGCTCTTCTCGCTCTTAAGTTAACCATGTTCGAGGAATGCAACCTCTCCCGGAATTCGTAGGTCCAGCCAGCTGGCCCTCTCTCACTTCCGGCACTACTCGAGTACAGTACACGTACATTACCTCGCCAAGACTTTATTTGACCCACCGGGCCGATCTTCAACGTCTGCGCGTTGGCATATCAACATCTCCCAACATCACCTTCCAAAACGAAAGCTCTTCCAATTGAGCCCCTCAAGCAAACATGTCTAAAGGCCTCAAAAACCTCACATACGGTATCCGCGATTCTCTCCACCGCAGGGAATCCAACCGATACTAATACTACACTACAGAAATGGAGGAGCCTGCCTTCCTCCGGCGGCTCCGACAACAGCATTCCGGCGGCGGCGGTCCGGAACGATATATCGCACCGCGGAACAAGAAACAGCCTACGGACGAAGATGACGACGCGCCTACGTATGTGCTCGACGAAGGGTCTGGGGAGACGCTGTCGAAGAAGGAGTTTGACGCCATGAATAATGGGGAAATCGTAGAAGGGAGGGAAGGGGAGGGAGAGGGGGGCGGTATCATCAAAATCCCTGAGGAGAAGCCGGCAGCTGAAAAGGTGAACATCACAGAGATTGGTGGGAAGGGGAAGAAGCGAAAGGTTGCAAAGATAATTGGTGATGTTGATGAAGATGATGTTGCAGAAAAGGATGGGAGTAATGATAAGGGGAACGGGAAGGAAGGAACCGTAAAGAAAAGGAAAGGAAAGCCTGGAGGGAAAGCCAAAAAGGCCGTCAAACTGTCTTTCGGCGATGACGAGTGATTTCATTGGAAGTTCGAAACTTCCAGATTCTTCAATTCTCCCTAATTAATCACTTGGGTGAACTAAGCGTTATCGTTTTTTTTGGGGAAGTCTGCGGGCTCAAGGTTGGAGAAGGTTAGGGAGACTCCTGCGCTAGGCTTGCTGGCGTCGCTTGTGTGGGTCTCTAACGCGTCCATTGGGAGCTGTCAGCCAAGTATTTGTTGTACTAGGAATTGGTTACGGTTGGGAAGATGGCGGAGGATCGTGGTAGTCTGCAGAAGCGCAGTTAGCGATGGAAGATCTAACTTTGAACGCAAGTCTTTCTCCAGAGTATCCTAGTGGCCGAAGCTAGCTTCACACGGCTACTGTGGTATGGAGGTAGGTCGCAGTGAGTCAAGTGGAACCAAGAGCCACCAAGTTATAATACCTCTTTCTTAATTGCATCCGAGACCGTGCTAGACTTCCTATCTTCGTCAAACCATAAACCCGCCGGTATGGCATCAGCATCTAGGGTCCGCGCATAGCACACGCCCGAACATTCACTCCACTACGCAATCGCTTAAGGAATTCCGTGAATCTGAGACGCACAAAGAATTGCTCTAGGAAAAGTGATCCAATAATGCCTCTACTACCTATTCTTGAACTTAATGTCACCCGAGTATATCATAATGCACTTGCACTTTTTGCTTGTTTTGCTCGAGGATAGTACTCGAGTACCCCGAGTGCTTTTGCCACGCTCCTTCGTGTTATAGGCAAGGTATCAGTTTGTAGAGTCTACAAGTGCCTCTACAAGAACCTTGCGCTGTTGTGCGAATACCGGTAGTATCCACCCCCGTGTGAAGCATGCATAGTGCATCGTATACCAATATCCCATAAATCTCTCAGTCGGGTACAGTACTAGTACAGTACTCTAGTTCCCTATAGCAGTATTGCGGACACAGCTGGCTGCTGCCTACGTTGCCACATTCCTACTCTGGCGCCGCGTGATTTGTGGGCCTTACTGGAAACTGTGGTCCTTAAACTATAATCATCCCGATTTTGGCCAGGGCCATTAGCTAATCACCCACCACTATACGCAAGCTCGATGACTCGAACGTTACCACAATCACCCAACAGCACTCGCTTTCTGCCTCGACCCTGTGTGGAAACCGCTCTGAGAAGATCTCTGAATCGTATCATATCCATGAGAGAAAAATCGTAAATTAATTTCCGAGTCTACAAAAACCACCTAAAATTTGGCGACGCCGGCCCATCCTTCAGTACCTTCGTCGCCACGTCCCGCGCGTCAATGTCCACATCCTGTATAAGGTTCCTCCTACTGTTATCGAAAACCATGAACGTGCCCAAGCTTCCCGCTAGGAGCATGCCGGCTGCGCCGAAGCAGGCGGTTGTTGTCAATGCAGCTGTTTGGCTATTAGCCTGGGACGGGGTGAGATGGAAAGAGGAAGGAGTTACGGATGTAGTCCGGTGCATCCTGTGGGCGGAAAATAGTGGAGCTCACGACCCCCATCATGTTTGCTACCTATGTTTGTGTCAGTGGGTGAGGGGGGAAGGGGAGGGGGGGTGAGGGGGGAAGAAGGGCTTACGGGCACGCCGACGGAGGTTAGAACTATTCGTCTGCCTTCGTGAGCTATGTTGTTGTTGTCTATGGGGAAAGTGTCAGTATTACGAGCGGGAGGGGATCATGGGTCGTCACTCACACCATGTTGATAAGAGAACACTGGGGGCGGAGGTACCCCAGCACATCATGAATGTTGCGAAGTAGGCTGTTTTCTTATCGTGTAGGACGTCGATGCTGGCGTAAATTATGAAGCCGATCAATGGAAAGGAGAAGCCTGGCTTTGTTAAGATTCCATCATATGAATTGTGAAGGAGAGGTACCCAAGGCAATAAACGGCGACCGCAACCTCGTGAAGTCTGAAGTAAACGCCAATATAAGTAGCATTACCGCACCGGTAACATTCGGCGCTTCCCCTCAAGATCAGCTCAATCCCCCCACTCCCCTTCCACCATTCCAGTGAGAACATACCAACAGTATAAAGATTCGTCTTAACAACACTGTACCCCAACCTCTCCACAATCTGCGGCAGAAATAAGCTGACGCTCTGCAACGGCACACCCAAACACATCTCGATAGCTAACCAGGCCCATGCGACCGGCATCCTAAAGACCTTGACAGACTCCCTGAGGTTGAATTCCTCGTCGACGATGGAGGAGCTATCCACCTGGATTCGGTGGAAGGCGAGTTCCTTTTCTTCGGGGCTTAGGAAGCGGGCTTTCCCAGCGCTCATTGGTAGGTACCAGTATGCGAAGAAGCTGAAGAGAACGGTGCAGGTACCCTCTATTATGAAGAGGTACCGCCAAGCTGAGAGGCGGCTATTTATGTGGAAGACGCCGAAGGCGAGGAGGCCTGAGGGATGTTATTATGATAGGGAGGGGCTCGGAGTAGGCAGGGAATGTACCGCTGAAAGCATTGGCAATGTTACTCGCTGCGTAGAATATAGCAAGTCTACGTGCTAATTCCCCACGTCTGTAGAAAGTAGTTAAGTAGTATATGACCTATATCACTCGTCCACTCACTTTAGCATTCGGCGTCTATTTCACCTCTTGGATCAACCAATCAATTCCTACCAGAGGGAAAAAGGCACTCTCCGCAGCGCCCAATATTACTCTCACTAATCCCACAACGTCAGCACTCCAGCCCCAACCCCCCAGAAGCAGCCAGAAGAACGGACCAGTCATCATCCCCCCAAAATTCTGACAAGCCGCCCCCAACAACGTCATACTTCCAAAGGTAAACATCATTATCGGCAGCACCCTGCTGGGCCCATACTTCTTCCCTAGCATTCCGACTGGTGGCGCGCAGAGCACATAGGGGATGAAGAATATTGATAATAGGATGTTGTACTGATTCCCTGTGAAGCCTAGGTCTTTTTCAAAGCCGTTGGTTTTGGCATTGCCCAGATTGCCTTTGTCTAATCTGTTTTCATGGTCAGCACCTTAGGAAGGAGGTGGGCGGAGGGGGAGGAAGGGAGGGAGAAACCTACGCATTAAACAAATACATAACTGCTAACACCGGTAATAACCTGAGGTCAAACTTCCTACACAGTGCTCTTTCGGCTTTCGAATCTACAGCCCTCGCCGTTAATTCCTCTCCCCCCTCAACAACTCTGGTACTAGCGCCTCCCTCAGAAACAGAAGCAGACCGATCATCAAGCTCGGGCGGTTTGTGGTCCCTATCAACCATCTTTCCAAGAAGCTATGGTTGCGAGGTATCTCGTCAGTTTTATTCTATTTCGTCGCTTTCGGACGAAGAGGAGCGGAGCAGAAATCATTTTATAGGACGGACTGGACTGGGCCCTAGTGTCAGTCTACGAGCGGAAGAACCTCTTTAGGGGATATTCCCCGGAATGATAGGCAAGAACGCATACCTGCTTTCGGAAACGGTAGACATATCTCACTGCGCCGCCCGCTCTTGGTTGTAGATTTTGTTCGTTACCGGTATTTGGTTCCCCGGTTGGGATTGGGAGTGGAGTGGGATTACAGTAGAGGGGTGGATGTGGGGATTGGGTCTTATCGTCCTTATTGTGGTGGGCATTGCAGGGATGGTGTGGTGGGATCGGTGTAGAGGGGGGCTTGTTGGGTCGTCATGAACGGGAAGAGATAGGTTGGAGTTCTTCCCCCCCTTTTTTGCTGCCTCATTTTTGGAGAAAGAGTATTGATTGGTCGGTTGATTGATTGATCGGTTGCGGAATGGGCCCTGGCACCGGTCTTTTCGCCTGTATTATAGGTTGGCCTATGATATAATAGAGTTTCTTTTATGTTTTCTATGAGCAGTAGATAATTAAAGATGGATGGTTGTTCGCGTCAAGCATTTTTTGGGCACAGTACTGTACCATGCACCCCCAGCCACCCGTCGACGCAATTGTTATTTCAATCGCTTATGGTACTAGTATTGTGTTATAGGGTGGTGGGGAACTACTGTAACAATATTCGAGTCTTGAGAGTTGAAGTACCATAGCTTTGTTATTCTAAGTACTCGGTATAGTAGTGAGGTGCAAATTTTGAAAGAGATCCTAACTCGATATCCCTTCCGCGGGGGAACTTGGGTTCTGGTTCCCATTGAGGAACGGCTTTTGAACCAGAGGAATATATGTCCCCGGGCTCCCCGTTCGGGATTCCCCAGTTTCTGGCTAGCTATCGCTCATGTGTCACGAGCTAGACATAACGGGCTCCGTCCTGGATGTTCATAGTGTGAAACACAGCGATAATAACCTCAGCATGATGGTACCGTATACTTGTTGATTGGGCGGATGCAATCCCCATAGAGAGGGGTGAAGTTTATGGGAGTAGAGTAAATCTCCTCTACCATTAACCCTATAAGGGCTTTTTTTTTATATAACTTATCATACCTTGTGTTATTCCTAAATATTATTATCGATTTATCCAGGTGGCTTTGTTCGTGCGCAAATAGGTGCTGAATCAGGTATGCTTGCAGGAATGTTAACACTTTGAAATTACATATTTTCATTCTTGGTAACCTAGGAGAGATTGCTAACGCAAAATTTGGAAGGAGGGCCCCGGGGCGGACCAGTGAGATGTTGTCGGGGGGGGGGGCGCACATTCGGAAGAGATGCTCTGGCCTAATGGTAATGAGGATGGTGACATAGACAAAAAGGACGCTGGTGGTGTAGGGGAAAAGGGATCAGTTATAGCCACGGGTGTAGAGTAAAAGAGAAATGAGTAAACTCTATTTTGGTCTCTCTAATTCCTTCGAATATTATATGATAAGGTAAAGTTTCCACTTTGGGCTAGGCGGGGGGCGGACTCTTGGGGAGGGGGGGGGGGTTTTCTAAAATTTGCATTATCCCCTATGGACATCTTTATTGTGAAAATGTATTGGTCATGCTCTTTTGTCACCAGTACAATAGACTGCTGTATTCCAGAGGTGATATATTCTTCCGGTGAGAGAGATGGCCGCTGACAGAGACACCTAGTGCGCTAAACCGCGAGGGAGCTGTTTGGACCAAAGCTACTATATTTCCTCGATCAACAGTGATAGCGAGGGGAGATCAAGTGGAGATGAGAATACCGGTAAAGGTTTAGAGTGACATGTTAGACTACCGTATATGATACGGTTAGCCGTTGCGGTGTGGAGTAAATTCTACTAATATGGTAACAAGACCGGGGTTGAACGGACGCTTGGACATATGTTAGCTGTGCGTGATACACAGAGCTTTTCTTATCCGGGCACTACTGCTCCGGCACTCTATAGGAAGATAGTAATTCTAGTCCTCAGCGTGCCCGGTGGACCTCGCCCGGATAGCGGTTTCGGAGAGTTTAGCTATTGTATACTTGAGTATTCTGCTTCTGCGCCCTTTCTTAAATGCCGAGCTCTCAGCAACTGAAAAGACGAACAAATACTGCAGCATAGCTACAAATTCCGGTAGAAGTAGGGAGGACTCTGGCTAGACAAGGTGACCACGAACGCCTTTTTGCAGCCGTTCAATGGTTTCGCCAAAGGGCCGAGAATGGTCATGGGCTAGTAGCTGTATTCGTGGTGTGCTAAATAGACGGGGTTTCAGGGGTTTTCGTTTTTATATTTTCCTCAGCGTCCTAGTGGAACCCGTATCATCCGGGAGTTTAAACATACCTTCTGCCCTTCTGGTATGGTACCTTTCAGCCTTCAAGTTTCTTTTGGTTCGTCGTGTTGCCCTTCATCTTATCCGTGCACCTCCTTTTCACATGGACATTTACAGGATTGCCCATCGGAAATATTGCCTCAATGTGATGACAGGTGTGGAACTGTTCGGCCAGCTGCCAGGCCGCTCGGATCATAAGATCTGGGAAATGACAGTGGTCATATTGATGTTTATTCATGCTGCGCATTACTATAAGTGCCCCAGTCTCAGGCGTGTCTATAGGCGAGCAAGAGACAGCAACCCTCTTTCTCTTTTATTCATCGATCAGTCCCATTACTTCGACTCTGACATGAGAGGGGGAATGCTTCAGCGAGTGATCTTCCATGAACGTTAGCGCCAAGCCATCTGTTGAGGTTCCGAACTTTCAGCCACAAAACTTTGACCACTCCAGCGATTCCAAAAATCAACTCACCTCCTCCCTCCCTAAAAATGTCATCGCACCCCCTTGCTAGACCAGCCACAGCTCTCCGGCAGAACGCGTTACTGGCCGTTCGGGCGTCTTTCTCCTCTCAATTCCACACAACTGCTGCCCCACTTGCCCGCTGGGTCCGGGACCGCAGTAAAAACCGCGGTGTATCCGCCATCCACCGCCAGCCTAAGCAGGACATTCAGATATCCGTTTCCGAATTTCCACTTCCGGAACCGGTCCTAGACGCCTCTGAGCGAACGGCTGTGAAGGTTGATCCTGACCACGGTCTTTGGGGATTCTTTTGCGATAAGAAGGCATTGCCGACGCCTGAGGAGGACCACAAACATGGTTTGTTCTGTTCTGCCTTGTTCATAATGTTGAACGTGGGGTTGGGAGGCTGATTGGTACTGGGGGGGATAGGACGGCCATGGACGGTAGCGGAATTACGGCGGAAGAGCTGGGAGGATTTGCAAAAGCTTTGGTGGGTGTGCGCTAAGGAGAGGAATATCATGGAGACCCAAAAAATCGAGAGGCAGAGGCTGAAGCCGGGGTATGGTGAATTCGAGTCGAATACGAGATATGGGCAGGTACGTTGGGGTCGATTGTTCACTTTGGGATCTTGGGTTTCTTTTGGTGGGGATAGAGTAGGGCTCACAGCTCGGGGGAGTAGATTCGAGTTACGCAGCGGGCCATCAAGCACGTTCTCACGGAACGATATTACGTCTGGCAAGAAGCGCAAAAGATCGCTGCGACTGATCCCGAGGTAGACCTTTCCGGGCAGGGGCCGGCCTACCAACCACATGATTCGGCCGTTAGTACCATTGATTTTGACTTTCTCGGTGGTGGATGTCGGTTGCTAATTACCTTATAGGATGCTCTTCCGGGAGGAAGGTCGAAGAAGGCAAAGAAAAAGGAGAAAAAGAGGAACGAGGGACAGCCAGACATTAATCCTGTACACGAGGCACGCCGAGAATTGCTTAAGGAACTTAAGGAACTATCTACCGAATCCCCGCAAAAGCCGGCCGCTGCGTAGTTGGGCCGGGTATTTCTTTGTATTATAGCCCCTCGACCGCTGAGAAATTCCAGTCCTGTTTGAAATGTTGAACACTGCACTGCCTATTTGGGTAATCGTGATAGGAAAAACTTTGTGCCTCAGAAGTGATGTAGTGCTCAGAATACCGCAAAATCCGTACCGTTCTGCATTACTATGCTTCGAATGTTTACTGGGGGGTCGTTTGGGGGAATGCATAATAGTTATGATACTCGAAGAGGTTAGAACAAGGGTTAGGTACCCTTAGGGTTGTGCTGCTCGGCCGAGCGCGATCCCTTCGTTTGATTTCGCTACCGTATTTGCCCCCAGTACAGTACTGTCGAACTTGTTAATACCTTTTGTAACTTTCATGCCTTTTTGTTGAGGATTGCATATGTTAGCATAGTTCGATAGCTGGCGGTTTGGGTGGTGTTGTTTTGTTAATTAAGGAGGTTGACAACGCCTCTGGGAGAGAGAAGGCATCGTGGGATTTTTCTTCAGTTGGAAGGAGCTGTCCTGTGGGGTTTCGTTCTTCTTTGTTTTCTGCATCGATCGAGCCAATTTATCACAGCTCTCTAGCCTTCACTCTCCTACTTCTATCAAGAGCCTTTGCTTCAGCCCATTTCTTTCTTCTCCGGAAGCCCTCCGGGAGTGTCGGTTGTCAGGATTGCTTGGACATTGAAAAAGTTTCCGGAAATGTGGACTTTGGATTGGCGCTAACTTAGGCATGGCCACCTAATAAAATGTGCCAGGCATTGTCTCTACATTTCCGGAAACTTTTTCGATGCGCGAGTATCATTGACTACCGAATGCCATTATCCTTTAATAAAACACTCTGGCAACTGGGTTGAAAGTAGAAACTCCCATAAGAGTTCCTGTTATTTTTGCTTACTGAGGCATTAAAGAACCCCCCCCTTCAATCCCCATTTTCAGAAGTCCCGATTCAACCCTTTCTAACCCCCCGGGTTCGATTATCGAATGCCTTCTTTGCAACTAATCTAAGCATCATGGCGGCTGAAGGTATAAACTCGCGTCGGGGGGCATGTCGGTTCCGGAGGTATGTCGGGAACTTAGATACGCAGGGGAAGTATCATTCAGTACTTGGTAGAGAGTCGGGTACTTAGAATGAGGTCAAATTTCTAGTTGCTGCTCACACTGCGTATCTCTTCCCGACATACGGTACCTGTTTGTGTTGCTTGGCTCATTGCTGGCTAGTCATTGCCAATCGCAACACTACTGCAATGCTAACAAGCCCTGAAGTTCGGCGTCAATCGAAAGGGCAGATACTCGAGTATAACAGTCGTGTGACTTATCTAGGCGCACTGCAGAAGGTTCACCAAACTTTTCTTATCAGACCCACGTGACTATTATATCTCTTGGCCGCGCTAGTATTCACGCCAAGAATTCACTAAAACTCAAAACCTTGGCGCCCACAGTAAACTTTCGCCACACCTCAACCACTTCTCTACCACATTCTTTCCTTCTTCCTCATCCTTTAACATCCATTCCTTCTTCCTCATCCCTTAACGTCCACCAACCACCTCAACCTCTTGCTTGACTATGGACTCCACTCCACATTCTCAATCTTCAACAATCACCTCCCCGCCTAAAGTCGAGCTTGATGCCGCATCAAGAGAAGAGAAGCGTGCCCTCCTCGTAGCCCGCATAGAGGAACTACGTGCCCGGCGGCAAGCTGCGGATGGAGCAAAGAACCGTCAGGAGCTAATGGAAATCCGACGGAAAAAGGAAGAGGCTAAGAAAGAGCGCAAGAAGCGACGACGTCTGGAAGTTAAGGCTGCAGAAGAAGTAAAACGCAAGGAGGAGGAGGCGCAAGCAATTGCAACAACATTAGTTAGCGGAGAAGGAGGAGGGATGCCGTCATCGCAGCAAGGACAGCTGAAAAAGGGTCCCGCCAACAGCTTCTCATTCAGTACCGTCATATTCGACGACGGACAAGAACTCGACGCTACACTCACAGATTTTAAGAAGACCCGAAAACCGAAAGGCCCCAGTGACATTCTCGGGCAATTGAAGCACGTTGAGACAAAGAAGGCTCGTATACGAACTCTGGCTCCGGAGAAGCAGGCGAAGATTGAGGAGCAGGGGCTCTGGGGTAAGGCGCTTAAACAAGCTGCCGGGGAGAAAGTTCGGGACGACGAACAGCTGCTGAAGAAGTCGCTCAAACGACAAGAGCGAGCTAAGAGGAGGTCTAAGCGTGAATGGTTCGATCCATCCTCTCTTCGCTCTTATGATTACGCATACTAAAAATTAAATAGGAACGAGCGCATCGAAAATGTTGCGAAATCAAAAGCCATGAAGCAAAAGAAGCGCGAAGACAACCTTGCCGCGAGAAGAGAACAAAAGGCCGGTAACTCAGGCAAGAGGGCCAAGGTTGGCGGGAAGAAAAAGAAGAAGGGCGCTCGGCCTGGCTTTGAAGGGAGTATGAGGAACAAGTATAGTGGGGGAGGAGGCGGATATGGAAAGCAGGGGAGAAAATAGAAATGTATTAATATTGGTTCATGGTGATTACAAAACTCTTTATAAGTCTTTGCGCGGCTTCAACTCGGGCGGTTATCATTTCTAATGATCAACTAGAAGAAATACCTAATGGCCGAACGTAGATGGAGAACATCAGTGACCTCATCCTTCATGGGAAACCCGTTTCCCTTCAGCCCATAACACATCATGGGGTCTACACAGATATGCGCCTCCAAACTTGAAGAGTAGAAAGATACTGTACCTAACTAATACGAAACAGCCACCGAATAATCAAAACCTAACCAAAGTGTCTCAACATCGTTGAGAGATGCAACACAATAAAAATGTGAGTGATATAGGAAAGAAACACATGTGACGAAGCGATTGTTTGTGGACAATGGAAGACGATGACAATATTTTCAACAAAAGCTTCCTATGGCAGTGCTCCCAATGGGCATAAGAAACGGGGGGGAGCAGGTGAAAAAGGTGTGTATGGGTGAGAGCGGAGTAAAGGAAATCGGGAATGGACTGCAGGTGTATGAAAAATTGGGTCGAACTTAGGGAATACTACAACAAGGCGTGCAGAGGGGGTAGAATGGTTTTTATTGGGGGGGGGGGACGATACGAGAAATTGTAGGTGAAGGATCCAATCCGGGGGTTTGGCATCTGAATTGGCCCCTCAAGCGGCATGTAGAGAATTGTGCGCAGCGGGCCTAAGACTGTGTTTCAAGTTCGTTGCATTGAGGTGAAGGACAAGCACAGCAGGTGGAGGGAGAAGCGTCGGGCTCTGTCCATGAATACCAGAATCCGCGAGACCTTTTGGAAGGAGGCTCAGAGAGTTCAAGTGGTGGTGGGGAGAACAGTTGTGTTGTCTGCAGGCCTGTTTGGCAATATTGGTCAGGTGTTCAGGGATCGGCGTCGTTTCGCTCAAGCAGCATCTTCATCACCTCGGCATGCCCATTCCTGGCAGCGAGGGAAAGCGGCGTCCGGCCATCTTCGTCAGTTCTGCTGGGATTGATGTCGCTCCGCTCCAGCAGTATCTTCACTACCCTCTCGTACCCACCCTGCGCAGCCCACGAGAGCGGCGTCTGGCCATGTTCGTCGGCTGTGTCGGGATTGACGCCGTCCCGCTCCAGCAGTATCCTCACAACACTCTCATGCCCCTCCTGCACAGCATATGAGAGCGGGGTTTGGCCAAATTCGTCAGCCATATCGGGGTTAACATCATTCCGCTCTAGCAGTATCTTCACAACACTCTCATGCCCCTCCTGCGCAGCACATGAGAGCGGTGTTAGACCAAGTACGGTGTCAGCTATGTTGGGGTTGACGTCGTTCCGTCTCAGCAGTATCCTCACGACCCCCTCATGCACATTCTTGCCAGCCCACGAGAGCGGTGTTTGGCCATATTTATCCGGTATGTTGGGGTTGACGTCGTCCCGCTTCAGAAGTATTTCCACGACCCTCTCATGTCCATTCTCGGCAGCGAGCGAGAGCGGTGTTCGGCCGGCTTCGTCGGTTCTGTTGGGATTGACGTCGCTCCGTTCCAGCAGCATCTTCACTATCCCCTCATACCCACACTGCGCAGCACTAGAGAGCGGTGTTTGACCAAGTTCGTCGGCCGTATCGGGGTTGACGTCGTTTCCCTCAAGCAGTATCTTCACGACCTCAGTATGCCCATTCTTGGCAGCGAGGGAAAGCGGCGTCTGGCCATCTTCGTCAATTCTGTTTGGATTGACGTCGCTCCGTTCAAGCAGTAGGTTCACTACCCCCTCATACCCACCCTGCGCAGCCCACGAGAGCGGTGTTTTTTCGCCATGTTTGTCAGCTGTGTCGGGATTGACGTCGTTCCGCTCCAGCAGTATCCTCACAACCCCCTCACGCCCCGTCTGCGCAGCACATGAGAGCGGGGTCTGGCCAAATTCGTCAGCCATATCGGGGTTAACATCATTCCGCTCTAGCAGTATCCTCACAACACTCTCATGCCCCGCCTGCGCAGCACATGAGAGCGGTGTTAGACCAAGTACGGTGTCAGCTGTGTTGGGGTTGATGTCGTTCCGTCCTAGCAGTGCCCTCACGACCGCCTCATTCCTGCCAGCCCACGAGAGAGGTGCTTGGCCATATTTATCAGGTATGTTGGGGCTGACGTCTTTCCGCTTTAGAAGTATATCCACAACCCTCTCATGTCCATTCTCGGCAGCGAGCGAGAGCGGTGTTCGGCCAACTTCGTCGGTTCTGTTGGGATTGACGTCGCTCCGTTCCAGCAGTATCTTCACTATCCCCTCATACCCACACTGCGCAGCCCACGAGAGCGGCGTTCTTTCGCCATGTTTGTCAGCTGTGTCGGGATTGACTCCGTCCCGCTCCAACAGTATCCTCACAACCCCCTCATGCCCCGTCTGCGCAGCACATGAGAGCGGGGTCTGGCCAAATTCGTCAGCCATATCGGGGCTAACATCATTCCGCTCTAGCAGTATCCTCACAACACTCTCATGTCCCGCCTGCGCAGCACATGAGAGCGGTGTTAGACCAAGTACGGTGTCAGCTATGTTGGGGTTGACGTCGTTCCGTCTCAGCAGTATCCTCACGACCCCCTCATGCACATTCTTGCCAGCCCACGAGAGCGGCGTTTGGCCATATTTATCCGGTATGTTGGGGTTGACGTCGTCCCGCTCCAGAAGTATCTCCACAACCCTCTCATGTCCATTCTCGGCAGCGAGCGAGAGCGGTGTTCGGCCAACTTCGTCGGTTCTATTAGGATTGACATCGCTCCGTTCCAGCAGTATCTTCATTATCCCCTCATACCCACACTGCGCAGCCCACGAGAGCGGCGTTTTTTCGCCATGTTTGTCAGCTATATCTGGATTGACGCCGTCCCGCTCTAGCAGTATTCTCGCAACCCCCTCATGCCCCGTCTGCGCAGCACATGAGAGCGGAGTTTGGCCAAATTCGTCAGCCATATCGGGGCTAACATCGCTCCGCTCCAGCAATATCCTCACAACACTCTCATGTCCCTCCTGCGCAGCACATGAGAGCGGTGTTAGACCAAGTACGGTGTCAGCTATGTTGGGGTTGACGTCGTTCCGTCTCAGCAGTATCCTCACGACCCCCTCATGCACATTCTTGCCAGCCCACGAGAGCGG